>OGOE01001792.1_pt1 | contig 11814 bp, 12 predicted proteins | sample 1552611 | NCBI WGS metagenome assembly OGOE01 (sample SAMEA2580129, study PRJEB22360) | human gut metagenome | biome: human gut; feature: human-associated habitat; material: faeces | place: Denmark | collected 2008/2010
CCGACAGCGAAAAAGCTTTTGGGTAAAGAGCAGCCAGTGACCTCCGCACCGATCACGATCGAACGGGACCAGGATCCATCCGGCGAGCCGACACCGGTGGAGACCATGGCGGAGACCACAGGAGAGGGGATCCGCGCGGAAGATCTGAAGGATGAGGTGGATAAGATCGTTGGGGACGCCATGGAAAAGTTCCCATGGACGACGAAAAACCTCACCGAGTTAAACGACGCATTCCGGAACATCTACCTGGAATCCGAGAAGAGTATCGTGACAGTTTCCGCAGTGAAAAACGACGTGGACTGGTTTGATAACCCTATTGAGACGACAGGACAGTATGCGGGAATCATCATCGCGGTGAATTCCAGCGAGGCGCTGATTCTGACAGGACAAAGCGCGGTGGCTGGAGCCGACTCCCTGCGGGTGACCTTTGGGGACGGATCCACGGCGGCAGTAGAACTGAAATCCCAGGACATCACCTCCAAGATGGCAGTTGTCAGTGCGAAGATCTCTGATATTGAAGAGCAGACCGTAAACTGGATGAAGGCGGTGGAACTCGGAAACTCCTATTCCGTCCGTACCGGGGACATGGTTCTCGCGGTGGGAAGTCCCTCCGGACATGTCCATTCCGTCAAGCAGGGGCTGATTGCCTATGTGGCAAAGGGAGTCCAGGCAGTGGATGGTCAGACGCGTATCCTGTATACCGAGTTTGAGAGCCATGCAGACGAGGGAACATTCCTCTTAAATCTTTCCGGCCAGCTGGTGGGCTGGGCAACCGACACTTATCAGTCTGGTGATAATGGACAGACGGAAGATAAGACGATGGCGATACCGATCTCGGAGTACAAGGGCGTGCTCCAGAAGCTCACAAACGGACAGTCCGCCCCGTATTTCGGAATCCGGGGACAGGATGTGACCTCCGTGATGATGGAGAGCGGAATCCCCAGCGGAGTATATATAACAGATTCCATTGCAGATGGACCTGCCTACAACGTGGGGATCCAGAACGGTGATATCCTGACAAAGATCAGGGACACGGAGATCCAGACGATCCGGGACTTCCAGAACCGGCTGGAGGACACGAAGACCGGAGATTCTGTAAAAGTTACGGTAAAACGGAAGTCTATTGATGAATATAAAGAGATAGAGTATCAAGTGACGATTGGAGCCAGGTAGTTATTACTGCCTGGCTTGTAACTGCTCAGACTTACTGAACAGTTATCTAGTCCAATAATAACGTTTCAGCCTTAAAACTGAAACGCTAGATGTAAAGACAGAAAACGTCTGTCGACGCAATGAATAGAAGGAGAGATTATGAGATTTATTGAAACATTCCGGGAAGGAAACCACATTTCGGATGTATACCTGTGCAAGACAAAACAGATCGCGCTCACAAAGAATGGAAAAGAGTACGGTTCTCTTGTACTGCAGGATAAAACAGGAACTGTTGACGCGAAGATCTGGGAGTTAAACTCTCCGGGAATCAACGAGTTTTGCGCACTGGATTACGTGTATGTTGACGCGGACGTGACTCTGTTCCAGGGACAAAACCAGTTAAATGTAAAACGGATCCGCAAGGCGGATGAGGGCGAGTACCATCCGGCAGATTATCTCCCGGTGACCACAAAGGACATCCCGACGATGCAGCATGAGCTCACCCAGTACATCACAACCATCAAGAACGAGTACTTAAGAAAGCTGGCATCCGGCTATTTCAACGACCCGGAGTTCATGAAGGCGTTCTCCTTCCATTCCGCGGCAAAGAGCGTTCATCACGGCTTCGTCGGCGGACTTTTAGAACATACCTTAAGTGTTGTAAAAATGTGCGATTACTTCAGTAAACAGTACCCGGTGTTGAACCGCGACCTGCTCTTGACGGCAGCGATGTTCCATGATATCGGAAAGACAAAAGAACTTTCCGCGTTCCCGGAGAATGACTACACAGATGACGGACAGCTTCTCGGCCACATCATCATCGGCTCCCAGATGGTAAAAGAGCGGATCGACACGATGCCGGGATTCCCGAAAAAGCTGGAGAGTGAGCTGATCCACTGCATTCTTGCACATCACGGTGAGCTTGAGTACGGTTCCCCGAAGAAACCAGCCCTGATCGAGGCGATGGCATTAAATCTTGCGGACAACGCGGACGCGAAAATGGAGACCATGACAGAGATCTTAAGAGGTGCCGGGGACAACATGGGCTGGCTCGGCTACAACCGCTTCATGGAGACGAATGTCCGCCGGACGAGTGAAAACTAGTATGTAGAAAAATTGACCCGCGACGGATCATAAATCGTGCATAATTTTGATAATAATTTGTCATGGAAAGACAGATGACACAAAATGTCCGTGTGCAAAAGATATATGTGCGCTTTGCACTGATAAGAAACCGCAAAGATCAAAAAATAACGGTTGACAAAATCACTTTTGTGACTAAAATGAGTGTTGTTCATATTCAAATGCGATGAACGGGACAGGACTTTCTAACAGGATCTTATTCAGAGAGCTGCCGGTCGGTGCGAGGCAGATAAGAAATTAGAAGGTTATCACCTGGAAGCAGCCGGGATGAACAGCTCATTTTAGTAATTCCGGACGGAAACCTCACCGTTAAAAGGGGACCGATTCATCTGAGAGTACAGCAGATACTTGAGGAGGATGGGACTGAGAGGCCGGTTTTCCGGCAACAGAAGTGGTAACGCGGAGAATGTTAGATCCTTCGTCTTCTAAGGGAGCGATCCCTATGGAGACGGGGGGTTTTTGTTTTTTCACCCCCTTTTGAATATGGATGGACAATAGGGACCGGAATTCGCGACATTCCGGTATGACGAAATGAATTTACAAAGGAGCGAAATGACATGAACACATTAGTAATCGTTCTCATCTCAGCTGTGTGTCTGTTATGCGGATATATGGTATACGGACGCTGGCTGGCAAAGACCTGGGGTATCGACCCGAAGGCAAAGACACCTGCCTATACACATGAAGATGGACAGGATTATGTACCTACAAACGGCTGGATCGTTTTCTCACACCAGTTTTCCTCTATCGCAGGTGCCGGCCCTGTAACGGGCGCTATCCAGGCGGCTGCATTCGGCTGGGTTCCGGTTCTTCTCTGGATCCTTGTCGGTGGTGTCTTCTTCGGAGCGGTCACAGACTTCGGCGCTCTTTACGCAAGCGTAAAGAACGAAGGTAAGTCCATGGGACTCCTGATCGAGAAGTACATCGGCAAGACAGGTAAGCGGTTATTCCTGATCTTCTGTTGGTTATTTACCTTGATTGTTATCGCAGCCTTTGCTGACATGGTTGCAGGCACATTCAATGCTTATACGGTTAAGGATGGCGTTACAGAGCTGGCAGCAGCGGCTCAGACAAACGGCGCCGCAGGCTCCATTTCCATTGCATTTATCGTATTTGCGATGGTTTTCGGTGTTCTTCAGAAGAAGCTCAACCTTGAAGGCAAGAGCGAGTTCTTCGTAGGACTTGCATGCACGGTTGCATCTCTTGCAATCGGTATGGCATTTCCGTTAATCGGCGGTAAGGACGCATGGACAGGATTCACATTTGCGTATATCTTCTTTGCATCTGTTCTTCCGATGTGGCTCTTAAAGCAGCCGCGTGACTACATGACAACATTCATGTTTGCAGGAATGATCCTCGGCGCTGTTGTCGGTATTGTTGTTGCGCATCCGAACATGAACCTTCCGATGTACACAGGCTTCACAAATGAGAAGCTCGGAAACATGTTCCCGATCCTTTTCGTAACCGTAGCCTGCGGAGCCGTTTCCGGTTTCCACAGCCTCGTTTCCTCCGGTACTTCCTCCAAGACCGTTGAGAACGAGAACGATATGTTAAAAGTTGGTTACGGCGCAATGGTTCTCGAGAGCCTCTTAGCCGTACTTGCACTCTGTGTAGCAGGCGCCGCCGCAGCCGCTGACGGTACCGCAGCAGTAGGAACTCCGTTCCAGATCTTCTCCTCCGGCGTTGCTGGACTTCTTGAGATGTTCGGTCTTCCGATCTATGTTGCACAGTGCTTCATGACCATGTGTGTATCCGCTCTTGCTCTTACAAGCCTTGATGCAGTAGCACGTATCGGACGTATGTCCTTCCAGGAGCTTTTCTCCGTAGACGATATGGAGAATGCGGAGGGTTGGAGAAAATTCCTCTGCAACAAATATGTATCCACGATCATCACACTTGCATTCGGCTATATCCTTACAAGAGTCGGTTACTCCAACATCTGGCCGTTATTCGGAAGCGCAAACCAGCTGTTAAGTGCACTTGTTCTGATCACACTCTGCGTATTCTTAAAGGTAACAGGCAGACAGAACAAGACCCTGATCGTACCGTGCGTGATCATGCTCTGCGTAACCTTCACAGCACTGGTTCAGAGAACGCTTGCTCTTGTAAACGCATTCAGCGCAGGTACCGCAGTATTTATGGTTGAAGGACTTCAGCTGATCGTTGCGATCCTTCTTATGGTTCTCGGTGTGATCATTGTTGTCACATCCGGTAAGGAACTGCTCAATAAGAAGGCGGGTTCTGAGGCGAGAGTATAATCGAATCAGGTAAGCAGCAAAGTGGATTGCGAATACCCACTGGACATTGCGATTTACATAATGCTTAACTTATAGGGTTGATATTCGAAAACCGGTTTTCCGGTTCCGGAGACTTCTGAATGGGAGTTTTCGGGGCGCGGGGAGCCGGTTTTTGTATTGACGTAAAAACGTGACTCATTTGAAAATGCGGATCGGATTCTTTTGCCTGTATGCGGTATAGGGCAGAGATTTTCACGTTCGTTTATGTGATGGGGGTTGCAAATGCGGGAGTAATTCTTGTATACTTAAGAAAAACTGAGCATTGAGTCTTGTTTTTAGGTCTGTTCTGCATTTTGTGTATTCGGTATATTCTCAGTACGGGATATACGCTATTAGTTTGGGTTAGTGAGGTGAAAGGACAGAGTGGGCTCAGCGATAAAAATGTACAACAAGAATATTTATATAGAAGGAACGAATTATGGAAATCAAGAAGAACGATAAATTTACAGTGCCCATCGAGGATATGGGGGAGGACGGCGCAGGTATCGGCCGCGTGGACGGATACATCTGGTTCGTGAAGGATGCCCTGATCGGGGATACGATCGAGGCGTCAGCCATGAAAATGAAAAAAAATTACGGCTTTGCCCGACTTGTGCGTGTCATCACCCCGGCAAAAGGCCGCGTGGAGGCGAAATGTCCGGTGGCGAGAGCCTGCGGCGGATGCCAGCTTCAGGAACTGGACTATAAAGAGCAGTTAAAATTCAAGGAAAAGAAAGTGTACAATCATTTAAAACGCATCGGCGGCATGGAAAACCTGTTCCTGCCGGAAGAGGCGGAACAGGCAGCGGGAGTGCCGGACGCGGTCGTCATGGAACCGATCATTGGAATGGAAGACCCGTGGAGATACCGCAACAAAGCGCAGTACCCGATCGGCCGCGGAAAAGACGGAAAACCGATGGCTGGATTCTTTGCCGGACGGACCCACTCCCTGATCCCGGTGCCGGAGCTGGACTGCCTGCTTGGATGTGCGGAAAATAAAGATTATCTGGCGGCAGTGTTAAAATTCATGGAAGATTTCGGCGTGGAGCCATACGACGAGGCGAATCATAAAGGACTCGTCCGCCATGTCCTTTTAAGAAAAGGTTTCGCCAGCGGCGAGCACATGGTATGTCTCGTGATCAACGGAAAGAAGCTTCCTCACGAGAAAGAGTTCATCGAGCGGATGCGTGAAGTGGGCGCGGACAGTATCTCCCTGTCCTTCAATATGGAAAAGACAAACGTGATCCTGGGAACCGAGATCAAAAACCTCTACGGACCGGGTTATATCACGGATAAGATCGGAAACATCGAATATCGGATTTCTCCGCTATCGTTCTATCAGGTAAACCCGGTCCAGACAGAACGTCTCTACGGAACAGCTCTGGAATTCGCTGATTTAAACGGCGGTGAGACCGTCTGGGATCTCTACTGTGGAATCGGAACCATCTCTTCTTTCCTCGCCCAGAAAGCCGGAAAAGTCTGCGGTGTCGAGATCATTCCGGCAGCGATCGAGGATGCGAGGGAAAATGCGAAGCGCAACGGCCTTGACAATGTAGAATTCTTCGTCGGCAAAGCCGAAGAGGTTCTTCCGGAACAGTATGAAAAAAATCATATCAAAGCCGATGTGATCGTTGTCGACCCGCCAAGAAAAGGCTGTGATGAGCTCTGCCTTGAGACGATCGTAAAGATGGCACCGGAGAAAGTCGTTTATGTGAGCTGTGATTCCTCGACGTTGGCAAGAGATGTGAAATATTTCGGGGAGAACGGTTACGCTGTAAAACGCGTCAGAACCGTTGACATGTTCGGAATGTCAGGGCATGTGGAGACGGTAGCGTTATTAACGAAAAAATGCCTACACTGTAATTAGTTGGGAGATGAAAATGAATCAGGATCCTTTCAAAGAATATATAAGAGAATCAGAGCCGAATAAACGTGAAAAAGGCTATGCATGGCAGACAGCAATTGGGCTGCAGGCAGTAGATGGGCTGAAAACGTCAAAATATCTGATCGATACTGCGATTCGGAATATCAAAGGTGATATTTCAATTGATGAGGCAAATTCGCTTTTAAATAGCTACTATGAAGAAAACCCAAAACAGGATCCTGGAGACAGAACAGAGGAAGCGGATAAGGTTTCTGTCCGGATCGTAAAGGTCTTGTCAGAAACGGGTTTAGTTTTACTCCAAATGAGTATATCTCGATTCATAAAAAACTATTTACTGGAATCTACAGACACGCCGGAAAGATCAGGGATTATAACATCACAAAAAAAGAGTGGGTATTAGACGGAGAAACAGTTCTTTATGGAAATGCATCTGAACTCCGTGATACGTTGGAATATGACTTCTCCGAAAAAAGAACATTCAGCTATAAAGGTCTGTTGATCAATGAAATAATTCATCATCTGGCAGTGTTTGTCTCAAGGTTATGGCAAATCCATATTTTTGAGGAAGGAAATACCAGAACAACGGCAGTATTTTTTATCAAGTATTTAAGAACGCTGGGATTTGATGCCACCAATGATATATTTGCCGAGAATGCATGGTATTTTAGAAATGCATTGGTGCGGGCAAATTATAATAATTTTAAAATTGGGATTCATGAAACAACAGAGTATTTAGAGCTATTTCTGCGAAATCTGTTATTGAATGAAGAAAATGAACTGCATAATCGGGTCATGCATATCAGCGGAAAGTTTGTGATTCCTCCAAAAGCGAACGATGAGAGTATAAAAGCGAACATTGAAATGCAAAAAGTGAACGATAAGAATATAAAAGCGAACACTCGTAAACAGATTGGAAAAATAATTCCTGGATTATCAGATAAAACAGTGGACCATATTCTGCGTATATATGAAGCATACGGAACAGCAGAAGCGTTTGGAAGAAAAGATATAATGCTTTTGACAGGATTAAAAGCAACCAGAGCATCAGAAGTAATAAAGTTATTGATAAGCGCAGAGGTCATTGAAACGGTCAAAGGGCATGGAAAAGGAAAATATTGTTTTATAAAAAAGTTAAGTGAAAAGCCAGATTATGAGGGAAGTGTGTAAAATGAAAAACGAACAGGAATACATCATTCTCCAGATTCAGGAGGATGACTATGGCTGTGAGGAACGCCCCGCAGGGACAAAGAAAACAGTTTTCGTCCGGCTGAAAGACGCTAAGGAAAACGAGCGGATGATCCGTCAGGAAGATGACTGGCTTTATGAGCAGGGGATTGATGAAGGTGATCTGGTAGTATTAACGGAGAATCACCTGTATAAGAAAATGGAAGAGAGGTAAATAAAGATGGAACTAAAGACAGAACGCCTGATTTTAAGACCATGGCAGGAGAGCGATGCGGAGAGCTGCTACGAATATGCAAAAGACCCGCAGGTCGGTCCGGAAGCAGGATGGCCGATGCATACGAGTGTGGAGAACAGCAGAGAGATCATCCGGGAAGTTTTATCGGCGGATGGAACGTATGCGGTGGTTTTAAAGAGTACCGGAAAGCCGGTGGGCTGTGCAGGCCTTACAGTGGGCGAGGCATGCAATATGCCAGTACCAGAAGATGAGGGAGAGATCGGCTGCTGGCTGGGAACTCCGTACTGGGGGCAGGGAATCATCCCGGAGGCGGTAAAGGAGCTGATTCGGTACGGATTTGAAGAACTGGGGCTGAAACGAATCTGGTACGCATATTTTGACGGGAATGAAAAATCGAAGCGCGTGGCAGAAAAATGCGGCTTCCGGTATCATCATACGAACAGGGATCTGGAGTGGAAATTGTTAAATAAAACTGTGACAGAACATGTCTATGTGCTTGAAAAAAACCGCAGGAACGATGAAATCTAAAGAAGGCAAGAGCAGCATGGAGATAGATGTGCTGATCTGTAAAAGGAAAGGAATCTGCTGAAATGATAAAACTTATGGTCGCGTCCGACATCCACGGCTCCGCGTACTACTGTAAAAAGATGCTGGAGGCATTCGACCGGGAGCAGGCGGAACGTCTCCTGCTTCTGGGCGATATTTTATACCACGGACCGAGAAACGACCTCCCGAAAGAGTACGCCCCAAAGGAAGTCATCAAAATGTTAAATGAGCGGAAAAACAGGATCTTCTGCGTTCGCGGAAACTGTGATACAGAGGTAGACCAGATGGTTCTGGAATTTCCGATCCTCGCGGATTACGCAGTGATCCCAACGGCGAACCGCCTGATCTACGTCACCCATGGCCACCACTTTAATTTAAAACAGCTCCCTCCGCTTCAACCAGGGGACATTCTCCTCCACGGACATACCCACATCCCGGCCTGGGAATCGTTCGGCGACGGAAACCTGTACCTGAATCCGGGTTCCGTGTCGATTCCGAAAGCGGAGAGCGAGCACAGTTACATGATCCTACAGGATGGGGTAGTTGTCTGGAAAGATCTGGACGGTGAGATCTACCATAGTCAGAAACTGTAGTTTCTGTGGGTGAAAAACCGGCTAAAAAATATTATAAATACTGTTATTACGGATAAAACGGGAACGGATCAAAAAATCTGTCCCCGTTTTTTATAGAGCCTATTGCATAATAATTTCTGTAATGTTAAAATATCTCCCATAACAATCGAAGAGGCATCCGGTGCTGCTGCCGCTGTGAAAAAGTTCATGAGAACAGGCGGACAGCAGGTAAAAGGGAAACAGGTGGAAGGCCTGTACGATCTCGTCACTGTGAGCAGGGAATACAAGACCATGCGCGAAAGCGCGGTCACTGAGGAAGAAGGACAGTTGGATAAACTGTCGCGAAAGCTTTGGGAAGGCGGTTTTGTGTGATGATCTGTAAGTCAGGAAACCTGCCGGACTGTTGGTACAGGAAGAAAATTTCCAGATCACGAGGCATTGATCGTACCGTTTATATGTCGGCTGATTCCAGCGGACATCTTTTTCTGATGCATAAGCATTTCGGTATTTGAAAAATTCTCAGATGGAATATCTCCACACCAACTCCGAAGTTATAAATAAAATACAGCTATCCATCAGCCCTGTACAATTACCGGGTCGGTTACAGATAAGGATAGGCCGAGAGGCAAAACAACTCAATATTTATACTACATGGAGGAGAACATGAAAAAGAAACATGTAAGCCTGCTCTTAGCGGCAGCAATGGCGGCATCCGTAATCTCCGGATGTGGAAACAGCGCGAACAACAGCGCGGCAGAGACAGAAAAGACAGAGACAACTGCAGCGGCAGCGACAAGCGCAGCGGAGGAAACAACAGCAGCCGAGGCAGCAGAAGACACAGAGAAAAACGAGACAGACGAAGTCGTCATCGCGACTCCGCGTGACGCTGTACAGGGAAGCGGAGACGCTTACTACTGTTGGGAAGGCGCTTATGTATGGGAAGCTCTCACAGCGAACAACGGCGGCGTGATCGATCCGTGGCTCGCAAAATCCTGGGAGCACAACGATGACTGTACCGAGTGGACATTCAACCTGCGGGATGACGCGTATTTTACAGACGGTGTCCAGTTTGATGCTGATGTATGCTTAAAGAATATCGAGCGTTGGGGTCATGGAATTACCTCCACATATACGACACTCAGTATCGAGAAATCTCTCCCGAACCTCGATAAGATGGAAAAAGTCGATGATTTCACCGTAAAATTCACCTTCACACAGCCGATCACAACGCTTGAGTATGTCCTTTCCGACTACGGCAGCCCGATGTACAGCCCGAACTGCTTCGACGAGGAGACAGGCGTGATCTCCGACTACGCGATCGGTACCGGTCCGTACAAGATCGTTGACCATGTAGAGTCCGAGTATGTGACACTTGAGAGAAACGACAATTACTACGGCGAGAACGGCAAGGTAAAGACCTTCAAGATCCGCTGCATCCCGGATGCAGAGACACGTGTATCTGCATTAAAATCCGGTGAAGTTATGGGACTTGCGGACAACGGCGCGATCACCATGGACGCTGCGAAGAACCTCTGCGACACAGACTCCAGCTTCGAGATGGACAGCACTCCGAGCCATATGACCGAGTATATCATGTTCAACGATAAAAATGAGTACCTTGCGGACAAGCGGATGAGAGAGGCATTCAACCTCGCAACAGACCGCGACAGCATCTGCAGCGTGATCTATGGCGGACTTTTACAGCCGGCATATTCCTTCTTGAGCACTCAGTCCACATTCCATCTGGATATCCAGGGAACTTACGACATGGAGCAGGCAAAAGCCCTCGCAAAAGAGGTTCTCGGCGACAAAACTGTGGACATGACCATGATCATCCGTTCCAGCACTGCATCTGACTACAACTGCAAGGCGGTTGCAGAGTATCTAAAGCAGGTTTACGCTGAACTCGGCGTCAACATCAACATCGAGATCGTAGATTCCTCCCTCTATAAAGAGAGACAGCAGGAAGGCACCTACGACATGACACTCACCGTATTTGGAATCAACAACGCAGATCCGACATCAACATTTAAGCAGTACTTCGCAAGCGAAGGAAACAGCAACAAGACATTAAATTACAACTATTATAATGAGAAGATCGATGAGCTCGTTGCAAAAGCTCCGACTATCGCTGACGTAGAAGAGCGCAGCAAGATCTATGATGAGATCCAGCAGGAACTCTTCAATGACAGCGCATGCGTTCCGATCTGCTACCAGATCAACGTTAACATCCATAACAAAGCGATCACACACTACGCAGGAAAGACCTTCGGTGTCGGCCTTCCGACAATTTCCTGGGTAAAATAATATCTGAGAGCGATCCGGCGGGTCAGATATCCGCCGGTCAGGCAGATAAGACATGAATTTGGCAGGACTGTCTGAAAAAGGCAGTTCTGCTGTTTTTGAAAGGAACACATATGGCACTTTTAAAGTACATTCTGAAAAAAATGCTGATGCTCTTGCCGGTACTCGTCGGGATCAGTATCATTGCCTTTGCGCTTGGGATTATGTCGCCGGGGGATCCGGTGGACCAGGTGCTGAATCCAAATGGAAATGAATCCTACACGCAGGCGGAGTATGATGCCATGGCGGCAAAAATGGGCCTGGACCAGCCGGCAGTAGTCCAGTATTTCAACTGGGTCGACGGTCTGGCGCATGGCGACCTGGGCCGCTCATTTTTCACGAATAAAAGTGTCATGGGCCAGCTCGCGAAGCGGATCCCGATCTCGTTAAAGCTGGCCGGTTTCAGCATGATCTTAACGATCGTCTTCGGCGTGGGATCTGGCGTTCTGATGGCGGTGAAAAAAGACCGGCTGCTGG
>OGOE01001794.1_pt1 | contig 11798 bp, 10 predicted proteins | sample 1552611 | NCBI WGS metagenome assembly OGOE01 (sample SAMEA2580129, study PRJEB22360) | human gut metagenome | biome: human gut; feature: human-associated habitat; material: faeces | place: Denmark | collected 2008/2010
CGTGGGTCGGGTCAGTGAGCCAGCGGGAGAAGAAGGACCACCAGATGCCCCAGGAGCAGAAGAACATGAAGATGCCGAAAGAGCTCTGCAGATAGGAAGGATTCTTCCATGCAGATTTGGTTGCACTTGCCATAATCATCCTTTGATTACTACTTGGTTGGTTATTGGTTATGTAACGCTTCTGCTCGGGCGGCCGTGCCTTTGTAGAAGTTGTTGCGTAGTAATTATTATGCGACGTCAATCGATTTACGTCAATCGATTGACGTAAATCGGCGTGTCGTATCCGTTCGACACGCAAAAGGCCTCCGTGCTGAACGGAGGCCTTGAGAAATCGTGTGGGACTCGGTTACTTCACCGAGGCCTTTTCGATCAGCGTGCAGTGGATCTTCGCCGGAATCGGCGCGTCGATCGGCGGCAGGGGAGCGGTGGTCGCTGGCCATGAGACGTCGTCCATCGAGCGTCCTTCGATAATCGACACCAGCTTGGCCACGGCCCAGTAGCCCATCTCGAAATGCGGCAGTTCCACAGTGGTGAGCATCGGTTCCAGCGTTTCGGCGAACACGCGATGGTTGTCCACGCCGACCACGGAGATGTCCTTGCCGACCGTGAGTCCTCGGCGTGCGGCGCATTCGTACACATACCAGGCGCGGGCATCGTTGAAGCAGAAGAATCCGTCCGGATGCTCGGCATCGAACAAATCGCTGACTGCGGTCAGTGCCGGCCCGTTGTTGAGCACATTGACGACCAGATGATCGTCATAGTCGAGGCAGGCGTCCCTGAGCGCCGCCTGATAGCCTTCCAAACGACCATCCTGCGCAATCATCGGTTCCGAGCAACCCACATAGGCGATACGTGCGCATCCGGCCTTAACCAATCTGGTGGTGGCGTCGTAGCCGATTTGGAACTCGTCCGGTTCCACGCTCGGGATTTTGCCAAGCGAGTCGGTGGCATCCACCAACACCAGTGGCGTCTTGGCCAGCGAGGAAGGCACATGGGTGATGCGGTTCGACATCTTGGCGTACAGAAAGCCGTCGGTGCCGTATCGCTTGAGTGCGGCGATTTCCTCGCTCTCGCTGTTCTCGCCGTCGGTGCTCACGGTGATGAGCATATAGCCGAACTGGCTTGCAGCGGTCTGCGCGCCCAGAATCATACCGCCGGCGTACGGGGTGGTGGCCACCTCCTCACTGATGAAACCGAGGATGTGCGTCCTGCCTGTACGCAGCGAACTGGCCAGCGGATTCGACTGGTAGCCGAGCTTGGTGGCGATGGCGCGCACATTGTCCGCAATTTTGGACTTTACGCGCCCCTCGTCGCGTCCGTTGAGCACCAGCGATACCGTAGAGACGGAAACCCCCGCCTTGTTCGCGATTTCCTTCATCGTAACCATGCGTCAAACGATACACCCTAATTGACGGACTGCCAGGAAAGTATCAGTTTTCTCCACCGACTCCGCCGAGGTTGCGCACCGCACCGATGAATAATGGTATGCCGTCCGGGGTGACGTACGAATACAGAAATGGGCGATCCACCGTGAACTCGACGTTGTCCACCGGCGCGCTACCGGAGTCTGCGCCGACCTTGGTGAAGGACATGGCCTTGGCGCCGGCTTCGTTCACCTCGATGCGCGTGCCTTGCAGAATCGAGCCGATATACAGGTTCTCGCCGTGCGAACCGGTGTCGATCATCTTGGTGAAGTCGGCGTCGCCTGCACTGAACGCATCGGTCACCCCCAGTTTTTCGAATGCCTTGATGGTGGCTTCCGAGTCGAACATGCTGTCGATGGTGAATCGCGGTAGCGTGACGTTCACCATGACCGAGTTGACGGAGACGCCCCATCCGGGCATACTGTCCGCGGCGCAACCCATTGCGCCCTCGCCAAGGGAAGCCGTCGAGCATGTACCGAACGCCCAACTGAGCTTCTCGGCATCGCCGGCCAACTCGTCGAAATGCCCTTCGGCCGGCAGCACGATGGCCAGATTGCCGCCGTTGTCGAACGGAATCTCCACCCGCTGCCAAGTGTTGTACTCATCATGTCCGTAAGCCATTTGGCTGAAGGTCCGGTGCATCATCGGCACCTGAGCATCTCCGGCTTCGCCGTGGAAGGTGCCGTTGCCGGTGGACTGCTCTTCGAACGGATCCTTCCAACGGCCATCCGCATAGACGGTGTTGATGATGGACAGGACTTCACGGTCACGCAGCGTGATCTTCGGCTTGAGCGAACCATTCGTATGTTTGGCAATCCAATCGGACATCTTGGCGGCGGCCTGATCGTCGAACGGTAACGTGGTGACTTCGGCCTCGAACATCTTCTTGACGGTGGATTGGTAATCGCTGGCAAGAGAGTAGTCGTCATCAATCCACAGCGAGTTCGCGGCGCTCATCTCGGATTTCGCCCCCGAATATTGCCCGTTGATCGAACTTAGCAGCGATTGGTAGTCGCTATCGGTCAGCGAACCGGAGCCCAGCAGTTCGTTCAGTTGCGAGCGGGTCGTGCCATTGGCGCCCTGCGCGGCGATGGCCAACGCCATCCACATCGAAGCAGGAGAGTAGTTCACATTGCCGGTGCCTCGGTCGCCGGCTTCCATCGCCAGGAATTCCGGTGCGGTGCGGTAGGCGAAGGTTGCGGTGCTGTTGACTACCGGCTGCGTGGCAGGCGTGGCCTTCGGCTTGAACATATTGCGAACCAATGCGCTGCCATCGCCGGCCGTCCACCATACGCCGCCGGCGACGGCAAGGACAAGCACTACTGTCACGATGGCGGCGATACAAGCGTTACGGCATTTGCGTTGTCCGCGCAACCGGTACTGTTCCATCAGTTGCTCGCTCATGGTTGGCCCCTTTGCTTGGATCGGCTCGTGCATCATTGCATGAAATCGCTGTTTTCATTATATTGCGGCTTTCCCTTGAGCCCAGGAACGGTATGGGAACCCCGGCCGTAAGCGAAGATTGGTCCAGCCGAATGCCAGTGGTCCGATGATTGCGCTCGCCAACGGGAAAGACAGACTGCCGGATCGTGTCGAACCGAGTATCAAGTTGGTGATTCCCAACACCAATGGCCAGTGCAGAACCATACCGGGGAACCATACGAACAGGTTTTTGGCAGCCCTGTCAAGAACCTCGTCGGGCATGAGATACATTGATGAGCTCCACTGCAGTAGCAGCAACACCGCTATCAGTACAACCATGCCAATCCAATGCGCGCGGTTCCATGTGAACAGTCGTTGCATCCCGCGCTCGGCGGCGGCATTGCGCATATCGCTCCTGTTGAGCTTGCTGAGTGCTTGTGCACGGTTCATTGCCGTCCTCCTTTACCGCCTTGTCAAGGATTGATGATGATTCCATCGTAAATCACGCAGGAAATGTGGAATGATAGTTGTCATAGTGATCATGACGTGTCAGGACGGAGTAGTTCGGCGTCGGGCACACTGAAGGGGTGAATGTAATGGAAGAAGCGCGCAACCGCAACATACGCATCGGCATTGTGGACAATGACCCATATGCGCTGAAAGTGTTCGGCGCGCTAATCGAACGTATGTCCAGCGATTTTGCCGTGATATAGACCTGCGATTTGGGTGCTGTGGCCATCAGCCGATGCCTGAGCCCCACCAAGCGGCCTGACGTGCTGGTTACGGATATGTCTATGGGCGCATTGGATCGCACGCATCAAGTCATTGATGTGATTGAAGGCAGGGGAGAAGCGGCGCACAGTGCAGTGACTCCGCATGATTCGACCGTTGATGCCGCTCCTGGCATTGCATGTGACATCACAGACGCTGATTGTCCGCTGGAGACGCAGGCCTATCCACCGGCACCGGCCTCAACCGTTACCGACAATTACTAGAACAACAAAACGGCGCCCTGCATATCACCACGCAAGACGCCGAATGGACATTATCAGCAGTTATTCCACTGTGAGGAAACCGATCACCCAACCGACTTCTGCGCAGTCTCCGCGCCAAAGAAGCCGACAATCAGCATCGATGCAATAGCAATCGCGCTGATGGCCACAAAGATGGACGTGGTACCAAGCGAGGTAAGCATCCAGCCCACCACCATCGGCATCAACACATTGAGCAGCTTGGCCACGGCGTTCGCGAAGCCGACGCAACGGAAGCGAACCTTGGTGGCGAACAGTTCCGGAGCGTACACAGCCACCACGGAAGCCATAAGCACGTACAGGCACATCATGAGCAGGAAGCCAACGATAATTGCGCTCACGGTAGAGGTCTGGAAGGCATACATCAAACCGAACACGCCAGTGAACAGGAAGGCCGGCACAATCGTGCGCTTGCGGCCGATACGGTCGATAAGCAGAGAGCCAATCAGGCAGCCGACCGGGGCACCGAGCATCATCACCGTGGAGGTGAGCAGCGAGCTGGACAGGTTAATACCACGCTTGACCAGAATCGTCGGAACCCAAGAAGTGAAGGCGTAGGAGCACACGTTCGTGGCGGCCACAGCCACAAGCAGGCAGATGCCGAGCGAACGGCCTCCGGCGTTGCGGGTGTCGCTGGTGTCGGCCTTGGCGGCTGCGTCGATCGGTTCGGAACCGTTGGCCTCAAGCTGCTTGACGATGGCGTCGGCCTCATCGTAACGGCCGCGCACGGCGAGCCAACGCGGGGATTCGGGGATGTCGCGGCGCAGCCACCAGATGATGGCGGCCACCAGACCGATGGCCACGAACAGCGGACGCCAGGACCAGCGGGGGATGATCCATGCACACAGCAGCATAGCGATTGGCACACCGCAGTTGGCCACGAGCGAGACAATCGCGCACCAGTGGCCACGGCGGTTCATCGGTGCGAACTCGTTGACCATGGCGAAGCCGGTGACGATTTCAGCGCCGAGGCCCAGGCCGGCACCCAGACGGCACAGGGACAGCACAGCCATGTTCGGGGCGAATGCGCCGAGGAAGGTGAAGCCGCCAAACAGCAGCAGGTTGATTTGGTAAGCCACGCGGCGGCCCTTCAGGTCACCGACGAAGCCGGCCAGCAGCGAACCGACCAGCAGACCCAGGAAGCCCGCGGACATAAAGGTGGAATTTTGCGCAACGGTGGACCAGCGGGTAGCCAACGTGCTGGAGGCGACGGCGCTGCCAATATATACGTCGATGCTGTCCATCAGCATGCCAGCGGCGACCAGCGTCACGATGCGATGGAACATCGGGGTTTCATGTGCGCGATCCATGCGCGAGATAATATCCTGAACCTTGGCTTGATCCGTCACGGTGGTACGTGCTTGTGCGTTTTCCATAGCCGCGGGATTGCCGGAAATCTGCTGTTCAGCAGCAGTCATATTTGAGCCCTCTTCTTGCAAACCTGCCCGCGTGCAACTGCTCAATGGTGTTGCGGCGAGCGAACTCTTGATTGGACTGCGTGTTCCGTTCGCCCTCCCATTGTGTGGGATGAACGACGTTTGCAGTCCAAGTCTTGAATTCCACGTAGCGAGCCAATCGTTGTGAGATAGCTCACTACATGGGGCTTAACTATAGGTTCGATCTTGTGGCACGCCGCGTTGCGGTCACATTGTGAACGATAACAGAGTTTGTAACGCTCCTATATATGCCCCACTTACGCTCTTACCCCGTCGAAAGAAGGCAGAACCGTGATTCCCATGGGGCGGTAAAACACTCATGGGGCGGTATTTGGCCCATGGGGCGGTTAGCGGATTATGCCTTTCCGCAGAATAGAGCCGTTTTCGACTACCGCCCCATGAGGGTTTTACCACCCCATGGGTGAGCTACCGCCCCATGAAACGTGTAATAACAAAGCATGCCCTTGCTGGTGGAAGCGATGCTTTGCTACTTCGCCTGCTTGTCGGCGAGGATCTCATCCACCAGCTTGGGCTTTTCGGTCAGCTGGCCGGTGAAGCCGGGGCGGATATCCATGTGCAGCACCAGAGAAGTGCGGTAGCCCTGCTCGGCGAGCTTCTTGGCGGCCTCACCGGCCACCTTGAGCACGTCGTCCAGATCGCCTTCCACGTTGGTGAACAGGGCGTTGGTTTCCTGCGGCAGGCCGGATTCGCGAATCACCTCGACGGCCTGAGCCACGTATGGCGAAACCTCGGAGCCCACGCCATTGGCCGACACCTGAATGGCGGCCACGGTATTGAGGTACGGTTTGCCGGTTTCCGGGTCGATCGGCACTTCCTGAGTAACGGCATTACGGTCAATAATCATAATTCTCCTTTTATTACTTGGCTCCCCTCAGAGAGGAGAGCCAGTAGGACTCAGCGATACTTCCAGAAATGATCCATCGGGCCGGAGCCGTGGCCAAGATTCAGCTGGGCCTTCAGTGCACCGGTCAGATACTTCTTCGCATGCTTGATGGCCTTGGGCAATGTGTCGCCAAGCGCCAGATACGAGGCGATGGCGGAGCTCAGCGTGCATCCGGTGCCGTGCGTGTTCGGATTATTGATACGCGCGCCATCAAACCAGGTCACGGTTCCATCCGTCTCGGCAAGCACATCGTTGGCATCCTCGGTGCCATGACCACCCTTGACCAGCGCGGCACAGCCATAACGCTCCACGAGGCGGTGGGCGACGGCCTCCATATCCTCCTGATCGCGAATCAGCGTATCGGTCAGCACTTCGGCCTCGGGAATGTTCGGAGTCACGACCGTGGCCATCGGGAACAGCTTGCCGGTCAATGCCGCAGTGGCATCGTCACTGATGAGATTGGCACCGGAAGTGGCCACCATAACCGGGTCGAGCACGATGTTCGTGGCGTGATGGAAGGTGAGTCGTTCAGCGATGACGTCGATGATGTCAGTGGCAGACACCATGCCGATTTTCACCGCGACCGGCGGAATATCCTCAAACACCATGTTGATCTGGTCGGCGAGAATGTCCGGTTTGGTGTCCTGAATGGAACGCACGCCGGTGGTGTTCTGTGCGGTGAGCGCGGTGATGGCGCTCATGCCGAACACGCCGCAGGCCAGCATGGTCTTCAGATCGGCCTGCATGCCGGCACCGCCGGACGAGTCGGAGCCGGAGATCGCGAGAACAGCGGGAAGTGTAGATGTTGCAATTTGTGCCATAGTGTTCATTCTAAGTGGGGCCCATGATGTTTTTCGGAGCGGTTTTCCTTGATGTTTTGCCGCTCCTGTGGTGAGATGGGGAAGGTTTGCTGATTGCGATTGATTCATGAAATGTTCGGGAGGAGGCATGGCTGATAACGATGTACTGCGCCGTGACGGCGTCTTGGTGCGCATCACCGGAACGCACCGCATATTTTGGCGTAATGCCTAACGGACACACCACACAGCTCACATTTCCGCGTCAGGAAGTGTTCGATGTGGGCGACGTGTTGCTCGTCGGTACGGATTTCTATCGCAAAGTGCCGCATGATGTGTGGCCGTTGAAGCCCCGTGTGGGCATCGTGCGCCGTGCGCTCAACGAAGGCGTGGTCCTGGAGACTTCCGACGGCCTCGGTCCAGATGGCGCACACTTCGGCACCGCCTTCGAGCGAGTCGAGCGTCGTCCCGAATTAAGACACCACCGGGCATAATAATTGGCTCCCCTCAGAGAGGGGAGCCAGAGAGGTTTACTCCTGGGCGGTGGAGTAGAGCTTGCCGCCCTGGGCGGTGTACTTTTCGCTCATCGCATCCATGCCGGCGAGGATTTCTTCGGGGCTGAGCACGTTGGCGGACACCACGCCGTTATCGACATTGGCCTTGGCCGTAGCCAGTGCCTCGGAGTCGATGCCTGCAGCAGCCTCCTTCACGATTTGCTGCTGAGCGGCCTCGCCACCGAATGCCTTGCGGATGTTCTGGGAGATGGCCATCGAGCAGAACTTCGGGCCGCACATCGAGCAGAAGTGCGCCATCTTGGCCGGCTCGGCGGGCAGGGTATCGTCGTGGAAGGCGATGGCGGTGTCCGGATCGTAGGACAGATTGAACTGGTCGAGCCAACGGAACTCGAAGCGAGCCTTGGAAATCGCATTGTCGCGATCCATCGCGTGCGGGTGGTGCTTGGCGATGTCTGCGGCGTGGCAGGCGATCTTGTAGGCAATCACGCCCTGCTTCACATCATCCTTGTTCGGCAGGCCGAGGTGTTCCTTCGGGGTCACGTAGCACAGCATAGCGGTGCCGTAACGACCGATCTCGGTGGCGCCGATAGCGGAGGTGATGTGATCGTAACCCGGAGCGGTATCGGTGGTCAGCGGTCCGAGGGTGTAGAACGGGGCGTTGTGGCACACGGCCTTCTCCAGCTCGATGTTCATGCGTACGGTGTCGAACGGCACGTGGCCCGGGCCCTCGATCATCACCTGCACGTCCTTGGCCCAGGCGCGCTCGGTCAGCTCGCCCAGAGTCATGAGCTCGGAAAGCTGCGCGGCGTCGTTCGCGTCGGCTAGGGAGCCGGGGCGCAGGCCATCGCCCAGAGAGAACGCCACGTCGTACTTGGCGAAGATGTCGCACAGCTCGTCGAAGTGCGTGTACAGGAAGCTCTCCTGGTGGTGGCGCAGGCACCAGTCGGCCATGATGGAGCCACCGCGGGAGACGATGCCGGTCACGCGGTTGGCGGTCAGCGGCACGTAACGCAGCAGCACGCCGGCGTGGATGGTCATGTAATCCACACCTTGCTCGCACTGTTCGATTACGGTGTCGCGGAACAGTTCCCAGCTCAGCTTGGAGGCATCATCCTCGACCTTTTCGAGGGCCTGGTACATCGGCACGGTGCCGATCGGCACGGGGGAGTTGCGAAGAATCCACTCACGGGTGGTATGGATGTCGTTACCGGTGGACAGGTCCATCACGGTATCGGCGCCCCACTTGGTGGCCCACGTCAGCTTCTCCACTTCCTCATCGATGGAGGAGGTGACGGCCGAGTTGCCCATGTTGGCGTTGAGCTTGGTCAGGAAGGCGGATCCGATAATCATCGGCTCGGCCTCGGGGTGGTTGATGTTGCAGGGCATCACCGCGCGGCCGGCGGCCAGCTCGGAGCGCACGAGCTCCACATCGCAGTTCTCGCGGGTGGCCACGTACTGCATCTCCGGGGTGATGATGCCGTGGCGGGCGTACCACATCTGGGTGATCGGGTGGTCCTTGGCACGCATCGGCTCATGCTTGCGTCCACGCCATTCCTTGGTGGCGCGGCCGCGCTTGATGGCGCGCTTGCCATCGTCCTCAAGGTTGCGGCGGCGGTCGTAGTCTTCGATGTCGCCGCGGTCGCGGATCCAGTCGAGACGCAGGGGCTTCAAGCCTTCCTTCGGGTCGCACTTGGGGCCTTCGGTGTTGTAGTCGTGGAACGGCGGGTTCGGGCCCACGCCGGGCGTGTCGCTCAGCTTGATTTCGGTGTACGGCACTTCCAGGTCGTAGGAACCATACTGATAGGTGAACGGTACGGACTTGGTCTTGCGGATGTGCGCCTTGTCGCGCTGCTTGGAACCACGGGCGGCGATGTCCACGCGCTGCTGCTTGGCAAGCTTCTGGGCATCCTTGGCGTCCTTGGCGTTGGTGAACTTCTTCTCAGTGGCCTCGGAACCGGGCTTCGCGGCCCCTTCCTGAGCAGCCTGAGTATCAGTAGCGGGGGTGTGGGTTACGACGCGCGGAGCGTAGCCGTGCTTCTTGTCGCCGCGGACGGCCTTCCAGCCTTCGACCATGGTGCGCGCGGCCTCTTCCGGGTTCTCGGCACCCGCGATGGCGGAGACCACGAACCAGCCAGCAGCCTTGGTATCGGCGAGCATGGCCATATCGGCTGCGGTCACGCCGCCGCCCACGACCACCGGGAATTCGCTGGCAACGCAGATGGTGTTGATCTGGGCGGCGTCCAGCGTCTTGCCGGAGCCGTCGTTGCCGCCCACGGAAGCCTCGGGCTTGGTGGTGGAGACGTGCAGAGGACCGGCGCCAATGTAGTCGATGCAGCCGTCGGGCAGCTCGTTGATGAGCCGAACGAGGCTTTCGGTCTCAGCCGACAGGCCCACGATGGCCTCGTCGCCGAGCAGGGCGCGGGCTTCGCGCGGCTCCATGTCGGTCTGGCCGATGTGCACGCCGTCCACTTTGATGCCCTTGCGGCGGGCCTGCCACACCACGTCGGCACGGTCGTCGATCACAAAGGCCACGGAATCGGACTTCTCATTGTCCTCGATGATTTGCGCGATGTCGCGAGCCATGTCGGTCAGCTCAGAGGCATCGGCCTCCTTGGCGCGCAGTTGGATGAAGGTTGCGCCGCCGTGCAGAGCCTGATCCACCACGTCGGTCAGCGGACGGCCTTTGCAGTCCTCCGGCCCCACCACGAAGTACGCGGACAGGTCGAAGCTGTCGCGCATGGAGGCGTATGGGTATTCATTACTCATTATTATTCCTGCTTTTGTTGTTTCTTGTGGAAGTCTTATTGGGAAAAACTGTTATGAGCTCCCTCATCAGAGGGAACGGAAACTACTGCACCAAAATCTCGGATTCCGCCACCTGTTCGGCGGTCACATTCCACAGCGCGTCAAGGAACGCAACTTGGAACGAGCCCGGTCCGTGCGAAGTTGTATCGGCCACCTCTCCCGCGCGGTTGTACAGCAGAGACGCGGACAGGGCGGCGGTCAACGGATCGGAGACCGCCAAATACGTGGCAGCCACGCCGCCCAGCGAGCAGCCGGCACCGGTGATCTTGGTCATCATCGCGCTGCCGCCCGGCAGCCGGTACACGGTTTCGCCATCGGTCACCAGATCGGCGATGCCGGACACGGCCACGGCGCAGCGGGTGGAAGCGTCATGGGAGGAATGCTTGGCGTGCTGTTCGGTCAGATACTGTGCCAGCGCCACCGCCGCGCCGGTTGCGGACTCCACGTCGTCGACGGATTCCACTCCGGCGGGGCGGTGCTCGGAAGCGTCCCCCACGGTTTCGGTATTGAGCCCCCACATGTTCGCCAGCGCGATTACCTCGGATGCATTCGCGCGAATCATGGTCGGGGGAGCGGCCTTGAAGGCCTGAAGAATGGCGGTACGGGTGCGGCCGATGCCGGCGGCCACCGGGTCGAGCACCCACGGCTTGTCCAAGTAGTTGAGTCGCTGGGCGATTTCGGGCAGTGCGTCCTTATAGAACGGCAGCAGCGTGCCCACGTTGATGTAGTTCGCGCCCGCGATTTTCGCGGTTTCGATCACGTCGTCCGGCAGGAAACTCATGGCCGCAGTGCCGCCGGCCGCCAGTTGCGCGTTGGCAACCAAATTGATGGTCACAAAATTGGTGAATGACTGGGCCAACGGAGTCGTCTCGCGTACGCGGCGAACGGCATCGGCGATATTGTCACGGATGGGTGAATCGGCTGGAACCGGAGTCCCGGCGGTACAACCGCTGGACACACCGGTAAACGATGATGCACTATTGCTCATTTACTGCTCCCTACGATGGTCTTAACCAACAGGTTCTAAGGGTCAGGCTCAGGCCTTTCTCAACTCGCGAACCACATGCGAGTTCCCCTGCATTACAGTGCCGACGCTATGCGCCAACATGGACATTATCGTGACGGATTTGTTCGATACGTGTCGTCAGGTCTGGCGCGTCCCCGTCCATTCGTGATACATAGACGCCTCCGCCGAGCAACATCTCCCGAATTTGTGACGCTGACGCGATGTCAGTGGCACAAATTCGGGAAGGGTAAAACAACAGGAACAATATGGAGGTGTTGCGATATAGGAATCGCTGCGAACGGTCGCTCGTGAGACGCGGAACATATACCGGACAATGCCGCCTGACCTGTCACCATATACGGCTATCCTGAAGCGGTTGTTATTAGACCCCAAACCGTTCAAACCAGAAGGTGCATTGTGGCTCAGTCCAAACTCGATGAAGTCGTATCCCTTGCGAA
>OGOE01001797.1_pt1 | contig 11778 bp, 8 predicted proteins | sample 1552611 | NCBI WGS metagenome assembly OGOE01 (sample SAMEA2580129, study PRJEB22360) | human gut metagenome | biome: human gut; feature: human-associated habitat; material: faeces | place: Denmark | collected 2008/2010
GGGCGAGGAAACCTCGCCCGGCTCTGTGTGCAATTAGAATTTCTAATTTTACTTAATCAATATTATTTATTTGTGGATTTTGTAGAAGTCTGTAAGATCAACGTCTTTTACAACGCTGTTAACACCAGTCTTGAAACCGTACTTAAACTGAGTATCTTTCTCCTCGTACTCAGCTGTGCCAACCTGCTCGTTGCCATTTGCATCTTTGTACTTAGTGCCAAGCTTCTCATCTACTGTGATAAGAGTATCGCCATCCTCTTTGTATGTTGTACCATAGGAGTGCTGGATAGAACCGTTGGAGTTGATGATAAACTCATATCCACCAACTTTAGCTACCTGATACTTGTAATCATCAGCTGTAAGTAAGAGACCATAGTAGTAAAGCTTGTTGCTCTGGTTACCAACTACACCAGCACCCTTCTTAAGCTGATTGCCTTCTTCTGGTGTGGTATATTTTGTCTTATCCTGATCTTTTGTATAGAAGTAGAACTTGTATGTGTCACCTGTGTTATCCTTGATGGACTGGGAACCAGTCTTCATGGAACCATCATCAGAGCCGCCAAAATAGTACATAGCATCGTTGATCTTGTAGAACTTGGAAAGCATTACGCCATCAGCTCTGAACCAGTAATCTTTGGAGTTTACTTTCTTCTTTGCAATTCTGCCAACTTCTTTGTCGGAGAAAAGAAGACCCTCTTCAAATTTGTACTTCACAGCGTTGGAAGCGGACTCATCAGAAGCAATATCTACGTTTGCTCTGAAGAGCTTACCTTCCTTGTCGAACCAGAACCACTCTTTGTCATCTTACTCTTCGTTTGTGTCGTTCGGAAGCCATGTCTTAATCCATTTATTCTTCTTAGCGTGTCCGTCATCCTCGTCGCCGCAGTAGTAAACATCGCCGTCGTCTCCTACGAAGTACTCTTTACCATTGCTGGAGCAGAATACGTTTGTATATGCGTCACCGTTTTTGTCGTAGCAATACCACTCGCCATCAACCATCATCCAGGTTCCCTTGGAAGCTGCGAAAGATGTCATGGAAGCGCCTAATGCTAACAGAGCTGCTGCGGATACTACTGCAGCAATTTTAGTCTGCTTTCTCATAATTAATGCACTCTCCTTTTGTTTTTTTGAAACGCTTTTTGAAATTCCTAATTGCATTACGAGGTCATTATACGTCCGATAAGTAAAATTATCGTGGGTTCGCAGTCCCCTTAGATTTATCGATTATAGTCGATAAAATTGAATATTTTATTTGAAAATCGTATATATATTTGATATACTGAACCTAGAATTTGAGAATAATTGTTGTAGAAATGGAGGCTGATTTTTTGATAAAACGTGAATTATATATGAGCAGGATCCGTCCATTTATTGGAACTGATCTTGTTAAGGTCATGACTGGTATTCGACGCTGCGGAAAATCTGTTATGTTAGACCTGATAAAGGAAGAGTTAAAAGAGTCCGGCGTTCCTGAAACACAATTTGTCGCATTTAATTTTGAGGATATGCGGAACGCAAATCTCTGTACGGCACAGGCTCTTCATTACGAGGTAGTTAATCGTGCGTCGGAGATATCCGGAAAAGTCTATCTGTTTTTTGATGAGATTCAGGAAGTGACGGACTGGGAGAAATGTATTAACTCCTTACGAGTTGAAATGGATTGCGATATCTATATCACAGGTTCAAATGCCCGCCTGCTCTCCGGTGAGCTTGCGACCGTCTTGGGTGGTCGATATGTGGAATTTACGATTTATCCGTTCTCATATGCAGAATTTATGGAACTCTATAGAGACATTTTTCCGGATGTTACGGATTCAGTAGTGTTTCAAAAGTATCTAACGTTGGGAGGAATGCCGTATCTGTCTAATCTTCATTTTGTTGAAGAGCCAAGCAGGCAGTATCTTACGGACGTCTATAACTCTGTTGTTTTAAATGATGTGGTGAAACGAAATAAAATACGCGATATTGATCTGCTCACCAGAATTGTCACTTATGTGATCGGAAATATAGGAACAACTTTTGCCGCAACATCTATTACTAAGTTCTTGAAAAATGAGCGGCGCACAGTAGCCACTGATACGGTATTAAATTATATCCAGTATTGTGTCAGCGCATATTTATTCTACCAGGTAAAGCGGCAGGATATTCAAGGAAAGCAGATATTGTCAACCAATGAAAAATATTACATGGCTGATCACGGATTACGTGAAGCGGTTTTCGGCGGCAACATGCGGGATATCAATCTGGTACTCGAAAATATTGTGTATATGGAATTACTTCGCCGTGAGTATGCAATAACTGTGGGAAAAATCGGCGCAAAAGAAATTGACTTTATCTGTCAGAAGCAGGAACAGAAAATCTATGTACAGGTTACCTATCTTCTTGCATCCGAAGAAACGATTCAACGTGAGTTTGGTATATATGAATCCGTCCGGGATAACTTTCCTAAGTACGTTGTCTCAATGGACGAGTTCGATTTTAGCAGGAATGGGATTAAGCACAAAAATATTAGAGAATTCCTGTTAATGAAGGAGTGGAATTAACCTGGGGATACCATTTATAAGGGGGCATATATGTCAAAAATAAATGTTCCAGTTAGTATTTCGGATTTCATTGGCAACTCTCATTACCCGGCCGCGGCGCTTTGGGAAAAACTTGGGAATGAGTATGCTTGAGAGTTTTATATCAGAATAAAACATTTTCGATTATCGTGATCCATATAAATCATATGAACATTAGCAGTGATAAAATACCTGGTTGTTGATCAAAGTACAGGATCGCTATATTATCTATACAAAAGATTTAAAATTCGAAGACCAGATCCTGTACCTTCCGGTTTATATGACCATGATGCTCTAACGATCAGACTTCTGAATCTACGTGAATATTGCGATGCGTTTTCCACCATGAGTCCTGTGTCAGCAGCGTGATATTTACCTTTAACATTTTTGTTTATCGCAGACCCGAAAGCGATGTATCCGGGGCTGGTATTTCTTGCATCTTTTGTGGGTGGACTATATAATATTCTTAAGAATTGTTTCTAAAATGCGATATGAGTAATAGGCAGAAAGAGGTGGGTTGTATGGGAAGATTTGTAAATCCAGACAACAGTGCGTTTCAGGTTATCCTGAATTCAGATATATATGTAGATAAAACTGAACTACTTGCGTATACCAACAAGGCGCTGAATACGGACCGCGCAATGATCTGCAACAGCAGACCGCGACGCTTCGGAAAATCGATTACTGCCAATATGCTCACTGCGTATTACAGTAGAGGCTGCGATTCAGATGCTATGTTTGCCGATTTAGCCATCAGCAAGACTGAGAGTTATAAAAAGCATCTGAATAAGTACGATGTGATTCATCTTGATATTCAGTGGTGTAGTATGGACGCAGGTTCTACAAAGCAGACCGTGACTTATATAAATACCAATGTTATCAGGGAATTAAAAGAAATGTATCCCGATTATATTCCTGATTCTGTAACAACTGTTTATGGTGCGTTATCTTATATTAACAGCTGTTCAGGGAAGAAATTTATTGTTATCATTGATGAATGGGACGTCCTGATTCGAGATGAATCTTCTGATCTCGTGGTCCAGGAAGAATATATCAATTTCCTTCGTGGGATGTTCAAAGGAAATGAGCCAACTAAATTCTTGCATTTAGCATTTTTGACCGGAATTCTTCCGATCAAGAAAGTAAAGACGCAGTCGGCATTAAATAATTTCGATGAATTTACAATGCTGGATGCAAAAGTATTCGCTCCATATATCGGGTTCACTGAAAATGAAGTGAGGAAACTTTGTGTAGAATATAACAAAGATTTTTCTGAAGTAAAACGCTGGTATGATGGCTATCTTCTGTCTGGGACGCAAATCTACAATCCTAAGGCTGTTGTCAGCGTGATGACATGGGGAGATTTTCAGAGTTATTGGTCAAAAACCGGCACTTATGAATCGATTGTACCGCTTATCAATATGAACTTTGATGGTTTGAAAACAGCTATGATCGACATGGTTGCAGGCAGCCCAGTAAAGGTGAAGACCGCAACGTACCAGAACGATATGGTGACGTTTAAAAATAAAGATGATATATTGACGTTGCTGATTCACTTGGGGTATGTGGCTTATGATTCGGTGAACAGAACGGCATTTGTGCCGAATGAGGAAATCCGGCAGGAACTGATCGACGCTGTTGAAGACCGCCAATGGAATGAGTTTACAGAGCTGCAATTAAAGTCTGAGGAGCTTCTCCGAGCAACCTGGGATGCTGATTGTGAAACGGTTGCTCAAATGATCGAGTATTTTCATTCCGAATATACATCCGCGATAACCTACAATAATGAGAATTCTTTGAGCAGTGTGCTGAGCATCGCATATTTAGGTGCATTACAGTATTACTTTAAGCCAATTCGCGAAATGCCGACTGGCCGGGGATTTGCGGATTTGGTGTTTATTCCAAAGAAAGAATTTCCGGATGTACCAGCAATGATTCTCGAACTGAAGTGGAACCAAGCAGCCGAGACAGCCTTGAGACAGATTAAAGAAAAGAAGTATGACTCTATATTAGATTCTTATCATGGAAATGTTCTTCTTGTTAGAATTAACTACGATAAGAAGAGTAAATCTCATGATTGCATAATCGAACAACTGGTAAAATAGCCAAATTTAAATCGAGCCCACGGTATAGTAGAGGGCTCGATTTTATTTTGACTTTATACGTCTGTTTTAGTTCTAAGCTTTTTGTTTCCAAACCGTGAGATCCGTTAATTCCAATCGGTGAGATTTTTACAATATAACCCGTGAAATTGTATGTGCTATCAAATGCGCTGTCGAGAACAAAATGAGGCTCTGCTTTTCATAAAAATCATTTCTTCTTTACAACGCAGCGTTTTTTAAAGAAAGCGATTCCATAACAAAGAATCTCATCATAATCATCTGCATAATCATCTGCATATTCCTCTGCATACATCCGGTCATTGATCTGATTGAGTGCACGATCACATTCAGACAGCAGAAGTTCCTGGTTCCTGGAATACTTCGCTTCAAAGATTGCAACGCGGCTGTTGGCCTCATCATAAATAACAACATCGCTTCGCCCTTCGCCATGCTCTTTGTTTGAATCAACTGTATACCCGGCCCCTGCAAAGATTCCGGACAGAAATGCATGATAGAAATCTTCTCTGTAGCCGTGATAACTGATCGTTTTCCTAAGAAGTTTCGTCATCTCTTCTGTGACAGCATCAGCATCGCCCGTCCACACAGCATTGAACAACCGGCTGCGGTTCCAGCCTTTGGCTGTATCGTCAAACCATTTCATGATCGTTGTTTCAAATATTTCACGGATCTCTTCATTCGGAATCATAAGTGCGGACGTTCCCTCAGGAATATCTCCTGCAATAGCCTCATCGCGTACACTCGTTAAATATCCTGTCAAATAAAGGACACTCCAGAGATTGTCCTCCGAAGAATGCAGATAATCATACGTGAGCATATCATCCACGCGCTGAATAATGTAACCACCAGAAAGAAGGCTCTCCAGCTTTCTTGTAATATTGCCGCCCGCGAAATCAATAAATGAGCGGATAATCGCGTTATCACTGGTGTTTTTCCAATAGCTGGACGGTCTTGCGCTTGGATCAATTTTAAGATCCCGGATATAATTCATAACATCCCATGGGCAATATACGTCGAAGTCACCGAAATGATATCCGTCATACCAGGATTTTATTAGTGTCTTGTTGCGCTCAAAATGAAAATCTGACAGGATTTGGTCCACATCCGCCTGAGTAAATCCGAAGTATTCATTCAAATGCGTGGATTGAATTGTATCCGAAACCAGGTTGTTGGTACCGGTGAAAATACTTTCTTTTGCTATTTCCAGCCATCCGGTAATTACCGCCAGACGCAAAGATGGATTGTCCTTCAGCACGGTGCTGAGCATAGGCCTCATGATTTCAAGCATAGCATCATAATAACCATTTGAACTTGCCTTTGCGACCGGAACATCATATTCGTCTAACAGGATGATTACAGGTTTTTTATAATAGCTATACAGCATTTTCGTCAAAATAAGCAAAGCACCTTGAATATCCGTGAGTGAGGCCGTCTGCTGCTGTAAACGCTGGAAGATTTCCTTTTGAGCAGATGGAATGTCTGGATCATCCAACAGGAACTTATAATTGTCATAAAGCTGCGCGATGACAAATCTTAAAAGATTAAACGCATTCTCGAATGACGTACCCCCTATATCCTTAAAAGATAAAAAAATAGTTGGATACTGGTTCATCCAGTCTGCACACAGTGCCTGGTTCCCGGAAATTTCTAATCCTTTAAATAGCTGTCTGCTGTCCTGTGAAATATCAAAAAAGTTTGCCAGCATGCTCATTCCCAAAGTCTTTCCAAAGCGCCGTGGCCGTGTGATCAAGGTAACCTGCGCAGGTGTATTTTCTAAAAGAGTAGATATAAGTCCGCTTTTGTCAATGTAGTAATAATTCTCTTCTCTGATCCTTCTAAAATCTGAAATCCCGACGGGAATATTCATATTGGACATTTACATCCTCCTCTCAGCAATCGCACGTATTTAAGAATATTATATAGTCTGCCCCCAAAAGATGCAAGAAATAACGGTCGAAATACCCCGTTTCCGAACCCACGATAATTTTACTTATCGGACGTATAATGACCTCGTAATGCAATTAGGAATTTCAAAAAGCGTTTCAAAAAAACAAAAGGAGAGTGCATTAATTATGAGAAAGCAGACTAAAATTGCTGCAGTAGTATCCGCAGCAGCTCTGTTAGCATTAGGCGCTTCCATGACATCTTTCGCAGCTTCCAAGGGAACCTGGATGATGGTTGATGGCGAGTGGCAGTGCTACGGCAAAAACGGTGACGCATACGAGAACACATTCTGCTCCAGCAATGGTAAAGAGTACTACGTAGGTGAGGATGGACAGCTTGTTCGTTCCAGCTGGGTTGAGTACGACAGCAGCTACTACTTCGTAAACAGCAGCGGTGCAAAGATTACAAACGACTGGAGATTAACAACTCCGTACGATGATGACAGCGCTGATGAGGATGAGTACTGGTACTACTTAAAGAAAACAACCGGTAAGCCGGCAACAGGCAAACAGTCCAACATCAACGGTCAGATCTACCTCTTCAATAATGAAGGTCAGATGCAGCATGGTTGGGTAGCTGCTACAGATACGAACGGCGCTAAGTTTGTTCAGCTCGATAAAGAAGATGATGAGAAGTCTATGAGCGCAGCAGGAAATGCAGCTGTTTACTACTGCGGCGATGAGGACGACGGACACGCTAAGAAGAATAAGTGGACAAAGACATGGCCTCCGGACAACACATCTGAAGAGGATGATGACAAAGAGTGGTTCTGGTTCGATAAGGACGGTGTACTCTTCAGAAGCGGAGAAAACAAAGGTTCTGCAACAGCATCTGACGCTTGGAAGTACAAACTTGATGAGGGTACTCTTAAGAAAGACACTAATGAATCCACAGGTGTTATCTCCAAGAAGAAAGTTAGCTCCAAGGATTACTGGTCCACAAAGGATGGCGTAATGCTTTCTAAGTTCTACTTAATCAACGATGCTATGTACTACTTCGGTGGATCCGATGATGGTTCCATGAAGACTGGTTCTCAGTCCATTAAGGACAATACTGGTGATACTTATAAGTTCTACTTCTATACAAAAGATCAGGCTGCATCTTACAAGACTCCGGATGGTAAGCACGGTCTTAGCAAGGGCGCTGGTGTAGTTGGTAATCAGGGCAACAAGCTTTACTGGTATGGACTTCCGATTCAGGCTGATGATTACAAGTATCAGGTAGCAACAATTACGATTAATGGTACTGATTACAGCTTCATCGTTAACTCCAATGGTACAATCCAGCACTCTGCAAATACAGAGTATAAGGAAGACGGCGAAGTATTAGTTAAGACTGGCGCTTATACTCAGAAAGACAAAGATGGTAAGGACGTTGTTATTCCGACAACATTCGTAAAAGATGGTCAGGCTAAATATGCTATCGAAGATACAAAGACTATCAAGAAAGATGTTATCGATGTAAATCTTGGAAACTTCTTCCAGTAATATATTCAATAATATCTTGAATTAGAAATTCTAATTGCAAAACGATTTCAGGCAGGGATTATTTCCCTGCCTGATTTTGCTATATGAGTGCTAATTACACAATTCAGGCGAAGATTTTTCTCCATCTGTTTACGTTTATACAAAAATTACGCAAAAAATGGGCAGGAATCACTTCCTGCCCATCATGTTTGCAATTAGAATTTCTAATTTTAATCAATCGCTTGGATTACTTACCCTGAACGAAACCACTCATATCAATGTCAGCAACATTCTTAGATACAGTATCCCAGTTGTTAGCTTCATTGCTGATTGCATACTTGAACTGACCGTTTTCTACAAACTTAGTCTCTGTAGCTTTTCCAGATGCATCCTTAATACCTGTTGCGATTAATACATCGCCATCCTCTTTATACTCAGTGCTCTTGGAGTGCTGAATTGTACCATTGGAGTTAACGATGAAGCTGTAATCTACGCCATCTTTTGCGATTGTAGCTAACTGATATTTGTAATCATCAGCCTGAATAAGCATACCATAGTAGTAAAGCTTGTTGCTCTGGTTACCTACTACACCGGCACCCTTCTTGTATCCATAAGTATCTTTTGTATAGAAGTAGAACTTATAGGAATCACCAGTGTTGTCTTTTACTGTCTGAGAACCAGTCTTCATGGAACCGTCATCAGATCCACCGAAGTAGTACATATTGTCATCAATCATGTAGAACTTAGCAAGCATAACACCATCCGGTCTGAACCAGTAATCCTTGGAGTTAACTTTCTTCTTCTCTACGCCAGTAATGCTATCGCCATCATAAATGAGGTCACCCTCTTCGAGTTTATACTTCTGAGCCTTAACAGTAGCGTCAGAACCGGATGCTCTGTAGAGTTTACCGTTCTTGTCAAACCAGAACCACTCTTTATCATCTTCCTCTTCTTCTGTATCGCTCGGAAGCCATGTCTTTAACCATTTATTCTTCTTTGCGTGTCCGTCATCCTCATCACCGCAGTAGTAAACTTCGCTGTCTGCATACTCGCTTAAGAGGATCATATCCTGCTCTTCATCTTCCTTGTCTAACTGAACAAAGTTCTTTGTGGAAGAATCAGAACGAGCTACCCAACCAACCTGCATCTGACCTTCCTCGTTGAAGAGGTAAATCTGACCATTGATGTTGGACTGCTTGCCTGTTGCCGGCTTACCGGTAGCTTTCTTTAAGTAGTACCAGTACTCATCTGCATCTGCATCGTCGTCGTCAACACCCGGTGCTACGTCCTTAACCCAAGCACCCTCTACACGAGCACCTGTCTCGTCGCAGTAGAATGTGTGGTCTTTGTCATAACCGCTAGCTTCGTTAACTGCAGATGTGCCGTCGCCTGTGTTAACCCAGCCTGTAAGCATCTTTCCGTCTGTATCGAAGTAGTAGGATTTTCCCTTGTATGTGATCTTCTCGTTCTCGGCTCTCTTACCGTTGGACTTGAAGTAGTACCACTCTTCATCAGCGCTGTCATCATCGTACGGAGTTGTTAATCTCCAGTCGTTTGTGATCTTAGCACCTGCGCTGTTTACGAAGTAGTAGTTTCCGTCGTACTCAACCCATGCAGAACGAACGAGCTGTCCGTCATCTCCTACGTAATACTCTTTACCATTGCTGGAGCAGAATACGTTTGTATATGCGTCACCGTTTTTGTCGTAGCAATACCACTCGCCATCAACCATCATCCAGGTTCCCTTGGAAGCTGCGAAAGATGTCATGGAAGCGCCTAATGCTAACAGAGCTGCTGCGGATACTACTGCAGCAATTTTAGTCTGCTTTCTCATAATTAATGCACTCTCCTTTTGTTTTTTTGAAACGCTTTTTGAAATTCCTAATTGCATTACGAAGCCATTATACTTCCGATAAGTAAAATTATCACAAGTTCATTGTGGCTATCATGATGGGGCCTAAACAAGTAATGGTGGCAAGAAAACATTAGTATCAAAAAGAAACTTTCAACATAAATAAGACATAAAAATGTGAAAATCCTGCAATAATATATTGAATTACTTTAAAAAATAGCATATTATACTGATTAAAGGAGGAAAAACATATGCTGTTAAAATTTAAGGTGAAAAATTACAGGTCGTTAAGAGATGAGGCTGTGCTTGATATGGAAGCGGCTGGCATTGGAGATCACAAGGAGTGCCTGTTGAAATACAAAAATAACGTATATCTTCCAGTTATTTCTATCAACGGAAAAAATGGCGGTGGAAAGAGTAATGTCATCCGCGCAATGTGGCTGGCAGCACAGTTTATAAAAAATGCGCAGCGTACACAATATGAGGCAGCAGAGATTCCGGTAAGACCATTTGAATTAAATGACTATTCAAAGAAAGAACCTACCTCTTTTGAGTTTGAATATGAGGAAAAAGGTATATGGTATTGCTATGGCTTTTCTGCAACCAGAAAATGTATTTGTGAAGAGCATTTATATTGGGCACCGAAGGGACAGAGATCTGTTGTATTTGACAGGAAATATCAGGAGTTTTCATTTCCGGTTAATGGTGATAAGAAAATGAAAGAACTGATCGGCAAAGCAGTTGCTCCTAATCAACTATTTTTTGCAGTTTCCTGTACAATGAATTACGAACCATGTATTAAGGCAATGAAATGGTTCAGAACAAAGCTGTTTTTCTCCAGGGATTATTCAGATTTGGGTAAAAATTTATTGGAATATAGTGAGAACCCTGAAATGTTAAAGTCTATTGCATCAATTGCCAGAGTGGCGGATCTTGGCATTTCGGATATGAAATTTGAAATCAATAATAAGGCAATTACAAGTCTGGATGAATTGCCGGATGATATTCCATCGGAGACAAGGCAACAAATAGAGAAAGCATTAGCCCAATTTAAAGAAAGTCTGGCTGGAGATGCAGATAATGTGAGCGGTGCGATTCAATATAATGAATTGAAAGCAATATCATTTCACACAGGTATCGATTCGCAGGGAAGCAAGAATGAATATCCCTTAAACCTTTCTGATGAGTCAGATGGTACGATTCGTTTGATGGCAAGAGCTGCGGCAATGGAATCCGCACTTAACAATGGGGGGGTGTTAGTAATTGATGAAATAGAAGACAGGCTGCATCCGATGATCGTAGAATATATTATTAAAAGATTTCAATACAATAATGAGTTAAAAGCTCAATTGATTTTTACAACACATAGTGTAGATATTATGAATCGTGAACTGTTAAGAAGAGACCAATATTATCTTGTTGATAAAAACTGTGAAACGGGTGTTTCTGAACTGTATGCAGTATCAGATTTCTCAGTCAGAAATGATGAAAAGGTAGGGAAAGCATACTTGCTCGGAAAATATGGCGCAGTACCTTATATCAGGGAGAGATAATTATGGCACGAAAAAGTAAAAACAGATCCCGAAATTTAAATATTCACAATAAAAAGGGCTTGTTTGCAGTGGCGGATAAGGCATTCAGTGCTAAAGGTATTTATGCGGATGATGTTCTGGACGTGGATGAAATCTGGCTTGTATTTGATACTGAGATCGAAATGAGGGTAAAGTGGAAGGAAAACTGGAATATCGTAAAAAAACTAAGGAAAAAGTGTAAAAACGCGATAGTTAAAATGTATATGACAAAAGGCTGCATTGAGTACTATTTCCTTTTGCATT
>OGOE01001799.1_pt1 | contig 11763 bp, 9 predicted proteins | sample 1552611 | NCBI WGS metagenome assembly OGOE01 (sample SAMEA2580129, study PRJEB22360) | human gut metagenome | biome: human gut; feature: human-associated habitat; material: faeces | place: Denmark | collected 2008/2010
CGAACTGTGTTCGCCTCGAACGCAGTTCGCCCCTACGGCGTAATAAAAAATAGCCGATAACCATTTGCTGACATGAACAGCGCGTATCCCTTTGTTCCATGAGGTTACAGTCGGCTTTGTTTTGTTACTCGCTTCGCTTCGTAATAAAATATAGAAATTTTGAGCGGAGAAGTATTTTGGCGGAATGGGTCGGGAGAAACGAACCGAGAAATAGCGAGGCCTTTCCCCCGGATTAGATATCTTTAATGTTATCCATGCCTCATTCGTTCATATCCGCCCTTGTAATAACAGGTTGGTTTTATGATACGATAGTTGCATCAGTTTACGGGGGGTGCACATTGGTTTTCAGCCCGTGACCGCATCCCTGGCTGCGTTATCCTCCTTGCCAGAGATTACGGCCACGGGCTGAAAACTGCGAAGCACCGCCAAGGCGTCCCAGGCGCGGAATGATAAGGCCGCAGGGCGACGGCTGGCTGACGTCAGTCGAGCCCGAGAACGCAGCCAGCGTGCGTCTGGGCGCGCCCTGACGGCAATGTTCACCCTTGCGCACGGATGCTTGTGTAAGCAGTTGAAAAAAAAGCAGGAATCCTGTATACTGAATCCAGAATCTAATCGATCGATCGGGAGGGCTTTCCATGACAGTGCAAAAAATTAAGGAACTTTTAGACGCACAGGTCCTATGCGGTGAAAGCTTATTGGAGCGGGAGGTGCACACCGCCTGCGGGAGCGATATGATGAGCGATGTGCTCGCATTTGTCAAGGAGCAGGCAGTTCTGCTCACGGGGCTAGTCAATCCTCAGGTAATCCGTACGGCGGAGATGATGGATATGCAGTGCATCGTTTTTGTGCGCGGCAAGCAGCCGGATGAGGATATGAAGGCCTTGGCAGCAGAGCGCGGTATGGTGCTACTCTCTACGGAATACGAAATGTTTACCTCCTGTGGGATGCTCTATGCAAACGGCCTGCGCGGCCGCAGCGGTGCCTGATGGAATGCAGCAGTGGGGGAGAAACTCAGTCAGGTGATAACTGCGAAAAGGATGGTCATAGAGAATGGACAGCGTAAAACTGCATTATGAGGTGTCGGGAGATGACTTCACCCGCGCGGGGGAGGCTTCCGGCGATGTCAAGCGCGTGCTCAAGGAGCTGGGGTTTGATCCGGATGTTGTGCGCAACGTCTCCATCGCCATGTATGAGGGGGAGATCAACATGGTCATCCATGCCGGCGGCGGGGAGATCGATGTGGAGATTTCACCGGATTGCATCCAGATGGTGCTTGCCGATCACGGCCCCGGTATTAAGGATGTGGAGCTTGCCATGAAGGCGGGCTATTCTACCGCGCCGGATCAGGTGCGTTCCCTTGGCTTCGGCGCGGGGATGGGGCTCCCCAATATTAAAAAATATACGGACGAAATGGTGATTGAAACGGAGATTGACGTTGGCACTACCATGCGCCTGAAAGTCTATACCCAAAACCAGCCGTCGGCCTGAACAATGATGCTGTCAGGCTGTGAGAAAGGGCCCGATGGGCTTTGCCCCACGGGGAAGAGGTGACGACAAATGGAGGCTTTTTTCCATTCGGTGCGTCTGGATGAGGAAAAATGCGAGGGCTGCACCAATTGCATCAAGCGGTGCCCCACCGAAGCAATCCGTGTGCGTAATGGGAAGGCGCACATTATTTCCGAGCGCTGCATCGATTGCGGCGAATGCATCCGAATCTGCCCGCACCACGCGAAATATGCGGAGTGCGATTCCTTCAATAAAATACTGGATTATAAATACCGTGTCGCGCTGCCTGCGCCAACGCTGTACGGCCAGTTTAATAATCTGGACGATGTGGATTATGTGCTGACTGCATTGAAATCGATGGGCTTTGACGATGCGTTTGAGGTGTCCCGCGGGGCGGAGCTCGTCAGCAGCGCCACCAGGATTCTGATGGAGGGCGGAAAGCTGAAAAAGCCCGTGATTTCCTCTGCTTGCCCGGCGGTGTGCAGGCTCATCCGCGTCCGATTCCCGAAGCTGATCGATCATCTGCTCGATCTGAATTCCCCAATGGAGGAGGCGGCAAGGCTCGCCCGCATTGAGGCGGTGGAGAAAACGGGGCTTGCTCCATCGGAGATCGGCATCTTTTTCCTGACGCCCTGCCCGGCGAAAAACACGGCGGTCAAGCAACCGCTGGGGCTGGAGAAATCCAATGTGGATGGCGTGGTGGCGATCAAAAACGTATACCCTGTCCTGTTCCAGCAGATGGATAAGGTCAAATCGCCGGAGAATATGCGTCAGTCGGGGCTCATCGGCGTGAGCTGGGCCGGCAGCGGCGGGGAATCTGCGGCGCTCCTGCGCGACCGTTACCTTGCTGCGGACGGCACGGAGAATGTGATCAAAGTGCTTGAAGAGCTGGAGGATGAAAAGCTTAACGATATCGATTTTATTGAGCTTAACGCCTGCACAGGCGGCTGCGTTGGCGGCGTGCTCACGGTGGAAAACCCATTTGTCGCCCGCGCGCGGCTGCAAAGGCTCCGGCGCTACCTGCCCGTTTCCTGCAATCATTTGGAGGATGACGAAATTCCGCGGGAGATGTATTGGCAGCGCCCGCTGGAGGCGAGCTCTGTTTTGAAGCTGGCGGATAACGTAATTGATGCGATGAAGCGCATGAATGAATTAAACGAATTGCACGAGCGGCTACCGGGGTTGGATTGCGGCACCTGCGGCGCGCCTTCCTGCCGGGCACTCGCAGAGGATATCGTGCGGGGCATGGCCAGCGAGCAGGATTGTGTGTTTTTCATGAGCAAGAAGGCGAAATCCACAGAATTTGAGAACTACATACCTGCCCCCTTCCGCAAGAAGGAAGAGAGAGATACGGATTAGAATCCTACTGAAATCAGCTGAAAACCTGGCCGGAAGGATGTGGAGAAAATGACGGTAGAAGAGCTTGTACAGCGCCTGGAGCTGCGTGTGGCCGTGGGTGGGGAGGCGCTTTCCCGCGAGGTGGCGGGCGGCTACTGCGGCGACTTGCTCAGTTGGGTGATGTCCCGCGCGCAGAGTGGCGACGTGTGGTTCACCGTAATGGGCAATGTCAATTCCATTGCCGTGGCGATGCTTGCGGACGTGGCCTGCATCGTGTTGTGCGAGGATGCGCCGCTCGATGAGGACGCGCGCGCGCGTGCACAAGAAAAAGGGATTGCCGTGCTGGTGAGTGAGGAGAATGCTTACCGGCTCGCCTCCCGGTTATCTGTTCTGATCTGACGAAACGGCAAACACGGGTTTGCCGCGTAAGAATATGCCGAAAACGGGGCAAAAGGGACTCATGCAAAGTGCGGGGCGTTTTGCATGGAGTCCTTTTTGTTTTGTGACGAAATTGTCATCCGCCGGTCACCGGATATTCACCTTGCGCCTTTATACTGAAGGCAAAGCAGATGGGGAAGGGAATCGTTCGCCTTGGGTTGAAACACGAATATATCAACTCTGCCCTTCCCCAATCGAAGTGAACATTTTTATGCTGAAAAAAGTGGAGCAGAGTAGGAGGAAAGATATCATGATGGAAATTTTGCGCGTAGAGCACCTGAACAAAATCTATGGCAGCGGAGATACCGCTGTGCATGCGCTGGACGACGTATCGTTCACGGTAGAAAAAGGCGAATTCGTTGCGATCGTCGGCCCTTCAGGCTCCGGTAAATCAACATTAATGCACATTCTTGGCGGCGTGGACAGCCCAACTTCGGGCAAAGTGTTCGTCGATGGTACGGAGATCGGCACACTGGATGAAACAGAGCTTGCCATTTTCCGCAGGCGGCAGATCGGGCTGATCTATCAGTTTTACAATCTGATCCCTGTTTTGAATATAAAAGAGAACATCACGCTTCCGCTCCTGCTCGACGGGCGAGAGGTAGATGAGAAATCGCTTTCCGATCTGGTGAGCTCGCTCGGGCTTACCGACCGGTTGGGCTACCTGCCTAATCAGCTTTCCGGCGGGCAGCAGCAGCGCGTGTCCATCGGGCGCGCGCTGATTACGCACCCCGCGTTGATCCTCGCGGATGAGCCGACGGGAAACCTGGATCGACAAAACAGCGCGGAGATCATCGAGCTGTTAAAGATGTTCAATCGGCAGCATAGCCAAACGCTGCTGGTCATCACGCATGATGAAAATATCGCCTTGCAGGCAGATCGAATCCTTGTCGTGGAGGATGGCAGGATCATGCGGGATGAGACGCTGCGCTCCTGCCCCGGAGGGGAGGGGAAAGCGCAATGAATATTGTCAACCGGCTCACCCTACGCTGCCTGAGGCTGAATAAGCGGCGCACATTGGTGACAATCATTGGGATCATTCTTTCTGTCGCGATGCTCACGGCGATCTCAACGATCTTCTTTTCGTTTATGGATCTGATGCAGCGTGATACGATTGCAAAATCCGGCGAGTGGCATGCGAGCCTCAACGGCGTGGAGCCGGAGAAGCTGGCCCAGGCGGAGCAGGCGGAAAATGTGAAAGCTGTTCTGTTGACGCGGAATATTGGTTTCACAAAATTTATAGAATCAAAAAATCCGGATAAGCCGTTTTTCTATATTGAAGAATATAATACACCGGCTTTTACACACCTCAATCAAACGCTGGCATCGGGGCGGCTGCCGCAGCGAGCGGGAGAGGCCGCAATCTCCCAGGATGCACTCAACGCTGGGGCAAAGCTGCAAATCGGCGATACCGTTACGTTTCAGCTTGGCTATCGGATTGGCGATCCAGGCGGCTCCGGGAGTGAGAAACGGCTAAGCACAGGGGATTATCCTGTGAGAAACACAGATGGTTCTCTAGCGGAGCGCTTTGAGCCGAGAGGGGAAAGGACTTATACAATCACCGGCATCCTGAAGGGCGCTTCGGGAAAATATGATAACGAAATGGCCAGCGCGTTTCCGATCATCGGCTATTGTGACGCGGCTTCTCTTGCCGCTGAGGGGGAACTAGCCGATCCCGCTCTGGTATTTGACCCAGTGCGCCGTTCGATTTATCAGGAGGTGGAGGAGCTGGCGGATAAGATCGGCGCACAAGGATATCAATTCAACGGCTCGCTGCTGCGCTTTTACGGCCTGACAAGCAGGGACGCCCTGCAAAGCGCGGTGAGCCTGTTCGCAGGCATTCTGCTGCTGGTGGTTATCACCGGTTCGGTGATGTTGATTTACAACGCCTTTTCCATCTCCGTTGCGGAGCGTAGCCGGTATCTTGGGATGCTGGCAAGTGTGGGCGCTACCAAGCGGCAAAAACGCGGCTCAGTCTATTTTGAGGGATTTCTGCTGGGAATCATTGCGATCCCGGCTGGGTTGCTGGCCGGGCTGGGCGGGATCGGCGTCACCTTCGCCCTGATGAACACCGCGCTCAGGGATGCGCTCGGTCTGATTGTAGATGTGCGCATGGTGGCTTCGCCGCTGTCGATTCTGCTGTCTGTGCTGTTGTCCGTGCTGGTGATTTTTTTCTCTGTCTGGCGGCCAGCCCGGCGAGCCTCTCGCACGATGCCGATCGATGCGATTCGGCAGACAAAAGAGGTAAAGCTTTCCGGCAAAATGGTGAAAACCTCGCGCCTGACGCGCCGGCTTTTCGGATTTGAAGGCGAGATTGCGCTGAAAAACCTGAAACGCAACCGTGGCCGTTATCGTACGACGCTCCTTTCCCTGACGGTGAGTGTCGTGCTGTTCTTGACGGTATCCTTCGGCATCCAATTGGCCGTGACAGCCTACGGATTGGAGGAGGAGGGTTATGCCTGCGATATGATCGTCATGCCCAGAGGCCTGGAGAAATCGCAGCAGAAGGAGCTATTTCAGCGTATTCTGGCTGAAGGCCAGGTAACAAAGTATACCATTGAAGATAGCATGAACTTTCAAACAGCACTCCCAGAGGAGGATGTGAACCGGGAATTCTGCTCGCAGGCTGGCTTTTCAAAGGCGGGCGGAAAATATATCGTGCCCATCAGCATCCTAATTTTGGAGGAGTCTTCTTTCAAAGCCTATGCGAAGGAAGTTGATGTGGATCTGGGAGATTATGAAAATCCACAGGAGCGCAAGGCCATTTTGGTGAACCGGGATACCTGGCGGGTGCAGGATGCAGAAACGCAGGAGCGAATTATAAAAACATTTGATCTGCTCGAATTGAAACGCGGCGACCGGGTTTTGCTGTCGCGGCTGTCAGGAAAAGCAGAAGCCGAGCAGACGTTTGGAGCCATCCGTATCGCAGATATCGTTTCACAAAAGCCCTTTGGCGTGTCGGATGCATTCGGCGTGATGCTCGTCGTGCCGGAGCAGACGGGCCGCGCGATGCGCGCGGCCTATGCAGAAAAGCTCAGTGGAGAGGAGAAGCAATCCATGCTGGAGGAATTTTCATCCCTTCGGTTGGATACGGACGCCCCCGATAAGGTGCGTGAAATTCTTGAAGGCTATCATACGCCGGGGCTCCCGGAACAAGTGGTTTATAATGATTATGCGGAATCGCAGGAGGAGTTTGAGCATGTAATTCTAATCATCTCTGTTTTTTCGGGCGGCTTTATCGCCCTGATCACGCTCATCTGTGTGGCGAATATGTTTAATACGATTTCTACCAGCATGGTCTTGCGTCAGCGTGAGTTTGCCATGCTGCAATCGGTCGGCATGACGCCGAAGGGCTTCCGGAAGATGGTCCGCTTTGAGAGCCTGTTCTACGCCCTGAAAACGCTGCTGTATGGCTTACCGTTCAGCTTTGTCATAATGGCTCTGCTCCAGCTGGCGCTTGGGAGGAGCTTTGATATTCCCTTTCAGATGCCGTGGCTTGCCCTGCTCTGTGTGGTGGCGGGCGTGCTGGCAATCGTGGGGCTTACGATGCTTTATGCGAGCGCTAAGCTGAAAAAGGGGAATATGATTGATACACTTAAGAATGAAAATATATAAGGAAATTTTGGGACGCGCTGCGGCTAAACTGCGGCGTGTCCCCCTTCGTTTTCGTGTAGAATTGGTCAAAGAGGTTCCGAAGGGGGGAGGGATGTGGTATAATAGCTTCAAACAGAGTTTGAAGCATTGGAAAAATGCCTGTCGGCGTGAAACGCCTCCTGCCGCGATGCGGCAACGCCATTTTTCGCAGAGGCCGGTCTGGTGTATAATGATATGAAAGCTCCAAACGGGCCGCAAAGTTTCAAGCTTTGCAACTTGGAAGCTGTTTACGGCGCAGGATACCTTTGCTGTTTTGCCGAAACAGTCTAAAATCTAATTTTGGAGACAAACGGTGCGGTTGCACCGACTGATGATAAGGAAAGGGTGATCACCGTGAAGGAGTTTATGGGAGAGGATTTTTTATTGGATACCGAAACGGCGCGCCGTCTCTTCCGTGAGGGTGCGCAGAATACGCCGATTTTTGATTGGCACTGCCATCTCTCCCCAAAGGAAATCTATGAAAACCGTGAGCCGGAGGATATCGCGGCTTTATGGCTTGGCGGTGATCACTATAAATGGCGTGCGATGCGTTCCTATGGTATTGAGGAACAATACATCACTGGAGACGCGAGCGGGTATGAAAAATTTAAGGCTTATGCCTCCATGATGCCCGCCTGCATCGGAAACCCGCTTTACCACTGGTCGCATTTGGAGCTGCGCAGGTATTTCGGCATCGAGGAAACCCTGAGCGACAAAACAGCGGATACAATTTGGCACCGCGCAAATGGGCGCATCCATGCGGGCGGTTTTACTCCGCGCGGGCTGATTGAAAAGTCAAATGTGGCGGCCCTATGCACCACGGACGACCCGGCCGACACGCTGGAATACCACCAGCTGCTCAAGGCGGAAAAAGGCTTCAACTGCCGTGTGCTGCCCGCCTTCCGGCCCGATAAGGCACTTGGCATTGAACAGCCCGGCTTCCCGGATTGGATTTCTGTGATGGAGCAAACAGCGGGCGAGGGCATCGGTTCCTTTGCCACCCTGTGCGAAGTGATCAAGAAGCGGATCGCTTTTTTCGATTCCCTCGGCTGCCGCGCCAGCGACCATGCCTTTGGCCGCGTGCCTTACGCGGAGGCGACGGAGCTTCAGCTGGAGGAGATTTTTGAAAAGGGCGTGGCAAGGGCTCCCCTTTCGCAGTGGGAAATGGAGGCATACCGCACGGCGCTCCTGCAAGCGATGGCGCGTGAATACGCCCGTTTGGGCTGGGGCATGGAGCTGCATATCGGCCCAATGCGCAATAACAATACGCGCATGTTTCAGGCGCTTGGCCCCGATGCGGGCTTTGACTCCTGCGCGGATGACGCAGCGGCGCACAACCTTTCTCGTTTGCTCGACAGCCTCGATGTAGAGGGGAATCTCCCGCGGTCGATCCTTTTCGCGCTTAACCCGAAGGATAATTATGTATTGAGCACGATGCTCGGCAATTTCCAGAACAGCGACGCGCCGGGCAAAATCCAGTTTGGTTCCGCCTGGTGGTTTAACGACCATATCGACGGGATGCGTGAGCAGCTGCGCACGCTTGCAAACACGGGGGTTCTCGGCCGGTTTGTCGGCATGGTGACGGATTCCCGCTCGTTTTTATCCTACCCGCGGCATGAGTATTTCCGCCGCATCCTCTGCGGGATGCTTGGTGAGATGGTGGAGGAGGGCTGGTACCCGGCTGACATGGACACGCTGGTTGGGATTGTGCGGGATATCAGCTATGAGAATGCGGTGCGGTATTTTGGCATTTAGATGATTGATAAACGGAAAAAGAGCTCCCCATCTGCTGCTCGGCAGAAGGGGAGTTCTTTGTGATTTGGACATTATTGAATCATTTTGCATGGATGGTTATGTTCGGTATAAGAGCAATTAAAAAGAGAAAATAGACGAATAAAACATAAAGCCCGCGCTTCTCCACTCTGACCTGCACCCCACTTGTTATCCAGTATACCATACTGTCTAACAAGTGGGGTGCAGGTCACTCCAAGAGATGTGCGGGCTGTTTTTATAGATTTTGTTTAGCCGGATAGAAATATGCCTTTTACCGCAGCTTCTTCAAATCCTCCTCCGCCAACGACGCAAGGTATTCGTCATACGTCTCCTTGCGGTCGATCACACGGTCAGGCAGGATTTCGATGATCCGGTCCGCAATCGTCTGCACGAACTGATGGTCGTGCGAGGTGAAGAGCAGCGTGCCGGGGAAGCTGATGAGCCCGTTATTCAGCGCTGTGATGCTCTCCAGATCCAGATGGTTCGTCGGCTCGTCCAAAATCAGCACGTTTGCGCCGGAAACCATCATCTTGCATAGCATGCAGCGCACGCGCTCGCCGCCGGAGAGCACCTTCGCCTTTTTGGTGGCCTCTTCGCCGGCAAAGAGCATCCGGCCGAGCCAGCCTCGGATATCCGTTTCCAACTGCTCTCGAGAGAACTGGCGCAGCCAGTCGATGAGGGTTAGCTCGCAGCCGTCGAAAAACGCGGAGTTATCGCTCGGGAAGTAGGCGAGCGAGGTCGTCACGCCCCATTTATAGCTGCCTTCATCCGGTTCCAGCTCCCCGGCGAGGATCTGGAAGAGTGTGGTTTTCGCCACTGTATCCGAGCCGACAAAGGCAACTTTCTCATTCGGACGGATCGTAAAGCTCACATGGTCAAGCACCTTGCGGTCACCAACCGTTTTCGTCAGGTCCGTCACGGTTAAAAGGTCGTTGCCCACCTCGCGATCCGGCTTGAAAGCCACAAATGGGTAGCGGCGGGAGGAAACGGGCATGGATTCGATATCGAGGCTTTCCAGCAGCTTTTTGCGGCTGGTGGCCTGCTTGGATTTAGAGGCGTTTGCGCTGAACCGGGCGATGAATTCCTGCAATTCCTTCTTTTTGGCCTCTGCCTTTTTGTTCTGCTCGCGTAGCTGGCGCTGAGCCAACTGCGTGTATTCATACCAGAAGTCATAGTTGCCGACATACAGCGCGAGCTTGCCGTAATCGATATCCACGATGTGTGTGCAAACCTTGTTGAGAAAATGCCGGTCATGGGAGACGACAATGACCGTGTTTTCAAAGTCGAGCAGGAAATCCTCCAGCCACTGTATGGCAGCGAGATCCCGGTGGTTGGTCGGCTCGTCGAGCAGCAGGATATCCGGATTGCCAAAGAGCGCTTGAGCAAGCAGCACCTTCACCTTATCATCGCCGTCGAGCTCCTTCATTTTGGCGGAATGCTTCTCGTTTTCAATGCCAAGGGCGTTTAGGAGGATCTCCGCGTCGCTCTCAGCACTCCAGCCGTCCATCTCCGCAAATTCGGCCTCCAGCTCGCTGACGAGCAGGCCGTCCTCCTCCGTGAAATCCTCTTTGGAATAGAGGGCCTCCTTTTGATCCATAATCTCCACAAGCTTTGCGTTGCCCATGAGCACGGTGCGAATCACGTCGTATTCGTCGAATGCATAGTGATCCTGTTTTAACACGGAGAGCCGCTCACCGGGAGTGATATTGACTTCGCCCTTATTCGGTTCCAGCTCACCGGAAAGAATTTTCAAAAAGGTAGATTTGCCCGCGCCATTTGCGCCGATGATGCCATAGCAGTTGCCGGCGGAAAAGGTGACGTTCGCCCGCTCAAAGAGCACGCGCCCGCCGTATTGCAGGCTAACATTGGAGGTACTGATCATGAAAAGAGCTCCTTTTTTGGTAATAGGGAATACAAACAGTTCTTTATCATAGCATGGAACCTTTGAAAAAGCAAGCAGTTACGCGGCTTGCAGAGCGGCCGGAGAAAAAATGAAAAAATCCTATTGACAGATGGAACGCCCCGGCATATAATAGCTACAAATCCAAATTGGCAAACCGGTGAGTAAGAGTAGTACCCATGGCGAAGCCTTTCTAAGAGAGCCGCAGGCGGTGCGATTGCGGCAAAGGATACCATAGCGAATGGACTTACGAGGGCAATCCGAGCCTCTGGTCACAGGGGTTAGGTGCGACGGGAGCTTCACCCGTTACCAGCGAAGCACGCATGGCTGTGCGTGAAAAGAGTGGGCTTGCAGGGTGTGCAAGCCAAGTCGGGTGGTACCGCAGGAGTGATCATCAGCTCTTGTCCCAACAGGAATGTTGAGACAAGGGCTTTTTTATTTTTTAAAAATATGTCAGGAGGGAGCGGCATGGGCGTTCCGGGTAAGCGATGGCGCAGGGGGAAGCAACCTCACGCCGGCCACATCCGTTTTTATCACTTATAAGAGAATGAAAGGAAAGATTATCATGAAAAATTTTACAAAAATGGTTGCCCTTGCGGTGAGCGTGATTCTGATTGTGTGCGCGTTTTCAGCCTGCACTGGTAACGGCACGGGAGAAGAGAGCCAGAATGAGGGTGCGGCCTCTGGAGCAGTCAAAAAAATTGGTATCATCCAGTATGCGCCGCACGCCTCGCTTGACAATTGCTACAAAGGCCTGATCCAGGGCTTGGAGAAGGCGGGCTATAAAGACGGTGAAAAAGCGAAGATCGATTTCCAGAATGCAAACGGCGAGGATCAGATGGCAACGCAGATTGCCAACAATATGGCGGCTCAGAAATATGATCTTATCATTGGCATCGCAATCAGAATCATAGTTTTTTATCAGGGGCACCCCACCCCCTGCCGCAACGGCCGCTTATAGCGCGGCGCGCAGCGCCAATATCCCGACAGTGTTCTGCGCGGTATCTGATCCGGTGGCTGCAAAGCTTGTTACCTCCCTTGACGAGCCCGGCAACAATACGACCGGCACAACCGACCTGTTGAATCTGGAAGCACAGATGAAAATGATCCGCGCCCTCCAACCGGATGCGAAAAAGATCGGAATCCTCTATACCACGAGCGAGGCAAACTCTGTT
>OGOE01001808.1_pt1 | contig 11703 bp, 13 predicted proteins | sample 1552611 | NCBI WGS metagenome assembly OGOE01 (sample SAMEA2580129, study PRJEB22360) | human gut metagenome | biome: human gut; feature: human-associated habitat; material: faeces | place: Denmark | collected 2008/2010
AGTCAGCTTGACCTTGATTCTAAGCGGCGGTCTGGGCAATTTAATTGACCGACTGTTTCGCGGTGGTCTGGTGGTAGACTATCTGGAAGTGAAGCTGTTTCACTTTGCCGTGTTTAATTTTGCAGATTGCTGCGTGGTAATTGGCGTTGTTTTGTTTGCAATTTATTTTTTGTTTGTGGAACCAAAACTCAATTCCAAAGCCAAGGCAACAGCTGAGGGAGAACAGAAAAATGCCTGAAACTTTGTCTTTTTGTGTGCCTGCGGAAGCGGACGGAGAACGTCTGGACAAATGGCTTTCCGGACAGGAGAGTCTTGCGATGACGCGTTCCGCCCTGCAAGTTCGTATGGAGCACGGTGATGTGACAGTAAATGGCAAAAAAGTTCCGAAAAATTATCGGCAAAAAGCAGAGGATCAAGTTTTGGTGCAGCTGCCGGAACCAGAGCCGCTGGAATTGCAGCCGGAGAATATTCCGCTGGATATTGTCTATGAAGATGATGACTTACTTGTGGTGAACAAACCCAAGGGCATGGTTGTACATCCGGCTCCCGGACACGCGACAGGAACGCTGGTACATGCACTATTGTATCATTGCGGAGATCGGCTTTCCAGCATCAATGGCATAATTCGCCCCGGAATCGTGCACCGTATCGATCGTTTTACAAGCGGCTTGCTAATGGTAGCAAAAAATGATATGGCACATCAGTCGTTATCGGCACAAATTGCTGCCCATTCATTTACAAGAGAATATCAGGCGGTGGCAATGGGACATTTTCGCGAAGCAGAAGGGACGATTTCTGCTCCGATCGGACGACATCCGGTAGACCGCAAAAAAATGTGTGTCACAGAAAAAAATTCCAAACCTGCTACAACGCACTATACTGTGATTGCAGAATATCCCCGTGCCACGCATTTACGGCTGCGATTGGAAACCGGACGCACACACCAGATTCGAGTACATTTAGCGTATCTGGGTCACCCGATTCTGGGTGATGATGTCTATGGAAAAGCATTTCCCGGAATCGAAGGGCAGTGTCTTCATGCTGCCAAAATCGGATTTATTCATCCGTCTACAGGGCAGTATCTGGAGTTTGAAAGTCCTTTGCCGGAATATTTTGAAAAGGTACTTCGAAAACTGAAATCCTGAAAGGGTGATTTTGATGCAGTCTTTGGAAAATACCATGCTTATTACGGACCTGGACGGTACATTGCTGCCAGCCAGCAAAGAGATTTCTGTGGCAGATGCAGCAGCAATTTCCCAGTTCCGTGCAAAAGGCGGCAAATTCGCAATTGCAACTGGAAGAACGCTGCAGGCGGCTCAACGATATTTGAAAAAGCTGCAGCCTAATATCCCTGTGATATTGTTCAACGGAGCAGCCATTTATGATCCGGTAGCAGAAAATCACCAGCAGAAAAGTGGCTTTACACAGAAGAATTGCCGCCAGAAGCCGCAGCGATCACCCAACAAGTGTTAGAAGCATTTCCGGACGTTTCGGCGGAGATTCTCCGCACAGACGGCACCTATGTTTCCAGAATGACACCTTATGAAAAGGAGCATCTGGAGATCTGTCAGGTGGAACCTATTCTGGCAATGCCGGAGGAAATTCCGCATGGTTGGCTGAAAGTGCTGTTTGCAATTGCACCCGAACGAATGCCTGATTTGATTGCCTATTTTCAAGAACAAAACTGGACGTGTGCAGATTTTGTACAGTCTGAAGCACGTTTTTATGAAATGCTGCCGAAAGGCGTTACCAAAGGAAGTGCCCTTCGGCGGTACCGCACCATATGCGGTGCGGAAAGCTGGCATATTGTGGCGGCAGGGGATTTTGACAACGATCTGGATATGCTTCGCGTAGCAGACACCAGTGCCTGTCCGTCTAATGCACAGCCCTGCATTAAAGAAATTGCCAATATACAGTTGATGCATTCCTGTGAAGAAAACGCGATTGCAGAATTGATTTATCGTCTTTCGAAATCATTGGAGGTTCATAACATGGATGAAATGACCAAGAAAAAATTGCAGGCAACTGCCTGCCGTATTCGTATGGGTGTTATTGAAGGCACCTATCACGCAAAGTCCGGTCACCCGGGCGGCTCTCTCTCGATTTGTGATACACTGACTTATCTGTACTTTGCAAAGATGCACGTTGACCCGAAGAATCCGGAAATGGCAGACCGTGATCGTCTGGTGCTTTCCAAAGGACACTGTGCACCGGCTTTATATTCTACACTGGCAGAGCGTGGATTTTTCTCGAAAGAAGAACTGCAATCTCTGCGTCATATCGGTGCACTTTTGCAGGGGCACCCGTGTATTCATATTCCGGGCGTAGATATGTCCAGCGGTTCTCTGGGACAGGGCATTTCCGCAGCCTGCGGCATGGCACTAGCAGGAAAAATGGACAATGCTGCTTATAAGGTTTACACCATTCTGGGTGATGGCGAAATCGAAGAAGGACAGGTTTGGGAAGCTGCAATGTTCGCAAACCAGTATCATCTGGACAATCTGGTAGCAATTGTAGACAACAACGGTTTGCAAATCGACGGCAAGCTTTCCGAAGTTTGCTCTCCGGAGCCGATTCCGGAAAAGTTTGAAGCGTTCGGCTGGCATGTCATTCGTATGGACGCACACGATTTCGATGCAATTGATGCTGCAATGCAGGAAGCTGAAACAATCGTAGGCAAGCCGGTTGCGATCATTCAGAAAAGTGTCAAGGGCAAGGGCGTGTCCTTTATGGAAAATCAAGTTGGCTGGCACGGCAAAGCACCGAATCAGGTAGAGTATGAACAGGCAATGGCTGAACTGACAGCCCAGCTGAAGGAACTGGAGGGTTAAACGATGGCAGAATTGCAAAAAAAAGCAACAAGAGAAAGCTATGGTGAGGCACTTCGTGATCTCGCTGACAAATATCCGGAACTGGTCGTACTGGACGCCGATCTGGCTGCTGCCACAAAAACAGGCATTTTTAAGAAAGCTTATCCGGAGCGTTTCTTCGACTGCGGTATTGCAGAAGCAAACATGATGGGCGTTGCTGCCGGACTTTCCACAGCAGGAAAGATCCCGTTTGCCAGCACATTTGCCATGTTTGCTGCTGGCAGAGCATTCGAAATCGTGCGGAACTCTATCGGTTATCCGCATCTGAACGTAAAAATCGGTGCAACTCATGCTGGTATTTCTGTTGGTGAAGACGGTGCCACACATCAGTGCAACGAAGATATTGCACTGATGCGAACCATTCCGGGTATGACAATTTTGAATCCGGCAGACGATGTAGAAGCAAAGGCTGCTGTAGAAGCTGCCATTCAGTATGATGGACCGGTTTACTTGCGATTTGGCAGACTGGCAACTCCGATCTTCAACGATGCCGCAACTTATAAATTCAAAATTGGTAAAGGCATTACACTGCGGGAAGGCACAGATGTAACTTTGGTTGCTACTGGTCTGATGGTATGGGAATCCATGAAGGCAGCAGAACTGCTGGAAGCCGAAGGAATCCACGCTCGTGTACTGAATATTCACACCATTAAGCCGCTGGACACTGAACTGATCTGTAAGGCTGCTTCAGAAACTGGTCTGCTGGTAACTGTAGAGGAACACAGTATTATCGGTGGTCTGGGCGGTGCTGTTGCAGAAGCAGTTACTGCATGCTGTCCGGTTCCGGTTGTTCGCATTGGCGTGAACGATGAGTTCGGTCATTCTGGTCCGGCTGTAGAGCTGCTGAAGGAATTTGGTCTGTGTGCAGAAAACATTGCCGCAGTTGCCAAAAAGGCAGTTACCGAAAAGAAGTAATTTTTTCATAAGTACACATAGGATACAAAAGCAGGCGTTTCTATTTTTGTGAAAACACCTGCTTTTTTATTAGACAGATGATGATTGGAGGGAGGACAGAAATGCAAAGTAAACTGCAGACAATTGAAAAATTGTTCCTCTATTTTCTCATGGCAGCAATTATTGGCTGGTGCTATGAAGTGTTTTTAGAAGTTGTTGTCTATCGTTGGGGATTTCAAAACCGAGGCGTACTGTTTGGTCCGTATTGTCCGGTATATGGAGTCGGCATGCTGGCATTTTTGCTCTGCTTTGGAAAATTTGCAAAAATGCAACTATCATGGCGTGTACGTTGGGCAAGACCGATTCTGATTTTTCTGGGTTGTGGGGCAGTTGCCACATTGATTGAATTGGCGGTCAGCTATCTGTTGGAATGGACAACTGGAAGCTGGCCATGGCAAACCTATGCAGACTATGCATTCAATTTTCAGGCAAGAGTTGCTCTTTCCCCGTCTGTTCGTTTTGGCATCGGCGGCGTTCTGTTTTTGTATTTGCTTCGCCCGCTGTTTGCCAAAATTACCGGACTGATGTCGGAAAAGGTATTGCACGTAGTGAGCATCACAGCAGCAGTTATAATGGGACTGGATTTGATTTGTACCGTCATTTTTAAATTGTTTTTGTGAAAGAATTCGCAGAATCTTGCATATCCTGTTGCAGAGGTGATGCACTGTGGTGTGTACGCTGGAAGAACTGCGTTGCAAAGATGTCATTAATATTGTAAATGGTGAAAACCTTGGCCGTGTCGATGATCTCCAAATGGACGCGAATTCTGCAACTGTCACGGCATTGATTTTGTATGGCAGACCACGCTTTTTCGGAATTCTGGGGCCGCGTGACAATTGCATCATCGATTTTCGGCAAATCCGATTGGTTGGAAAAGATGCTATTTTGGTGGAGTTAGGGAATCCCAGCAATTGTACAACTTGTATAAATGCAGACTTAAATCAACAAAAATATTCTACATAGAAATACTTGACCAATTGGCTCGGTTTTTGGTATAATAATAAGGCAGTTCACACGTCTGCTTTGGTTTTCACGGGTGCTTTGCAGAAATGCAGAGTTGTGCAGCCGAAAAAGCAGGCGGAGGAAGCAAAACCATTTTATTTAGGAGGACTACACAATGGGCGTAGTATCTATGAAGCAGCTCTTGGAAGCTGGCGTACACTTTGGTCATCAGACCAGAAGATGGAACCCGAAAATGGCTCCGTACATTTTCACTGAACGTAACGGCATCTACATCATCGATTTGCAGAAGACCGTAAGAAAGCTGGATGAAGCTTACATGTTCATCCGCGATCTGTCCGCACAGGGCGAGTCTGTACTGTTCGTTGGTACCAAGAAGCAGGCTGGCGATTCCATTAAGGAAGAAGCTACCCGTGCCGGTGCTTACTATGTAAATGCACGTTGGCTGGGCGGTATGATGACAAACTTCTCTACCATTCAGAGAAGAATCAAGCGTCTGGAACAGCTTCACGAAATGGAAACAGACGGTACATTCGATCTGTTGCCGAAGAAGGAAGTTGGTAAGCTGCAGCTGGAAATTGAAAAGCTGGAGAAATTCCTGGGCGGTATCAAGGAAATGAAGAAGCTGCCGGGTGCACTGTTTATCGTTGACCCGCGTAAGGAACGCATTGCAGTTGCAGAAGCTAAGAAGCTGAACATTCCGATCGTAGCTATTGTTGATACCAACTGTGATCCGGACGAAATCGATTATGTTATCCCGGGTAACGACGATGCAATCCGTGCTGTAAAGCTGATTGCCGGCGTTATGGCTGATGCAATTATCGAAGGTCGTCAGGGTGCTGATGCTGCCGCTGCGGAAGCTGCTGAAGCAAAGGCTGCTGAAGAAGACGCTGAATAAGCAGAAGCGAAACTGAAATATCTGTTAGATCAAAAACCCGAATATGCTTGACATGAGCAGTCTATTCGGGTTTTTTGAGGAAATCGTTTGAAATAAGAATTAGGAGGAAGATCCAATGGCTAATTTTACTGCAAAAGATGTCAACGAACTGCGGAAGTCTACCGGTGTTGGTATGATGGACTGCAAGAAGGCTTTGACAGAAGCTGACGGTGATGTAGAAAAGGCAATTGAACTGCTGCGTGAAAAGGGACTGGCTACACAGGCAAAGAAGGCTGGTCGTGTTGCCGCAGAAGGTATGGTAGTTGCAAAGGTAAATGCAGACAATTCTGTAGGCTGTGTTGTTGAAGTAAACTCTGAAACTGACTTTGTTGCAAATACCGATGAATTCAAGGCATTTGTAAATCAGGTTGCTGATACCATTATTGAAAAGAATCCGGCTGACGTAGAAGCTCTGAAGGCAACTACTGTTTCCGGCGGCACAATGACTGTTGACGAAGCACTTCAGGAATTGTTCCTGAAGATTCGTGAAAATCTGCAGATTCGCCGCTTCGTTCGCATGGAAGGTATTCTGGTACCGTATATCCACGGCGGCGGCAAGATCGGCGTTATGGTTCGTGCAGAATCTCCGGCTGGTGCAATTCCGGAAATTCTGGCAGCTGCAAAGGACTGTGCACTGCAGGTTGCAGCAATGAATCCGCCGTATCTGAAGCGTGAAGATGTTCCGGCAGCTGTTCTGGACGAAGAAAAGAAGATCATTCTGGCTCAGATGGCAGAAGATCCGAAGATGGCAAATAAGCCGGAACAGGTAAAGGAAAAGATTGCAGCTGGTAAGGTTGGCAAGTACTACGGTGAAAACTGCCTGCTGGAACAGGCTTTCGTAAAGGAAAACAAGGAAACTGTTCAGAGCTATGTAGATGGCGTTGCAAAGGCTGCAGGCACTACAATCGCAATCACCGATTTCGTTCGTTTTGAACGCGGCGAGGGCATCGAAAAGAAGGCTGACAACTTTGCAGAAGAAATTGCCAGCATGATCAAGTAAGAATATTTTTTCACAAGGCGATTATGCCGAAAAAAGGGAGCATGGCAATTGTCATGCTCTTTTTTTATTTTTTTGCAGAAATCACTTTACTTTTCCCGAAAAATAGTGTAAAATAAACATATAGATTGTCCTCCAGAATGGAAGGCATTTTGTCGGATTCCAAATAAGGTCTGAAAATCGAGAAACAAACGAAAGGAATTTAGAAACATGGAACCTAAGTATCATCGAGTTCTTCTGAAATTAAGCGGTGAAGCTCTTGCTGGTCCGAAAAAAACCGGATTGGACACTGCAACGATGCTCCCAATTTGTAAGAGCATTCAAAAGTGCGTGAATGCTGGCGTGCAAATGGGGATCGTAGTCGGCGGCGGCAACTTCTGGCGTGGACGTTCCAGTGAAAATATGGATCGTACCAGAGCAGACCACATTGGTATGCTGGCAACTACTATGAATGCATTGGCAGTTGCAGATATGCTGGAATCGCTGGGATTGGAAGTTCGCGTGCAGACTGCAATCAGCATGCAGCAGATCGCAGAACCATATATTCGCAATCGTGCTATTTCGCACCTGAAAAAGGGCAGAGTTGTAATTTTCGGCTGCGGTACCGGAAGCCCGTTCTTCTCCACAGATACTGCTGCAACTCTGCGTGCGGTGGAAATTGAAGCAGATATTCTGCTGAAAGCAACAATGGTAGACGGCGTTTATGACAAGGATCCGCACAAGTACGATGATGCGGTACGCTACTCCCGTCTGACATTCAGCGATGTCCTTGGCAGTGCACTGCAGGTTATGGACAGCACCGCTGCATCTATGTGCCGTGATAACAAAATGCCGATGCTGGTATTTGATCTGAATCGACCGGAAAATATCTACGATGCAGTGATGGGCGAAGATATAGGTACCGTTGTGTCCGAAGTAGACCCGATTGCCACAGAAGTATAAAAACAATTTTGTTTGCATAAAATGAATTGAAAGGAGCCCCGTTAATCGGGGAAGTACTATGAAAGAATTGATGAAAGAAACCGAAGAAAAAATGAAAAAGTCTAATGCCAGACTGGCACATGAATTTACAACCATTCGTGCTGGTCGTGCAAATCCGGCTGTTCTGGATAAGGTACAGGTAGACTATTATGGTGTGCCGACTCAGCAAATGGCTGCCGTATCTGTTTCCGAGGCCCGAATTCTGGTAATTCAGCCGTGGGATGTTACTTCTCTGAAGGCAATTGAAAAGGCTATTCTGTCTTCTGATGTAGGAATCACACCGACCAACGACGGCAAAGTCCTGCGTCTGGTATTTCCGCAGCTGACAGAAGACCGCCGTAAGGAACTGTGCAAAGACATTAAGAAATTGGGCGAAGAAACCAAGGTTGCTGTCCGGAATGTTCGTCGTGAAGCAATTGAAAAGCTGAAAGCAAAGAAAAAGGCTTCTGAACTGACAGAGGACGAGGTCAAGGACGGCGAAAAGCAGGTTCAGGATCTGACAGATAAGTATGTTGCAGAAATCGATAAAATGGTAACTGCAAAGGATCAGGAGATCATGAGCATCTGATTGCATTGACTCGAAAACCTGCAGCAGAATAGGAGATGAACGATATGGCTCTGCCATTTTCCAACAAAAAAAATGTACCAAAAGATGAAACAGGAACAATTGTTCTTCCGGAACAGCTGCCGCAGCATGTCGGCTTCATCATGGACGGAAACGGACGGTGGGCAACCAAACGTGGTATGCCACGAAAGTTTGGACATCGGGAAGGAGCAAAAAATTTCAAAGACCTGTCCCTGTATTGTCGGGATATTGGTCTGCGAAATGCATCTTTTTATGTTTTCTCAACAGAAAACTGGAAACGTCCACAAGATGAAGTAAATGCAATTATGGATTTGTTCTGGGATTATCTCTGTGAAGCAGATCAGTATCTGGAAAGACGCGTTCGTATGATTTTTGTCGGTGACCGAAGCCGTTTGCAGGATCGATTGCAAAAGCGTATGGAAGAACTGGAACATGATTCCAGAGATTTCGAAAAGATGAATCTGATTCTTGCAATCAATTACGGCGGACGAGATGAAATCAAACATGCTGCACAGGAGATTGCCAAAGAAGTACAGGCAGGAAAACTTGCACCGGAAGCAATCACAGAACAAACCATTTCTGCGCATCTGTATACCGCGGGGCTTCCGGATGTGGATCTGTTGATTCGCCCCAGCGGAGAACTGCGGTTGTCCAACTATCTCATCTGGCAATGTGCATATGCAGAATATTACTTTACAAATGTTTTGTGGCCGGACTTCAACCGCAACGAATTGAATAAGGCTTTGGCAGACTATGCACAGCGTGGCAGACGATTTGGAGGAATTTGACGATGAAAGTTCGGATTATCTCTGGCGTAGTTGGCGGCATTCTGGCAATCCTGATTTTGATTCTGCATAAGACGTTCGTATTTCCTTTGGCAATTGCGGCTTTGATTTGCATTGCACTATTTGAACTGTTTCGTGCAGGGAAGTGCCTACATTGCCGGATTTCTATTGGTGCCGGGTTTCTGTATGGTGCTGCACTGCCGTTCTTACAGTATTACGGAAACACTTCTGCGACAATCGCATTGACATTCCTTTGTATCGTTGCAATGTTTGCAGAAATGGTTTTGCTGCATAAGCATATCACATATCAAAATACCCTGTTTATTGCCGCAATTACACTTTTGGTTTCCCATTCTTTGAGCATGCTGAATACTTTGCTGCATATCAGCCAATTTGGTCTGGCAAGCGTTATTCTGGCACTGTCTTCTGCATGGATTGCCGACACTGGTGCCTATTTTGCCGGAACATTTTTGGGAAAGCATAAGCTTTGTCCGGAAATCAGCCCGAAGAAAACTGTAGAAGGCTTTTTCGGTGGGATTGTGACGGATGTCGTGGTAATGGTGATTTTTGCCTTGATTTACAGCTTGATCGCACACGCACATGTACACTATCTCTGGCTGATTTTTATTGGCATTGTTTGTGCTGTAATCAGCGTACTGGGAGATTTGAGTGCATCTGTACTGAAGCGTCAGCAGGGAATCAAAGACTTCGGAAATATCATGCCCGGACACGGCGGTGTCATGGATCGTTTTGACAGCGTTTTGTTTACAGTTCCGGCATTTTATGCACTGGAAATGATGTATCCGGTGTTCTTTGGATAATTGCATGGGTTCATGCACAAACCACACGATGTGAGGCCCTTTGCTTTGCATCGTGTTGTGTTTATGGGCACATGGATCAAAAAGGAGAATGATAAAATGAAAAAGGCAATCTCGATTCTCGGATCGACAGGTTCTATCGGAACACAGTCTTTGGAAGTTGCCAGATCCCACGAAATGCAGATTTACGCATTGGCTGCCAATCGAAATGTTGATGCATTGGAACAGCAAGCACGGGAGTTTCTCCCGAAAAAGGTCTGCATCTTCGAAACTGAAAAATACGCAGAACTAAAACAGCGTCTGGCAGATTTGCCAGTACAGGTGCTCTGCGGTATGGAGGGACTATGTGACATTGCATCAGATAAAAATGCAGATATTCTCATCAATTCTGTGGTAGGCATGGTCGGGCTGCTGCCAACACTGACCGCGATTTCTGCCGGTTTGGACATTGCATTGGCAAATAAGGAAACGCTGGTTGCCGGCGGTTCTCTGGTTATGGAACAGGCAGCAAAAAAAGGCGTTCGAATTTATCCGGTAGACAGCGAACATTCTGCCATTTTCCAATGTTTACAGGGCAATCGGCGGGAACAGCTGCACAAAATCATTCTGACGGCTTCCGGCGGACCGTTCTTCGGAAAAACTCGTCAGGAACTGGAGCATGTCACTGTAGCAGATGCCTTAAATCACCCGAACTGGAGCATGGGCAATAAAATTACCATTGACTCTGCAACACTGATGAATAAGGGACTAGAATTCATTGAAGCTAAGTGGCTCTTTGACCTGACACCGGAACAGATTGAAATTGTTGTACACCGGCAGAGTGTGGTGCATTCCGCAGTCGAATATCAGGATTGTTCAGTCATTGCACAAATGGGCGTGCCGGATATGAAAATTCCAATTCAGTATGCACTATTGTATCCGGAACGGCTGCCTTGTCCGACAAAACATCTGTCACTGACTGATTACGGAACATTGACTTTTGAAAAACCGGATATGGAAACATTCTCCTGTCTGAAAACGGCAATTGCAGCAATTACAACCGGTGGCACAGCACCTTGTATTGTAAACGGGGCAAATGAGGTAGCAGTTGCTGCATTCCTGTCCGGAAAGATTCGTTTTCTGGACATCGGTGCATTGGCACAAAAGGCAATGGAAATGATTCCGGCAACCAAGATAGAAACCTATGAGGATGTTATGCGGGCTGACACAAAGGCTCGGGAATTTGTACGAAATACTATCGCATAACGATTTACAATTATAGAACCGCTGCATAAAATTCAACTGTCGATTTTACACAAAATCTGTTTGCAGTGGTTCCTTAGAAAGGACCTGCATATGCAGCATATTATCACGATCCTCATTGCAATTCTCATTTTCGGTTTAATCATCGGCATTCACGAATTTGGACATTTTATCGTTGCAAAGCTGAATCACATTCAAGTCAATCAATTTGCAATTGGCATGGGACCCAAACTGATTCATTTTCAAAAAGGCGAAACAGAATATTCTCTCCGGTTGTTTCCAATCGGTGGATTCTGTGCCATGGAAGGCGAGGATCAGTCCAGTGACAATCCTAACGCTTTTGAAAAAAAAGCAGTCTGGCGTAGAATGACGGTAGTACTAGCCGGTGCATTTATGAATCTGGTTCTGGGATTTCTGCTGATTGCAATTCTGCTGTGCACAGCACAGAAAGTGCCGTCTTTGACGATTGCAAAATTTGCGGAAACGACCAATTCTGCCGGAAATACTGTAACTGCATCGGAAAGTGAACGATCCGGCCTGCAAATCGGCGATAAAATTGTTGCAATCGACGGC
>OGOE01001824.1_pt1 | contig 11541 bp, 10 predicted proteins | sample 1552611 | NCBI WGS metagenome assembly OGOE01 (sample SAMEA2580129, study PRJEB22360) | human gut metagenome | biome: human gut; feature: human-associated habitat; material: faeces | place: Denmark | collected 2008/2010
TGGTGCATCCACTTTTACAGCTGCCTTTACAAGCACCCTGACAGCCATTCTTGCATGTTCCGGTGCAAGCAGCGCATGACGCCTCAAAGTGCGGACCTACAGGAACGAGCTCAGCGTCAGGCATTATTGCTCTGCCTATTTTGTCCAGCAAATCCTTAGTCAACTCAAACATACAGCATTCTCCTTTCTAAGTCATATAAGACTTAATTTCATATATATTATAAGTCATAACAAACTTAATGCCAACCGATTTATTTCGAATTAAATAATTTTTGTATATACTCACAAATTATATATACAAGAATTGTACATAAAGACAGTGTTCCTGATAAGTCATATAGCACTTAAAGTCATGTAAGCCAACTGCTTACATGGTAAAATATTTTCAGAAAGGGGAGTGTTGCCATGCAGAAGTACTACTCAAGGCTGAAAGACCTGCGTGAAGATCATGACATGACGCAGGCTCAGGTCGCCGAAGTCATAGGAACCTCACAGCAGCACTATGGCAAATATGAGAGCGGAAAGATCATTATTCCCTTTGACCGTGTGATCGCCCTTGCAGAGTTCTACAATGTGAGTATCGACTATATCGCCGGATATACTAACGAACCTCGTCAACTGATAAAAAAGAACAAAAGATAAATTCAGCCAGGCGCTCAACAGCTTTCACTGTTCTGTGCCTGGCTATCATTTGTCAATAAAAAACTCATAGGGCTGTTGGCTTTATAATTTATGGGATCAGCCCTGGCTTTGGCGTTCAGAAAACGAACGTTTAAAGAACACATAGAAAGCCCCCGGAATCTGCGTGATTTCGGGGGTATTTTCGTTCGGAAAGCCGTTCGGGAATCTATGTTCGGAAAAGCACCGTTTAACGGAAGCTTGATGATCAAAGGATGAGCCATCTCCTAAGCACTGCTTTACATTGCAAATAGACTTACGTCAGGAAAAGGCTTAGTTGAAGTTAATTAATTTTTATAGTAGCTTAAAACTGCAAAAATTGCAGACACAATTGCACATATCATCATTACAAAATCAATGCTCATAAGCTCACCTCCGTTTTTTAATTACGGAAGTCTATAAAAATAATAGTATTCATAGAAGGCTCAAATATATGATAACATATCATAATAATTTTGTCAATGTATAAATGTAAGATAGCAAAAAATAATCCTACCGCATGGCAGAATTATTTTTTATCTGCTATCATCGCAGATTCTTATAAAGCGTGGTTTTCTTAACTCCTGTCAATTCAGTTATCTCACTGACAGTGTACTGACCAGTCTTGTAGAGCTTCACCGCCTTCCGAACAGCATCGCTATCTATGGGCTTGCGACCGCCTTTTCTTCCGCGGGCACGAGCGGCGGCTAAGCCCTCCCTGGTTCTGTCTGCCAGAACATCACGCTCAAACTGTGCCAGTGCTGACATCAGCGTGAAAAGTAGCTTTCCTGTGCTAGTCGTGGTGTCGATAGATTCTTTAAGTGATACGAGATTCACACCTTTCGAGTTGAAAGTTTCCATTAGCCATATCAGATCCTTGGTGCTTCTGCCGAGCCTGGAAAGGGATTCCACGACTACTGTGTCTCCCTCTGTCAGGCGTTCGAGGAGTTTTTCAAGCTCCGGGCGGTTGCGCTTCGTTCCGGTCATCTTCTCGTTGTAGATGAAATCCACGCCGTATTTCTGGAGCATATCAAGCTGACGGTCGAGGTTTTGCTGCTCTGTGGAAACCCTTGCGTATCCGAATACGAAATTCTTCATCAGAATTCACCGCAATAATCGTAGGCGCATTCATTCAGAATTTCGCACAAAGCTTCCTCGATTACACCGGGCTGATATAGCATTTCTTCTATCTCTTCCACGAAATAACCGTAGCTTAGGAGCAGGTCAATGTCCTCCCGGGATACACCGATAGAGCTTGCGAAGTCTTTCAGCTGCCTTACGTCCTGCGGTTCTGACGTGCAGGTTTCGGGGACGTTCCACCAGTCACGGTGGAAATAGCGATAATCGTACACCATCAGATTTGTGGTGTCGAATATTCCGTGCTCCATTGCTCCGGAACTGTCGATTTTCAGGATATCACCGCAGGTCGTGTCGATTTTCTGGTGCTCAATGCTGATGATTCCGAGCCTAGCCAGGGCACGGTCAAGAATTGCTTCTGTGCTGGCGTATATGTACAGTCCGCAGGTTTCGTAATGGTACAATGCCAGCGGGTTATCGCCCTTGACGAAATAGATGTTATTCTTGTCATCAAGCACGGTAAACACAAAAGAGCCCTCGACAAGCTCAGCCATTTCAGAAGTGGACTGTATGTCGAGGGATTTCTGCTGTTCCAGAAGCTGCACTGCTATATAGCTATCCGTCTTGACTGGAGTATTCGGAAGTGACATCTGTTTGCGAAGTCTGACGTCATTGTGAAGCACTCCGTTGTTCGCTAGAGCGAAGCTTGTATATCCAACATTTCCAGGGAATGGGTGATTATTGCGATTATCGAGCTTGTTGCCCTGAGTAGCCATTCGGGTATGTCCCATGATAACATTGCTGTCATCATGCAGGCGCAGATGCACTTTATGAGCGGCAAACGGACGCTTGTAAATCGTCAGCTTGCCATTGTGGTTAAAGGCATAGCCAGTTGCGTCAGTTCCGCGCACCTCGCATTCCTCGGAAAGAACACGAAGCAGCTTCTCACGCTGCTTCGCATTAAGGGTGTGATTGTAGTCTATCAAGCCGAAAATTGCACACATGTTAATCGTCCTCCTCTGCCGTAATGGGCGTGTTTATGTAAAGCTGGCGCTCTTTAAGGTAGGTAATGAGCTCTGGTTCAGTACTGTCATCAAGAGAACCTACAAAATCCGACCAGCTTACAGATTTCAGTTCTGTGTCTGTCAGGTCAGTCGCAAGTTCGCATATCTTGTCCACAAGTTCCAGCGTTGCAATCAGCGTATTGTATTTCAGCGTGCCGCGGAACATACGAAATTCAATGGTGTGGTAGTTCGTGATGTTTACGCAAGCATAGCGACCGTTACAGCCTTTCTTTGCGTCCTCCAGAATTTCTTTCGGACTGTTCTTGTAGCCATATCTTGCTGCCCAGCGGTTCATCTGGTACTCGGTTCTGCGGCTGAATTTCAGCAGCTCCAGCCAGTGATGTTTTACAAAATAGAGAACCCGGGAAATGCACTCGTCCTGCGCTTCACGGGTACTGCTGAAGGCTGTTCTGTTGACATGGATATGTAATCCGCAAGTGCTGGTTTTGTGACTGCGATAATCCATGCGGATTGCAGAACGCATGACTTCCGCCCACGGCATTTTGTCCTTGTGGTATTTTAGGGACATTGGGTGAGTTACAATTTCCATTCCGTCTGAAAGGCTTCCGTCGGATTTTATGTATATATGCTCCGCAACCCGGTTGCCGATACCCAGAAGCGTATCAGCGTTGTCGCTGTTCTTGCCGCCCTCGTCGATTTCAAGTTCCACGCCGAAATATCGCTTGCTGTCACCGTAAAAAATGGGTTCGGGTTTGTAGTTGTACTCGTGAATAGAGCTATTCTGGCGTTCCTCATAGCACCTATCGCAATAGGCGTAATCGTCGTCATCATCGTAGTTAGCGTAGTCCCGATGAATGATTCTACCGCAGCACTCGCAGGTCGTGTAGTAATCGTCGTAGCAAGAGTTGCAGAGTGGCATACTGTCAGAGCCCGCATTATCGTCCGTCCAGATTCTGTCACCACAGTGTTCGCAGGTGACGGTTTCGCTGTGATAGCAGTCGTCGCAGAGTATGTTGCCGTCGAACGTGTAGTAGTCATCGTTTTCGATTGTTGCTCCGCAGCAGCTACAAACGGGGCTGGTATTTTCGTTGTTGTCCATGGTGTGTTCCTCCTAATCAATATTCTTCTGCCAAAAGCATAGTGGAATGTGTTTCATCGTCAATGACGAAGATTTTCGCTGTGATTGGTTCATCAGTTGGGAATGTGAAAGTTCGCTCGTAGTCTGGCTCCTCCTGATGTGCGTGACCTGCTGATTTACGCCATTCGCTACGAGCTTAAAGACCTGCAGGTAGTCTTTCCGCTCGGTTTTCATGCTGTCAATGCAGTCCCAGAGTATTATCTGAGTGACGAGCGGCACGGTGTTTGTTATGCCTTTGGTGGTATAACGCTGATTGTTGAACATACTTCTTCTCCTCTCCCGGGCACAAAAAATCCCCGAAGCAATTACGCTTCGGGGAAATTTCTGTGTGCCGTTATAAACGGATAGCTGATATTATAGCTACATGGAGATAATATGTCAATGTACAAATTGATATTGACAACAAAAATCTGTTTCAAAAATGATACCATATTCACCTTGACACATATAGTCAGTTTGTGGTACAATGATTATCAAAGATAAGGGGTGGAAATCATGCTGAAACGTGGATTATACGAGCAGGTAATCAACAAATCTCTCGACCGTGAGCTGGAGTGCTCTGACGATATCGTAACAAGCACCGGAAAACTGGACGGCGCCGAGGCTCCGCAGATACTTTCGCACTATATCAGCGAACTGGTGGAAAAAGGGCTTCGTCAGGTTAGCTCCGATGATATTTCGGGGCAGCTTTCGCTTGCGAACAGGATAGTTTCAGCCATAGCCGATGTTACCGGAGACAGCGATTTTGACGGAATGTCCGTTGCCGAACGCGCCGAACAGCTCCTTGCAGTAGCCGAAAAGAAGAACACGCTCACCGTTGTAACCGGCGAGTTTTCTCCGGTACGCCCGGAAACCTCCCTCGCGGCAAGCTCCCTGTTCACCGGCTCTATCCACGAACCGAGCATGATGAGCGAGCTGAAAAAGGAAATACAGTCCGCTGACCGCGTGGATATGCTGGTTTCATTCGTGAAGTGGAGCGGCCTGCGTCTTATCATCGACGAGCTTTCGGAATTCACACAGCGCGGCGGAAAGCTGCGTGTTATCACGACCTCATACATGGGCGCGACCGACGTTAAAGCAGTCGAGGAACTGCGAAAACTCCCGAATACTGAGATACGAATTTCCTACGACACCAAGCGAACAAGGCTCCACGCGAAAGCCTATGTTTTCTGGCGTGAGACCGGATTCAGCACGGCTTATGTCGGCTCGTCGAACCTCTCGAATGCCGCTATTTCAAGCGGTCTTGAATGGAATCTCAAAATCACCGCGCACGACCAGCCCTCCACCCTCGACAAAATCAGCGCTACCTTTGAAAGCTACTGGAACAGCCACGAATTTGCGCCCTATTCCGAGAACGATGTGCAGAAGCTGTCGCAGGCGCTTTCAGCCGAAAAATACAGTGGTGAAACAGCGGATTACCTCTTTGACATCAATCCCTATCCCTATCAGCAGGAGATACTCGACCGCCTGAAAGCCGAGCGCGATATCCGCGGGCATTTCCGCAATCTTGTCGTTGCCGCGACCGGCACAGGCAAAACTGTAATTTCCGCGTTCGATTATCGCAGATTCCGCAGCGAAAACGCAGGTAAGCCCTGCCGCCTGTTGTTTGTAGCGCACCGTAAGGAGATCCTTGAACAGAGCATAAAATGCTTCCGCGGGGTACTTCACGACCCGAATTTCGGCGAACTGTTCGTTGGCGAACATCGTCCGGATTCGCTGGATAATCTGTTCGTTTCAGTGCAGACTCTGAACTCCCGCGCGCTTACCGAGGCCGTCAGCGAGGATTTCTACGATTTCATCATCGTGGACGAGTTCCACCACGCCGCTGCACCTACATATCAGCAGCTTCTGAATTACTTTAAACCGCATATTCTGCTGGGACTAACCGCAACTCCTGAACGTATGGACGGCGAGAATATTCTTCGCTGGTTCGACAACAGAATCGCCGCTGAAATCCGGCTCCCCGAAGCCATCGACAGGAAACTGCTGTGTCCGTTCCAGTACTTCGGGATCTCAGACAGCGTTGACCTCTCGGACGTAAAGTGGAACCGCGGAGGTTACGAGCGTTCCGCGCTTTCAAAGGTGTACACCGGCAACGATATGCGGGTATTCCTGATACTGAAACAGCTCCGGAAATACGTCACCGATATGGACGGCGTTAAAGGGCTGGGATTCTGCGTCAGCAAGGAACACGCTCGCTATATGTCTGATAAATTCAACGAAGCCGGAATTGCCTCCGAGTGCCTTACTGCGTACAGCGACAACGAATTTCGCCGCAACGTAAGCAAGCGGCTTTCGGACGGAGAACTGCGGTTTATTTTTACGGTTGACCTGTTTAACGAGGGCGTGGATATTCCGGCAATAAACACTATCATGTTCCTGCGTCCTACGGAATCTCTGACGGTATTTTTGCAGCAGCTTGGCCGTGGATTACGTTTGTACGACGGCAAGGAATGTCTGACCGTACTTGATTTCATCGGGCAGGCGAACAAGAAATACCGCTTTGAGGAGAAGTTCCGCGCGCTGCTTTCGGACAGCTCGCGCTCTGTTCAAGGCGAGATAAAGAACGGCTTTGTGGCGCTTCCGAAGGGCTGTTATTTACAGCTTGAAAAGAGGGCTGCGGAGTATATTCTCGACAATATCAAGCGTTCTCTCGGAAACAGAAATGCGATAGTTCAGAAGCTTGCGACATTCACCGAGGATACCGGAAAACTGCTCACTCTGGAGAATTTCCTGACCTATTACAGCCTTGATATCTCCGCGATTTATGCGACAAAATTCAGCTTTTCAAGGCTGTGCGTAATGGCTGGCGCAAGGGAGGATTTCTCCGAGCCGCTGGAGGATATCGTGACAAAAGCGCTGCCGAGAATTTCCGCGATAGATTCACGCAGGTGGATCGAATTTCTAGTGGATAATCTGCCGGAAATTTCAGCACGCAGCGAAGGCGATTTCTCGCCGTTGCAGCTTCGTATGCTGACAATGCTGCAATTCACTATCTGGCAGAAAACGTGGCAGGAATGCGGCTTTTCAGATATGCTGGAGGGATTCCGCAGGCTGTCGGAATGCCCGGTGCTTCTCGGTGAGATTCTGGACGTGCTGTATTACAATTACGACCGTATCGACTTCGTGGATTCTCCAGTCGATTTGGGATTTGAGTGTCCGCTTGACCTGCACTGCACCTACTCCCGTGACCAGATACTTGCGGCATTGGATTTCATGAAGCCGGGCACGGTGCGTGAGGGCACGAAGTACCTCCTGGACAAGAAAACGGACGTGCATTTCGTAACGCTGAACAAAGCGGAAAAGGACTACTCTCCGACAACGATGTACGAGGATTACTCGATAAACGAGGTGCTGTTCCACTGGCAGAGCCAGAGCACGACGTCGCAGAGCAGCACGACCGGTCAGCGGTACATGAATCACCGCAGCATGGGCGTGCGTGAACTGCTGTTCGTTCGGGAATTCAAGAGCGGAAAGCTCGGCGCGGCGCTGTATACGTTCCTTGGGCTTGCGGATTTTCTGTCGGTCAACGGGTCAAAGCCGATGAATATTACCTGGAGACTGCATGAGCCGATTCCGGCGAAGTACCTTAGAAAGACTAATAAATTGGTGGTGGGATAATGAGAGAAGTTACAGCCGCGATAATTCGCCGCAATGGAAAAATACTGATCTGCCGCCGTGCAGAGGGCTCCTGCGCGCATCTGTGGGAATTTCCCGGCGGAAAAACAGAGCTGGGGGAAACTCCGTTTGAATGCCTTACACGCGAACTCCGCGAGGAACTGAATATCGAGATCAAGCCGCTTCGCGAGTACTGCCGCAGTGTTTGCGGAGAACTTTCGTTTGTGTTTATCGAGGCAGAGATCATTTCCGGTGAGCCGCAGCTTTCCGTTCACGAGGAAATGCGGTGGGTACTGCCGAATGAGCTCACGGCATTTGAATGGTGTCCGGCGGATAGACCGGTGGCTGAGGAGATCTCGAAAAGCACAGAGCATACAAATAATCCCCTTCGCTAGGCGGAGGGGATTATTATATACTATGCTAACTTAATGTGTTTTATCAAAACTTTACATCCCATTAAGCCAAGCTGTTTCTTAACATTATAAAACGCAATTTTTCCAAATAGCGGTAATGAAGGGAGATCATCATTACCGGACTTTATAATTGCATATATGATAGTTAGTTTATCATCTGAATGCAGCAAATAATCACTAATATTGCCGGTCAATTGCTGTTCTTTGAATTGTTTCTTTATCTCTTCATTTGCCTTCTCGCAAAATTGCAAGTCCGATTTGATTAATTCAGCTGATATTAATCCCTGATTGAACAGGTGACTTAAAAGAGAAGAAGAAGCACCTTGTTTTGTGTGAATAAGCTCTTTTTTATCCGTCAGAGTATCACATAATTCAACTTTGCTTCTTCCTGTTCTAGGTATTACTAGGTTGCAGTCCATATTTATATACGGGTCACACGAGTTTGCAAAGTTGATATTATAAATTTTCTCTTTCTCATTGTGATTATCAGGAAATTCAATATCGCACACACAAGTGTTTTGGTAATCATTTTCAATCTCATTAACAAAATCGCTGTTCACTTTGTACCAGACACCGTTGTTGAGACAGTAATGGCTATGGTTGTAATCTATTTCCGCAAACAAGCATTTGTAAATTATCCAACTTCTATATGAGAACTGGTCATCAACGCTGCTTTGCAAATAAACCATTTTGGACTTGAGCTTTTGTACAGTAATCTCATCACCATTAAATGAAGATATAATGCTGTCAATTGAGATGTCATCGACAATATCCTTACTTCTAGTAGATTTGAATGAGAAGCCTTTAGCTTTATCCCATTCAATTATTTCTGGTACAGCTGCAATTATTGAACTAGGATCCTCATTAATTCTTGTTTCAAGCAGGTTATCCAGCTTCTCAATAAGAGTATTGTCCTTTATATATTTGATATTATCTATCCAACCAAAATTAGATTTATATCCCTCAGAATGGTAATCAGACAATAAAGTTGACAGATAACCTTCAATATTCTCAAGATCTGTATCAATCGTAACGCTAAGCATTGCACGGCCTGATATCATTCCGTCTGAGATTTGCGGCTTAATTGATACTCCTGATATCATATCAACTAAATCTCTGTTAATATCCACAGAAAAATCGCCTATACTCGATTTAGACGGCATCTGCTCTTGGCTCATTTTCTGGTTACCACCTATAGCTTTTAATGATACTTTTCTGATATCATCGGGACCAATTGCCCCAAGGGTGACTTTTAATCCAAAATCATCAACAATTGCATCAGGATTGATCATTGCTCTTCCAAAACCAAAGGCCAACAAGAAAATGCGATTAGTCACCTTAACACTTAAAACAGCGCTTGTTGTCTGAGTTTTGAACATCTCCTGATATGATTCATCATTTCCGAAGAACGCTCCTACCCAACTAGGGCATCTTAATTGGCCCATTTTTGAATATAAATGCTTGGTGTCAGAAAGCCTATCGCATGGATAATTCCCTTTGATATATTCATTTTCCTTTGTGAACTCTTCCTTTACTAAATAAATAGATATCTTGTTCTTCAAATATTAGTCCTTTCATTTGTACCTTAAGTGTCTTGCTGACTTAAGGTTATTTGTGATGGAAAGTTTAGTACTACATGTACCGCAAGAGAGGCTTCAAGTGGTTTTTTGTCTTCCGTAAAATTAGCTATTTAATTAATCAGGCAATCACCCCTGTTCTTATAATTAGATCTGCAATCTGCTTAGCACACTTTTGGCGTGACTGCTATTCTATTATAAATTTATGGGCGTAAAATGTCAATCATTTATTCCAGGAAAATTTTTACGAAAAATGGATAAAACCTTTGTATAAAATGTCAATATACAGTGCTAATAGCTTTTTTCTGATACAAAATATACTTTTATCGCTCTTAATGAAAGCAATTGTTTGAAACATTCCAACTGTCACTTCAAGCATTTTCTTTCAGAAATATGGGAAAAACCTACGGTTGTAAAAACAAAGGAAACTAAAGATAGATTACTCAAGAACCAGGAGCAGCAAAATAATAAATGCTTAAAATTCAAATTTAAAAAATCATATTTTTAATTTTGACAAGATATTTTAAATTTTTACAATATTTTGCCTTGACATTTTAAAATAACATGATATAATTTAAGAAAGGAGTGAAATTTGAAATGACAGATACCGAACTTTTAAGTTTAATAGATGTAATACAAACCTCGAAAGCTGAATTTCAAACTGTCGAGGTCAAAAGAGCAGAAAAAAGTGCTCCAGACAAATTGTATGATACTCTGTCCTCATTTTCAAACCAGAACAGCGGAGGCACTATCGTGTTCGGACTATATGAAAACGAGGGGTTCAAAGTAACCGGAGTATCTGATGTGCAGGCGCTTCAGAAAAAAGTAATGGAACAGTGCAATCAGATGGAGCCTCCCGTACGTGCGGTATTCACAAGTATAGAGATTGACGGTAAGTATGTGGTTTCTGCTGAAATTCCGCCGATAGATATTTCGGAACGCCCGTGTTTCAATAAGGCAAAGGGGCGCATCAAAGGTTCGTATATTCGTGTAGGCGACGCGGATATTCCTATGACGGAATATGAGATATACAGCTACGAAGCCTATCGCAAAAAATATCAGGATGATATCCGCATAGTTGAACGAGCGGATATGTCATCACTAAACACGCCAAAACTTGAAAACTACCTGTTCCGTCTTAAAGAAAATAAGCCTAACCTTGCACAGCTTTCTGACCAGCAGATAATGGAGCTTATGAGCGTTGAACGAGATGGAAAGCCCACTCTTACTGCTGAATTACTCTGGGGACTGTATCCCCAGGCGTTCTTCCCGCAGTTAGGGATAATTGCAACAGCAGTGCAGGGTACTGAATACTGCGAACCTCAGCCGGACGGCTCGCGTTTTTCTGATAACAAGAGGATCGAGGGAACTATCCCGGAAATGCTCGATGGAGCCATGAATTTTGTCCGCGCAAACACACGTGTTCGAACTGTCATTGACAAAGACGGAAAGCGCACCGATATCCCCGATTATCCCATGAACGCTGTCAGGGAGGTCATACTGAATGCACTGGTTCATCGTGATTACAGCATTCATACCGAAGGAATGCCCGTGCAGCTCATCGTGTTCTCTGATCGCCTGGAAGTGAGAAATCCCGGAGGGCTGTACGGTCGGTTAAGCATAGATATGCTCGGGAATGCGCAGCCGGACACAAGAAATCCTGTTCTCGCAAATGCACTGGAGGTCATGCAGGTAACTGAAAATCGCTACTCCGGCATACCTACTATTCGCCGTGAGATGAAATCTGCTAACCACCCGGAGCCTGAATTTACCGCGATTCACGGCGAATTCAGAGTGTGCCTGCGTAACGCTGTGATATCCGCAGCCGATGACGAAAAAACGACTGAAATTCTGGAATTCTGCCGTACCCCGAGGTCTAAAAAGGAGCTTGCAGAATTCCTGGAAATAAAATCAGTGACTTACGGTATAAAACGATACGTTGAGCCGCTGGTGGAAAATGGACTTCTGGCACTTTCCGAACCTAAAAATCCGGGGAGCCGCTCGCAGAAATATTATACTGTATAAATAAAATTATA
>OGOE01001839.1_pt1 | contig 11477 bp, 14 predicted proteins | sample 1552611 | NCBI WGS metagenome assembly OGOE01 (sample SAMEA2580129, study PRJEB22360) | human gut metagenome | biome: human gut; feature: human-associated habitat; material: faeces | place: Denmark | collected 2008/2010
ATTCACCGTGAAGTCGAATCCCAGGCTGTTCAGCCGGGACCAGATGAAGGGAATGTAAGCATGTACAGTATCCGGCTCGAAGGCGATACCCGGGCGCTGATGCGCAAGCTCCGCAGCTTCTCGGAACTGGACCGCAAAAAGATCAACGCCGCGCTGGGCGAAGGCGTCAGGGAGTCTACCCTGGAACGGTTCAAGCGCAGCCAGGGGCCGGACGGCCGGCGGTGGCGCAGCTCCATCCGGGCGGCCGCCGGCGGCGGCAAGACGCTGATCGACTCGGCACGCCTCCGCAACTCCATCCGGGTCCACTCGGACGCCTCCGGATTCGCCGTAGGAACCAACGTCAAGTACGCGGCGACACACCAGTTCGGCGAACCGGGGCGCACGATCCGCGCCAACCGGAAGAAAGCCCTGCGCTTTCAAGTGGACGGCAGGTGGATCAGCAAGAAGCAGGTACGCATCACGATCCCGGCCCGTCCCTTCCTGGGACTCTCCGACGAGGATATGCAGGAGATCAAGGCCACAACGGAAGAGTTCATTCAAAAGGAGACCTGATCCATGCTCTATAGTGCATGCAAACAATATCTTCTCGCCAAGCTCAAAGGCGCGGGCCTCAAGTCCAACCCTTACACCACGCAGAAGGCCCTGACAAAAAGCCTGGAATCGCACGTGGGCGCGGTCCTGTTCTATTCGGAGACCTACTCCCGAAACGGCTCCAAAAAACGATTTACAGACCAGGAGGGAGCGAAACACAAACGGAGGAAGGTCTTCGACCGCACCCTGTCCTTTACTGTGACCATAGGCGATTACACCGATGAAGCTGTGGAGACCTTGTTTGAGGCATTCATTGCGAGCCTGGATGCCGGTATCTATGTGGATGGGAACTTCGTGCCCATTGAGGTAGAGGAGGCGGACTGGGTGGACAGCGATGATTCGCTGCTCAAGGCCAAGGTGGCCGTCCAGGTGAAGATCAATTTCCAGGGCGGCGTCTACAGGGACACCGGCTTTGCGCCCGTCTCCGAGGTGGAGATTTCCGGCGTAGAACGACAATAGAAGGGAGCCAGAACATGGCGATGAAAAACAAAGCGCCGGAGGCCACCACCCAGACTGTGGCTCCGGCAGCAGTGGAGGAGCGCGGGACAAGCCCGGAGCTGATCACTATTGAAACACTCCGCACGCGGAGCAGGACGCCGGCGGCGGTCTTTGCGGGCGTATGCGCCGCCCGGGGCTGGAAGCCGGGCCGGATGATGATCGGGCAGGAATACGCCGAAGCGGTCGCTGGCTTTACCGGGGCCGCGATGGACGGGCGTACTGGCCCCAGGAAAGAAAGAGAGGCGAAGGTCTAAATGCTTCGAGATGTAAGACACACTATATCGGACGGCCTGCTGGGCTTTGCTACCTCGACAGGCGACGGCCTGCATGTGAAGATCGGCGTCTCTCCGATCACCGCAGATACACCCATCGTCATCACGGGAAGCATGACCGCAGCCAGGATCAAGGAGGCGCTGGGCCTGTCCCCTCTGGCGGATGCCGCCATGACCAGCGTTCAGTTCGGTGCGAACCGGCTGTTCTGCGTTCCGGTTTCCGCCAGCACGCCTGGAAGCACCGGCAATGTGGACCACCAGGGCAGCGGCGGCGGCAGCCTGACCGTAGAGGGGTCGCCCACCAACGCCTTTTCCGTCATCGTGAAGATCACCGGCCAGGGCGGGTTCAATACTGCGGCCTTCGCGGTCTCCATTGACGGCGGCTACAGCTATACCGATGAGGTCACCGTGCCTGTAACGGGCACTTATGAGATCACCGGCACGGGACTGAAGCTCAAGTTTGCGGAGGCGGAGGATCAAAAGCCCAGTTCCTTCCTGGCTGGGGATACCTATACCTTCCAGACCACCGCCCCCACGATGACAAACGGGGACGTCCTGGCCGCCATTGAGAAGCTCAGGAACTTCAACCAGGAGTTTGAGTTCGTCCACATCGTGGGCGGGAGCACTCTGGCGCTCTGGCAGGCGGTAAGCACTGCCCAGAAGGAGCTTATGGATACCTATCACAAGCCGGCTTTCTTCATCCTGGAGGCCGCGTATCCGGAGGACAGCGGCGACCTGACCAACTGGGCCCTGCAGATGGAAGCGGACCGGAAGAAGATCAGCAGCACGGACCTGCAGGTGGTGGCCGGCTGGGGCCGGCTGGTCATGCTGGACGGCCAGACCCGGATCGCAAACCTGGCCGCGCTGGCCTCCGGCCTGTACGCCAAGGCGTCCGTCCAGACTTCCATCGGCAAGACACGCACCGAGGCGGGCTTCGCCATCGAGAAGACGCAGCTTCTGGAGCTGCTCCCCGCCGCCATGGACAACTCCATCATTGAACTGCTGGATGTGGCGGGCTACCTGACCTTCCGGGAGTATGACGGTTTGGACTACTTCTATGTCTATCACGCCAAGATGATGTGCCCGAACGGCAGCGACTACCGTTATGCGGAGGATGTACGTCCCAGGAACAAGATCATCCGGGAGACCCGCAAGGAGGGCCTGCTCCTCCTGGGCGATGACATCGACCTGGAAGACGTGCAGGGCGAGCTGGAGGCCAAGGCCAAATTTCTGGCCGTCCCGCTGGACCGCATGGTGGACAACCAGGAGATCAGCGCCTATGAGATCACCGTCCCCGAGGGACAGGAGCAGACTATCCTGGAGGACGAGACCATGCGCGTCACGATTCGCTACCTGTCCCGGGGCTATATCCGTGAGGTCGAGGTAGACCTGGGCCGCGCACCGGCCACGACATAAGGGAAGGAGGACGAAACCATGCTCAAAGTAAACGGCAAGAACTACGACTGGGGCGACGTGGACGTCAAATTCCCCGGCCTGGTGCTGGTGGTCCAGGAGATCAGCTACGACGACGAGCAGGATATGGAAGAGAGCTACGGCAGGGGATACAAGCCCCGCGGCTTCGGCAAGGGCAACTATAAAGCGTCCGGCAAGCTGTCCATGCTCCGGGACGACTACGAGGACCTGCTGGCCTTTTGCAAGGCTAAGGGCGTCAGCTTCTATGATCTGGAGCTGCCCTCTATCGTAGTATCCTATGCCGACAACGGCAAGGCAATTTCCACCGACGAGCTGAAGAAGGTACGGCCCATCAAGCGTACCCACAAGGCTGCCCAGGGCGATAAGTCCCTGAGCGTGGATGTGGACCTGATGATCGTAGGCGGCATCATTACCAACGGCGTGCAGGCTGTTTAAGGCCCGCGCCGGGGACAAGATTTTTGAGAAAAAGGAGTGCGCACCATGGAAGCTGAGAAGAAGGCTGCGGAGGTCTCCCGTGAGGAGACGCTCAAGGCCCAGTATGGAGGCAAGGTCTACCGCGTGGGCCTTACGATCCCCGTAGATGATGAGGATGAGAAGGAGTTTTCCTATTACTTCAAGCGCCCCTCTGTTGCCAGCTATGACCGCTACGTCAAGAGCGCGTCCCAGATCGGGATCACGAAGGCGAGCAAGGTGTTCATGCTGGACGCCGTCATTGACGAGGATAAGGACCGGCTGACAGGCGATATGGAGGAATATCCCGGCGTCGCCATCAGCATCGGAAACAAGCTCACGGAGATCCTGGGCCTCACCAATACGGCAAATTTGAAGAAGCTCTAAGGGAGCGGGTCGCGGGGGCGCGGGAAAGCGGCATCAGCTCCGGCCTGCTGGAGATCTACCGCTTCGTTCCCCCGCCTCTCTTAGAGAAATTTGACCCGGAGACCGCCGGCATTGACGAGTTCCTGGAGCGCCTGGCCCAGGCCAGACTGATCCAGGAGATGGAGACGGACATCGTCGCCAGGGCCATTGTCAAGGCATTCGGCGAGTAAGGCCGGGAGGTGAGCACATGAGCCTGGAATCTGTATTCAAGCTGTCGCTTGTGATGAACATGATCGACAACCTCAGTGGGCCCATGGCCGGCATTGCCTCCAAGGTAGGGGCGGATGTTACCAGGCTGGACTCCCTGAGCCAGGCGTTCGGCTCCGCGGCCAAGGCCGGCGCGGTCATGCAGGAAATGGGCACGCAGATCGCCGGCGCGGCCCTCGCTCCGGTGGAGGCAACCTTCGAGACCCGCCGGGCCATCGGCGAGCTGGCCTCCCTGGGTGTGCGGGATCTGGGCGCTGTAGAGAACGCCGCACGCAGCTTCTCCGATCAGTGGGCCGGGACGACGACGGCTGACTTCATCAGCGCGGCCTATGACATCAAAAGCGGCATCGCATCCCTCTCCGATGAGGGAGTAGCCGAGTTTACCAGCCTGGCCGCCCTGACTGCAAAGGCGACTAAGTCCACGGCGGGAGAGATGACGTCCCTCTTTGCCACGGGCTACGGCATTTACAAAAGTTACTATGATGACCTCTCCGACCTGGAGTTTGGAGAGATCTTCTCGGCGGGTATCGCTGAGAGCGTCCGTGCCTTCAAGACCTCGGGTTCCGGTATGGCCCAGGCGATCCAGACACTGGGTGCATCGGCCACCACGGCACAGGTCCCCCTGGAGGAGCAGCTCTCCGTGCTGGGCATGCTCCAGGCCACCATGGGCGGCAGCGAGGCGGGCACCAAGTACAAAGCCTTCCTCCGGTCTGCCGCCAAGGGCGGCGAGGCGCTGGGCTTGTCCTTCCTCGACGCCAACAACCAGCTCCTGAGTATGCCGGAGATCCTGGATATCCTCCGGGGCAAGTTCGGTGAGACCATGGACGCAGCTGAAAAAATGGAGCTGCAAAAAGCCTTCGGAGACACCGAGGCGGTCGCCCTCATCGACCTGATGTACAGCAAGGTCGGCGACCTGGAAGGCAACATTCTCAGCCTTTATGATGCAATGGGCCAGGGTACCGGCGTCACCCAGAAGATGGCCTCCGCCATCCAGGAGACCGAGCCGGAGCGCTATGAGCGCCTCCGGCAGCAGATCCATAACGTCACCGAGTCCATCGGCAACAGCCTGCTCCCCACCATCAACGACGCCATGGCAAAGGGCAGTGAGGTGCTGACGAAGGCGGGGACTTGGATCGAGAACAACCAGGAACTGGTCCGGGCGATCATGCTGGTGGTGCTGACCCTCGGAGGATTCCTGGCAGTAGCCGGCACTGTTATCACGGTGGTCTCCGGCGTCGGCCTGATCATCACCAGGACCATTTCCGGCTTTAAGCTGCTCAAGGCCGGATTCCTGCTGGCAAAGGGTGCGCTGACGCCGCTGATTGCATCCGTCTGGAGTTTTACGGCAGCACTTCTGGCAAACCCCGTGACCTGGATTGCGATCGGGATCGTGGCCCTGATCGCAGCCCTGGTGCTGCTCTACAACAAATGCGAGTGGTTCCGGGACGGCGTTAACGCCGTCCTCAGCTTCCTGAAAGAGAAGCTGCTGGCGATCCCAGGCGCTGTCGTGCAGCTCTTCCAGAGCATCGTAACCGGCATTACAACCAAAATCACGGCAGCCAGGGAGGCCGTCTCCAACGGGATCAAGGGTGTAAAAGAGATCATTACCGGCGCGGTCTCCTGGTTTTTTGAATCGGGCAAGAAGATCGTCACCACCTTTGCCAACGGCATCAAATCGGCGTTCACCGGCGCGGTGGATACGGTCAAAGGCGGGCTGCAGAAGATCCGCAACCTGCTCCCCTTCTCGGACGCCAAGGAAGGACCGTTGTCCACGCTGACCCTCTCCGGGCAGCGCACCATGACCACCTACGCCCACGGCCTGAAGCTGGCGCAGGACGCGCCCGCAGAGGCCGCCGAGCAGGGCTTGAAGCTGACCAGGGCCAGGCTGGAGCGCGAGCCGGTCCGAAAGATCACTCTGGGTACCACGGGCAGCGGCAAGGACGGTGGTGAGGACGGCACTGGAAGCGGCGGCTCCGCTAAACAGGTCATCATCCAGAAGGTCATCATCCCCACCGATCTCAAGACCATCAAAGACCTGCGGCAGCTCCTGGAGATTCTCAAGGAATTGGAGAGCTATGCAGAGGCCAACGAGGATGCGGAGGACGACGGTGATCCGGACGCGGCACCACAACCTGCATAAAGGAGGGAGAACGGCCCCATGATCTATATGGAAGACCAGTGCATCAAGCTCAACGGAGTCGTTCTCCCCGGCCTTGTCAAAAGCATTGAGATCACGGAGACAGCCAGGATCGACGAGCAGGAGGTGGAGGGCAGCGCGGTCAAGCCCAAGCAGGCCGTGGGCTATGAGGACGCTAAGGTTAACATTGAGCTCATTCTGGACGACACCGAGTCTCAAACCAAATACCAGCGTCTCGCTGTACTCCGGGCGGCTTTCCGGGCCCCCGGCCAGAGCGTCCCACAGCCCATCCCAATTATCAGTGAGGACACAACAGCCCACGGGATCGAGAAGGTCCTCTTCAAGAAGCTCACACACAAGGCCGAGAACAAGAAGGGCCAGCTGCCCGTTACCCTGGAGCTCTGGGAGTACATCCCTCAGACGATAACTGCAAAAAAGGCGGGCAGCGCCTCTGCTTCCGCCTCCGCGTCCTCCGCCACGTCAAATCTGTCCGCAGAGTACAGACGCTATCTGGGCAGTGGACGCGGGAATTCCCCGGCAAAGGATGATGCGGATGCCAGCGCCGTCAAAAAGAAGCTCACCCTCATGGAATCGAAGCTGGGATAGGAGAGGCCATGGAAACGACGGAATTGTTTTGCCCGCAGATTGCGGTCCGGGCCGGGGCCTATCGTTTTGACCAGGGCGTAGAGGTGGAGGTCCACTCTTCCCGCACCGCCTATTTCGACTGGGCGAAGATCCGCTTCACAGAGCAGTTCCAGCCCAGGATATCCCTCGACAGGATGGATGCGGCGGCGATCGAGATGGGCTACAACGGCGTCCTGGACGAGGTCTTTACCGGCTATGTCGCAAAACCTTACAGCGGAGGGGCATCGGCGAATGAGATCGTCCTGAAGGATGAAATGCTCCTGCTGGAGCAGACCTCCATCAACGCCACCTTTTTGGATACGACGCCCCAGGAGGTGCTCGCCTACATCCTGGGCCAGGCTGGGATCGGCAGGATGGACCTTTCCAGCCAGAGCTACCCCACCCGTAAGCGGCTCCCGATCCACCGGCAGACCGGCATCCAGGCCATCAACACGGTCAACGCAACCTGGGGCCTCAAGACGCCCTTCTTCCTCTCGGGCGGCGTGTTCTACTGGGGCACATCGCCGGCGCAGAAGAAGATATACTCCTTTGAGTATGGCGTCAATATCCTGGCCCTCCGCCGCACAAGCGGCGTCTGGGAACTGGAGACCATCTCCGTGCCTTTCATCAAGCACTCCCACAAGATCCTCGTCACTCACCCGCTCATCAGCGGCGAGGTCGAGGTATCTCAGGTAGTCACCACCACTAATGACACGGGCTTTATCCGCACCTGCATCTATTTCTGACCGGAGAGGAGGACGTCGGGATGGCAAACAATTTGGAAGGGTTTGCGTCCAATATGATCCGGAAGACCATCGCCACACAGTACCCCCATCTGGTACTCCCCGCCGTGCTCCTCGCCAGCGTGGTGTCTGCCAAAAAGCTGGACGACACCTTCGACCTGCAGGAGCTGGTCATCTGCAACGACGAGTCCGGCGGAAGCTACCGGGGGCACATCACAGCCAACTGGTATGAGTATGTCCTGAAGGTCGTGGATCAGTTTGGAAATCCGGACGAGGGATTCCCGCTGATTCCGGGCGTCCGCTCCCGGCTGCAGCTGAAGGCCGGGGCTCTGGCCGCCATCTCGCTCCCCAACGGAGCGCTCGACCCGGCCATCATCGGGGAGGTGACCCTATGATGGGACTCGGCGATATCGATATCCGTCTGGATGACACGTGGCAGCTCACAGCAGCCACGGATGGGGACGCACCCCTCTGCGCTGACCTGGAGTGCCTGTTCCAAAATATTGCACTGGAGGCGGTCATGCAGCCGGGGGATCTCTTCTATGATCCAGACTTCGGCTGGGGCCTGTACGACTTTCTTGGCTCAGAGGACGATGAGCTCACCCGCCTGGAGATGACGCAGCGGGCGAGGGCCAATTTGAAGAAGCGGGAGGTTATCCTCCCGGAGACCATAGCCGTGAGCGTTTCTTATGAGGACGACCTGTTCCGCCTGTGCTGCTCTTTCCAGTTCTCGGACGAGTCAGACGCACGGCAGCTTGATCTTGTCATAGGCGCGGTCGATGTGGAGGTGGTGACAGAATGATCGATCATGAGATCCTGGACCAGATCATCCCAGTCCCAGAGCTGGAAGATCTGAAGGAGGAGACGGTCGCTGAGCTGAAGGACGCAGGCTTTGCCATCACGAACTTCCACTCTGGCGGTATCTTCCATACTTTGCTCATGATTGCCCTGCGCATCCAGATCGAGCTTTTGGAGCTGGCCCGCACTATACTCAACCAGTCCTTTGTCTCCCACGCCTCGGGCACATGGCTGGACCTTAAGATGGCCGACTACTCCAAGCTCCGAAAGCAGGCCCGGAAGACCCGGGGCTATGTCACCGTTTCCAGGACGGGAACGGACGCCGAGGCGATCAAGATCGCCAAGGGGCATATCTTCAAGAGCATAAAGGACATCAACGGCGAGGAGCTCCGCTTCTTCGCGCTGGAGGATACTGTCCTGCAGAAGAGTGCCCAGTCGGTGGACGTCCTGGTGGAGGCGGAGACAGAGGGCTCACGCTACAACGTGCCGGAGGCCCAGATCACCCGCACCCTTACCTACCTCGGCGAGGTGGAGGTTTCCAATGGCGAGGGGTGGATCACGCAGGAGGGCAGCGACACTGAGGACGATGAAAGCGCAAGGACCCGCACCCTCCGCGCCTGGTCGGAGCTGGCGCTGGTTCCTCTCCGTGACACCTACGTCAATGTCTGCGAGGCCATCTCCGGCGTCCTCTATGTCACGGTCAACGACCAGCACCCCAGGGGCCAGGGCACCGTGGACGTCATCGTGACCTCCGAGGCCGGGGCCGCATCAGAGGATCTCCTGGCGCAGTGCCGGGCCGTCTGCGAGGCGATCCGTGAACCCGATACCGATGTCCTCGTCAAGAGCGCCGAGATCGTCTACACCGACATTAATGTCACTGTCACCATATCCAACTCCCTCAGCCGTGAAGGTCTGTCCGAGCGTGTAAAGGCTGCCGTGACCGACCTGCTCAGGCTCAGAGGCCGCAGGGTGTTCAACGAACTTACCCATGCCGACCTTATCCACAAGATCAAGAGTGACGTGTCTGTGGTACGGAATGTTACCGTTACCGCTCCCGCAGAGGACCTGTTCCTGGCGACAGACAAGGTGATTCTCCCCGGTACGATCACTGTCTCAGTAGAGGGGGTATAGGCCATGCCCTTCGGTGAGTACATGTTCTCCCTCCTGCCCGGGCCCCTCAAGCGGGGGCAACGGGCCCTGAATCAGCTCTGCATCTTCTTCAAGGTCTTGGGCCGCTCCTTCGACCAGTGCAAGCAAGTCCTCCAGCGGGTGCGGGAAGAGGCGTCCGTTCTCACCTGCTCAGACGCCATGCTCCCGGTCCATGGGCAGGATCGGGATATGCTCCGGCTGGACGGAGAGACTCTGGAGAACTACCGCATCCGTCTCGCCCTGAAAGCAAGCATTGCCGAGAAGGCCGGCACGAACGAAGGCATCCGGTATTTGGCCCGCGCCTTTGGATACGACCAGGTGGAGGTCATCCCAGGAGCAAAGCCGGACCACTGGGCCGAGGCCACCGTGTGGTTCATCGGCGGCGATATCGTACTGGATGACCGGGACCTGCTCCTTCAGGAGCTCAACAAGATAAAACCGGCCCGCACCCTACTCCATCTGTCCAAAGAGCAGAGGTATCAGGCAGTTCTGCCCTTCGCCGCCGCCAAGGTGATTGGCAGGCAGATGACCATCAGTCAGGAGTGATCTTATGCCCTTCACAAAGCTGAAACTTACCACATTCGGCACCACCCTGGAGACCAAATGGAAGCAGGGCAAGGGTGTCCATTTTACCCGCATTGCCATGGGGGACGGCCTGATTGGCAGCGGCTCTATGATCAACCGTACCGCACTCGTCCACGAGCGGCACTCGCTGCGCATCGACGGCGTCGTGGCCACGGACGACGCAGCCCAGGCCGCTGTGATTGCTACCCTGGACAACAAGGATCTCACGGAGGGGTTCCTCTATCGGGAACTGGCACTCATGGCGCAGGACCCGGATACCGGACGGGAAGGGACATATCTCTACGACAACGCAGGGCAAGAATGCGAGTATCTGGATACCCAAGCAAATGGCGTGTTGATTTATGAACGGCTCAAGATGCTCATCCGTGTGGAGCAGGCGGAAACGATCTCCTTTGAAGCGTCTGGAAATCCGCTCAATATTACCTGGACGGACATTGAGCCGATCCTGGCCAAAAAAGCCGACCTCGGCGCAGACGGGACGGTAGTAGCGAGCCAACTGCCTGAGATGAACTACGAGTCCCCGCTGAAGGACAACGCGGCCAAGGATACGCCGGTGGATGGGGACAGCCTCCCTCTAGTAGACAGCGCGGACGGCAGCAAGACCAAGCGGCTGCTGTGGAGCCGGGTCAAAGCCGTGCTGAAGACCTACTTTAACCAGCTTTACGCGGCTGCGACCCACCAGCACGCAGCGGGAGACATCAACAGCGGGACGTTGGACTCAGCTCGTCTGCCCACGGTGCCGGTGAGCAAGGGCGGCACGGGCCAGACCACCGCCGCCAAGGCCCTCTACGCGCTGATCAACGGCGCCTCTGCCTTGGACTATTCCGGCGCTGCCACAGGTGATTTCCTCGCGCTGCTGGATGCCTCTGCCGCAACCGGGAAGAAGATCTCGCTCGAAAACCTTATCAATTACATGCAGCTTCTCGGCGGTGTCCCCAAGATCGCCACCGGCTCCTACACTGGAACTGGCACCTATGGGGCCGATAACCCGTGCAGTTTAACGTTCCCTTTTCTGCCGAAGCTGGTAATCATCCGAGAAACCGGAGCGAACTATTCGAACAGCAAGTGGAGCGGCTACTTTACAGCGATTTTAATCCCAGATGCTGGCGGCCCAACCATTGGCATTGAGGGAAGTGTAATTATTTACGGTGTGAATAATGCGCTGAGTCAAACTTTTACGGATACCGGTATCTCGTGGCATTCGACTAGATCAGCGCTATACCAACTCAACACAGCGAACAGAGACTATGGATACATCGCAATTGGATAACGTTCCCTTTTGTGCCTAAGTTAGTTGCCGTGGTTTGCGGCAGCAGCACAAATATCTTTGGATATGCAACTTTCGTCTATGAGGGCCCCGTTGGAATGACCGGAACTGTGCCACAAGTATCTTGGGATGATGTAGGCAAAACAGTCTCTTGGTACACGACGGAATCCTCCAGTACCTACGGACCATCGTATCAACTGAACCACAGAAGCGGTACATACCACTACGCCGCCATCGGCTAAAGGTTCCCTTTTTCGCCCAAACTTTGGGGGATAGTCAGTATAGGAAGTGCTGGG
>OGOE01001842.1_pt1 | contig 11459 bp, 5 predicted proteins | sample 1552611 | NCBI WGS metagenome assembly OGOE01 (sample SAMEA2580129, study PRJEB22360) | human gut metagenome | biome: human gut; feature: human-associated habitat; material: faeces | place: Denmark | collected 2008/2010
CCGCCGATCGAAGCCAAAGAACGCGGCTACCGGCTGGCGCATCTGGTACCGCTGGAAGTGAAGGACATTCGTCAAGCCCTGATGTTGTACGACCTGCTCTATTGCCGCAAGCACGGCCTTGACCCGCTGGCTGCGCAGAACACCGCCCGGAACCTCTGCTACAAGGACGATTACGCGGGCTTCCGCAACGAATCGATTCCCGCGCTGTCGCAGCCCGGAGCACCTTACAGAGCCGTGGAAACGGAGGGCGGCGTAGCTCTTTTCCGCCGTGGAGAACGTGGCGACGAGGCGGCCCGCAGCTTCTTCGCCTTCCTCACCGCACATCCCGACGGCAGAGGACTCACCTGCGGGGTCGAAACTTTGCGCATATACGATGTGGAACTCTCCGAGGAGCAATACTCCTCGGAGGCGTGCCTGCCGTATTTCGACCACGAGCAGATGCGCTTCGTGCCGCGCCACAGCGGACGGTGCGACAGCGTGCTGCAACGGGGCTGCTGCCTCAAAGAATACGACATGCGGGCCGGGGCCGCGAAGCTCGCGGTCGTTCCGGACTCCGGAACCGAGGCATCGTCCGAGGCGTTGCGGCGCCTGCTGACGGTCGTAACGCTCCGGCATATCGCACGCAACGGCTACGAACCTTTCTGCTGGGGAGGCTCCGACTTTCCGGGATACGACTTCCCGTTCGCGGATCGGTTCAAGAACGCCGATCGGAAACCTGCAGCGGCCATGACGGACGACAGCCGCACGACGGCGGCCGACATCCTGCGCACCTGCTTCGGCATCGATCCGGCAAGGGAGGAGCCGCCGTGTCCGCTGCCGAGCGGAGACATTCGCTTTTACAGGGATTTTCTCTCTATCGACCTGCTGTTTCGACCCGAGAGGCTGTTGGAGCGCTACGAACACGACAGGGACAGAAGAGAGATGCCTTGTCACATTCTCAAACACTAATGACGATGGAACAAGATCAGGAACAGATGCAGGGTGCGTTGTACGTCGCTGTGGACGACGGCAACAAGATTATCGCCATGGAGCGATCCCGTCGCGGCGACGAAGGATTCCGCGCCCTGCTCGACGAATTTACGGACTACGCCGCCAATTGCGGGGCGATTCCCTCGGTGTTGTTTTTCGACATACGCACGACCGATGCCGCGTTGTTGCCCCGCATCGAAGCGGCGGAGCACAGCTACCTGCTGGATCCGTCCACAGCCACCGAGAAGCTGGACATCCGGCACGCCGTAACGCTGAAAGACCTTCTCTACTGTTACAAGTACGACCTCGACCCCCTTGCGGAGGGTAACTGCGGCAACATGCTCTCGACAAAGGCCGACTACCGGCAGTTCCGCAACGAGGGGCTGCCACCGGTCGCCCGTGAGGACCTGCGGTGCTGCCGTGCCGTGGAGACCGAGCGGGGTACGGTGCTCTTCACGCAGGAGCCGGACGGTCGGGAGGCCTGCGAACGCTACATGCAGCATCACGCCGATTGTTTCTTCGACCCCGATCTGGGGGTTGAAACCCTGCGCGTGTACGAGGTGGAGGCCGATCCCGACGGCTTCTGGGACAAGGTGAATCCGCAGGTGCTGCCCACGGCAGGCGGTATGATGTGGGTCCCGGAGCATCCCTTCGTCGATGCCGAGGTTCTGCGTCGCGGATATTGCCTCAAAGAGTACGACATGCGGGCTACGGCCGACAACTTCTGGGCCTTCGTGAATCCGCAGCACGGGGAGAACCTGTATGTCTCCAACGGCATACGCGACCTTACGGGGTTGCAGATCATCATGCAGCGCGGCTACGGGTATCTTATGCAGAATGCCGAAAGGTATTGGAACCGGGAGTTCGTCTTCCGCAGCGGATTCGACAACATCGAACGCAAGTACGCCTCCGACCTCTCGGACGAGGGGCGGGCGGCCAAGCGCGAGGAGCAGTACAATCTGGCCGCCTACATCCTCGACCGGAAGTTCCCGATACGGCGTCGGCCTTCGTCCGAGATACCTCCCATGCAGGCCGAAGGAATCCGCACCTTCCGGAATTTTGACGCCATAAATCTGCTCTTCAGGCCCGACAAGCTGCTCGAAGCATATCAGAGGCGGCGCGACGAGCCGGTCCGAGGCACGGAATTTCATCTGAAACGACATTGAAGACCTATGACACGACCACAGAAAGACGGATTCGAGTTCTATTTTGCGCTCGATACCCACTGCAAAGTACGGGACTACGCCATTCGAAACGATACGGGCGAAGGGTTCGAGCAGTTTATCCAACGCAATGTCGAGGGACAGCGCTCGGGAGGAAACTATCCCGACTACTGGCTCTTTCAGTACACGATTCCGGACGACGTGCTCCTCCGGATTCGCCAGCAGGAGCGGCTCATCGGCCCCGACTTCCTGCAAAACAGCCTGCCGATTCTGCTCGAAGAGGGTGTGGCGCCGCAGTGCATCGTGCGCCTGCGCGATGCCGCCTTTTGCTGGCAGATGAATATTCCCTACCTCTCGCCCGAGGCGGAGTTGGAACGGCTCCGGCACCACGACGGCTACCAACGTGCGATGTTCTGCTTCGGTGAGGGAATGAAAAGACTGCCGAGTTTCGACACCCTGACAGCCGTAGAGACCCGACAGGGATTGCTGTTGTTTACGGATACGCCTCGGGGGACGGAGTGCTATGAAGAGATGTGGGATTACTATCTGCTGCACTTCTTCCACCCTCAATTACAGGATACGCAGTTGCGGATGTATCGGCTTCCGCAGTTCGATGCCGGCTGGCAGAAGTACGCCGATCTGTTCCGGCTCGACCGTGACGATAAAGACAGGGGACGGTATGCCTTCGGCGAGATCCCGCCCGAAACATTTGCCCCGAAAGCATTGCTGGCGTACGCCATACGGACCGACACGTTCGATCTGGCGCCGACGGTACAGAATTATAAGAAATTGATCGACGACGTTCCGCACACCCCGCATTACAGCAGCTACAGTTTCGACATCGCCGTTTTACAGACGATGCAGCAGAACGGGATGAGCGGAGGAATGAAATACGGGATTATGAACGGTCTTTTCCCGAGTGCCGAAGCATTCGAAACGCTGGCACGCGAATACGAAACATCATCGGAAAGTTCGGCGGCACAGCGGAAGTTGCAGGAACGAACCCGACAGTTGGCCGCTGAGATACTGAAAAAGAACTATCCCCTAAGACGGGGCATGCAACCGCATCGGAACAAGTACGACGACATTTCGGACCTGCATGTTCCCTCCGTGCCGCCGAATCGGATACACGGTGTAAAACGGCGGTAAGAGATGAGCGGTTTCGCTTCGTCCGATAAATTCGAAAATACCCGAAAAGCCGAGTAGAGGTTTTTCGGGTACTTTTATTTTCAGAAAGTCGATATTACGAGAAATGAATATAATATAACGTACTATAGTACATATCCTTATTCTGTTTTTACAGACGATTTCGATAAAGAGATAATTTTCCCGCTTTGGGATACGCCCTCGATAGAGATGTCATAATCGGCGGGAGCATCGGTGGTATAAAACTCGACGGTAGCCTGCCCCAGATCATCGAGCTTGACGACAGGATTCCAGTAAAGCGTCGTGCGATAGTCGGGCGTGTTGGTTCTACGTTTCTCTTCGGTGTCGTATGTCGGAGAGTAAAACTCCGCAGGGGTTTGATAACCCAATGGCGTCACTACGCTTACGTCCGGCGATGGTGCAGCGGCATACGCTTCGGCCAGCGCTTTTCCTTTCTTCATGGTAATGGCGATGATGCCGCCTTTGAGGTTCGTCCCCCAATAGGTCGTCTGGTTGCGGTCGATCAGGTCGATACGTGCTACCTGTTCGATTGGATAATACAAACAATCGGGGACATTATCGAAATCATCGAAATACTGCATACCTCGTTTCCATTCGTCATTTTGTACTTTTTCTCTATAGTCTGCAGCTGCTTGTCTGAGATCTGAAGCAGAACCGCCATTCCGTGCAATATTTCCTATTGCAACCAAAGCTCTCAAAGCACCTGCGGAGATTGCTTTGCCAGAGTCGTAATCCAAACTATTTACTTCCCTTCCATCTTGCTTTTCAGATAACATACCAACCGTTTCCTCTAATCTTCCGTCGACCATAAAGGCCGGTTTGTGCCCACGGTATAATACCCTTCGTCCCATGACCTGCATTCCGGGCATCTTCTCGATGAAGTCGAGGATCGTCCCTGCGCTGACCTCCTTGATCTGCTCGGCGTTCCACGACCGTGCGGCCAGGCGGTGTTCCGGCGCGTTTTCGTCGATGTCGTCGTCCCAGGGTTTTGCCGTCACGACCACGGTGTCGATGACGATATTCCGCATGTCTGCCGTACCGCGCTGCTCGATATACCTTCGCGCCTGCGCCACGTAGGTCGGATCGGGCTGCCGCAGGCGCGGCAGCGTGCGGTATTCGGGAAACGAATCGGGCGTGATGAGAATCCGCGCGTCGGTGATCGTCCGCCCTCGGACGGTGGGGCGCAGCACGAAGGTCGTGCTGTCGGGGAAGTCGAACCCGTTGAGTGCGAACGACCCGTCCTCGGCGATGGGAGCCGAGGTGGCGTAGCCGCTCTGGGGTACCAGCAGCCGCATCGTGTAGCGGTCGAGCTTCTTCTTTTTGGAGAACATGGCCGTGCGCTCGATGCGTCCCGCGATCTCCTGTCCCGCCTCCAACGGGTAATAGGGCTCCTTGTATTCGTCGCGCAGGAGCTTCGGCACGTCGTACCTGCGCCAGCCCTGCGTAAGCAGCAGTTCGTCGAGCCCCTCGTCGCCCTGCGCGTTGTCGGGCGCGAAGTACCAGTCGGGGTCTTCGATCACACCGCGCAGCTCGGAGGAGAGCATCAGCGTGGAGTAGATGCCCGCCGTCGCTACGGGAGCCGCCGCCTTGCGGTCGGTGACGGCGACGGCGAAGTCGCCCTGTGCGGGTCGGCGTTTGGTGTCGCGCACCTCGAAATGCAGCGTTACCTTCGAACGCTGCTGCAACGTGCCCTCCTGCCGCATCGTCACCTCGGCCTCTTCGTCGCGGCGGGTGAAGACCAGCCGCTCGGAGTAGGCTTCGCCCGTAGGGCTGAGCAGCAGGATCTGGTAGAGGCCGCCTGGCAGTTCGTCGCGCAGGAAGGTGAGCGATGCGTGCTGCGGGTTCCACTCCTTGTAGTAGCACTGCGTGCCGCAGCGGTGGACGAGGAGCTTCAATCCCTGCGGCCGCCACTTTTTAGCCGAACGGACGGATACGACGAAGGAGGTGTCGTTGGGCTCGACGCGCAGGACGAAGGTGAGATCGTTAGCTTCGGGCAGGTCGAAGCGCCGCGACTTGCCGCCCGATGTCTGGACGCATTCGGCCGTGTAGCGTCGGCCGGGCCGCGGCGTGAACTCGAACGACCCCATGCCGGCGTGGCGCGAGGCGAAACGCGCGACGGTGCGGCCACGGTCGTCGCGCACGGTTCCCGTCACCTGCCGCGAAAGTCCGTCCCTGCCCAGGGCCTTGAACCCCACGCGACAGGGCTGTCCGTCGATGAGGTAGCCGCCTTCGGGGAAGAAGGCCACGTCGAAGGGGCCTGCCGCCGTGCGGCGCCGTCGTTTTTCGGGTTGTCGGTAGGGATTGACCGAAAGGGGTTTCGAGAAGAGATAGTCGCCGCCGAGGTTGCGCATGTAGAGCGTGTAGGCGCACAGCACGTATTCGTCCTGCGCGAGCGTCGCGGGCAGGGGCAGGTAGCCGGCATAGACGCCGCCGCGTTGCAGAATCTTGATGCGGCGCACGAGCAGGTTGTCCGTCGTGCGAAGCTCCACGTAAACGTAACGGCTCGCCGTGAGCGGTTCGAGCGTCGCGGCGTCGACGCAGTGCGCACGCAGCCACACCGTGTCGCCCGCGATATAGGCGTCGCGGTCGGTCGTCACGTGGATCTTCTCCTGCGGAAAATTACGGATTTGCTCCAAAAACGGGTTCTTCTGCGCGTGCAACAATACCAATGGCCATGTGACGACACAGAGGTATAATATAACAAAGGACAATTTACACCGATTCATCACACAAATTCTTTCTCACAAAGGTAAAGTTATAAAAAAACAATAAAATATTTGCATTGTTTGATGAATTTTTATAACTTTCGAATACCAACTAATAAAACTGCTTTATTATGAAAACACTAAAACTTAAAAAAGACGTGGTATCCCGTCTTGACAGGGAGCAGAGTGCAATGGTTAAAGGTGGTGCAGGACAGACTACTATCATTCCTGCAACGAATTATTGTGCAGGAACTCAAAAAAATTGCGCAACAAAAGATCAACTGGGGTTGTGCGTATCTGCTACTACATGTAAGTCGGATAATGTTACAGCCTGTGTAGAAGTAAGCAAAAATGACTGTATAGTTTCAGGAGGAAGTTGTATCCAAACTAAATGCGATTGTCTGAACACTTACGTATTGACTTGCAATTGCGAATAGGAACCAAGCAAGTAAATTTTAGAAAGCTCCCCCTCTCGTTAATACGAGAGGGGGAGCTTTCTAATATAAGTTATGTACCGATAAAAGATATGATATTTTGTATCTGCTTTATTTAGATCGTAACGAACCAATAAATTTAATGAATTTTTCCTTATTTGTCACATGTTTTTGAAAATAATAAATGCCAAATGAATTTATTCTTAAAAACAGTTGCCAATATATCATTCTGGCTGTATCTTGTAAAAAGATAAAAGGAAACAGAATTACTAACTGAACAATCACCCAAATAATGAAACCGACGTTTGCCCCTTTTCCCGACTTTGTTTTTAGGACGCCATTATTTCCGCTGGATGCTCCGGCAGAAGATACGACCTTGAGTCCTGAATTTCGGGAAGCGCTCTATTTAGCCTCGCCGGAGCTGTATGAAGGTTGTGTATCGAAAGACCGAAAAAAGCAGACTAAATTCGAACGTTCCGTTCTGAAATACCGGCACCGGGCGATGACACGGTGTACTCCGTTCGGTTTATTCGCAGGATGCAGCACGGGAAAGATTGCGGACAGTACATCGATCGAATTACCGGCTACGAAGGACAACAAACGCCGCACTCGGTTGGACATGCAATATCTGTGTGCTCTGATTCAGGAGATCGAGCGTGACCCCAACGTGCGGGAGCAACTCGTATATTACCCGAATGACAGCCTTTATGAAATCGGCGGAAAATATCGCTATGTCGAATATCGCTATAAGAAATCGCAGCGCCAGCATACGGTTGCTTCGTTGGAAATCGACGAAGCGCTGGCCACGCTCCTGAACACGGCGGCAGACGGAGCGACAATCGAACAACTGGTGCAAGCACTCGTCGATGACGAGATAACCACGGAGCAAGCGCATGAATATGTCATCGAGACTATCGCCTCGCAAGTGCTGAAAAGCGAACTCGATCCATGTGTCGTCGGTGAAGACGTACTCGATACGCTTATCGATAAACTCTCCCGCCTGCAAGATGTTCCGATCCTGCAACCGCTCCGACAAATCCAGGAGCTTCTGAACCGAATCGACGCACAACCGGTAGGTACGACACTGCCGTTATATGATGAAATTCTATCGATCGTAAAAAATATCGGCGTAGGCTATGAGCCGAAATATCTGTTTCAGACGGACATGTTCAAACCGGTGCATCGGGCACAGGTGGATGAAAAAACCGTATCCCGAATCGTTCGTTTGATCGACTTTCTGGCGAAGATTACACCACCGAACGAACATCCCACGCTGCAAAATTTTATTCAGGCATTCCAAAGCCGGTACGAAGAGGCCGAAGTTCCGTTGGCTGTGGCATTGGACGGGGAGTTGGGATTGGGTTATCCGGTTTCATCGGGTAGCGGCGACGTCAATCCTCTGATTAACGATTTAGTATTTCCCGGCCGTTATTCAAATGCTGTAACTGTTACCCAAACTCCCGCCGACCGCATTCTGTTCGAAAAATATATCGAAAATGCCCGCAAAGAAGGCCACGTCGTATTGCTGGAGGACAAGGATTTCGAGAAACTGGACTACAAACATCAGTTTCCCGATACGATTGCCGTTATGTGCAGCCTGCTCGATAACGATCTAATCAACATAAAATCGGTCGGCGGAGTATGTGCGGCCAACCTTTTGGGGCGCTTCTGCCATATCGACGAGAGTATTATGGCTCTGGTCAAAGAAATCGCCGATTTCGAACAGCGGCAAACTCCGGACGTTATCTTTGCCGAAATATCGCATCTTCCCGAATCACGCATCGGAAATATCGCCTCGCGCCCGGTATTCCGGGCACATACACTGCATTATCTGTCGAATTGCGAACACGACGGAACGGATATTCCCATATCGGACTTGATGCTTTCCATTCGGCAGGGACGTCTGTTTCTCCGTTCCAAAAAATACGACAAAGAGGTCGTTCCCCGCTTAACGTGTGCCCATAACTATTCGATGAGTCCCATTCCGGTTTACCGTTTCCTCTGCGATCTTCAACACCAACGGATAACCGGCGGATTGAGTTGCGGTTGGTCGGGACTTTTGGCCGCTTATGATTATCTTCCTCGGATTCAATACAAGAACATTATTCTTTCGAGAGAACTGTGGAGAATCAAACAGGAAGAGGTCGAAGGGATGGATAAATTATCCGATTCGGAACTTTCCGTCCGCTTCAGGGAACTTTTACAGAAACGACAAATGCCGACGGAAGTCGTCATTCCCGACAGCGACAACGAACTCTATTTGAATTTGGAAGATACACAATGCCAACGACTGCTTCTGGAAGAGATCGCCAAACGCAAACAGATCGTATTGGAGGAATTTCTGTTTCGTAATGACTCCGGTATTGTCCGCCGGGGAAAAGACCGATTTACGAACGAGGTGATTTTCGCCTTTCATAAAAACGAGCAACATGATACAGAGAAAGTTCATACCCGGTAGCCAATGGCTATACTTCAAAATATACACGGGCGTCAAAACGGCCGATGAGGTTTTGGCGCATACCATACGGCCATTCCTTCGGGAACTGTACGCAGAGCGATGGATCGACGGCAGCTTCTTTATTCGTTATAACGACCCGGATTTTCATATCCGCCTGCGGCTCCACATCGACCGATTCGAGAACTACGCCCCTATCTTCCGGCGTTTCGAAGCGTCGTTTCAGCCTTTGGTGGAAAACGGGGCTGTTATAAGGGTTTTATGCGATACTTACGTCCGTGAAATCGAACGGTACGGGGCAGATACTATGGAGCCGGTCGAACGATTGTTCGGAACAGACAGCGGTGCGATTCTGGAATTACTCGAAAAGATTGAGGAATTACCTACGGACACGAGGGAAACGACCCGCTGGCAGTTGGCACTGGCATTACTGGATGATACGATGACCGCCTTCGGAAAAACACCGGACGAGAAAAAAGCACTGTTTTCCCGGATGGCCGAGAATTTCAAGAAGGAGTTCGGATTCACCTCGCATTCGTTCACGAAACAGATCAATGATAAGTACCGCCGTTACCGAGCGGACATCGAAAAAGCGTTGTCCGACCGCGAGATGTTTACGGATTACGAAGCCATATTACAACCTCGCAAGTCGGAAATCGGGAAAGTCGCTGCGGAAATTTCCCGAATCCAATCCTCCGGCCTGGCGGCACCTACGATCGACGAGTTGCTGGGCAGCATTTCGCACATGACGATGAACCGTTGGTTCCGCACCAATAACCGGCAGTTCGAATTGGTTATTTATGACTTTTTAACCAAGTATTTCGAGTCGGCGATCGCACGGACAAAGCGGCTTGCGGAAAAACAATGAAAGTATTCATTCCTATTCGGTAAAATGAAAACGAGAATCGAACATAAAATCCATGAAATAGCCGATGTGCTGTTTCGGGATATGAAAGACGGTAAACTCGACAACGAAGGCGTCGGGTTGCTGGCCGGACAGACCGGCATTATTATCTTCTGCAAACACTATCTGCAAGTATTTCCCAATTCGGAGAAAGAAGAAATTTTAGAAGGCTTCCTCGAAACGTATTTCGACAAATTAACCTCCGAAATAGGATTATTGACATACTGCGGCGGATTTACCGGCGCTTTGGAGGGTTTGAAATACCTGAACCGCGAACGGTTGTTGGAGATCGACTATTCTGATGTGGAGAAAAACTACCGGGAATTGCTGCAAACATTCGCGATAAACAGTATTCTAAACGGGAATTACGACTACCTGCATGGTGGACTGGGTGTCGTCAAATATTATTGCGACGACGCAGAGTTTGTAAACCGGATATTGGAGGCGTTGGAGCAAACCGCTGAAAAAGGAGATAGAGTCTATAAATGGAAATCTTCGCTGGGACAGGACAGAGGCGTCGGATACAATATCTGCCTGTCACACGGGATGTCGAGTATAGTATCCGTATTAAGCTTGTTGGAGAGCGAAGGGATCGATCGGGATAAACGGGATCGGATCATTACGAACACTTGTAATTATATTCTGTCCCAGGAGATCGACCCGCAACAACACGGTAATTATTTTCCCAGTCAATCATTAGAGAACGACCCGGAGCAAATAAATCATCAAAGTCGTTTGGGTTGGTGCTATGGCGATTTGGGCATAGCGACATCGTTGTGGCAGGCAGGAAAAGTGTTGCATCACCGGGAATGGCAGGAAAAAGCGTTGGAGGTGCTGCGGTTTTCGACTTCGCGCAGGGATTTCCGAAATGCCGGTATTATCGATGCCGGTTTATGTCACGGAGCAGCCAGTGTATGTATGATGTTCCATTATGTGTATATGCAAACCGGTGAAAAACGGTTTGAAGAAACCCGTGATTACTGGCTTGATGGTACCCTGGAATTAGGTAACATGGAGGGTGGCTTGGCCGGATATAAAGCATGGCATACAGTTGAGTACGGAGGTTGGGTAAATGAATATGGACTTTTGGAAGGAGTTGCAGGAATTGGAACAATGCTACTAATGCTTCTTACGAATGATTTCCAGCAAATAAAATGGTTGGATTTCTTTATGCTTAATTCATTATGAAAAAGGTGATAATATATTCATTACTTTGTCTTTTTATTTTGGGCTGCACCCGGCCGAAACAGTACGCCGACTATTCGCGGCACTCGGGTTTTGACCGTACGGAGATTGACAGCGCCACGCTGCGGAACCTCGAAGTATTAGGCCGCGTGTGGGGATTCGTGAAATATCACCATCCGGCATTTTCGGACGACCGGTACGACTTGGATTTCGAACTTTTCGAGTTGCTGCCTCTGGTCGCCGATACCGATCCTGCCGCCCGCAACGAGATATTGGCCCAGTGGATCGACGACTTCGGCAGGTACAAAACAACGCCCGAGAAATACGAGAAGATACTGGCATCGGATTCGGTTTTCGAACACCGCACCGACATCGGATGGATTCGGGATACGGCGACACTTGGCCGCGAGCTTTCGGAGCGCCTGGTCCGGCTGCGTTCTGCCGACCGAACCGCAGGGAACCGTTACGTGTCGCAAA
>OGOE01001859.1_pt1 | contig 11380 bp, 8 predicted proteins | sample 1552611 | NCBI WGS metagenome assembly OGOE01 (sample SAMEA2580129, study PRJEB22360) | human gut metagenome | biome: human gut; feature: human-associated habitat; material: faeces | place: Denmark | collected 2008/2010
TTTTTCTTTGCCATAATATCCTCCAAGCCATTTTTATTTAATTCTCTTCTTCATCATTCCAGATATCAGCAACCAGCTCAAAATCTACTGTTTTGAGCATTTTATCTGCATCTGCCACACGGACACAGACTTTATCTCCCAATTTGTAGACTTTCTTTGTCATCTCTCCGCGGAGTTCGTAGGTTTCCTGGTCGAAGATATAGTAGTCATCCCGCAGAGTGTTGACATGTACCAGACCTTCTACTGTATTTGGGAGTTCTACGTAAAGCCCCCATCCGGTAACGCCTGAGATAATTCCCTCGAATTCCTCTCCCAGATGGTAGGACATATATTCTGCTTTCTTCAGCTTGTCTGATTCACGTTCTGCCTCATCTGCACGGCGTTCACATACACTGGACTGTCTCGCAACTTCATCAAGGATTTCAGCATAGTGTTCGGTTCTGCCTTCACGCATCAGTCTGCCTCGTAAGTTATCCTTAATGATCCTGTGGATCTGCAGATCAGGATATCTTCTGATCGGAGATGTGAAATGGCAGTAATATTTTGCTGCCAGTCCAAAGTGACCGCTGCATTCTGTTGTATATTTCGCCTGTTTCATGGAACGCAGCACCAGACGGCTGATCATTGCTTCATTCGGAAGCCCTTCGATACTTTCGATGATCTGCTGGATTTCTTTTGGCGTGATTTCTTCTTTTGCTTTCTGAATCTTCACACCCTGATTGTGAAGTAATGTCAGAAGACTCTCCACTTTCTCCGGATCCGGGTTATCATGGGTTCTGTATACAAACGGAATCTCTTCTGTGCAGTATTCCTGTGCCACAGTCTCATTTGCCATCAGCATAAAATCTTCAATGATTTTTGTTGCCACATTTGCTTCATATGGCTTAACATCGATTGCTTTTCCTGCTGCATTGAGAATAATCTTGCTCTCCGGGAAATCAAAGTCAATAGAACCTCTGTGATGGCGGCTGTTTCGTAAGATTCCGGACAGTTCTTTCATCATAAAGAACATCGGGATAAGTGCATCATACCGTTTCTTTGCTTCTTCGTCTGTGTCCTCAAGAATGTTCTTTACATCAGTATAGCACATTCTCTCATTTACGTTAATCACTGTTTCCGCGATCTGATGGGAAACTACCTTACCCTTTTCGTTAATGTCCATCAGGCAGCTCAACGCCAGTCTGTCCTCTCCCTGATTCAGAGAACAGATTCCATTGGAAAGACGTTCCGGCAGCATTGGCACAACGCGGTCTGCCAGATAAACACTGGTTCCACGTTTCAGTGCTTCCCTGTCCAGAGCACTGTTATACTGTACATAGTTGCTTACATCTGCGATATGGACTCCCAGATGGTAAATGTCCCCCTCTTTTGTCAGGGAAATCGCATCATCCAGGTCTTTGGCATCTTCGCCGTCAATAGTGACTGTCTGCAGATGTCTCAGATCCAGTCTTCCATCTCTGTCTGCATCCAGCACATGATCCGGAACACGCTGAGCCTGCTTCATTACTTTCTCAGGAAATTCACTTGGGATTCCGAAGCTCTTGACGATTGCCAGGATATCTGTACCCGGTATTCGGATATTTCCCAGATTCTCCTTAATTTTTCCTTCAGGATTCTTATTTCCGGAGCCGTAATCTGTGATCACCGCGATTACTTTATCACCATTTTTAATTCCTGCTGCTTCTTTTCTCGGAATGAAGATATCTTTGGAAAATTTCGGATTATCACTGATCACAAAACCGAAATCCCGATTTAACTGGTAAGTTCCTACAATTTCAGGCATACCACGTTCCAGAACCTTCACAACTACACCTTCCTGGCGTTTTCCCTCTTTTTTGTCATCTCTGATGATGATCCTTACTTTATCCTGATGCATGGCTGTTCCTGTATCACTTTCAGGAATAAAGATATCCTCATCCTGTCCTTCGATTTCTACGAAGCCGAAACCTTTGGGATGTCCAATGAATGTTCCCTCAGCCTGGATCCCCTCCGGCTGCTCTTTTTTATTTTTATCTTTTTTATTTTTATCTTTCTTCTTTCTGCCATACTCTGATCCGTATTCTTCTCTTCGGTCATCGTAATAACGGTCATCTTTTTTCTTTTTCCATTTTCCTTTGACCTTTTCATATCTGCCCTTGCGGTCTACAGATACCTTTCCTTCCTCGCAAAGTTCGTCCAGAACATCATACAGCTCTCTTTTCTCTTCTTTTGAAAGTCTCAGAAGAGAAGAAATCTCGCGGAGTCTCATTGGCTGATAAATAGGATCTCCCATCAGTTCCAGGATAAACTTTTTTCTTCTGTCCATATCTTTTTTACTCATATTACTCCTCACAGCCTCCGCAGAGGACTTTTATCTGATTCAGCTCTTTATGACACAAAAAACACTCTTGCACATAACAAGAGTGTTTCAAATTTCTTTTCTGATTAACCAAGCATATTTAATGCTACAGAAATTACAAAAAATAAAATTCCCATAATAGTGGTTGCCTTAACAAGTCCGCCCTCCATGGAACGACCTTTGTTCTTACCCCAGTATGTTTCTGCTGCTCCGGCGATAGCACCAAGTCCCTGCTGCTTACCTTCCTGCATAAGAACTACTACTGTAAGAGCGATGCAATCTATTATGAAAATGACACTCAGAATGATCTTAATAATCTGCACTTCGTTACACCTCCTAATCAACTGAGTTTCATTGTAACATAGCCGGATGGGGATTTCAACCACAATTCAGAGTTTTTGTCAGGTTTCTTAACAATTTTTTTCATTTTCTTTAAAAGGATTTTCATACACTGCCAGTTCTCCCAAGGCCTCATGGATACGAAGAAGCTGGTTATATTTGGCATTTCGGTCCGAACGGCAGGGTGCACCTGTCTTAATCTGGCCGGCACCTGTGGCAACTGCCAGATCTGCGATAAATGAATCTTCCGATTCTCCTGATCTGTGAGAAATTACTGCCCTGTATCCCGCTTTCTGTGCCATTTCCACTGCATCCAATGCTTCTGAAAGTGTTCCTATCTGGTTTAATTTTATCAGAATGGCATTTGCCGCTCCCAGTTTGATTCCACATGCAAGACGTTTGATATTCGTGACAAACAGATCATCACCTACAAGCTGTATTTTATCTCCCAGTCTTTTTGTCATCTGTTTCCAGCCTTCCCAGTCATCTTCCTCAAGTCCATCTTCAATGGAAACAATCGGGAACTTCTCTGTAAGTTTTTCATAATATTCTATCATCTCGCTGGAATCCCTGAGAACTTCTTCCCCTTTCATTTTTCCTTCTCCGGGGAAAACATAAACGCCTCTTTCTTCATCGTACAGTTCACTTGCCGCAGCATCAATTGCAATGCTGATATCCTTTCCGGGTTCATACCCTGCCTTTTTTACTGCTTCCAGAATCACTTCCAGGACGCTTTCTGAATCGGAAAGATCCGGTGCGAAACCTCCCTCATCCCCGACTGCTGTTGACAGACCTTTTTGTTTCAGGATAATTCTGAGAAACTGGTATACTTCCGCACACATTCGGATCGCCTGCTCCATATTTTCCGCTCCCGTCGGTATGATCATGAATTCCTGTAAATCCACCGTATTGTCAGCGTGACGTCCCCCATTTAAGATATTCATCATCGGTACAGGCATCTGTCTGGTATGGCAGCCGCCAAGATACTGATATAAAGGAACGCGAAGAGCTGCTGCTGCCGCCCTTGCTACTGCCAGGGATACTCCCAGTGCCGCATTTGCCCCTACATTACTTTTATTGTCTGTGCCGTCTGTTTCTATGATTTTTTTATCAATATAGGACTGATCCAGAGCATTTTCTCCAAGAATTGCTTCTGCCAGCTTTGTATTTACATTCTCCACTGCTTTGCGGACACCAAGTCCGGTGTAGCAACCTTTTTCTCCGTCACGAAGCTCCACTGCCTCGAACTTTCCTGTGGAAGCTCCCGAAGGGACGATTGCCCTTCCCGTATATCCATTTATCCCGATCACACCTTCTCCTACTGTTACTTCTACTTCCACTGTAGGATTTCCTCTGGAATCAAGTACCTGTCTTGCATGAACCCTTCTTACAGGCAGATAACGTAACATATTAGAACCTCCTGATCATTTTAATAAACCGGTAACTGTTCCATATTTTCACAGTTACAGTTAAACCTCAAGTACAGCGTTTCGTAAATAACTATACCAATCGCGTAGGATGCGGATTCGAGTGTGCTGGTATAAAAACGCAGGCGTAGCGGGCTACGCTGAGGCTTTTAGACCTGTGCAATCGGATTCGCAGACAAGTGAGTGGTATAGTTATTTCGAAAACGATGTACTAGTCAAAATACGTCACTGAGAACGGCGTGAACAGTAACGTAATTTGACTTGCATATCTTTACAACCATATTTTTACCCAATATGCTTCCGGCTATGCATTGTCTATATTTATTATTATTTTCAGAATATTTTATCAATACAAATATTTTTAATATTATCTTTTAAATATTTTTGCAAATTTTCTATTTTTATTCTTGACATTTCATTCTTTATCTGTTATATTAAGTTCATAAAACAAAAGGGATTACGAAAAACAAAAAAGTAAAGGAGTGAGACCACCGAAAACATAATCTTTTCTTCATAATTTAAGAAAGCGAGGTACAGACCACCAGAATAGCAAAGTTTCAAATTCATGACTTATAAGAAAGGCAGGTACGGACCACCAAGAACTTAAGCTTTTAAATCCAACTAAGTTTTATAAGTAGTTCCTATCAAACAAGGAAGGTACAGTCCAATGGAAACCTAACGATTTATCTTATTTTGAACGTAACAGTTAAACATTCTAAAGAAGGTACGGTCCAATGGAAATTTAATGATTTACCTTATTTTTAAAGTGACATTCAATCAAAATAAGGAAGGTACAGTCCAATGAAACGTTAACGATTTACCCTATTATAAAACGTAACTGTTCATTTACATGAAGAAGGTACAGTCCAATGAAAACTTAACGATTTACCCTATGAAACTATAAAAGGAAGGTACAGACCAATGGGACAGTAAGTTGAACCGTTAATTTCATAATTCAAATTCATACAATTTCATAATTTATTTTACAGAAAGTGAGGTATCATCCCTTGGATACAGAATCTTAACAGGAGCCACGATGAAATATAAATCTGTGGCTCTTTTATTTGTCATTCAGCTTCTATAGTTCCCCTCTTTCTCATATATTAAACTAATATCATTCCGTTCTGAGGTTAATACTCTCTATGCATCTCAAATACATATCTTCCACTCGGATTTTCTCTTCCAGATTTACCAAGATTTTTCTTCTTTTCTGTGCTTGTGCATTTATAGGTTCCTCTATAGGAAAAATCGTATCGCACAACACTGCCAGACAGACTGCTGCTTCTGCCCAAAGTTCCAACTGGGGACTCAGTTTTCAGGAAGAAGGCAAACGTCCTGTTGGAAATGCAACGATAGAAGAACTGGCTCAGTACAATGCCTTTTTTGCTGAAGATACCGAAGAAAAGAAAATCTATCTCACCTTTGACGCAGGCTTTGAAAATGGAAATACTCCTGCTATTTTGGATGCACTGAAAAAACATCAGGCACCTGCTACATTTTTTGTGGTTGGAAATTTCATTTCGGAAAACAAAGATCTGATCAAACGAATGGAAACGGAAGGGCATATTGTCGGCAATCATACTATGACGCACCCGGATATGTCAAAAATTTCCACAAAAGAATCTTTTCAGAAAGAATTATCCGATGTAGAAAAAATTTACAGGGAAATTACAGGAAAAGAAATGACAAAATTTTACCGCCCCCCACAGGGCATCTACAGTACACAGAATCTGTCTATGGCCAGAGAACTGGGATATCACACATTTTTCTGGAGCCTTGCCTATGTAGACTGGTACCAGGATAACCAGCCAGATCCACAGGAAGCTATTGCAAAACTGACGAAACGGATTCATCCGGGAGCTATTGTACTGCTGCACAGCACCTCTTCCACTAATGCACAGATTCTGGATGAACTGTTGGATAAATGGGAAGAGATGGGATATTCCTTTCATTCTCTGAATGAATTATGATCATTTAACATTTTCCGATACTGTTCACACACCACTATCCCGCGAGGTGTTTTGGCATGAATATGCCAAAATCCCGAGACATACAAGCCAAAATTCCATTGCCGCAGGCAATCTGGAATGAATTTTGGCTACGTTACTGTGAACGGAGTGAACAGTAACCATTTTCCCATTTACAAAGTCACATACAAAAATGACAGAATTTTGAAATATCTGACACACTTGCAATAAGCAAAAATTGATCATTATCTCAAAATGAAACGCACTCCACAGGAATGTCCTAATGGAGTGCGTCTCACTTTGTTTATAAATCAATACTTTAGAGAATATCAAAATTATAACTTTTATACTGCATTTACACTGCTTATTCAGCGTCTGCTGCCTCTGTCTCTTCCGGTTCTTCTGTTGTTTCCGCATCTTTAGTGTCATCGGAGGCTGCATCAGAATCTTCTGTCTCTGCTGCATCTGCATCCTCAGCTTTCTCTTCGCTGTCCACAACACCACCTTCAACTACCAGGTCATCCGGATTGATGTTGTCACCGTATACAGGTTTCAGAGTTTCTTCGAAATCTTTATGGAAGAACTGTTCATCTGCCAGAGATTTAATCTCATCGTTGATTGCGTTCAGAAGGTCTGTGTTACCCTTCTGTACTGCTGGTGCAATCGTATCAATATCACCAAGAGATTCGATTCCTACAGAGAATCCTTCATTCTGCTGAGCCCATGCAAGTACTTCTGTATTGTCTGTGGAGAATGCATCTCCTCTTCCATCAAGAAGCGCATCGTATGCTTCCTGGTATTCATCAAATTTTACAAGTTCAATATCCGGATAGTTATCTGTGAAATATGTCTCTGCTGTTGTTCCTTTTACAACGATCAGCTTCTTGCCTTCCAGATCTTTTACATCTTTGATCAGCGCATCATCAGGAGAAACAACTCCAAGAGCTACCTTCATATATGGAAATGCGAAGTCTACTTTCTCCGCTCTGTCATCGGTTACTGTAAAGTTTGCAAGGATCACATCTACTTTTGCAGACTGCAGATATTCTACACGACTTGCTGCCTCTACATAAGTAAATTCTGCATCGTCTTCACTTCCCAGAAGGTCTTTTGCAAGTCTTTTTCCAAAGTAAATATCGTATCCCTGAACATCACCGTTTTCATCTACATATCCAAATGGATTCTTGTCACTGAATACACCGATTTTGATCTTTCCGTCTTTTTTGATCTCATCCAGAGTACGGGCCTGTGCAGTGTTTCCACCGTCATCTGCCGCACTTACAAGAATACTTCCGCCAAGAAGTGTTGTTGCTGCTACACCTGTTGCTAATAAGACTGCTAATATTTTTTTCTTCATGTTCTTTTCCTCCATGTTTTAAAAAAATTTTGATTTTACTATAATTTTTTTAACCAACTCTTATGATATCCTGCTATTTCATGGATATTATCATCCATTTCAGGATTTATAAAATATTCTGTTTTCCTCTATTCTATTTTTTCACTGTTTCATAATGGAAACTGTTCAGGAACTGTTTTGCCCTGTCAGTCTCTGGATCATCAAAGAACTGTTCCGGAGTGTTCTCTTCTACAATGTTTCCCTTATCCATAAAGATCACTCTGTCTGCTACGGAACGGGCAAATTCCATCTCATGAGTGACGATCAGCATGGTCATTCCTGTCTTTGCAAGTTCCAGTACTACCTGAAGTACTTCTCTTACCATCTCAGGATCAAGTGCTGCTGTAATCTCATCCAGAAGCATGATCTCCGGATGCATCAGCATGGCACGTACAATGGCAACTCGCTGTTTCTGACCACCGGAAAGCTGCCTTGGATAATTATCTTTCTTATCCAGAAGACCAACTCTGTCAAGAAGCTGCTCCGCTTCCTTTTTCACTTCTTCTTTATTTCTTTTCTGTACTTTCATTGGTGCCAGAAGAAGATTATTTAAAATTGTCATATTCGGGAAAAGATCATAGCTCTGGAAAACCATTCCTATCTTCTCTCTGACTTTGCTTATATTCTTTTTTTCTTTCTCATAGCTTACACCGTTAAGCTTCAGTACACCGGTGTCAATCTCTTCCAGGCGGTTGATACATCGCAGGAAGGTACTTTTTCCACATCCGGAAGGTCCTACGATCACCACCACTTCTCCCTTTTGCAGAGAGAAGGAAACATCATCCAGAATAGGAACATTGTTTACATATGATTTCTTTAAATGTTCTACTTCTAAAATCGGCTGTCCCATTCATTTATCCTCATTTCTCTATTAATCAGCAAACTTCTTTTCCAGTACTCTGGAGAGTCTGGAAAATGGAAAACATATGATAAAATACATAAAGAATACTGCACCGTATACCCAGAGGGCCGCTGTCGGATTTGTATAACGTGATGCATCTATGATCTGTTTTCCAACTTTTAACACCTCTACTACTCCGATAAGAGCTACCAGTGATGTGGTCTTGATCATTCGGGTAAGAAGATTCACTGCGGATGGAAGAAGTCTTCTTATAGTCTGCGGAAGGATAATATAAAGATAGACCTGCCATTTGTTTAATCCAAGACCGTATCCGCTGTCATACTGGTGTTTAGGAATGGAGATCAGCGCACTTCGCACCAGATCACCCATTTCAGCAGTTCCCCAGAATGTAAATACAATGACCGCCGCTGTCTCACCGGAAAGATTCATCCCCAGATGCTTGGCCGCTCCGAAATATACCAGGAACAAAAGCACCAGCTGCGGCATGATTCTTACTATTTCAAGGTAAATGCGGCAGATAAACTTAATGATTTTATTTGGGATATTCATTACCATCCCAAGAAGAAATCCAAGGATTATGGAAAATACCATGGAAATCAGTGCAATTCTTATTGTTACCCACAAGCCCTGCCAGAGTCTTAATGAGTTGATTCCCTTAAAAAGAACCTCAATCCCCATATTCTGCATAGCGGACTCTCCTTTCTACAAATGAACAGATAAGTGAGATTGGTAAAAGTATGATCAGATATGCGATTACCAACATAAACAGGGCTTCATCTGTTTTGTAATAAATTCCGATCAGGTCTTTTGTCACAAACATCAGGTCTGCAAGTGCTACTGCACTGAATACGGAGGTTTCCTTAATAAGAAAGATCGCATTTGCACAGAATGCCGGAATAGAATTGGATACCGCCTGGGGCAGGATAATGTTTGTAAATACCTGACTCTTACTCATTCCAAGGCTTAATGCGGATTCCACCTGAATGGGCGGAACATTGTCCAGGCCGCTTCGGAAGGCTTCTGCCATATAACTGCCTCCGAGAAAGGTCAGTCCTGTGATCGCACACTGTTCTGAACTGAGGACAATCCCTATTTTCGGAAGACCGAAATACAGGAAAAACAACTGGATCAACAATGGTGTATTTCTGGACAGTTCAATGTAACATTCCACGATCTGACGAAGTACAGGAATCCTGAAATACTTAATCATGCTGCAGACAAGCCCAACCACAATGGCAAGCAGCACACCAATCACCGCCATGTGAAGTGTAAGCTTTGCTGCCTCAATATAAAGAGGTGTCTGCTCGCGGATAAACTCAAAATCCATGGTTACTTTATTCTCCTTCTATTATTATGATTTAGAGCATATTTGAAGAACGCTCTGGTGTACCTGTGCCGCTTATTACTTTTCAATCCACTGCTATTTCGGTTAAAGCAGGTAGTTTACTTGATTTAGTTAAAGCGTTACATCTGCACATCTGTGAACTATCATAACATTTCAGGCTTCATCCTGCAAGCTTTTCATAAATTGCATCTGCAAGTCTGCTATGTCCCAGTTCATCCAGATGCTCCTGATCGGCTTCTCCCGGTCGGGCAAATTCTGAAGCCGGAAGATAAGAAATATTTCTTCTTCTGGCGATTTTCTCATACACCCGGGGCAGATTCCATGATACTTCGATAGAATTCTTATCGAATTCCGGATCAAAATCCTCTTCCCAGATTCTCTCCCCAAGGTAGATTGGAGATACCAGTAATATTTTGGCATCCGGGTTTACAGTGTTGATCTGATCAAGGAGCTGTTCAATCCCCTGTCCGATTACTTCCGGGGTTGCGCTGTATACGCTTTTACAATCGTTCGTGCCAAGCATGAGAACGATAGTGTCTACTGGTCTGTGGCTCTCAAGGATTGCCGGAAGCATTTCCGTTCCTCTTCTTTCTGTTCGGAATGGATCGTCAAATACGGTGGTTCTTCCGCAGAGTCCTTCTTCAATTACTCTGTAGCCTTTTGTTCTTACTTTGTCATCCAGGATGCTGGTCCAGCGGGTACCCCATCCGTATCTCTGATTAGTAGTTCCCGGGATTAAACCGTATGTATTGGAATCACCGAAACATAAGATTTGTTTCATGTCTTGTCACCTTCTTATCTGATATTTTTAATGGGATTTTTGTTTTCCCTGTTTTCATATTGATTTGATAGGAATACTATACAATCTTTATTTTTGTTTGTCAAGCCCTTTTTTGTATTTTTTGAAAATGTTTATTTGTACGTCATAAGTCATAAAGGGACGCTCAGAAATATTTTTATTTTCCGTGCGGTTTCGGGACCTATAGCAATCCTCGTAAATAATCAAAAAATTTTTGATACCGATATTATTTCCAGTCCTGAACTTTATATTTTTTATATTTTGCAGGTGTCGTGCCTGTATATTTTCTGAAGATTTTTATAAAATAGCTCTGTGTGGAAAAGCAAAGATATTCACTGATCTGTGCTGCTGTATAATCTGAATAGGTCAGCATATTACAGGCAGCTTCTATCCGTTCTTTCTGAATATAGTCAACAAAAAGCATTCCTGTTTCTTTTTTAAACAATCTGGAAAGATAACTGGCACTGATCCCTGCTGCCTCTGCAGTTTCTTCCAGTGTAACGGGAACATGCAGATGAAGATGGATATATTTTACTGCCGCTTCAATTTCTCTGCTGTAATGTTGCATCCCGGACTTCTGCACTTCCTGGGCAAATCTCAGGGCTGCTTTTTGTGATAACTTTTCTATGGAAGATTTGCTGGTGCACTCTTCTACTGTCTGAATATAACCGTCGCTTAATGCATAAGCAGTTTCTTCAGGTACACCACCTTCAATAGCAGCTCTGGTAAACAGCGTAATTCCTGCGATAAACATATTCTTACTGTTTCGCAGTTCATTTCTGGACAGTATTCCAGGAGTTCCATCCGGTGTGATCTGAAAAACGGACTGTATTCTGTCTGTCTGACCATTCCTGATAGCATCATACTGCCGACGCTCACTTGCATAAGATTCATGTTTCTGTAAATT
>OGOE01001874.1_pt1 | contig 11296 bp, 8 predicted proteins | sample 1552611 | NCBI WGS metagenome assembly OGOE01 (sample SAMEA2580129, study PRJEB22360) | human gut metagenome | biome: human gut; feature: human-associated habitat; material: faeces | place: Denmark | collected 2008/2010
GTGTTCGAGCGCATTTCCGCGCTGAAGGTCAACATCGATATGATCTCTATGCCGCCGAATCACGGCGCAAATGCGGGCCTCTCCTTCACGATCTCCGATCAGGATCTCATCGACGTGCTCGCGCTGATGAACACGCTGAAAACAGAAACCGGCATCAAGGTAATCGTGAGCAGCGTCAACCACAAGATCTCCGTCTACGATCCCCAGATGAAAAACACGCCCGGCATGGCCGCGCGCGTATTCAGCGCGATCGCCTCGAGCGACGCGGATATCCGGCTGATCACAACCTCCGAGGTGGAGATCTCCTTCCTCGTCACCGAAGCGGATTACGACACGGTTCTCGAGGCCATCGAAAACGCTGTGGAATAAAACAAGCGGGGCTTCGGCCGTTTTTTGCGCCCGAAGCCCTATCTGTTTTATTTAGGGCTTGATTTTTCTCCAAAATACGATATAATAAATCAGTCGATATTATTTTTGCGGGCATGGCGGAATTGGCAGACGCGCCAGATTTAGGTTCTGGTACCTCGGTGTGCAGGTTCAAATCCTGTTGCCCGCACCATGATGGAGTGACAAAAAAGATGTCACCCAATTTTTCTTAGTATTCATGCGGGTTTTCGGGCTTTTGGGGACAAAATCCGGCAAACGTTTTTCCCGTAGATGTCCAACCAGTAAACCGCAGCTGAATCCGCCACAGCGGGGCTTCCGCCTGATTTTTCAGGTTGGAAGCCCCGCTTTTTTGCGTTTCCCACCTTTTTTTCCCGCTGTCGGAAGTGCAAAAGTTTCCGGCAGCTTCATAGATAGATTGACGAACCCACAAAATGGGCGAATCCTAAGCCCTCAAGATCCAAGGGGGTAGTGCGCCCTTTTTTAGAGCGTCCCGGCTGGATGGCTAGGGCGTGTATAGTATCATGAGAAAGGTAAGTAAAAAGATTCAGGACATAGGTAAGTTAAAGGAATAAAATGAACAGGAGAACAACTGAAAAGGAGGTCTTCTGTTTGAGTTGGAAGGAGAGCACAGCAGTGGAACAGAGAAAAGAATTCATACAGGAATATCTGGCAGGGAAAGCAGACAGTTTTAAGGCCCTCTGCCATAAATACGGAATATCAGAGAAAACAGGACACAAGTGGAAAAACCGATTTTTTGAATATAGATATGCAGGACTTTGTGACCGAAGCAGAGCGCCGGAGAACAGCCCGTCTAAGCTGGATGAGGATACGGTGATACGGTTAATTAAACTGCGGACGGCACATCCGACTTGGGGACCTAAGAAGATAGCAGTATTGTATCAAAAGGCATATCCGGAAGAACAGGTGCCATCTGAAAGCAGTATTTACCGCGTGTTAGGGAAAGCCGGACTGATTCAGCGCAGACAGGTTCGTACCGTGCAGCCTGACCCGTCCCGGATGAGAAAATATATTAAGGCTACCAATCCCAACGATGTGTGGACGGTAGATTTTAAGGGATGGTGGTATTCACAGGGGGAAAAGTGCCTTCCGTTGACAGTAAGGGACTTAGCCAGCAAATATATTTTGGATATCCGTCTTATGCAAAGCGGCACAGCTGAAGCAGTAAAAGCTGTATTCGAAAAACTATTCCAGCGCTATGGTATGCCCAGAGTAATCCGAAGCGACAACGGGGTTCCTTTTGCTGTAAACTGCAGTCCTCTGGGACTCACCAGACTCAGTGCATGGTGGGTCTATCTTGGGATACGCCCCGACCGTACAGATCCCGGATCCCCCACGCAAAACGGCTCTCATGAGCGAATGCATGCAGACCTCAGCCGGGAGATTCAGGGAAAAATTGCAGGCGGCGTAGCAGCAAATCAACGAGCGATTGACGCATGGGTGGAGGAATATAATTTTGTGCGCCCGTATGAATCTATTGGGATGATGACCCCATCAGAAGTTTATACAAAGTCAGACATGCTATATGAAGGCACCCCGGATACCATTGAATATCCTATTGGATTTGAAACAAGAAAGATCAATAAGCATGGGTATGTGAAGATTAATAAAACTCTAATTCAGGTCAGCACTGCCCTGCGAGGACTTACCGTTGGACTACAGGCACAGGGTGAGCGTGAATTTGTTCTTTGGTTAGGAGATTACCCGTTAGGTATTGTCAGCACTGAAACTTTTAGTTTTTCTTGTTTGGAAACGAAGCCGCTAAATTCAAGATGACTTACCTCTTCCTAAAATTGACTTACCCTTGTTTTGAAACTAATCACTTACCCATGTCTTGACTGGACAAAGTTCTCCGCTTTTCCCCCCTCTCACACTCTCCCCCCTAATACTTTACCAGCTGGGAAAGAACAATACTTGTTCTCGAACAAGAGATTCTCTCCAGCAAGCTTACTCAAAACCAGTAAACCTTCCAAGTTTTCAACAATCGCCAAGAAAGGATGCGAACAATCATGAACATCGGTATAGACCACGGCTACTACGCCATCAAAACCCGGCATTTTTCTTTCCCAGCCGGTATTGCAGAGTATTCCCATGAACCCTACACCTTGCAAAACACACTGGAATTCGGCGGGAAGTTTTATGTCTGCGGAACCGGCAGACAGCCGATCCTGCGTAACAAAATGGAAAACGACAATTACTACCTGCTTACTCTTGCAGCCATCGCCAAGGAAATCAAACAGCGAGGTGGAAAAACGGAGTGTTCGGTGCGCATTGCCGCCGGGCTGCCTTTGGCCGGATTTGGCCGGGAGAAAAAGCCCTTCCGAGAATACCTTCTGCGTTCTTCCCAGCCGGTGTGCTTCAAGTTTGAAGGAATTGCCTACAAAATCACCATCGAGGATGTGAAACTGTTCCCACAAGGCTATTCCGCCATTGCTCTGCATTCGGAACTCATCCAGAATGAGCCTTCTGTTCTTCTCATGGACATCGGCGGCTGGACTGTTGATCTGATGCGGCTGGATAATGGTGTTCCCAATGCGGCTACCTGCCGAAGTCTGGAACTCGGTATGATCCGCTGCATTGATGAAACGAAAGAACAGGTCCGCCGGGATACCGGGCTGTCTGTGACCGACGCTCAGGTGGAGCGTGTTCTGACAGGAAAGCCCTGCAGTATGGATGAGGACGCCCGAAACATTATCCAGAAACAAGGGCGGCTTTACAAAGAGAGCCTTCTTTCGGCAGCTATGGAATCAGGGTTTGACCTGAAAGCCATCCCGGTGGTGATGCTGGGCGGCGGCGCATCGGTAGTCAAGGGCAACGTGAGCGAACAGGACAGCCTGTGTCGGGTTTTTGCCCTGATAGACGACAAGGTAAACGCTGAAGGGTTCGAGAGGATTTTGGGGCAGTTTTCGGGCGGTGTGGGCAAGGCATGAGCAGGCCCCTATTTATGTTCCGCCCCAACCTCCAGAATGAAGAACATCGCAGAGCATGGGAAATTCTGCAGACTGTGCCGGAAGGCCAGAAAAACGCCTTTCTGGTACAGGTGATTCTGGAAAATGCCCAGCGAGAAGAACTGGAAACAATTCTGCGCCGGGTACTGCGGGAAGAACTCAAAGCTGTGCCTTCCCAGCCCATACCACAGCAGGAAGAAGCCATTCCGAAGGAGATGATGGGCTTCCTTGGTTCCCTGTTGAGAGAAGAATAACCCCCACATAGCCTTTATTGGTTGTGACGTTTGTCGAGCCTGCTTTGACTGAAAGGTTGTTGGTCTTGGTAATAGCTTTATCCGGCGGGTTGCAGTATGCTTGTGTTGCCCGAAAGGGAAAGAACGAAAAAAGGAGCGATAGGCGTGGAAACAAAGGGCGTAACCTGCAAAATCCCGCTGGATCTGCATAACCAAATCAGCGAGGAAATCAGGGAAACGGAAAGTACGATGAGCAAATTCATCGAAATGATCATCCGGGAGCATTATGAGAAAGGGGCTAACAGAATTATGGAAAAAGGAAGAACATTAGCATTTCAGGTGAGCGAGGAATTGTTCCAGAGGGTAAAGGAATACCTTGAAAACTATGAGAAAGCCTATCATCGCCGCCTCACCCAAAAAGAATTCGTGATTGGGCTGATCGAACAGGCGCTGGAAGAAGCGGAAGAAGAATTCGAAGCCGCCAGAGCAGCCGAGCACGAGGAACAGGCTGAAAACGGCTGGGAAGCCGCAGAAATCGCTGAAAGCGATGAGGACGAGGAAGTATCCGATGACGAGGAACCAGAGGACTGGGACGAAGAAAATGGCGAAACCGAGGGACTCAGTGCTGATGAAGAAACAACCGGGAGCAGCTGGGAACCTGCAGAAAACACCGAAACCGGTGAGGGCGAGGAAGAACCCAGCGAGGACGATGAGGATACTACACCGGAAAGCTGGAATCAGGATGAGGAAGAAGAAACCGAGCCGGATGACGATACCATAGAATCCGGCGAAACCAATGAAAATGAAGATGAAACCTACGCATAACACAGCCAGCAGCAGCCCGCAGGAAACTGCGGGCTGTTTTCATATATATTTCATTTCACCATGGGAAAGGGGCGATGTCCATTGATTGTGTGTTAGCTTTTAGTATCATACAAGATAAGGGGCGTGATATAGAAAACCATACGATATATTGACCTGTTCTCCGGTATTGGCGGGTTCCGGGAAGGACTCACCCGTGCCGGAGGATTTACCTGTGTAGGACACTGCGAAATCGACAAAAAAGCCAATCAAAGCTATGAAGCCTTGTTCGATACCAAAGGAGAGTGGTTCTGTGAAGATATCCGAAAAGCCGATCCGAGCGATATCCCCGACTTCGAACTCCTGTGCGGAGGTTTTCCCTGTCAGTCTTTTTCGATTGCTGGAAACCGTGGGGGATTTTCCGATCCAAGAGGTACCTTGTTCTTTGAAATTGCCCGGCTGACTGCGGCAAAAAGACCTGCGTATCTGCTGCTTGAAAATGTTCCCGGACTGCTTTCGCATGACAAAGGCAGGACGTTTCACACCATCCTCAGTACGCTATCTGAGCTGGGGTATGGTGTGGAATGGAAAGTGCTTAACAGCAAGGATTTTGGAGTCCCCCAATCCAGAAAAAGGGTGTATCTTATCGGATATCTTGATGAACGATGCAGAGGAAAAATATTTCCTTTCACCGAAACAGCAGGAATATCTCTTGTACAAATCCTGCCCGGAGCTCAGGGAGAAAGAATCTATTCCACAAAAGGAATAAGCTGTACCCTTGCTGCACAAACGGGTGGATTTGGCGGGAAAACCGGACTGTATGAAGTTGGGCTTCCGATTAAGGAAAACACGAAAAAAGGCTATAAAATGGCGTATCCCGGCGACAGCATCAGTTTGGCGTTTGCCGGACTGAATACCCGCCGCGGCAGAGTTGGCAGAAAAATCGCCCATACCCTCACCACAAACAGCGACCAAGGAACCTTGGAAGCCCGTGCGGTCCTTACCCCGGAAAGGGAAACTGTCCGTCAGAACGGGCGGCGAATCAAATCTGCGGAAGAACCCATGTTCACCCTCACCGCCCAAGACCGCCACGGTGTTTTTTTCGGCGGCCGAATCCGCAGGCTGACTCCAAAAGAATGCCTGCGGCTGCAAGGCTGGCGGGACGAACAGATCGACAGAGTGCTTCCTATTCAATCGGACGCACAGCTCTACAAACAGGCCGGAAACGGCGTTACCGTTACAGTGGTGGAAGCCATCGGCAAACGGTTGGCTTCTGCCCATCGGGAGGTGAATGCCATCGATTGATCTGAAAGACCAATATTTCGGCTGTGAAATTGAGATGACGGGACTCACCCGCCAGCAGGCAGCAGAAGCCGTGGCTTCCCTGTTTGGAACCAACGCTGTCCATTCCCGTTCTTCCCGCACCTATGATCCGTGGGAAGTGACCGATAACGAGGGAAAAACATGGCGGTTTGTTTACGACTCCAGTATCCATGGTTCTCATCGAACCGGGCGGCAGCAGGTTCCAATCGGTGATGGTGACTACAAGGTGGAGATGAATTCCCCAAAACTGGAGTACAGCGAAATGGGAAAACTGCAGGAAGTTGTCCGTACCCTGCGCCATGCAGGAGCTGTTGTCAATGGAAGCTGCGGTATGCACGTTCATGTGGACGCTTCCAAGCATACACCGCAGAGCCTGAAAAACGCCCTTTCCATTATGTATTCCAAAGAGGATATCCTGTTCAAAGCCTTAAATGTAAACGAGAGCCGGGTGGAACGCTGGTGCCAGAAGGTGCGGGAACCCATGCTGGAGAAAATCCGTAAACTTCCAAGCAATACTACCATGGATCGGTTAAGGCGGGAATGGTATGAAGGCTCTGACGGAAGCTACGAGCATTACAACTGGACAAGATACTATGCCTTAAACCTTCATTCTGTGTTTTACCGTGGAACCTTGGAATGGCGCTGTTTTGAAAGCACCCTCCATGCAGGCAAAGTCAGGGCAAACATCACGCTGGCACTGGCGATCTCTGCACAGGCTATTAACCAGAGCCGGACAGTCATGCGGAAAACCGAGATCAGCGAAAACCCTGCCTTTACCTTCCGCACCTTTCTGCTGCGCCTTGGTCTTATTGGACCGGAATACAAAAATGTGCGAGAACATCTGCTTTCAAAGCTTCCCGGCGACAGGGCATGGCGCTACGATAAAGCTCAATACCCCAGCCTGCAGAACCGCCAAAACCATGAACGATAGGAGATGATCAAAACCAAAGAAAAACTTTATTTTGCGTATGGTTCTAATATGAACCTGAATCAGATGGCGTTTCGCTGTCCGGATGCAGAAGTTGTGGAATCCGTCCGGTTAGAGGGATACCGCCTTGCGTTCCGCACCAATGGCGGCGGGAATGGCGTTGCCACCATTCTGCCGGAAGAAGGAAGCTATGTGGACGGCGTCCTTTGGCGTATTTCCGAACGGGACGAACAGCATCTGGATCATTACGAAGGATTTCCCTTTTTATATGGGAAAGAGCCTGTTACAGTGACAAATCAGGACGGAGTCAGACGGGAAATCATGGCCTATACTATGAACAGCCCGTATAAAGACAAACCCGCCATGCCCTCTGTTTCCTATTTGGAAGGTATTCTGAATGGATGCAGACAAAATGGGATCGATACCCAAACTGTAATCGAAGCGGTTCGCTGTACACAGCAGGAACTGCCTCAGAAGGTAGTCCCTCACAAAAAACAGCGCCATCCCAAACACAAAGAAGAACGATAAATTGACTTGCCCCCGTAAGTTGAGAGTTTTCTTTCAGCCTGCGGGGGCATTTTTTATTTTATCCGAAAGGAGAACTTCATGAAAAAATATCTAAAAAGACTTCTGTCTATGATGATGGCAGTGCTTCTTTGCTTTGGTATTGTACCAAGCAATGCTTTTGCCGCTGAATACGAGTATGATGGATATATCTCCATGATCGACTATAACGGCAGAGGATATTCTCTTAGCTCCAGCCTTCCGGCGCCATTTGGCGGATACAGCACAGATAAGTTTACTGAACTGCGAATTAACGATTTAACAGCTTTCCGCACCGCCTATTGCATCCAGCTTGGCGTGGCAACCCATACCGGGATTGGCTATGACCAGTCGGATGATTATGCCGCCCTTACCACGGAACAGAAAGCAATGATCAACACTGCTCTGACCTTGGGATATAACGTGGAAACCGGCACTAAGTACGGCGGGAGCGCCATGGATGAATACATTGCCACCCAAATCCTCATTTGGCTGATTGCCCACGGGCAGCTTGGCACCGGATATGAAAACCAGATCGTGAATGAAATTACTGCCAACAGCCCTGCGGCAAAGACGATCTTTCAGAAGCTGAGGGAAAACGTGGTTACTTATCACACCGTTCCATCCTTTGCCACCGACAATCCCAGTGCGGTCGGCGCATATACACATGACCTCAAATACAATGAGGACACTGGAAAAAATGAAACCACACTGGTGGATGAAAACAATGTTCTCAAAGATTTCTCCGTCAGCTATCCGGGAGTGGATTTTTCCATCAGCGGGAACAAACTTCATGTTTCTACGGATAAAAAGGAATTCGGTACAATCACCGCAGAAAAGGAGCTGCCTTCCTCTATCCCCGGTGTTGTAACAGGCGGCACCAAATACTGGCTGCGTGATGAATACCAGAATGTAGTCACTTTTGACGTCAAAGGCTCCGCTGAACCCGTAAAGTGCTATTTTTCCCTTGAGATCAAGGCGGGTACCCTGCAGCTTGTGAAAACCTCCGAAGATGGCGAGGTTTCCGGCATTCCTTTTCATATTTCCGGGAATGGAATCGAAAAAGACGTGGTGACCGGACCGGACGGAAGCATCCGGGTAGACAATCTCCAAGCTGGAACATACACCGTAACGGAACGTGCCCCGGACAAATATGTCCAGCCTGAATCCAAGCAGGTAACCATCTATCCCGGCCAGACTTCCAGCGTGAGTTTTTCCAATCTTCTGAAGAAATTTACAGTTAAATTGGATAAAGTGGATTCCGAAACCGAGGAAGCACAAGGCGATTCCAGTTTGGATGGCGCTTTATACGGTATGTTCAAAGGGGAAAATCTGCTGGATACCTATACCACAGCAAACGGGGGCAAATTCACCACCAAGGAATACCCCTGCGGATCGGATTATACAATTCGTGAGATTACGCCCAGCGAAGGATACCTGCTGGACGAAACCATCTATCCGGTAGGTGCAGAACCGGGAAATTTCACCTTGGAAAACAACAGCATCCCCATGACCGCTACAGAGGATGTTATCCTCGGCAGCATTGCTATCACCAAGCATACGGACAAACCTGCTGAGAGCAGCGATTCCGATCAGATCGAGCAGCCAGAAGAAGGCGCTCAGTTCCAGATTTATCTGGCCAGCGCAGGCAGCTATGAGAACGCAAAAGAAACCGAGCGTGACCTGCTGACCACCGATTCCTATGGATTTGCCCGTTCAAAGGACCTTCCGTATGGCTTGTATGTGGTGCATCAGACCAAAGGTGCCCAAGGACAGAAATTTGTCCCAGACTTCTCCGTGTTCATTTCTGAGCACGGTAAAACCTATTATTTCATTCTCAATAACCCCACCTTTACCTCGCTCATCCGCTTTGAGAAGAAAGACGCCGAATCCGGCAAAATTATTCCTCTGGCGGGAACAGCAGTCAAAATCCGCAACGCTGATACCGGCGAGTGGGTAGTACAGCATATCAATTACCCCAGCCCCATCGATATCGACACCTTTGTGACGGACTCCACAGGAACCCTTATGCTGCCGGAACCGCTTCCGTTTGGAAATTACGAGCTGTATGAACAGCAGAGTCCATGGGGATATGTTCTTGACAAAGAGCCGGTTCCCTTTGTGGTGGACGGTTCACAGGACGTGGTTACAGTGGAGAAATACAATATCCCGCAAAAGGGAACGATTACAGTCTCCAAAGAGGGCGAAGTATTTAAGTCTGTTGCAGAATCCGGCGGGATGTACCAGCCTCAGTATGAGGTGCAGGGCCAGCCGGGCGCTGTTTATGAAATCACAGCACTGGAAGATGTCGTTACCCCGGACGGAACCGTCCACCTGAAAGCAGGCGAACTGGCGGCTACTTTGACCACCGGAAGTGACGGGACCGCCACCTCGGAACCTTTGTATCTCGGCCGCTATCAGGTGAAGGAAATCACTGCGCCGGATGGCATGGTAATCGATCCTGAACCCAAGGAAGTCGTTTTGTCCTATGCCGGTCAGGAAGTAGAGATCACCTCCGCCAGCATTGGTTTCGTCAATGAACGCCAGAAAGTGGAGATTTCCCTCAAGAAGTTGCTGGAACAGGACGAAACCTTCTCCCTCGGCATGAATGAGGAATGGAAAAACATCACCTTCGGGCTGTTCGCCGCAGAGGAATTGACCGCAGCAGACGGCACCTCCATCCCGGCAGACGGGCTGCTGGAAACCATCGGCATTGACGAGAATGGAAATGCCGTATTTAAAACAGATGTACCCTGTGGGGCTTCCCTGTATGTAAAGGAAATCGGCACCGACGATCACTACATTCTGAGCGACAAAAAATACCCGGTGGTGTTTGAATATAGCGGTCAGGATGTGGCCAAGGTGCAGATTCAGGTCAACAATGGAGAAGCCATTGAAAACACCTTAAAGCGCGGCAAAATATCCGGCTGGAAGGTGGATCAGGATGGATTTGAACTGGCAGGCGCGAAAATCGGCCTGTTCTGCTTTGACGAAACCGAGTTTACCGAAGAAACCGCGTTTTTGGTCACCGAAAGCAATCCCATCGGATACTTTGAATTTGACAAGGTACCGGTTGGAAATTGGCTGGTTCGGGAAATCGCGCCTCCGGCAGCCTTCGTTTTGACGGAAGAAACCTTCCCGGTAGAGATCACCGAAGATGGGCAGACCATTGAAATCACCATCGAAAACCAGATCATCAAGGGTATTGCCGAAACCACCAAGGTGGACGCCGACTTCCCGGAAAGCAAGCTGTCCGGGGCTGTCTTTGAGGTTTACGCCGATGTAGACAACAACGGCGAGTTTCATGCGGAGATTGATAAGCTGGCGGGAGAAATGGCCGAAACCGAACCGGGCCTCTATCAGATGAAGGACCTCGTGTATGGAAATTACTTCCTGCACGAAAAGGAAAGCCCGGAATTTTTCCAGCGTGATGAAAATTATTACCCCTTCTCCATCACCGAAAATGAAGCGATTGTACGCATCGAAACCGAAGCTGGCGTGGGCTTCCTCAACAAAGCGCAGACCGGTTTCCTGAAGGTAGTAAAGACAGCCGACGATGATAAGATTGAAGGGCGCACCTTCAAAATCACCGGTACCGACTTCATGGGCAACCCCTACGAGCAGGAATTCCAGACCGATGAAAAGGGAGAAATCCATGTCACCCTTCGAGTGGGCGAATACACCGTATCCGAAGTGGCTGGCGAGGATGCCGAAAAGTACATCCTGCCGGATGACCAGACTGTAGAAATCAAGGCGGGAGAAACCACGACCGTCAAGATGCACAACAAGCTGGTACCGGAGGTTCCCACTGTGCCGCAGACCGGTGACCACCCGTGGATGTCCGCTATTTTGATTGGCCTTTCCGTGCTGGCGGTTTTGTCCGCTGGCGGGATTCTTGTCCTGCGCTTTGTAAGCAAAAAGAAAAAGGCCACAGGCGATGAGGATCAGGGCACAGAATAATGAAAACCTTTTTCAAAGGGTTTTGCATCGGCCTTTTGTGCCTGAGTCTTTTGGGGCTTCTCTGGTTTTTGGTGCTCCAACCGGGGCTGACCAACAGAGAAGCACAGAATTTGAAAGAAGAATACGCGCAGCCCCTCCCCGGAGAATCCTCCGGG
>OGOE01001876.1_pt1 | contig 11287 bp, 9 predicted proteins | sample 1552611 | NCBI WGS metagenome assembly OGOE01 (sample SAMEA2580129, study PRJEB22360) | human gut metagenome | biome: human gut; feature: human-associated habitat; material: faeces | place: Denmark | collected 2008/2010
GGATGAACTGATTGATGGTGCGCTTATTGCAGGTCTCGACGCTGCCCAGAGGACGGTGATTTGCATCAGCCATCTTGATGAGGCGGGTCTCGTAAGAGCAATGTGCCGGAGCGGAGACCATATAGAACTTTGCCGGACGCTCGGGGTCTGCGGAAGCAAACGTAACTTCCTTGGTACCCTGGGTGATATACAGGCAGTCCTTATAGCCCAGCTCATACTTCACACCGTCGGCCACCACGATGCCCGTGGAGTCCTTGCCGATGTTGAAGATACCGATCTCGCGGCGCTCGAGGAAATAGTGGGTGCCAAAGTTGGCCCAGACGTCGATGCCCTTGTCGATGGAGACCGTCTCGTGGACAGGCATACAGCCCAGCGTGACCATGCGGTCCACATGGCTGTAGACAGCCACGACTTCATCCGCCTTGTACAGGCCGGTGATGAGCATCTCATCGCGCATCTCCTCGGTGGTGTAGCGCTTGAAGTCTTTCTGGTTGCAGGAATAACGGATATCCATAGCGGATCTCCTTTCCTGCTTAGCGCTGGATACGGCCGGAACCGTCGCCGCCAGCCAGCTTCTCGACCTCGGAGACAGTCATCATGTTGTAGTCGCCCTCGATGGTGTGCTTCAGAGCAGAAGCAGCAACAGCGAACTCAACAGCATCCTGAGTGCTCTTGCCGGTCAGCAGAGCGTAGATCAGGCCGCCGCCGAAGGAGTCACCGCCGCCAACGCGGTCGATGATCTTCAGCTCGTACTTCTTGGAGAAGCAGTACTCATTGGAAGCAACATCGTACAGCATTGCGCTCCAGCCGTTCTCGGAAGCGTTGTGGCTCTCACGCAGGGTGATAGCGACCTTCTCGAAGTGGAACTTGTCAGCCAGCTGCTTGGCAACGCTCTTGTAGCCCTCAGCGTTCAGCTTGCCGCCGTAGATGTCGGTAGCCTCAGCCTCGATGCCGAACACGTCCTTAGCGTCCTCCTCGTTGGAGATGCAGACGTCAACGTACTCGCACAGCTTGGTCATAGCCTCACGAGCCTGGTCACGGGTCCACAGCTTGCCGCGGTAGTTCAGGTCGCAGCTGATCTTCACGTTGTGAGCCTTAGCAGCCTTGCAGGCCTCCAGGCAGATCTCGACGACATTTGCGCCCAGAGCCGGGGTGATGCCGGTGAAGTGGAACCAATCGACACCCTCGAAGATCTTATCCCAGTCGAAATCGGAAGGCTGAGCCAGCTGGATCGCGCTGTTGGCACGGTCGTAGATGCAGACAGAGCCGCGCTGAGAAGCGCCCTTCTCGTTGTAGTAGATGCCGACACGGTCACCGCCGCGGGTGATCATGCTGGTATCGACGCCGTAGCGGCGCAGGCTGTTGACAGCGGCCTGGCCGATCGCGTGTGCGGGGAGCTTAGTGACGAAAGCTGCGTCCAGGCCGTAGTTAGCCAGAGAGACAGCGACGTTAGCCTCGCCGCCGCCGAAGGTGAACTCCAGGCTGTTGGCCTGAACGAAGCGCTCGTAGTTGAAGGGCTGCAGACGAACCATCAGCTCGCCAAAGGTAACGACTTTCATAGTGTTTCTCCTTTATGTTTGTATCATCGGATTACCCCGCCGCAGCGGGTCTTGACGGAAAATTCAGGCTCAGGCCTGGACCAGGTGGAATGCGAAGCCGGCGATCTCGCCCTCCATGTAGCAGGCGACGGTCTTGCCGTTCTTGACATTCTTGCTGTCGAGGTCGAACTTCACGCCGCGCTGAGACAGGTGGTAGATCGCACGATCGACGTTGTTGCAGCCGATGGCGATGTGGCCGTTGGTGCCGCGGCCCGGCTTCTTCATGATCTCGAACTCCTTGTTGCCCACGAAGATGCTGGAGTTGCCCGGAGTGACCTTCATGTTCAGCATGGTGGAGATGAGGCCTGCGATCTTTGCAGCCTCTTCCTCGTTGCCGGTGTTGATGCCGACGTGGATGAGGTGCAGGCCCAGCATGGTGTCAACAGCTTCCTTGCTCTGAGCGGTGATCTTTGCCCAGTCGCCGGCCTTGATGACGTCGCTCTTGCACATCCAGGTGCCGCCGACAGCGAAGATCTGGTCATAGCCCAGGTAGTCGTTGACGTTCTTGGCGTTGACACCGCCGGTGCACATCCAGCGAGCGCCCTTCAGGGCAGCGCCGATGTTCTTCAGCATCCCAACACCGCCGTTTGCCTCAGCGGGGAAGAACTTCAGAGCCTCGCAGCCCATGTTCATAGCCTGCTGCATCTCGCCTGCGGAAGCGGTGCCGGGCATCATGATGCCGCCCTTGTCGATGACGTGCTTGCAGACCTCGGGGTCGAAGCCGGGAGCAACGATGAAGGATGCGCCTGCTGCCATTGCACGGTCAGCCTGCTCGGTGGTCAGGACAGTGCCTGCGCCCAGCAGCATCTCGGGCATCTCCTCGTGGATCTTGCGGATGCACTCCTCAGCACATGCGGTGCGGAAGGTGACCTCAGCTGCGGGCAGACCGCCCTCAGCCAGAGCCTTGCACAGGGGCAGGGCCTCGTCTACGCTGTTAAAAGCAATAACAGGGATAATGCCGATCTGATAGACCTTTTCTACGATGGGATTCATAACGCATTTCTCCTTTTTAACATTTGCATGAACTCCTGCGGCTGAGGACCCAATGGGCATACCTTCCCCACCGCACATTCGTATCTTTAGTATAAACGAGAGCGGGCCGTTTGGTAATGCTCAACAAGCACAATGTTTTGCATAAGAGCTTGTATACATTGCACAAAAACGCCGAAGCTGTGCTTCTCAGAGCCCCAGACGGGCAAAGATCTCGGCCACACCGTCGTGGTCGTTGTCGTTTTCGCTGACGATGTCGGCCAATTTTCGGATCTGCTCCATGCCGTTTGCCATCACGGCGGCGACGCCTGCCTTTTCCAGCATGGCGCGGTCATTCTCGCTGTCGCCCACAGCCAGCGTGGCCTCGCGGGGGATTCCCAGATGGTCGGCCAGCGCCAGCAGACTTTCGCCCTTGTTTACTCCGGCGGCGGTGACCTCGATGTTGTCGGGCGCCCCCTGCACCACCTCGACGCCCTCGATGGCCGTAAAGCGGGGCAGATACTGCTGCGCCTCTTTCACCGAATGGAAGAACATGCAGAACTTCTCCACCTCGTGGGCGTGGCGGCTCATCCACTCGCTCTGGTCCCGCAGGATGGTGAAGCGGCCATCGTTGGGCTGGATGGCCTCTGTCCCCTTCACCGCCGCCAGACGGGCGAACCGCTCGTCGAAAAAGCGCTGCTGCGCCGTGTCGCGGAGAGCGCGCCCGTCGCTGAAGATGTTCAGCCCGCCGGGCAGGCCGTGGAACGCCTCGTAGACCTCCCGGGCCTTTTCCACCGGGAAGCACCGCCGGACGATGCACTCCGGCTGGCTCGTCTCATGCTCTGCGGCGTTGGCATACCGGCTGTAGACACAGCCCAGCGGGTCGCCGCCGAGATCCCAGACCGCCGCACCGTTGGAGGTGAGGGCATAATGCACCCAGGGCTGTTTCGCCACCACCGGCGGCAGGCTGGCCAGCGGGCGGCCTGTAGCCGGGATGACCACGACGCCCCGGTCAGACGCCTCGGACAGCACCTTCTGCGTGCAGGGCGAGACTTCGCCGTTGCTGTTGAGCAGGGTGCCGTCCAGATCGAGGGCCGCAAGAAGGATGGGGTGAGATGAAGTAGACATGAAAGCTCCTTTGCGCTTGTAAGTACACGTTTTCTGCCCCAGCGGGACAGACTGTCTTTATTTTATAACAGCAAATGGATTTGCGCAAGTCGGACAAGTATGGTAAAATGTATCATCGTATGATAAAAAACAAGGAGATCTCCATGAAACCTTCTCTTCTTCGCGCACGGCCCCACCTGTGGTATCAGCTGTACTGGGTGCTCTACCTCATCTGGTTCTTCTGGCTGGACCTCACCGTCACCGACCCGAACTATATCATCCACAGCCCGCTGGACGATTTCATCCCCTTCAACGAGTGGTTCATCTTTCCCTACGGCAGCTGGTTCTTCCTGCTGGCGGGCGTCACGGCACTGCTCTGGTGGTTCGACACCGCCAGCTACGACAAGCTCTGCCTCATGATGTTCTCAGGCATGACCTTCTGCCTCATCCTCTATATGGTGCTGCCCAACGGCCTCGACATCCGCCCCACGGTGGAAGAGGTGGGCCGTAGCAACATCGCCATGACTCTGATGCAGCTCATCTGGAAAGCCGACGCTTCGGTGAACGTCTGCCCCTCCATCCACTGCCAGAGCTCGGCCTGTATGGCCATCGCCTTCTCGGGCAGCACGCTGGCGAAAGACCGCCCGTGGCTCAAAGTGCTGGCCTTCGGCTGGGCGGCGCTCATCTGCGCGTCCACCGTCTTTACCAAGCAGCACTCCATCATCGACGTCTTCTGCGGGCTGGCCGTGGCATTCATCTGGGTGCCGGTGCTCTATCTCCGTCCCCGGAAGCGTTGAACTTTTTGGTAAAATATACAGTTTTTTGTTGCCGCTGCTCTTGACGGCGCAGATGCCCGCGGGTACAATGGTGGTAGCTGATATATCACATTTCCGGGCATTGCCCGTTTCAGAAGGAGCGTGACTGCAATGGCATCACGAAGCGCACGGGAGGTCGCCTATGAGACCATCCGCAGCCGCATCATCACCATGGAGCTCAAGCCCGGCGACGAGCTGAACGACCGGGAGCTGGCCCAGGAGCTGGGCATCAGCCGCACCCCCATGCGGGAAGCCCTCATCATGCTGAACATTGCCCACATGGTGGTCATCAAGCCCCAGAGCGGCACCCACGTGGCCCCCATCGACCTCAAGCTGATGGAGATGGAGCAGTTCGCCCGCTTCACGCTGGAAAAAGAGATCCTGAACCGCATCCGGGGCCGTCTGACTGCCGAGCAGGAAGCCGCTTACCGGCTCAACCTCGAGAGCTACCGCCAGCTGGAGCGCGACCCCGACGCCGAAAACCGGGAGACCCGGATGCTCGACCTCGACAACGCCTTCCACCGCCGGGCTTTCGAGCTCTGCGGCATGGAGGAGCACTTCGACCATATGCTCTCCACCTTCCAGCACATCGAGCGGCTGCGCAAGTTCAGCCTGCAGACCGAGGAGAACAAATCCGTCTGCGCAGCCCACACCCGCATCCTCGAAGCCGTCCTGCGCGGCTCCGAAGAAGACCTCAGCCGCGCCCTCAGCGACCACCTCAACCGCTACAAGCTCTCGGTGGAGCAGGCCCGCCAGCGCCACCCCGAGTATTTCACGGAGGGGACGGTCCGCCCGGTGGATTACCACATCTGAATCTGGCACAACACAAAAACGCCGCACAGCCAAAAGCTGCGCGGCGTTTTCTTATGCATTATGGTTCAGAATCTCAGACCTTCTCGATGGTGATGCTCCACTCGCTGGTCATGGCCTCATCGACGTCCAGCACCTCGTGCCTGCCCTCTTCGTTGACGCTGTTGGCCCAGCCGTTCCAGGGCTCCATGCAGACGAAGTTCTCGGCATCCTGCTGCCAGAGCACGCCCTTGTCGAAGGTCTCGTCAGCGTCCACAGTGACCTTGTGGCCGTTGCCCTTGTCGGTGAAGGTCATGGGGAACTGAACACCGGTCATCAGGCGGATGGTGTTGTCTGCGCCCTCCTTGCGGGTGAGGGTGATCTTCTCGGGAGCGGCGGGCTGCTCACCCTTGGCGTTCTCGGAGCAGGTGGCGCACTTGATGTCGAAGTCCACGTTCTCCAGAGCGGAAGCCATGAAGTAGGGGTGGTAGCCGAAGCTGAAGGGCATCGGCTTGTCGCCCTCGTTGATGACGGTCAGGCTGATGACGGCCTTGTTGCCCTCGAGGTTGTAGTTCACCAGCAGGGTGAAGTCGAACGGATAGAGGAACTTGGTCAGCGGGGTGGATTCCAGAGCCAGCGTCACGCCGTCGGGGCCGACGCTCTCCACGTCCCATGCGCACAGGTCCGCGAAGCCGTGGGTCTCCATGGGGTAAGCCTTGCCGTCAAAGTTGTGGACGCCGCCGTCGGGGTTGCCGCAGCTGGGGAAGAGCACCGGCACACCGAAGCGGGGGCGGTTGCACTCGGAGAAGTTGGGGCGGCGGGTCCAGATGTACTCGTCGCCGTCGAGGGTGAAGCCGGTGATCATGCCGCCGCGCTCGGGGGTGATGGTCAGGCTGGTCTTTGCGGCAGGGTCGGTGATGACGTACTGCTCATAGCATGCACCGTTCTCGGTGACGTACTGGGTGGTGATCTGGTTCATAAATTTCAGTCCTCCGTATGTTTCTGGTTTTTCTGGTATTCCACCAGTTTTTCAAAATAGTAATCAATGCCGTAGCGGATGAAATATTTGATCAGCCGCACCGCACCGTAGAGCAGCGCTGCATAGATCAGCAGAGAAAACAATACTGCGCCATTTGCACCCATCATATAAAACACTTCCTTTCCGTTTTCATGCACAAAAAGGCCGCCGTATCGCAAAAAGTGCGTACAGCAGCCTTTATTTTGGTCACAAAGATACACTCCAGACCCTTTCAAAGGCGGCTGTTTTGTGACACGCGATTCGCGGCTGTTGCCAACGTATTAAAAATACGCGAATCGCAGTTAGAGCACGACGCCGTCCTTGAAGATGGAGATCTCGCGGAAGCCGTGCTTCTCGGCCTTGGTCTGCTCACCGCTGGCAACGCGGATGACCAGATCCAGCAGGTCTTTTGCGGCCTCGTCGATGGTCTTTTCGCCGTCTGCGATGACGCCGGTGTTGAAGTCGATCCAGCCCGCCTTCTTCTCTGCCAGCGGGGTGTTGGTAGAGATCTTCAGGGTGGGAGCCGGAGCGGAGAACGGGGTGCCGCGGCCAGTGGAAAAGAGGATGAGGTGTGCGCCTGCGGCGGTCATGGCAGTGGCGGACACGAGGTCATTGCCGGGGCCGTAGAGCATATTCAGGCCCTTGGTGACGACGGGGTCGCCGTAGCCGATGACGTCCATGATGGGGGCGGTGCCGCCCTTCTGGACGCAGCCGCAGCTCTTGTCTTCCAACGTGGTGATGCCGCCCTGCTTGTTGCCCGGAGAGGGGTTGTCGTAGACGACCTCGTTGTGGCTGATGAAGTACTCCTTGAAGCCGTTGATCATCTGCTCGGCCTTGACGAAGACATCGCGGTCGATGCAGCGGTCCATCAGGAAGCCCTCGGCGCCGAACATCTCCGGCACCTCGGTCAGGACGGTGGAGCCGCCCCGCTGGCCCATCATATCGGAGAAGCGGCCGATGGTGGGGTTGGCGGTGATGCCGGACAGGCCGTCGGAACCGCCGCACTTCATGCCGACCACCAGCTCACTCACGGGGATGGGCTCACGCTTGAACTGGCCGGCGTAAGCGGCCAGCTCCTTCAGGATGTCGCGGGCAGCGGTGAACTCGTCGTCCACGTCCTGGCAGGTCAGGAACTTCACGCGGTCGTGGTCATACTCGCCCAGCTCTTCCACGAACTGGTCGTGCTGCAGGTTCTCGCAGCCCAGATGCAGCACCAGAACGGCAGCGGCATTGGGGTGGCGGACCAGAGCGGCCAGCAGCTTGCGGGTCTGCGCATGGTCATGACCGGTCTGGCTGCAGCCGAAGGGATGGGTAAAGGTGTAGAGGCCCTCGATGGTGCCGGTGACGAGGTCCTGATTGTCGGCCACCATCTTCTTGGCGATGTCGTTGACACAGCCGACGGTGGGGATGATCCAGATCTCGTTGCGGATGGCGGCGCGGCCATCCTTGCGGCGGAAGCCCATGAAGGTCTCCGGCTCCACCTTGGGCAGCGGGGCCAGATCGGGAGCGGGGTTATAGCTGTATTCCACCTCACCGGAGAGGTTGGTGTGGACATTGTGGGTGTGCATCCAGGTGCCCGGCTCAGCGTCGGCGGTGGCGTGGCCGATGGGGAAGCCGTACTTGATGACGTTCTCGCCGTTCTTGATGGGCTTGACGGCCATCTTATGGCCCTGAGGGATGTCCTCCAGCGCGGTGACGGCAAGGCCGTCCACCTCGACGAGGGTACCCTTGGCAATGGGATGCAGAGCGACAACGACGTTGTCGATGGGGCTGATATGGATCGCCTGCGGCATAGTTTTTCTCCTACTCTTTTATAAGACAAAAGGTATAAGCCAAAAGGGCTGCTGCCCAAAGCAGCAGCCCTTTTGTGCAAATTTTCAGCTTACAGGCAGCTCTTGTAAGCAGCCTCGGCGCCCTCGGTGCGGATAAGCTCCAGGTCTGCCAGAACAGCGGCCTCGAGGCCCTCGATCTTGGTCAGGTCCCGATCCCACATCTGGGTGTTGGTCAGAACGGCGTTCACCAGCTGGGCAGCGGTATCGTCCTTGTGTGCATAGTAGAAGTCCAGAGCCCATGCGTCATCCTGGATCTTGTAGGTATTGCCTGCCGGGCGCTTGCAGATGAGGCCGTCAGCAGTGCGCTCCTGAATGTCGTTGGAGTAGAAAGCGATGTAAGCAGCCAGAGACATGGTCAGGCACTTGGGCAGCTTCTTCTGCTCCTCGATATAAGCCAGGAAGGAAGGCATGTTGCGGGCCTTCCACTTGGAGGTGGAGTTCAGGGAGATGCTCATCAGCTCGTGGTTGATGAACGGGTTGTTGAAGCGGTCCTGCACAGCAGAAGCGAACTCCTCGAGGTCCTTCTTGTCCAGAGGCAGGGTGGGGATGACTTCCTCGTGCAGCATCTTGTTCATGAAGCCGCGGATGGTGTCGTTGTGCATGCAGTCACGCACGATGTCGAAGCCGGCCAGATATGCGCCCAGAACGAAACCGGTGTGAGCACCGTTCAGGATGCGGACCTTGCGCTTCTTGTAGGGGGTGACATCGGGGACGACCATGACGTTGACGCCGGCCTTCTTGAACGGCAGCTTGTCCTCCAGACCATCGGGGCCTTCGATGACCCAGACGCCGAAGACTTCGCCGACATCCAGAGCCTTATCGGTGTAGCCGTTGGCCTCTTCCAGAGCAGCCATCTCCTTCGGGTCACGGATGCGGCCCGGGACGATGCGGTCCACCAGAGTGGAGCAGAAGGTGTTGGCGTTGTTCATCCAGTCGATGAAGGCAGCGTCGAGGTCCCAGTCCTTCGCGTAGTTGTTGCAGCACTTCTGCAGCTCCTTGCCGTTGTTGTCGATGAGCTCGCAGGAGAGGATGACCAGACCCTTGTCCGCAGCGCCCTTGAAGGCGGTGTAGCGCTCGTAGAGCACGCGGGTCAGCTTTGCGGGGAAGCTGTTGGGAGGCACCTGGTCGAACTGGCTGTCGCCCTGCGTGTAGGCGATGCCGGCCTCAGTGGTGTTGGAGACGACGATCTTCAGGTCCTCAGAGCGGGCCAGAGCCAGCACTTCGTCCCACTTGCCCTCGGAGTAGGGGCAGACGCAGTCATGCACGCAGGAGATGACGCGCTTTGCATCGACCTTCCGGCCCTTCTCGCTGCCGCGCAGGTACAGGGTGTACAGACCCTCCTGCTCGTTGATCCAGTCCGCCATCTGAGGGAAGTTTGCGATGGGCTGGACGAGCTTGACCTTGCCGTTGTAGCCAGCCTTCTCGTTGGCAATATCAAAGAAATAATCCACGAATGCGCGCAGGAAGTTGCCCTCGCCGAACTGCATCACCTTGACGGGTGCGTCCTTGAGGATATAACCGTTGTAGCCGGTGCTTTCCAGGACCTTGTAATTCAAAGTTTCCATTTGAGTGTCTCCTTTTATCCGATTGCTTTGCCTTTCACGGGGGGCAGCCTGAGCTGCGCCCTTCTCTGCCTCTATTTTATGCTGTTGTATACAAATAAGTCAAGTGCTTCTCAACAGTTTTTTGCCGGGAAAGGGGTCGTTTTTATAAAAACCAGCGAATTGTACAAGTCCGCACGAGATTTTTGGGCAGTTTTTCAGTTGTATACATCGGCGTTTTCCGGTATACTAAAAGCAGGAATGGCCTGTTTGCACGGAACAGGCCGATCCCCTATTATAAGAATGTTTCAAACTGTCATGACCATTGAAAAAAGGAGTTCTGACCATGAAAGCATTTATGGATAAGGAGTTCATGCTCCAGTCGCCCACCGCACAGCACCTGTACCACGCTTACGCTGAGGATATGCCCATCTGCGATTACCACTGCCACATTCCTCCCCGTGAGATCTACGAGAACCGCCGCTTCGACAACATCGCTCAGGTCTGGCTGGGCGGCCGCAACCCGGACGGCAGCTACTTCGGCGACCACTACAAGTGGCGCGTCATGCGCTCCAACGGCGTGCCTGAGGAGTACATCACCGGCGACAAGCCCGACCGCGAGCGCTTCCAGAAGTTCGCTGAGGCTCTGCCCATGGCCATCGGCAACCCGATGTACCACTGGACCAACCTGGAGCTGCACACCTTCTTCGGCTACGACGGCGTGCTGAACGGCGACACCGCTGAGGAGGTCTGGAACCTGTGCAACGACAAGCTCCAGCACGACCCCAAGCTGACCGTCCGCGGCCTCATCGAGCAGAGCAACGTGGCCTTCATCGGCACCACCGATGACCCCATCGACAGCCTCGAGTGGCACAAGAAGATCAAGGAAGACCCCACCATCAAGTTCACCGTGGCTCCTTCCTTCCGCCCCGACAAGGTCCTCAACATCAACAAGCCCGGCTTTGCTGAGTACATGGGCAAGCTGGCCGCTGCTGTCGGCAAGGAGAAGCTGGCCTGCATCAACTGCGTCACCAGCGCTCTGACCGACCGCATCGAGTTCTTTGCCGAGATGGGCTGCCGCGCTTCCGACCACGGTCTGGACTACATCCCCTACCGTGAGGCCACTAAGGAAGAGGTCAACGCCATCTACCAGAAGGCCATGAAGGGCGAGGCCGTTACCACCGAGGAGGCCGAGAAGTATCAGACCTACATCCTCATCCATCTGGGCAAGCAGTACCACCGCCTCGGCATCGTCATGCAGTTCCACTACAACTGCCTGCGGGGCGTCAACCGCAAGCTGAACAGCCTGCTGGGCCCCGACACCGGCTTTGACATGATCAACACCGCTACCTGCGGCGGCCAGATCGCAGCCCTGCTGAGCGCCCTGAACGACACCGACGAGTGCCCCAAGATCATCATCTACAGCCTGAACCCCGGCGATGATGCTCAGATCGGCACCATCCTCGGCTGCTTCCAGAACAGCGAGGTCCCGGGCAAGATCCAGCACGGCTCCGCATGGTGGTTCAACGACCACAAGATCGGCATGGAAGAGCAGATGTCCCGTCTGGCCAGCCTCGGCCTGCTGGGCAACTTCGTCGGTATGCTGACCGACAGCCGC
>OGOE01001879.1_pt1 | contig 11256 bp, 9 predicted proteins | sample 1552611 | NCBI WGS metagenome assembly OGOE01 (sample SAMEA2580129, study PRJEB22360) | human gut metagenome | biome: human gut; feature: human-associated habitat; material: faeces | place: Denmark | collected 2008/2010
TCCGTTGTTAGCTACACTTATCGCGATAAGTGTAGCTAACAACGATTGAAGCGACACCTTACAAGCCATGAGAGGTAGAACCGGTCCCCTTCTATTTTGAAAAACTTGAATAAGTTAGATTTTTTCAAAATAGGGATGCGTCAAAAAGACGCATAAACGCACGAAAAATGCGGGCATCCGATATGCAGTGTTCATTGAATCACTGTATATCGGATGCCCGCAATTGTTTCAGACCAATTGAAGAGCCTTAGCTCAGCATCAGCCTCACGCCTCGGCGACCTCAACGGCCAGCTCGGCACCTTCCTTCACTTCGAAGGAGGTAGCCAGCGTCTCACGGGCGATCAGATCCTTGAACTGCTCGACCTTGGCCACGTCGTCAGCAGGCACGGTCAGCACCAGCGAGATACGGTCCGCGATGTCCAGATCGGCAGCCTTACGTGCGTCCTGCACAGAACGAATCACGTCGCGGGCGTAGCCTTCGGCCAGCAAATCGGCATCCAGCGCGGTGTCGAGGATCACGAAGCCACCGGTCGGCAGAGCGGCGGAGACCGAAGCGGCGGCCTCGGTGGCGTTCTCCTCCTCCACGCGGTTGATCAGCTCGTACTCGCCTTCGACCAGCGCAAGGTCGCCGGACGGCGTGGAGACCACCGGCGCACCGGACGCAGCATCGACATGCCAGTCGCCGGACTTGGAGGCCTTGATGGCGAACTGCACCTGCTTGCCGAGGCGCGGACCCGCCGCACGGGCATTCACACGCAGCTCGTGAACAATCTTCAGACCGTGGGCGGAGGCGTCCTCCAGAGTCGAGAACTCAATATTCTTGATATTAAGTTCGGCCTTCAGCAGCTCGTCGTAGGCTTTGACGGCGTCCACGTTCTCGACCACCACGGTGAGCTTGGAAAGCGGCTGGCGCACGCGGATCTTGGCGGCCTTGCGCAGGGACAGGGTGCCGGAGACGACCTCACGCACCTTCTCCATCGCGTCCACCAAGGCCGGATCGTCGACCAGCACACGGCCGAGTTCGGTGTCTTCACCGGTCTTCTCGTCCACCACGAACGGCCAATCGGCCAGGTGCACGGACTCGCCACCGGTCAGACCACGCCACACGGACTCGGCTTCCATCGGGGCCAGCGGCGCAAGCACGCGCATGAACGCCTCAAGCACGGTGTACAGCGTGTTGAACGCGGAAGCGTCCTCATTCCAGAAACGGTCACGGGTGTTGCGGATATACCAGTTGGTGAGCACGTCGATGAAGTCGGAGACCGCATCGCAGGCGTCGGAGATTGCGAACTCGTTCAGCGACTTCTCGGCGGCCAGCACCAGACGACGGGTACGGGCCAGCAGGTAGCGATCCATCTGCGGCAGACCGGCGACCTCGTCCGCGCGCAGCTGGCGGGCGTCGAATCCGGCCCCACCGTTGGCCGCGTTGGCGTACAAGGTGAAGAAGTAGTAGGAGCTCCACACCGGCAACATGACCTGGCGCACGGTGTCGCGGATGCCATCGGCGGTGACGATCAGGTTGCCGCCGCGCAGAATCGGCGAAGACATAAGGAACCAGCGCATGGCGTCGGAACCGTACTTGTCAAACACGCCGTTCACGTCCGGGTAGTTACGCAAGTGCTTAGACATCTTCTGGCCGTCGGAGCCGAGCACGATGCCGTGGCAGATCACGTTCTTGAACGCCGGGCGGTCGAACAGGGCGGTCGCCATGACGTGCAGCAGGTAGAACCAGCCGCGGGTCTGGCCGATGTATTCCACGATGTAGTCGGCCGGGAAGTGCTGCTCGAACTTCTCCTTGTTCTCGAACGGGTAGTGGAACTGCGCGAACGACATGGAACCGGACTCGAACCAGCAGTCGAGCACATCGGAAATACGGTGCATGTGCGACTTGCCGGTCGGGTCGTCCGGGTTGACGCGGACCAGGTTGTCGATCCACGGACGGTGCATGTTGATGTTGCCGTCCTTGTCGCGCGGATAGTCGCCGAAGTCGGCCTTGAGCTCTTCGAGCGAACCGTAGACGTCCACACGCGGGTACTTCGGATCGTCGCTCACCCACACCGGGATCGGGGAACCCCAGAAGCGGTTGCGGGAGATGGACCAGTCGCGCGCGTTGGCGAGCCACTTGCCGAACTGACCGTCCTTGACATTGCCCGGGATCCAGTTGATCTGCTGGTTCAATTCCAGTAGACGCGGCTTGATCTTGGTCACGGACACGAACCAGGAGGAGACCGGCTTGTAGATCAGCGGGGTGGCGCAGCGCCAGCAGTGCGGGTAGGAGTGCACGTAGCTCTTCTCCTGGAAGAGGATCGCGCGCTGGTCTTCGGGAATCTCGGCGAGCGGGCCGTCGCCGGCGCGCAGGTTGCGCAGAATCGGCAGGTTGGCGTCGAACACGAAATCGCCCTCGTAGTCAGGGCACTGCGCGGTGAAGCGGCAGCCATCGTCGAGCACGTCGGTGCTCTTGATGCCGTGCGCGTTCAGCGTATTCATATCGTCCTCACCGTAGGGAGCCTGGTGAACCAGGCCGGTACCTTCGACGGTGTCGACGTAGTCGGCGGTGAAGATCGTGTAGCCGTTCGGGCCGGGCACATGGCCTTCGGATTCGGCCTCGTCACCCGCGAAGTACGGGAAGACCGGGTAGTAGCGTCGGCCTGCCAGCTCGTTGCCCTTGAGTTCGCGCACGACCTCGTAATTCTCGCCGAGTTCCTTCTCGTAATGCGGCAGCAAATCCTTGCCGAGGTAGAACTTCTTGCCAGCGAACTTGCCTTCGGTCGGGCGGACCTCGACGTAGTCGATGTCGGCGCCGACCACGATGGCGAAGTTGGTGGGCACGGTCCACGGGGTGGTGGTCCAGAAGACGGCGTAGGCGTCGTCCTCATCGCGCATCTTGACGGCCACGGATACGGTGGTGTCCTGGCGGTCCTGGTACACGTCGGCGTCCATGCGCAGCTCGTGCGCACTCAACGGCGTGCGGTCCTTCGGGCAGTACGGCAGCACGCGGTAGCCCTGGTAGGCCAGGCCCTTGTCGTAGAGCTGCTTGAAGGCCCACATCACGGATTCCATGTACGGGATGTTCAGGGTCTTGTAGCCGTGCTCGAAGTCCACCCAACGGGCCTGACGATGCACGTAGTTCTGCCATTCGTTGGTGTACTTCAGCACGGAAGCGCGGCAGGCGTCGTTGAACTTGTCGATGCCCATCTTCTCGATCTGGTCGACCGAGTCGATGCCGAGTTCCTTCTGCGCCTCAAGCTCGGCGGGCAGGCCGTGGGTGTCCCAGCCGAACACGCGGTTGACCTTGCGGCCCTTCATGGTCTGGTAGCGCGGGATCACGTCCTTGGCGTAGCCGGTCAGCAGGTGGCCGTAGTGCGGCAGACCGTTCGCAAAAGGCGGGCCATCGAAGAACACGAATTCGTTCTGGCTGTGGTCGCCGGAAGGGTTGCGTTCAACGGACTTCTGGAAGGTGTCGTCCTTGTCCCAGTAGTCGAGAACGGTCTCCTCCATGTCGGGGAAGCTGGGGTTCGCCGCGACGTGCGCGGTCTCGCCGCCCTCGTTCGCCTTGGGATATACGTTTTCGCTCACCGTAAATCTCCTGTTAGTACTGTGCACTGGTCCTACAGGAGCGTCATTGATGGCGATTGCCGGGCGCCGACGTGTGCCGGCTGGGTTCACGAATGTCACGTACCGAACCGTGGGGCCGATCGCGTCAATCGCCTCGCAGCCGGAACTGACTGTGTTCCGCCCGGAACAGCCCTGTCTGCCGTTCCTGCCTACGAGGACGATGACGAGCGCTGGTATGCGCTCCGCACCGCGGTACCACCTCGCTTATCGCACCGGTTGCGCCGCTCCGAACTGTTGCACTCGGAGCCGCGAGCCTGCGCGACCGCTTGTGTTCGGCTGTCTCGGGCCGATCCCGTCGGTTCTACTGGGCGATTGCCGCCGTTCTTCCGAAGACTCCCCGCTGATAACGGATCACTGCCTCACAACGGTGCATATCCTAACACGCCACGCGGTCAAATCGCCGCCCACGGCCACGGCACCGTCAGGAGCCCGATTTAGATTGGGACCGGCCACCACGGACCGAGAAAGGATTGTCGGACAATGACGTATGATTTCACGTCCATCATGAACAGGCATGGCATGGATTCGATCGCGGTCGACGGACTGGGCACCGACCCGGGATTCGCGCCGGACCCGCCACGCGAGGGTTTCGACGTCATCCCCATGTGGGTGGCGGACATGAACTTCCCGACCGTGCCCACGATCCCGCAGGCCATCATCGAACGGGCGAAGCATCCCGCCTACGGGTACTTCTCCCCCACCGACGACTATTACAGCTCCATCATCGACTGGCAGTCCACGCGCAACGGGGTCACCGGATTGACCCGGGAGGCGATCGGCTACGAGAACGGGGTCCTGGGCGGTGTGATCAGCGCGCTGACCGCGTTCGCCGCCCCCGGCGACGGCGTGCTGCTGCACAGCCCGACCTACATCGGGTTCACCCGGAGCATCGAAAACAACGGCTACCGCATCGTCCACAGTCCGCTCACGCTGGACGAGCGCGGCGTATGGCACATGGATTACGAGGATATGGACAGGAAGCTCAAGGAGCATCACATCCACGTGGCCGTGTTCTGCAGCCCTCACAATCCTTGCGGGCGCGTGTGGGAACGTTGGGAAATCGAGAAGGCCATGGAAGTGTACAAGGCCAACGATTGCGTGGTCATTTCCGACGAGATTTGGTCCGATTTGACTCTGGGGAACCACCAGCACATCCCCACCCAATCGGTCAGCGAGGACGCACGCAACAGGACCGTGGCGTTCTACGCGCCCAGCAAGACCTTCAATCTCGCCGGACTGGTGGGAAGCTACCACATCATCTACAATCCCACACTCCGGGACCGCATCGTGGCCAAAAGCTCGAAATGTCACTACAACGACATGAACGTGCTTTCCATGCACGCGCTGATCGGCGCCTACCGGCCCGAAGGCCATGAGTGGCTCGACGAACTGAAGGCGGTGCTCACCGGCAACGTCGATTACGCCTACGACTACATCACCAAGCATTTCCAAGGAGTGAGTTTGGCCAAACCGGAAGGCACCTACATGCTGCTGCTCGACTGCGAGCAGTGGTGCGAACGCCACGGCCTGAGCCTGCCCGAGTTGGAGAAACGCGGCTGGGATGTGGGCGTCGCATGGCAGGACGGCAGCATGTTCCAGGCTCCCTACAGCATCCGCGTCAATCTCGCATTGCCCTTGAGCCGCGTCAAGGAGGCCATGCGCCGCCTTGACCAATACGTATTCAACGCGTAAACGGCATGCATCCGCGATTGCGGTGTCCTGGAAAGACGAATGCCGTCAACGAGGTTGGTGCCCGTTGGCGGCATTCGTCATACGTTGGTCGAACCGGGCGAAACCCAAGTTGCCGTGCGCTATGAGGTGGATGCCGCCAGCGGACGTGTACATCTGACCGCCCGATATGCCGGTGCCACCGATGCGCCGACGCTGCCGGCATTCGGATTGGAATGGACACTTCCCAAGCAGTACGAGAACCTGCGCTTCTACGGCCTTGCCCCCGAGGAAACCTATCACGACCGTCTGCACGGCGGCAAGCTCGGCATTTTCGAGCGCACCGCGGCCGAAGACAATGCACCGTATCTGGTGCCGCAGGAGACCGGCAACCATGAAGACTTGCGTTGGGCCGAAGTGCTTGACGCCCAAGGACACGGCATGCGTATCAGCCAGGCCGGCAGCGAACATTTCGCGGCGAGCCTGTTGCCGTACAGCTCGCTCATGCTGGAAGAGGCGACCCACCAGAACGAGTTGCCGCCGGTCCGTCACACGTTCCTGCGCCTGTTGGCCGCGCAAATGGGCGTGGGCGGAGACGATTCATGGGGCGCGCCCGTCCATGAGCAGTACCAGCTGCCCGCCGATCGCGCCTACACGCTCGACGTGAATCTGGAACTGTTCTAACAGCGATAAAGAAGCTCCCTCTGACGAGGGAGCTTCTTTATCGCACAGAGGGAGCTTCTTTATCGTGCTGGTACGAAACTGTCACGCACCACTAGGGTGGTGGAGATGAAGGTATGGTGGTGCAGCGTGCGCCGACTGGAGATGGCCTCGGCAAGCATCGTAATCGCAGTATCGGCCAGCTCATTCTGGTCGATATCGTAACTGGTCAATGTCGGCGAAGTGTACTGGGCGATGGCCTGGTTATTGATACTGATCACACTGGTATCGCGAGGCACCAGCACTCCCGCAGCGGTAAACGCCTGCAGTACGCCGACTGCAATCGAGTCCGCAGCCACGATGAACGCATCCGGCATGTCATCTCGATGATCGTTAACCGCTTCCTCCCCTAGAGTGCGCCCGGTGTCCACGGTGAACGCGCCTTGCGCGTAAATCAGGCCTTCCGCATCCAGCCCCAAACGCTCGGTCCAATTGCGGAATGCGGTTAATCGGCCGTCTTCCGGATATTCGTACAAACCCATCGTGAAGCCAGTACCGCCGATATACCCGATGCGTCGTTTGCCCGAGGACACCAACATATCCAATGCGTCCAAAATGGTTTGGCTTAAATCCGGTTGTACCGAATCGAACAGGCTGGGCGCAGGATTGATGTCGATGAATACGCCATAGGGCAATACCAGATGGAGCTTCAACAGTCTATCCGAAGAGAGTACGGACGGTCCGATGGAGATGAAGCCGTCGAAATCACCGGCGTCGGCAATCAGATTGTCGATATGGGAAAACGACGTGAGTTCCATGTGCTGGGCTCTGGCATTGTCGCCGAGCACGGACCGTAGTTCATCGAAATAGGCGTCCGCCAGTTCTTCCTCGCGGGTGGAGTTGTCGAGTACGGCCACACGGCGTGGCAATGCGATACGGCGTGATCCGGTAGCGTAGCCAAGCTGCTCGCTGACCTCGATGATGCGACGTCGCGTCTCCTCTTTGACAGACAATGTCGGGTCCCCATTGAGCAGCCGGGATACCGTGGCCTGCGAGAAGCCTGATTTCTGTGCGATTTCCTTCATCGTGACCATAGTTGAGCCTTCCACGCCTCAGTACGTAACAATACGCAGTATTTCAGTAAATAACTTTACTACATAGTGTAACTCACGTCATGCGGGTATGACGCCGTATGGTTGCAGCATCGTCGATCCGCAGCGCTGATGAGAACGTGCATGTTTCAGGCCCTCCGATAATTATCGGGCAGGCGGGAATCCCCAGACCGTGGAGTCAATGCGCTGGATTTTCCCGGACTTGTCAAAGACAACGGTGATGTCCGGCGCAGTAAAACTGCCGGTCGAATCCCCGAATCGGTACGGATCACTCCAGTCGATAACGGCATGCATCGTCACGGTCCGAGTTTTCGCGTCATAGGACTCATTCGAGTACTCGATACTGTTATGCGTGGCCGTAGTCCCGCCCAGACCGCCGCCATTGCCTTGATGCATTTGCTGACAATACTTCGTAAAATCCGCGCCGAGAACATTCGACACTGCATAGCGCCTAAATGAACGTGTTAGGCCTGCACCAATTCACGGCCGGCAATACTCCACACTTCTCAGTAATCAATTCGTACCAAACCGCTCACGAATCTGAGCGGCAGTACCATAAGAGGCTTGCGCGCCGAACCCAGTCGCGGCGTACGCGGAAACGTATGAGGCCAACTGCGCGCTGTCCGCCAACGCATGACCCGAGGCGAGTCCGGCCAGAACCGTGCCCATAAAGGCATCTCCGCACCCGGTAGTGTCGATGGCCTCAACCGCAACTGGCGCAATACGATAGATATCATCACCATCGATGACTACCGACCCATCCCCGCCAAGCGTAATTACCGCCTGATTAAAGCCGAAGTCATGCATCTGCCGCGCCACATCAGACCAGTCCAGTCCATCCCAATCGTCATCGTCAGGCTCGGCGATGTCCAGCAGCTGTGCCATTTCATGTTCATTGACCAGCAGAATGTCCGAAGCCTCGATAAGTTCAGCGGGTAGTTCAGCAACGAATGGCGAATCGTTGAGCAATACCTTGAGCCCGGCATCATGGCAGAGGCGAGCGCATGCCGTGACCGTTTCCATCGGACTCTCCAAACACAGTCCCAGTACATCGGCTGAGGTCAGATTATCCCGCATCGATTGAATATACTCAACACTGACGTAAGCGTTAGAGCCGGGAGAATAAACAATCGTGTTCTCTCCTGCCGCGTCTACGGTGATGACCGTGGTCCCGCTGGCCCCATCCACGTGCCGAATATAACTGGTGTCCACACCGGTATCGTTCAATGCTTCAAGCAAAAAATCCGCATTAGCGTCGGAACCGAGCACACCAAACAATCGGACTTTGGCTCCAAGACGAGCGGCCGAAACAGCCTGATTCCCTGACTTGCCACCAGGAAGCACCCGCAACGGCCCTCCTAGCACTGTCTCCCCCGGTTTGGGCAGACGCTCGGTGGTGACGGTATAATCGGCATTCATCGAGCCAACGACGGACACGGCCCCATGAATGCAATCAAGAGAAACAAGCGTTTCATCCATAGCAGGCATGATATTCCCTTTCTGAATGATAGATGCTGTTGGTGCGGTAGTCTGTTCGATCAACATGCTCCGCACCAGCAGGCGCAATCAGACATTGCGTTTTGCCGTAAAACTCTTGCGAAATACGAACAGTACAATCATCGACAACACCGAAACCGCACACATAATCCAGAACATGTTGGAGGTCTGCGCTTCCACACCACTGCCAACACCGAACAGACCACCCTTGCCCATGGTGTCACTGGCCATGAGACTGGAGTATACGCCGACTCCGATAGAGGCCGAAGTGTTCATCATCAGATCGAGAATTCCTACGCCACGACCATTCTCCTCGACCGGCAACGCATCTGACGCAGCGTCGTAGATTGGCGTATATACAGCGGTAACACCAGCAATGAACAAGCAGGCAAGAAAAGTCAGCACTCCGAACCCACTCTTAATACAATCGAAGCAATAATCATGCCGACTCCGGGGAACGAGAAGTAAATGGCAATGAGCGCAGCAAATACCGCCAATATTCGCAATCCTGCGCCAACACACGGCTCTCAACATAGAAAACCGCACCCCAACCACCGGATGAGAATTGCTTCAACCCGATAATCGAGGTGCGGTTTTTGCAGGCGTACCGGCTACTCCAGCTCCACCGCGCCGGTGTACAGCTGGTAGTACTCGCCCTTTTGCGCGATCAGCTCGTCATGCGAACCACGCTCGATGATGTTGCCGTGGTCGAGCACCATGATCACATCGGAATTGCGCACGGTGGACAGGCGGTGGGCGATGACGAAGACCGTACGGCCCTTCATCAGGTTATCCATACCAGCTTGCACAACCTCTTCAGTACGCGTATCAATCGAGGACGTGGCCTCGTCAAGGATCAGCACTTTCGGGTTGGAGAGGATGGCGCGCGCGATGGTTAGAAGCTGCTTTTGGCCTTGTGAGACGTTGCTCGCCTCCTCATTGAGTACCATGTCATAGCCGCCGGGCAGCGTTTTGACAAAATGATGGACTTGAGCCGCTTTCGCAGCCGCAATGACTTCTTCATCGGTTGCGTTGAGGTTGCCGTATCGGATGTTATCTTTAATCGTGCCGTTATAGAGCCACGTATCCTGTAGCACCATGCCGAATATGGAGCGCAGCTCGTTGCGTGTAAAATTGCGGATATCATATCCGTCAATGAGGATCGCACCTTCATTGACATCGTAGAAACGCATGAGGAGCTTCACCATCGTTGTTTTACCGGCGCCTGTCGGGCCGACAATGGCCACCTTCTGGCCGGGCTGGATATTGGCGCTGAAGTCATGGATGATGATCTTATCCGGCGAATAGCCGAATTTGACATGGGCAAACTGGACGCTGCCCTGGATGTGAACGAGGCTGTCGGTATCCGGCGTATCGTCATCCGGGTTAATGTGCACTACCGCTTGCTCCTCGCTTTCCTCCGGCTCCGCGAGGAATTCAAATACGCGCTCGGCCGCCGCTGCCGTTTGCTGCAAAACGTTGCTGGAGTTGGCAAGTTGGTTGATCGGCATGGTGAACTGCCGGACATATTGCATAAACGCTTGAATATCGCCTACGGTCATCGCACCGTGCGCCGCACGCCATGCGCCGAGAATGCAGACGGCGACCCAGCCGAGATTGCCGATAAAATTCATCACAGGCATCATGATGCCGGATAAAAACTGTGATTTCCAGGCGGATGCGTATAGGGTGCCGTTGTATTCATCGAAGGTCTTTACGGCAGGCTCTTCGCCCTTGAAGGCTTTCATTACGGTGTGACCGCCATATATTTCCTCCACATGCCCGTTCACATGGCCTAAATAGGCCTGCTGTTGCGCAAAGTATTTTTGAGAGCGCTTGACGATTTTCAGGATGAAAAGGAAGGAGAGCGGAAGAATGCAGAGCGCTACAAGCGTGAGCTGCCAGCTAATGGAGAGCATCATGATGAGGATACCGAGGAAGGTGGCGGCGGAGGTGATGATTTGCGTGACGCTCTGGTTGAGCGATTGGCTCAGGGTATCGATATCATTGGTTACGCGGGAGAGCACTTCGCCGTGGGTGATGCGGTCAAAATAGCTGAGGGGCATACGGTTAATCTTCTGCACAATATCGTTGCGCAGGTTATAAGTGACTTCCATCGTGATGCCGGTCATGATCCAGCCCTGCCCATAGGAGAAAAGCAGGCTCGTCAAATACAGAATCAGCAGCGTCAGCAAAATGTTCGCAATCGCGCCGAAATCGATGCCGGCGCCCGCACCGGTGATCTTGCCCATAATGCCGTTGAAGAGCTCTGTGGTCGCATTGCCGAGCACCTTTGGACCCACGATAGTAAAGATGGTGGAGGCAACGGCAAAGAGCATCACAAGGAGCAGGCGGAATTTATAGCGGCTGAGATAGTGAAGCAGCTGCTTCATTGTGCCCTTGAAATCTTTCACTTTCGGTTTGCCATGCGCTGCGGCGGCTGGGCCGTGTCTCATTCCAATTCCTCCTTTGACAACTGGGATTGCGCGATCTCGCGGTAGGTCGGACAGGTTTCAAGAAGTTCCCGATGCGTCCCCTTGCCGGCAATGCGCCCTTCATCGAGCACGATAATCTGCTGCGCATTCATAATGGTGCTCACGCGCTGCGCGACGATCAGCACGGTGGAGTCGCCGGTGTGCTCCTGTAATGCGCGGCGCAGAGCGGCGTCCGTTTTGAAATCAAGGGCGGAGAAGCTGTCGTCAAA
>OGOE01001884.1_pt1 | contig 11242 bp, 9 predicted proteins | sample 1552611 | NCBI WGS metagenome assembly OGOE01 (sample SAMEA2580129, study PRJEB22360) | human gut metagenome | biome: human gut; feature: human-associated habitat; material: faeces | place: Denmark | collected 2008/2010
AAGATAGGAGTGATCGGTCCTACAAGGATGAGGTACGGCGAGATAACCTCTATAGTGGAATATCTCACCGACAATCTGAGCAACACGTTCAAACTTGAAAGCGGAGGTAATGAGGAAGATGAGTGATGACGCTAAGAAAAAAGCAAAGAAAGAATGTGAAGAGGCTTGCGAAGAAAAAGTGAAGAACGCTGAAGGTCAGCAAGACGAGGCTAAAGACAGTGACGGATCTTTTAGCGGAGCCGAAAGAGAAAGTTCGGATCCGGATAAAAAAGAAAGCGAGCAGCCTGAGAAAGATCAGGAAGAAGAGGCGCTGAACGTCAAGTATCTGAGACTCATGGCAGATTTTCAGAACTTTAAACGCAGGACAGAAAAAGAAAAAGGCGACATTTATGCGTTCGCTAATGAAAAGATAATCAGCGAACTGCTTAATGTGATAGATAACTTTGAGAGAGCTCTGGCGGCAGGGGATAAAGACGACAGCTTCTGCAAAGGAATGGAAATGATCTTAAAACAGCTGTTGTCGGTGCTTGAGAAAGCCGGAGCCAGCGAGATAGCGGCCTTGGGAGAGGATTTCGATCCTAATTTCCACAACGCTGTGATGACTGAGGACTCTGCCGAGTACGAAAGCGGAAAGGTGACGGAAGTCCTTCAGAAGGGGTACATTTTAAATAACAAAGTAATCAGACCTTCCATGGTGAAGGTTGCTAACTAACAGGAGGAAAGAAAATGGCAAAAGTAATTGGTATTGACTTAGGAACTACAAACTCTTGCGTTGCAGTATTAGAAGGCGGTGAGCCTACAGTTATAGCTAATGCAGAAGGAATGAGAACTACTCCGTCGGTAGTGGGTTTCAAAAAAGACGGAGAAAGACTGGTGGGAGAGACTGCCAAGAGACAGGCGGTAACAAATCCCGACAGAACTATTTCTTCCATCAAGAGACATATGGGAGAAAATTATAAGGTAACCATCGACGGCAAGGATTATACTCCGCAGGATATTTCAGCGATGATCCTTACAAAACTGAAGAACGACGCTGAAAGCTATCTGGGAGAAAAGGTGACGGAGGCTGTAATCACAGTACCGGCATACTTCTCTGACGCTCAGAAGCAGGCGACTAAAGACGCCGGCAAGATTGCGGGACTTGACGTAAAGAGAATAATCAACGAACCTACGGCAGCTTCTTTGGCCTACGGTCTTGACAAAGAAGAAGGATCTCACAAGATTCTGGTATACGACCTGGGCGGAGGTACTTTCGACGTATCCATCCTGGAACTGGGCGACGGAGTATTCGAAGTACTGGCTACGAATGGAGATACGCATTTGGGCGGTGACGACTTCGATGAAGTCATCCTTAATTATCTGGCAGATAATTTCGCCAAGGAACACGGTGTAGATCTAAGAGCAGACAAGATGGCTCTACAGAGACTGAAGGAAGCGGCTGAGAAGGCCAAGAAGGAACTCTCCGGTTCCCAGACTACTAATATCAACCTGCCGTTTATAACAGTTACGGCCGACGGTCCTCTTCACATGAATGAAGATCTGACCAGAGCCAAGTTTGATCAGCTGACGGGACATCTGGTTGAAAGGACTATAGGACCTATGAAAAAGGCCATGGCTGATGCGGGAGTTTCAAACTCCGATATCGCAAAGGTCATCCTGGTAGGAGGTTCCACCAGAATACCTGCTGTTCAGGAAGCGGTGAAGAAAGTTACGGGTAAAGATCCTTTCAAGGGTATCAACCCTGACGAGTGCGTAGCAATCGGAGCAGCCATTCAGGCAGGCGTGCTGACAGGCGAAGTACACGACGTGCTTCTTCTGGACGTAACTCCTCTGTCCCTCTCCATAGAGACTCTGGGCGGAGTGGCTACAAAGCTCATAGAAAGAAATACTACTATCCCTACGAAGAAGAGCCAGATATTCTCAACTGCCGCCGACAATCAGACGGCTGTAGACATCCATGTAATGCAGGGTGAAAGAGAGATGGCCTCAGGCAACACCACTTTAGGAAGATTCCAGCTCACAGGAATCGCTCCGGCTCCTCGCGGAATACCTCAGATCGAAGTCACTTTCGATATCGACGCCAACGGTATCCTGAATGTTTCAGCCAAAGATAAAGCCACCGGTAAAGAGCAATCTATCCGGATCGAAGCTTCTTCCGGTCTGTCCGATGCCGAAATCAAACGGATGAAAGACGAAGCAGCTGCTAATGCAGCCTCCGACCAGCAAGAAAAAGAAAAGGTCGATACGATCAATAAAGCAGACTCTATGATCTTCCAGACCGAAAAACAACTGAAAGAGTTCGGAGACAAATTGCCGGCCGACAAGAAGGCGCCGATCGAATCTGCTCTGCAAGAACTGAAAGAAGCTCATAAAGCTCAGGATGTCGCCCGCATCAACAGCGCCATCGACAAACTGAACAGTGTCTTTCAGGCTGCTTCACAGGAAATGTACAACGCTCAGGCTCAACAACAGCAGGGCGGTGCACAGCAAGGTCCTCAGGGTAACCCGAATGCCGGTCAGCCGAACAATGGCGGAAAAGACCAGGAAGTCACCGATGTTGACTTTGAGGAAGTGAAGTAAGATAGTAACTATCTGAAACGATAAATAAGAAAAGGAGTGTTACCCAATAAGTTGCACTCCTTTTTGTTTTACTAAATATTGCTCAATTTTTCGTTATTTACTGATTTTTATCATATACCCTTGAGAACGTCTACTAATTTGCGATATGAAATTCAGACAATTGTGTTTCAGGAACCAGCGGAGTTGCAAGGCGCACTTAAATTTTATCTTGAGCAAAATACATGCGCAAACTGTATTTGACTTTTCCAAAAAGTGAGACGCTATTTCACTAGTTGCCGTGGAGCCATTACTTTGAATTACTCAAGTGTGAGGATCCTATGGAGTTGCAGTTCTATATGAAGGAGTGTATCAAGGAAAGTTGGAAGGTCAGAGAACTGAAACGCCAGATCAACTCGTCACTATTCCAGTGACTTGCGCTCAGCACAAACAAAGAAGGTGTACTTGCTCCTGCCAATGAGGGATATGAGGTACTAACTCCAGCCAACATTATTCACGACCCGTACGTTCTTGAATTTGTAGAAATACCTCAGCATAAGCGTTACAAAGAGACGGAACTAGAAAAAGCTTCGAAGACCAACATTGAGCAATTCCTATTGGAATCAGACAGATGCCTTTATTGGCGTACCGATTGGTGCCAGACGTTTCAAAGTTGATTTAGTGTTCTATCACGCAATTCTAAAGTACTATGTCTTGATTGATTTGAAACGTGTAGAAATTAAGCATGGTGATATAGGCCAGATGAATCTCTACCTAAATTACTTTGAAAACGCAATCTGTCAGCCAGACGATAATTCACCGGTTGGTATTGTTTTGGGAACGAAGAAGGATAAGCTGTTGATGGAATATGCCCTTCAAGGTATAGACAACCAACTTTTTGCGATACGCTATCAGCAACGTCTTCCTAATCGAGAGGAACTCCAAGCTCAATTAAACTTATTACTTGATAATACAAAAGAAAAGAAACAAATATGTTATCCCCAAAAATTAGAGAGTTGAGAGACGAACAAGGGTTGTTGCAACGTCAACAAGCTGTAGTTTTAGAAATAAATACCCCAATGTTCAGTAAAATAGAGGCGTGTTGATAGGCGTACCAAACGTGAACAAGTAATAACACTTGCAGAATTATTAGGATATAATAGTATTCAGTAATAAATCAGGCAACAGAACAGCAGTTTCCGGTTCGTCTTTCGGTGCGTCCTTAGGCTTCCATGCCACGATGAACCGAACGGATGCAGATTTTACTTCATAGCCTCTTTCTTTCCATTCCGACAAGGTTTTCTGCATGTTTTGTGACAACTTCGCCACCGGTTTATGGGTCAAAGTGTCGTACAAAATGGAATCTTTATACTTCAAAACATCTCCTCCCCTTAAGGTCAGTACCTCCCGCTTAAGTTCCTTAAAGAATCTCAGATTGACATCTTTATGAGAAAGTTGCAACACTATTTCTTCAGGCATAGTATATTCTTCCGGGTCGATAAGATACTCATCTGCACTTACCTGATTAAAGCTGTCCCCATTCGTATGTACAAACAGCCGATTTTTTGCACGGGTCATCCCCACATAGTACCGACGCATCAGCTGATCATCTTTCACATAATGGTCAGCAATGAGCATATATACGTCATCAAACTCTCTCCCCTTGGCTTTATGAATAGTCGATACCACAACGTCTGCACCCGAAGTATCGCAGAAATCTTCCACCGACGACTCAAATACAAATTCTTTGAAGTCGCTAACGTATTTTGTTTTATTGGTTTGTTCAAACAGCTCTACACAACGCTTCACATACGCCAGACTCTGGCTTCTATCGTAAGCGGAAAAGGTAGCATATTTTGCATTTTCCCATAATTCTTCAGGGATCAGGGGTGTTTTCACCCGTTTGTCTATATACCTCAGAAAATATCTCATTTCGACCATGTTCCAAAAGAGGAAACCGTCCATCGATTGTATCAACTTGCTGTCAATCCCCCATTTCCGCAAAAGAGCCATCAAAATTACAGCCTCTTCATTTGTCTGGGTGAGTACACACATAGTTCCATTCCCGCGATAGCGAACCAATTCCTTTACAAGTGGCTGATACATATATTTTGATTCATGGCGCGTCACCCTCACCCAACCGTTCTCTTTTCTCATCGAGATAATCGGCGTGCTTTTCATTCTTTTACCCAAGACTTTCACAAATTTGTTGGCGAAATCTACCGGATGGCGCGCACTGCGATAATTCTCGGTCATCTCGATAAACTTACTGCCGGGCTCTTGTACTAACCGATACATGTAGCCGGAATCCGACCCACGGAATTCATAAATATTCTGGTCATCATCCCCCACCGCTATTACACGCATTTCCTCATTACTAGCCATAAGAGCCTTCACCAGTGTATATTCTGCAACACCCATATCCTGAGCCTCATCTATGACCAACACTGTTTTACCGATTTTGTTGGGTTCCACCTCCCCCTGATTTATCATCCCGGCAGCTTCGGCAACAACGTCCCTAACCGCTTCAAGGTTACCTATCCGCCCCATGAGATCAAAGCAATAAGAATGAAATGTCTTTATCTCGACAAAGTGGGCAGCGTTACCTATCAATTCCATAAGTCTCTGTTTGAACTCCGTAGCGGCTGCTCTTGAAAATGTCAACATCAAAAGTTGCTCATGCTTTACATCTTCGAGTAATAAAAGGGATGCGAGTTTGTGAACCAACACACGTGTTTTTCCACTGCCGGGCCCTGCTGCGACAACAATGCAACGAGAATCCTTATCGGAAATAATCTCCATCTGGCATTTGGACAACTGACCGAATAATTGTCGATATTTCTTCGGCGTCAGATTACGCTGTATTTCATTTACCCTGTCCCCTTTGAAATATTTCGTGATAAATTTCTTATAGTCCATTTGGAAATAGTCCCGCACATATTGCAAAGCTGCATTATAATCCTTCACCATCAAATTGGCATACTCACCCACGATATGAACTTGCTGAATCTTCTGCTTGTAGAATTCATTCAGCATTCGGTAGTCATCCAACTTATATCTCGATTTATTGTCCTTTATTCTTTGGATATCCATGGCATTGTAAAGAACCAAAAAACCGCCTTCAAGTTTGAGCGCACCGATTTTTGAGAGATACAAAAGCGCCTCCTCCACCTCTTCCAACTGTACATTGTCGAGTTTAGTGAACAAGGCGTGAGGACCTAATATTATCTGATTAAGAAGTTCTACCACAGAGAATTGAACTACCTGTTTTTCTGAATTTCCTTTTTTCGTAGCAGCAACTAACTGATATAGCCACTCCAAAGTTAAACGACTAATTTCCAATCGTTTTTCAAAACGATTAAGGGTTGTTTCCCTACCTGTCTGACGGCTGATTTCCATATTGCGGAGGGCATCTTCTTTTTTACGGATATATCCCTTGATAGCAAGGAAGTAGAGCAGTGTCCGGATATCCTTTTCCCTGGAGGTATCGATTCCGTCGTTCATTGCATCCTCATTCAGCTGCTTGCAGGATATCCGTAAAGCTTCGTCAGGAATACGGTTAAGGATGTATTTTTCAAGTTTTGCAAAACGTTCGAGGAGGATCGTTGATTTTCGTTTCGAGTCACCGGCATCCAGCAAATAGGCAGATATATCCTTACTATCTGCCAATATACCTTCCTGGCGCATTCGCTCCACAACCGATACGACTTCCTTCTTACTTAGCCCCAAAATATCTGCCAGATAATCCACCCGCGATTCTGCCTCTGCATCCTGAGCCTTGGCAATGTACTTCTGTGAAATCAGTGACTTGATGATTCGGACAGTCTTTTCTATTTCATCCCTGCCAAATAGCTGTGACTTTGATATACGCATCCTCGCTTCATCCATGTTTCTCACCGTGATACCTGTAGCATATACCTGAGGCACATTGTTTCCTCTTATCAGGTATCCACTTTGTTCCAAAGCTGCTAAAGCTGTCCGTACACGGGTTTCGATGTCGGATACCGAATCGTCCCATCCTGCCTGCCGGGCTATTTCCAATGCAGAACAACTCACTCTCATGCGTCGCCGGGTAAGGTCTTTTACAGCTTTCCATACCTGTTGTATTTCGCTGATACTTAGCTTTGTCTGATTCAGTAATATAAAATGCTTATCCAAATCATTGTCACCATAAAGCACATAGCAACGGGCACTGAGGTTAGGGTCGCGCCCGGCTCTCCCTGCTTCCTGCACATAATTCTCCAGAGAATCCGAAATATCGTAGTGCACCACCAAACCGACATCTTTCTTATCGACTCCCATGCCAAAAGCTGATGTGGCCACAATGATGCGAACCTGGTCATTCATAAATGCATCCTGGTTGTCAATCTTTTCGTCAGTTTCCATCTTGCCATTGAAAGGCAATGCCTTATAACCGTCACGAGTTAATTTGGTAGCCAGCTCTTTCGTACGTCCGGTACGGGATACATAAACGATGGCCGGACAATCAGATTCTGCCACCAGTCCCCTCAGTTTTAAATATTTATCTTCATCCGTTTCGGCATGGATGACAGAGTAATGCAGATTGATCCTTGAGGCCGTCGATGCAAACAACCGCAAATCCAAATTCAACGTTTGCTTGAAATAGTCACAAATGTCCTGCACTACTTTCTGTTTAGCCGTAGCAGTGAAACAGGATACCGGTATCGGATTTCTACTTCCTTTCTTTTGCTGGTATTCCCGGATAAATTTTCCTATATAGAGATAATCCACCCGGAAATCCTGTCCCCATGAAGAAAAACAATGTGCTTCGTCTATCACAAATCTCACAATATGGCGTGCCAATAATATTCTCCCGATAGTTTTAGAGCGAAGCATTTCCGGAGATATGTATAGAAGTGAGGCTTCTCCATCCCGTACTCTCTGTATGGCCAGTGCTCTGGTAATGGGGTCCAACAAACCGTTAATGGTTACCGCATCGGTAATACCTCTATCGGCAAGGTTATCTACCTGGTCCTTCATCAGCGACTGCAAAGGAGAGATCACAACCGTAAGCCCATGCACAGAATTGCCGGCCATAAGTGCGGGCAGTTGGAAAGTAAGCGATTTTCCCCCACCGGTAGGAAATATCGCTAATAACGACATGCCTTTCACCGCTGCCTGAGCGGCTTGTTCCTGGAGTGGTTCTCCTTCGTATGTCCGGAATTGTTCATACCCAAAGAATGCTTTTAAATTATAAAGCACGCTCAGCTGGGTATTGCAGTAATCACAACCTTCCTTGCAACTGGTATGACGCAGGAGTTTTAGCACAAATTCCACTGCAGGATAATGGTGAAGCACCCATCCGGGAGTAACGGAACGTTGGTCGGTTGTGTCGATCAGAGCCAATGCGTATGCCAATTCGCAAGGATATTCTTTGACCAGCATAACAAGGTCTGCATGTCCGCAAATTTTCCCTTTGTAAAGATCCCTTATTACTCCGGCCAATCCCTCATTGAGATACTCTGCCCCTACCATGCTGAGAAAGCCTTCAAATTCTTTCTTATCCTTTAGCAACGAGGCAAATAGTCTGCATTTTCTCTCCGGAAACGACTTCCAGCGTGCTATTTCATCCAACAGTAAATCTTTGGCTTTTTCGCAATCATTCACCGGATTATTTATCTGTTCGCTCATGAGTTTGTCGTCTTTCAACAGCCTATGGTATGGGCGTTCCGGAAATAATAGCGGTGAGATGTAAAGTGTATCGACTAAAAGCCAACGACATGTTTTATCCGTGAACAGATATTTGGCATCATGATGAATGATATTGTGACCACAAATATAGTCCACGTCACTAAAAAATTCAAAAAGTTCCTCTTTCGAAACTTTATGATATACTGCACCATCATAGCGAAGTGCCCCAATATCATGAATTTTGTAATCCTCCAAACCAATTTCAACATCTACTATGGCATAGTGTAGGGCATTATATTGTACAGATATTTTCTTATTACTGATGGAATCCTCAGCATTTATGAGTCCTATAAACCTGTTCCATATTGACATGTATTCTCTATAACTAAGTTGTTTTATGATATGGATTTATTATAAAACCGACATGTTTTTTATTGTTGTCCGGGTAAATACTCCAGTTTCACTTACAAAGTTAAGTGATAAAACAAAGAAAATAGTTAAAGCCGCCAATTTCTTTTTAGTTCATCATTTATCAAGAAAAAATCTAATCTGTAATCAAGAGCAATTTTTACTTAGATAGTTTTCAGTTATGCGTTATAGATAACCCGGGTAAAAAATTAAAATGCGGCATATTTACTGTTGAAACGGAAACCGATTCCCAACATCAGGAAATTGGGGTCGTGAAATTTCTGGAGGTTATAACCCACATGTAAAAAAGTATCCCGTGACATGGCTATTTTCAAAGTCAACATTTGATAAAAAGCCCTCAGATCGCCTTTTCCGATAAAATTAGTACCCATACCGATCCCTACGGTAAAAAAAGGCATAACATACTCTACCCTCCCCGACATCCCCAAGGCAAATTGATTATAAAGAGCAGGCCGCCTGATTTGTGACTTATCGATGTCTCCATATGCCTCATCGGAAAGATACAAATTTGCACTTCCATCATATACTCCATCCAAAGAAACCCCTAGCCGAAGTTTATAGTCGACGTTATACATAGGGGCAAAATTAAATCCAAAAACCGGATAAGACTCGGGTAACGGATATTGCCCCTCCTGCATCCAGATTCCTTTCCGCCGCCATGAACCGAAAAATACAAAATCATAACTGACATGCCGCTGAAAAGGAGGAATATGATAAGAAGCGGCTGCATGTAAAGAGGTCAGATCTTCTTTCCGGTAAAAATTATATTCTACACCGAGTTTTCCCCCAAGGGTATTCACCCCTGCATTGGGGAAATTTGTATTTCCATTTGAAAAATGGGTCAAAGTGACTCCCGAAATCAGACTTAAACGGGGAGAAAGTGCCCAACGCAGATAAAAATTAACATTGAGATAAGCATTGATCTTCGATCCCACCATCTTATTGTAGGAATTATAGTGTTCATCATAGGATTTCCAGCCACCAGACAATCCGAAATTCCATTCGTAGTTAAACGACAACCACGGACAAATCCGGGCGATACGTGCTCCCTGAAACAGATAAAAAGCAACAGGATTACCGATTTGCCGGGACTCTCCAAACGAATAACAGCCCAATCCGATTCCCTGATAAACATTCCCATAAATCCGATCGTAAATACTTCCGGGCTGATAATGAAGCGCATATTTAAAATGAGTAGAAAAAGCTCCGCGAATCAGTTTCCGCTCCGGATTTTCTCCCCTCAGAAAAGGATGAGTAGGAAAAACATATTCGGGTCTTGCTTCTCCTCCAAAGCCATGAACGAACCGATGGGGCAGCCTATTAGCCAAACTATCCTCCGTCTGTCCGAAAACAGACGTAACCACCCCAACCATCACCATACCCGACAAAACGATAACTTTCTGAATCCACCCAACCTTATTCATATATCAATCCCGATTTCATAGGTAAGTCTTCACAATTTTTAATGCATGCAAATATAGTGATAGCAGTCCAATATAATCCCCCTGCACCATTAAATTTTTATTTAGCTTATAAAGTCCGGTAATGTCCTTCCAATAATTAACTAAACTTTATTCCAGTCGATCGCACCTGCAAACGTAAACAAATGTCCGCAAGGTCTTTTGACTTTACACATTTTATAAACTTCAGTTCAATAGTGTCAAGACTACAACAGCAATATACCGGACTATTGGTTTCATTTTACGGCTCGATCGACTATCCCCGGATAAAACTCGAATGGGATACTCCACGGAATATCAATCGCATCCATTTGTATTACAAACCTTCACAACAAATTCATACAGCAGGTATTACCATTCATTTCGATGACGGTAACCGACTGTCTGTCAACACGATCTCCAACGACGGGACAGTTAAAGTCGTCGAATTCGCCCCCAAAACTACCAAACGCCTGAGATTCGAAGTCACCGAGGGTGACGACCTACCCTGGGACTTTCAGAAATAGAAGTCTTCTCCTCTCCCCAGGAATGCCGAAGTCCGGCAGAACTGGAAGGCTCTGTCAGTCGGGATGTCCGGCAACCAACCTGATCGTAACGGCTTACATGAAAGGACTTTTGAAGAAAACCGAAGCCCGGCATGCCTTCACTGTGATGAAACATAATCATATGCCGGGAGGGATGCTCGGAACCGACGATATGTTTATTATTCTTAAATATAGCACCGACAGATTTTATAAACTCAATATAAAACAGCTATCTGAACAGACAATTACAACAGAAATAACAAAACCGAATCTTTTAACTTTTCACGCAAATACTTGAATCCCCGGTTCTTTTGGGTTTTTACCGTATTAATACTGATTCCGAGCAGATCGGCAATCTCATTTCCCGAATGTCCCTGAATACTCATCAAAAGTAGTTTTTTTCTTTCTTCGGGCAGATCTTCTATATAGACATAGAGTTGGCGGATCAATTCTTCCCGTACGGTTAAAGCGAATTGTTCGTCGGGTAATTCAACCTCCTCCGCTACCATCTTACGTAAAATATTCTGACGGGAAGCCTGGGTACGAAGATGGAACAGGGCATTGTTGTAGGTCGAGCGATATAAATACCAAGTCAATTCTTTGATATCCAGAAAGGTCCGG
>OGOE01001894.1_pt1 | contig 11187 bp, 10 predicted proteins | sample 1552611 | NCBI WGS metagenome assembly OGOE01 (sample SAMEA2580129, study PRJEB22360) | human gut metagenome | biome: human gut; feature: human-associated habitat; material: faeces | place: Denmark | collected 2008/2010
GAACCCGTTTTTACTGAATGTCGGTGAAGATATACTCAGTGTAGTAAGGGATAAATTCCTGATCGGTTCGATTTGTGAGGGTTGCAGATCGGTATTACAGATTCTCAACTCTTTGAGTGAGCTCAGATGCAGGGAGGATGGAAGCTGAAGATTATTGAATCCTATGAGCGTCAGCTCGTTCAATTGTGAACAGTTCCATAAACTGGCCGGGAAAGTATTGTTATTTATATTCATCTCGGCTTCGAGTTCCAGTACTCTGAGATTGCTCAATTTCGTGAAATCGGTTTCTATGGTGATGCCCTTTTTATTAAATCCAGCGAGACCGATATATTCCAGTTGGGTGAGATCGGCGATATGGGCCGGGAACACTGTCGTATTCGAATAGACAACCAGATAACGTAAATTTGCCGGAAATACCGGAAGTGTATTTTCAGCTGTACAGCTGATGGATAATTGTTCCAGCGTAGTCATATCTTTCAGGAATACCGGAATTTCTGTCAGCGGATTATCATCGAAATTGAAAATCTTTAATGCTGTCAATTGTTTAAAAGATTCCGGCAGACTCCATGAAACACCCAGTTCTTCATCAGGAGTAGTTGTGTCGCTCATTGTCCCGGCAATCGCTTTGGTTGCGTAGTTACCTAAGTACTTGAGTTCGTCGTATCCGATTCCGACAACCCGTCCTTCCTCGTTCAGGGTAACCCCTTCCCATAAACTGATCTTTTGGCCTGCCCGTTTCCATTGTAAAGCGTAATCATTGTCGGCAGGTAAAGCATCCCGTAAATCGAACATAGCCTGACGGTCGGTTTCCGATACTGTAGGTAGCGCCGGTAAATGAAGACAGGCTGTTCCGTTTTCATCGATTACCAGGGTTTGCGGGTTACACATTCTGATATCATAAAGTGTCGTACCCAGGCTGTCCAGACAAATGAATTCGTTTATGATGTATTCTCCACTACTTACATATGCTGCGTCAGAGAAATACTGTGTAATTAACAGGGTATCCTTATCCGATGATAATCCAGGTAAATAGAAAGGAATCCGATAACCGCTTTTTTTATTTTCAAGTAATAGACTGATATCCCGGATACTACCTATGTTTATCTCGTCGGTAAAAGTAAAATGGAGGCATACGGTATCCTGTAAAGGTGCTTCATCAGCAGTCACATCTTCTGAAACAGTCGCACCCCATGGAGTGGTTTCCATGTCGAAGGTGATGTTCCAAATTCCTCCGGTCAGGTTAGAAATGGCATGAATGGTATGGATTTTATTGGCTTCAACTTTATTCTTCAAAGGAATGTCAAATGTTTTAACGCCTTCGTTGCTTTCCAGTACAAATTCGAGTGAAGCGACAGAATCTGTGGTGGGGAAAGTGATGGCCTGACCGGTATATACACCGTCCTGCTTTTTAGCCATCGGGATATTCAGTTTGATGCTTTCTCCTTCGGCTTCTCCGCTGAAACGAATCTTTTCAGGTGATCCGGTTAAAGCGACCGATTTCACAGTCACATCGTTACCGATCCCTTTGAGTTCGATATCCATGCGTCCCACAAGGCGTTGCAGGGCGGCATTACTCTTGTTGTCTTTCCCAACGGTGAGGGTATCGATACCTTTGAAAATACTTCCGGCACTTAAAACATTGCCTTCCGATTCCTCCAGAGAGAGGGTGATATCTTCTAATTTCTTATCTTCCTGAATACCGCTGATTAAATCCGATTTGATGTTGGAAAGATAAGCGAAAGTATACTGTCCGATAGGAAGTTTGACCGGAGAGACACTTTTCAGATTTTCGTATTCGCTATGTCTGACGAAATTTCCTGTTTCGTCGTAGATAAGCACGTGAAAGGTTTCGACGATATTGCTTAATTCCTCTGCGCTGAGGTTGGCCTGAGCTCCGCTGAAATTCAGTTGTACTCCTCCGTCAGGGACTGTCGTGAGCGTATCTTCCTTTTGACAGGAACAAAAAAGAACACTCCAAAGCAGAACGATGCTATAGGTTATTTTTTTCATATCTTGATTCTTTTTGGGTTATAAAACGCTTACTTCTTCTTCGAGAGTCAACTGCCAATCTTCGGCTCCACTTTTCGTTATGGCTTTTTTCCGGAGCATGAAATTCAATTCGAGTTTTTTGTTGGCTTCGATTGCATGCTTACCGGTAAACTCAAACATTCTGATTTTGTTAATTCCATTTTCATCGAGGTAATCGATTTCAATCATTCCTTTTACCACTCCATAGGTTGGAAAAACATAGTACCAGGAATTGTCTGTCCGTATATATTCGTCATAGTATACAGGTTCATCTTCATAATCTCCCAGACAGATACATGCAGGGGAATTTGTAATATGGCAACTAGGATAACCTTGTATATTTAAAGAGTCAAAATTGGTGATATTGATTTTTACTCCACCAACTAACCTTTGAAGCTCAAATTTCTTTTCTCCAGAGACAGGATCTGCTTTCAATACTCCTCCAAACAGGTTTTCAGAGACATTGTCGTGTCTGTTGATTCTGATATAGTTCCGATGAAGCTCCATGTGAAGATCTTTTAATTCTTCAAGAGAACCCGAACAGGCTACCGTGATAAAGGTATGAGGTTCCGGTTCCAAATCCTGGAGGACAATCGGATCTCCCCAAGCCAACTCTTGTTGAAAATAGATCGGTTTGGCCGGAGTCGAACTCTCGGGGAAATAGAATAAGAACAAGGAATCGATTCCCGATTGATAAATAGAATCTGTGCTATACAGGGATAAGGCAAAATTTTTTCCGGTAACGACCGATTGCTCTTCCTGTGTCTCTGTCGAACAAGAAAAGAGAGAACACAAGATGATAAAAAACAGTAATTTCTTCATGGTCTGTGATTTTGCAAGATTAAACGAACGATTATATTAGCGTAATAACTTGTCAAATCGTATTTATGCGCAAATTTTTGTATAAAATTGACGGCTAGATGTTTAGTTTGTATAAATTTTTCATACATTTGTCTCACATTTTGTATTTTATTTAACCCAAATAATCGTCTATTTTTTTTGTTACAACTATTATAGCGGTTAGATCTGATTTCTGTAACTGTCGTAACTAAAAAATTCCAGGATTTATTTTTTCTTTCTATTCCGATTCCGGGTTTTGTGCCGTCAGCACTACAAGTCAAAGGAAGGAGAAGGAAAGTTTTATTGAATGAAAGGACAGGCCCCTATCGGAGCAGGAATACCTGAGTTACCTAACCGGATTTTTATAAAACACTGATTTACAAGCAAAATCTTAATATGAGGGGTTCAGAAAATATCTGTTTTGTAGGAGTTCATATTTTTAAGGTCGCCGTTCGTTTCCCATGAAGTGCTAGCATCAGTCGAAGGTATTTGTGTTCGGTGACCATTGGAGCTCTGGCGAGTGGTATCTTACTTTTTTCTGAACGCCCTGGTGTCTGACGGAAATGTAACGTAAAGTTTTTTTGCGAAGTGAGGAGTTCCGCCGGTCAGTGAAAGAAAAAGCCAACTGACCGACAGAAGCGACCGGGTCACCGAACACGAACAAGTACAAAATGCCAGGTCTTTCCGGCAAAGCCAGAAAAAGATCAGCGTCCCTTCCGGGCTACGCTAATCCTTCGACGTTTTACCGATCCATTCACGGATACCGTTCTCGTCCATTCGGTTCAATAGCTTTCCCTCTTTCCAGTTCAGGTCGGGATAAGCCTTTTTCAATGCGCCGACACTGTTGGTAATGCCGCTTCCACCCGATGTAGCGAAAGGAATAAGAGTCTTACCTGCCAGGTGATGAGTTTCAATGAACGTATCGATAATACGTGGAGCAAGATTCCACCAGATCGGATAGCCGATAAAAATCACATCATAATCGGCAATATTCTTTTTCGCTTCCTGAATGGCCGGACGCGACTTCGGATCGTTCATCTCTACCGAACTACGCGACCTTTTGTCATTCCAGTCGAGATCGGCATTTGTATACGATTCGACAGGGGTTATCGCATAAAGTTCTCCACCCGGGCTAATTTCTCAGCTGCACGTGCCGTAGTTCCTGTCACCGAGAAATAGGCAACAAGCGGCTTGTTATCCGATTGTTTCATATTTTGTTTTTCTTGGGCATTCGAGGCAGTCGCCATTCCAACGACCACCAATAATACGAATATAAATTTATACATAGAAAGCCGGTTTTTATTTTTGAATTTTATTATATGCTTCATCGTTTACAGGTTCGAGCCACTCGTTAGAAGAGCCTTCTCCCGGAATCTCGAACGCCAGGTGAGCGAACCAACTGTCGGCTGCTGCCCCATGCCAATGTTTCAAGTTAGCGGGAATATGGATCACTGTGCCGGGTAAAATTTCTACGGCTGGTTTACCCTCTTCCTGATACCAACCTCGTCCGGCAACACCGATAAGCATCTGTCCGCCTCCCTTTTTCGCGCGGTGGATATGCCAATTGTTCCGGCAACCCGGCTCGAACGTGACATTGGAAATATAAACCTGTTCACGCGATATAGGTGCAAGATAACTATTGCCGGTGAAATACCGGGCATAGGCCGCATTCGGTTCTCCGATGGGAAAGATCATCTCACGTTGGAAAGCAGCTTTCGCATCCTCACCGTTCGTATCTTCGGCCCACACTTCCTTGGCAAGCCGGAACGCAGCCCAAGCTTTCGGCCAACCCGCATAAAAACCGATGTGCGTGATAATCTCTGCAATCTCTGTTCGGGTAATGCCGTTGTTCCGGGCCGATTGCAAATGGAATGTCAGCGAACTGTCCGTTATCCCCTGACTGATGAGTGAAGTGATTGTTACCAAACTACGGTCACGCAAGCCGAGTTTGTCCGTACGACTCCAGACTTCGCCGAAAAGAACGTCGTCATTGAGTTCTGCGAATTTGGGAGCGAATGTTCCCAACTGGTCACGCCCCGCTGTTTGTTTGATTTTTTCCTGTGCCATACCGATTGTTGTTAAAATACTGAATACTAAAAATAAATAGATCTTGTTCATAATGGTATTTATTGGATAAAGTTATGTTTCAAGAATAGTTATCCGACAAGGATTTTCCTTTTCACGGACAGCATACATAGTCAATACACCGGGTTCACGACGCAAGGATATTTCACCGACTTCGGCAGCATATTTCAGATACGCATCGAGATATTCCGGCCAAACTTCAATTTTCGACAAGCGCACGATACCGTCCGAAGCCATGGGCAACTTAGCGCACATACCCGGTTCTTTATCGGGTTTCAGGCACTTGCCGATCACTTCTCCTGTAGCCAGGTAAGAATAAGCCGGAAATGTGAACAGAACCGGTTTCAGCCGGGTATAATCCAGTCGGCCGGTACTGTCGAGAACCTCTGGCCTGGCATAAGTATTAGCTACGGAGCAGATAAAATTATCGAAGCCGTCGGTTTCGTAAATATCCACCACCTCACACTCCATCGTTAAAGGGGAAGCATCGATTATAGGTGTACCTTTTTCTCCGATATGGTAATCGAAAACATTCGACTTATCGACCGAAGCACCGCTCACACTGCCTACATAATCGGCCTCAGGCAACATTTCCCGACTGACAAGATTGATCGACAACTTCTTCGACTTCCTGATTCCTTGATCGGTATAATGTTGCTTATTCATACTCACGAGTATACGGTCGTGACCGATAATGCCTGTGTGTCCGACGACAAGCCAGTTTACTTTTCCTTCCACCTGCGCGCCGATAACCGTCATCGGTTTCGGGTAAAGAGCCAAAAGATTCCCGATATTTTTCTTCCCCGTTTCCATCATACCGGAGGGGTTTGTCGTATGCTCTTTCACCGCCGTACTACAAGATAGCATAACAGACATAAGCAGTATATTTAAAATTGATTTTCCCATATCGCTTCATACAATAATCCTGATAAATTTTTGTTTTATTCATTTATTTATCGATCTGACTTTCGGTAAAGGGATCGGCACGGTGGCCCATCAGGTCTATTTTAGAATAAGCACGGTCGAACTCCTCCATCTCCCAGGCCGACAAACGAATCGTCCCCGCACCCAGAAAATCATCCAAATGTACCAGATCGGTTGTTCCGGGAATCGGAGCGATCCAGGGTTTACGCGAAAGCATCCAAATCAGTGCAAACTGTGCGGGAGTTACTCCTTTGCGTTCCGCCCACCGACGGACAAGTACAACAAGGGGCATATTGTGTTTCAGAGCCTCAGGTGTAAATTGCGGCAGCGTGGCACGACGGTCGGGTTTCTCGAACCGGCTGTCTTCATCGATTTTTCCCGTAAGAAACGCCCGTCCCAAAGGACAATAGGGTACAAAGCCGATACCTAGCTCTTCGAGTGTCGGAAAAATTTTCGTCTCCGGCTCCCGCCACCAAATGGCATATTCGCTCTGCACCGCCGTTACGGGACATACGGCATGTGCCCGGCGGATAGAACGGGCACTGGCTTCGGACATACCGAAATGTAGTACTTTCCCTTCCCGGATCAAATCCTTCACGACTCCCGCCACCTCTTCCATCGGTACGGCAGGGGCGGCACGAAGCGGGGAAAAAAAAGAGATGATCGGCAGGATCGACACGATGCTGATACAACAGATCGATATGGTCGGTGCGGAGGCGTTTCAAAGAACCGTCAACCGCACGACGGATATGATCAGGACGGCTGTTTAACGTTGTCGGCTTACCTTCTTCCACACCAAATCCGAATTTTGTGCCTATTCTGATTTTATCCCGGAACGGTGCAACGGCTTCTCCTACCCATTCCTCGCTGGTATGAGGACCATAAACCTCGGCCGTATCGAAAAAGGTGACCCCTTTATCATAAGCCCGGCGAATCAGGGCGATCATCTCACGCTTGTCGTATTTCCCACCGTAATAACCCACCATCGGCAGACATCCTAAACCGATAGCCGACACATCCAGTTTTCCTAAACGACGATATTCCATTTTTTCATTCGGTTGCAGTTTATCTCCAACTTTATCCGTCTCTCCTTTCGTCCCGGATAACGGTGCGTGAGCGAATACCCGGGAAACACCCGTTGCAGCTCCGGCTGTAAGCAGTGCGAAACTCGACGCCTTTTTCAAAAAGTTTCTACGATCCATAGGCTCAGTCATTTCAATAAAAATTCTACATACAAAAATACTGCGTTGCAAAAAAGTCTTCGTATCTAAATTACAGATTCTTATACCATTTTTCCGTTTTAACCCGTTTTACCATTCGATTGAAGAAGCCACTGTTACCGGATCCTGCGGATTACCGATCAGGGGTGTTGCTTTATCGAACGAGCGCAGGATCTCCATTTCATTGGCTTCCAATCCGAAATCGAAAACTTCGAAATTTTCCTTCAAACGGTCGGGATGCATCGTTTTCGGAATGACGACCACTCCCGACTGGATTTGAAATCGCAATACCACCTGACGTACCGTTTTATGGTACCTGTCGGCGATATACATCAAAACCGGGTCATCGTAAAGTGCATCGATTTTTCCTTGTCCGAACGGAGCATAACCCTCGTGCTGTATACGATATTTCTTCATCCAGCGGTAAATCTCTGTCTGCTGTGAAATAAGGTTGGTCTCGATCTGATTCACGGCAGGCACGACCTTATTATACAGTATCAGGTCGATCAGTCGGTCGGAGGTATAATTCGATACGCCGATAGCACGGATTCTACCCGCTGCATACAGCTCTTCCAGTTCTCGCCAGGCGGCATAAGTATTGCCGAACGGCCAGTGCAACAACACAAGATCCAGGTAGTCGGTCTGCAACTTCCGCATCGATTCTTCTACTGAAGCCCGGGTATGTTCATAATTCTTAAACCACACCTTTGTCGTGATAAACAACTCCTCCCGTGCCACATCACTCCCGGCAACCGCCCGGCCGATATACTCCTCGTTTCCATATCCCTGGGCCGTATCGATCGACCGATAACCGATCCGGATAGCCTCCGATACGCTCCGTTCACATGTGTCGGGATCGGTCAAAAGAAAAGTTCCTAATCCCAATACCGGCATTTCAATGCCATTGTTCAGTTTTACAGTTTCCATATCATTGCTTTTATTCTAAGGCAAAATTACCTGCATTCCCTGCCCCGGATGTCCGGAAAATCCTGTTTTCCGAACCAATTTTACAGATTGTCCCATAAATTTCGTATATTTGTATCATACAGGATGCGGTTCGGCCATGCCAAATTTGAAAACAAAGTTTTTATTTGTTATTGCACTCACCTTCCGGTATATTTATAATCGGTCGGCCATATAGACTATAGACGTGATGAGCCATATGTTGAAAGTGAAAAACGTAAACGATTACAGTGCCTACCTCGGACATTCCGCCCAACACCGATGGGTAAGCGTCATCGATTATGCAGAGGTAACACCTATCCGTCATTCTCTCTGTAATTACAGCGTTTACGGATTATTTCTGCGGGACGATATCCTGATCGATCTGACCTACGGTCTGGGAAAATACGACTACAACAAGGGAACGCTCATTTGTGTGGCTCCCGGACAGATAGGCGGGAAAGAGGATGACGGAGAGCGGGTAGAGATAGAAGGATGGGCACTCCTGTTTCATCCCGATATACTCCGGGGTTCTCCGCTCGAAAATAAAATCAAAGAGTATTCTTTTTTTTCCTACCAGACAAACGAGGCCCTGCACATGACCGGAGAGGAAAGGGAAATTTTTATCTCCATGCTGCAACAACTCCGTCACGAACTCGGACACCGACCGGATAAACAGCAAGATTCGATCATTCTTTCTTATATCGAACTAATCCTAAACTATGCCAAACGTTTCTATGACCGGCAATTCATGACCCGTCGCCAGGATAACAACGATATACTGGCCCGTTTCGAGAAATTGCTGGATGATTATTACAACAACGGGAAACAATTGTCCAACGGTATTCCGAGCGTATTGTATTGTGCCGAACAACTTTGCATGTCATCGAACTACTTCGGCGATCTGGTGAAGCGAACGACGGGAGAAACAGCAGGTAACCACATCCGCCGGTTTATCGTCGAAAAAACCAAAGACAAACTGATCGGCGGTAATTCTATTTCTCAGATCGCTTACGACCTCGGCTTCGAATATCCACAACATTTAAGCCGGTTATTCAAAAAACAAGAGGGATGTACCCCCACGGAGTACACCGAACGGCTACAAAAGAACAGCACAACCTCCGGTTCCGACCGGCCTCACCGGCAATCGTAAAAAAGCACCCTTTACTATATAAAAGTAAATAATCATTTCAATTAAAAAAAATACAATTTCGACACTTTCCTTTGCAAACGTCTGCACAATTATATGTCCTTTGATCTATTTTTTTATTTGCCGCAAAAGGTTATCTTTGTCCGGTTTATGCGCTAAACGAGTGGTGATTAGCAATATATTAATCTATAAAAGCGATAAAAATGGTATATTCACAGGAAGTACAACACATGTGTGTTGTCAAAAAAGGTCCGAACCATGGACCGGCCCCAATTCCTGAAGAAGGCAAATGGGTGAAAGCAAAAGAAATCAAAGACATCTCAGGTTTAACCCACGGTATCGGTTGGTGTGCTCCTCAGCAGGGGACTTGTAAACTGACCCTGAATATCAAAGAAGGGGTAATCGAAGAAGCCTTGGTGGAAACTATCGGTTGTTCAGGAATGACCCATTCAGCAGCTATGGCTGCAGAAATCCTGCCGGGCAAAACGATTCTCGAAGCATTGAATACCGACCTGGTTTGCGATGCGATCAACACAGCTATGCGTGAATTATTCCTGCAAATCGTATATGGACGTTCACAGAGTGCTTTCTCCGAAGGCGGACTGGTGATCGGTGCAGGCCTCGAAGATTTGGGTAAAGGTCTGCGCAGCCAGGTAGGAACCATGTTCTCTACCAAAGCAAAAGGTGTTCGTTACCTGGAACTGGCCGAAGGATATGTAACCCGTTTGGCTCTCGACGAAGACGACGAAGTATGCGGATATGAATTCGTACGCCTCGGCGTTATGATGGACCTGATCAAAAAAGGTACCGACGCTAACGAAGCATTGAAGAAAGCCACTTCAAACTACGGACGTTTCGCCAATGCAGTTAAATATATTGACCCACGTCACGAATAAAACAGGAGGAACACACTATGGCAAAAAGAGAAGTAAAATTTGAAAGTCAGGATCGTCGGATCGCTCAGATCAACAAAGTATTGAACTCCTATGGCATCGCTTCTATCGAAGAAGCCGAAGCAATTTGCGACGCAAAAGGAATCGATCCTTATCTGGAATGTGAACAGACTCAGAATATCTGTTTCGAAAATGCAAAATGGGCCTACGTAGTCGGGGCTGCGATTGCAATCAAGAAAAATTGTACCCATGCGGCCGATGCTGCCGAAGCTATCGGCGAAGGCCTGCAGGCTTTCTGTATCCCCGGATCGGTAGCCGACGACCGCAAAGTAGGTCTGGGCCACGGTAACCTCGCAGCCCGTCTGCTACGCGAAGAAACACAGTGCTTCGCTTTCCTGGCAGGCCACGAATCCTTCGCAGCTGCTGAAGGTGCTATCAAAATCGCTGAAATGGCCAACAAAGTACGGAAAAATCCATTGCGGGTGATCCTGAACGGTCTGGGAAAAGATGCTGCTATGATCATCTCCCGGATCAACGGTTTTACTTACGTACAAACCGAATTTGATTACTATACCGGCGAACTGAAAGTTGTTAAAACCAAAGCTTACTCCGACGGTCCCCGGGCAAAAGTAAACTGCTACGGAGCCGACGATGTACGCGAAGGAGTCGCTATCATGTGGAAAGAAGACGTAGATGTTTCCATCACCGGTAACTCTACTAATCCTACCCGTTTCCAACACCCCGTTGCCGGAACTTACAAAAAAGAACGTGTACTGGCCGGAAAACCCTATTTTTCAGTAGCATCAGGCGGTGGTACGGGCCGTACCCTGCATCCCGACAATATGGCTGCAGGCCCTGCTTCCTACGGTATGACCGATACACTCGGACGGATGCACTCGGACGCACAGTTCGCCGGTTCATCTTCCGTACCTGCCCACGTAGAAATGATGGGATTCCTCGGTATGGGCAACAACCCGATGGTAGGAGCGACTGTAGCTGTTGCCGTTTCTGTTGCACAGGCACTGACCAAATAATCGGATCATCGTCATCCAGATACAAAAATCCTGCAGGTCCACTCCCGCAGGATTTTTTTATAATTGCTTTA
>OGOE01001896.1_pt1 | contig 11185 bp, 10 predicted proteins | sample 1552611 | NCBI WGS metagenome assembly OGOE01 (sample SAMEA2580129, study PRJEB22360) | human gut metagenome | biome: human gut; feature: human-associated habitat; material: faeces | place: Denmark | collected 2008/2010
GTAGCCGCCAGGCACCGCAGCCGGGGGCGTCTATTGCCGCGATTGGAAACAGCGAACAATCGGCTTTGCAGGAAACCATCAGCGGACCGGAGAAAATGCCTAAAACAGAGGAGAATAAGCCAATGAAAATTCAGGTGCAGGCAGGCGAGCACGTTATTGTGTATGCATTAAACAACAGCCGCGCCGCCAAAGAATTGTATGCACAGCTGCCTTTGCGGACAACTGTAGAAAATTTTAGCACCAATGAAAAGGTGTTTTATCCGCCGCAAAAACTTTCCATCGCCGGCGCGCCGTTCGTAGATGCGCAAAAGGGAACGCTGGCGTATTATGCTCCGTGGGGCGATGTGGTGATGTTCTATGACAAGGGAAGCGGCTTGTATGAACTGGGGAGAGCGATTTCCAGCATTGATGAAATTGAAAAGCTTGCAGGCGCGATCACTGTGACGGCGGTTGATTGATTTCGGCAAGAAAGGCTCTGTATTGATAAGCTTATAATCAGGGCCTAATCGGCTTGCAAGAGGCACATTATCAGAAGGCTGGCTCAAAATTTTTCTGCGCCAAAACCATCTAAGTGAGGAGTGGCCATAACAATGAAATTCATAGAAAACCAAACCTTTGATAGGGAGCGTGCGCTTTATGGGGAGCGGAATCTCCATTTGAAGCGGTGCACCTTTGACGGCCCGGCAGATGGCGAAAGCGCCTTAAAAGAGTGCTGCGGCATTCAGGTAGAGGACTGCTTGTGTAATCTGCGCTATCCTTTTTGGCATGACCATGGCCTGAAGATCAGCGGCACTGAGCTGACGCCCCATTGCCGCGCCGCGCTGTGGTATTCGGATCATGTGGAGATCACTGGAAGTAGGCTCCACGGAATCAAGGCATTGCGAGAATGCAGCGAGGTCACCATGGAGGACTGCCGCATCGTTTCGGCTGAATTTGGCTGGTGTGTGCGGAAACTAAAGATGCTCCGCTGCTCCGCCGAGAGCGAATATTTTATGATGCGCTCGGAGGACCTGCAATTTTTTGATGTGCGGCTCAAGGGAAAATACTCCTTTCAATACACAAAAAACATGACCTTGGAAAACTGTGTGCTGGATACGAAGGACGCTTTCTGGCATGCCGAACAGGTAACGGTAAAAAACAGCATCATCAAGGGCGAATACCTAGCCTGGTATTCCAGTGGGGTAACGTTTATCCACTGCACCATCATTGGTGCACAGCCCTTCTGCTATTGCAAAAATTTAAAACTGGTGGATTGCAAAATGGTGGATACTGACCTCTGCTTTGAAAAGTCGGAGGTCAACGCAACCATCACCACGCCGGTGATCAGCATAAAAAATCCACTTTCCGGCACAATCTGTGCCCCCTCTGTGGAGAAGATCATAATGGACGACCCAAATGCAGCAGGGAAAATTGTGCTTGAGGAGCAAGAAAACGGCAAAATGGAAAGCAAGCCCTGCGCTTGAGCAAGGGGCGACGAGCAATTTTCATGTTCCATCTTAGCCGTCCACAGGACAAAAGTGATAAAAGGTATCTTATAGAAAGAGGGATTTTAAATGAGCAAGAATGTTTTGGTGATATCAACCAGCCCCCGCAGGAATGGTAATTCCAAGCTGTTGGCAGATGCATTTGCCAACGGCGCAAGGCAGGCTGGCAACAGCGTTGAAAATATTTCACTCCATGATAAAACCATCTGCTTTTGCAAGGGCTGCCTTTCCTGCCAAAAATCACAACGGTGCGTGATTCATGATGACGCAGATACTATTGCACAAAAAATGCGCGCCGCTGATGTGCTCGTGTTTGCTACCCCAATTTATTATTATGGGATGAGCGGACAGATGAAAACGATGTTGGATCGTGGCAATCCCCTATATGCTTCTGACTATGCTTTTCGGGAGGTTTATCTGCTGGCCGCCGCGGCCGAGGAAGAAGAGCATACAATGGATGGCGCGGTCAACGGCCTGAGAGGCTGGCTCGCCTGTTTCCCCAAGGCACGCCTGGCAGGAACGGTGTTTGGAGGCGGCGTGGATGTGGCGGGCGCCATCAAAGAACACCCCGCTTTACAAAAAGCTTATGAAATGGGCATGGCGGTTTCGAATGGCTGAACGATTAGATCCGTGGGGTGGCTTCTACCAAAACCTGATTGACGCCGGGTGTAGCCAAGCGACGGCACAGCAATGTGTGGCTTTGGCGAGAGGCGAAAAAAAGGCCGATCTACTGCGGCTTCTTTCCCATCATCGAGCGGCTCTGCTGGATGCTGTGCATGCAAACCAGAAAAGGATTGATTGCCTCGATTATTTGCTTTATCGAATCGGCAAAGAGGGCGCGGATAGAAGATAAATGCTTCTGCTCCAAAAAGCCTTTTACATTCCCGATCGCTACTCCCGGTGTACACCGAGGGTGGCAATAAGAGATTGCTTGAAAGCGCGCGCTGTAACTTGATTTTCCGCGTTATATCGGTTATAATGAAAAAAATTAAAGTAGAAATAGATGATGCTGAAAATCGGATGAACCATCCTGCATGGATGATTCAGATTGTGCAAATACCACGAGCAAAACGCCTATGAAAGCGCACGGTTTGCAGGAGTGGGTGCGAATCATCTTTTCAGAATGACCCCGGAGCACCGCAAAGGTGCGGCGCCCGGGGGTTTTTCCGTGGTTGTGGAAGAAATGGTGGGGAAAGGCGAACGTTTTTCCTTGCAGAGAAAGGTTGGTCATATGAATGAGCATGCAGCAGATCGGTTTTGACAACGACAAATACCTCAAAATGCAGTCCGAGCATATTCAGCACCGGATCGCACAGTTTGACAACAAACTATATTTGGAGCTGGGTGGTAAGCTGTTTGATGACTATCACGCCTCGCGTGTGCTGCCTGGATTCAAGCCGGACAGCAAGATTAATATGCTCCTTAAGCTCAAAGAGCAGGCTGAAATCGTGATCGTGATCAACGCCGCCGATATCGAAAAGAGTAAGGTGCGCGGCGATCTCGGCATTACCTATGACGCGGATGTGCTCCGCCTCATTGACGCTTTCCGCGGCGTGGGGCTCTTTGTGGGCAGCGTTGTCATCGCCCAATATGCCGCGCAGCCGATGGCGGATAAATTTCGCAATATGCTGGACAAGCTCGGCGTGCCGGTCTACCTGCATTATCCGATCGAGGGTTATCCAAACAATATCCCCCTCATCGTCAGCGAAGAGGGGTTTGGCAAGAATGAGTATGTTGAAACCAGCCGCCCGCTGGTGATCGTCACGGCGCCCGGCCCCGGCAGCGGGAAAATGGCGACCTGCCTTTCCCAGCTCTATCACGAGCACAAGCGGGGGATTAACGCCGGTTATGCCAAATTTGAAACCTTCCCGGTGTGGAACCTCCCGCTGCGCCATCCGGTCAATTTGGCGTATGAGGCTGCAACGGCCGACTTAAACGACGTTAATATGATCGACCCCTACCATTTGGAAGCCTATGGCGAAACCACTGTCAATTATAACCGCGATATTGAGGTTTTTCCCGTGCTGAATGCCATTTTTGAGCGCATCGCGGGGGAGAGCCCCTATAAATCGCCCACGGATATGGGCGTCAATATGGCTGGCAACTGTATCTGCAATGATGACGCATGTAGAAACGCTTCCTGTCAGGAAATCATCCGCAGATACTATGCATCCCGGAGAAGACTTCTTCTCGGCGCATGCTCTGAAGAAGAAACTTATAAATTAGAAATGTTAATGAACCAGGCAGATATTACCGTTCATGACCGTCCGGTAGTCGATGCGGCTCTCACCGAATCCGAGCGTACAGGCGGGCCTGCAGCTGCACTGGAACTCCCAGACGGCTCGATCGTGACAGGCAAGACATCGGATCTTCTTGGCGCATGCTCTGCTCTTCTTTTGAATGCATTAAAAGAACTTGCAGGTATCGGACATGAGATCAAGATCATCTCTCCACAGGCGATCGAACCAATCCAGAGTCTGAAAACAAAATATCTGGGAAGCCGCAATCCACGCCTTCATACCGATGAAGTTCTGATTGCCCTTTCTGTAAGTGCTGCTACCAGTGAAGATGCAAAACTTGCGATGGAACAGCTTCCTAAATTAAAAGGCTGTCAGGCTCATGTATCTGTTATGCCGGGGTCTGTAGACATCAAACAATTCAAACTGCTGTCTATTCAGGCAACTTTTGAAGCAAAATATGAAAAAAACTCTGTATTTTTTAATAACAAAGGTGTATAATCTTAAAGTATTTTTTTGAACACTTTATATAACAGAGAAACTAATTTTGACTTAAGGAGGAAGTTATGGCAGTAAAATACGTATTCGTTACAGGCGGTGTAGTATCTGGATTAGGTAAGGGGATTACAGCCGCATCTCTCGGACGTCTGCTGAAAGCTCGTGGTTACACAGTTACAATGCAGAAATTCGATCCATACATCAACATTGACCCTGGTACTATGAACCCTGTACAGCATGGTGAAGTATTTGTAACTGATGATGGTGCTGAGACCGACCTTGACCTTGGACATTATGAAAGATTCATCGATGAAAGTCTGAGCAAGAATTCCAACGTAACAACCGGTAAGATTTACTGGTCTGTTCTTCAGAAGGAACGCCGTGGAGATTTTGGCGGAGGAACGGTTCAGGTTATCCCACATATTACAAATGAAATCAAATCCCGTTTTTATCGCAATCCAGCCGCTGAGAATACGGAAATTGCCATTATTGAAGTCGGCGGAACCGTTGGTGACATCGAAAGTCAGCCTTTCCTGGAAGCCATTCGTCAGTTCCAGCATGAAAAAGGACGTGAAAATGTTATCCTGATTCATGTCACACTGATTCCATATCTGAAGGCTTCTCAGGAAATGAAGACAAAACCTACCCAGGCAAGCGTTAAAGATCTTCAGGGAATGGGAATCCAGCCGGATATTCTGGTATGCCGTTCCGAATATCCACTCGGTGTCGGACTGAAAGACAAAATCGCATTATTCTGTAATGTACCGTCTAATCATGTACTGCAGAATCTGGATGTAGAATATCTGTATGAAGCTCCTCTTGCAATGGAAGAAGAGAATCTTGCGGGTGTTGTATGTGAATGTCTCCACCTCGACTGCCCGAAACCGGATTTAAAAGACTGGACAGAAATGGTCGACTACCTTAAGAATCCAAACACCGAAGTCATAGTTGCTTTGGTTGGTAAATATATTCAGCTTCATGATGCTTACATCAGTGTTGTAGAAGCATTAAAACACGGTGGAATCTTCAGCCGTGCTACTGTAAATATCAAATGGATCGATTCAGAAACCGTTACTGCCGATAATGCCGAGGAATTATTTAGTGACGTAAGTGGTATCCTGGTTCCCGGCGGATTCGGTAACCGTGGTATCGAAGGAAAGATCGAGGCGATCAAATATGCACGTACACACAATATACCGTTCTTAGGTCTCTGCCTCGGAATGCAACTTTCTATCGTAGAATTTGCAAGAGATGTCATCGGTTACAATGATGCTCACAGTGCAGAACTTGATCCAAACACCACTCATCCGGTCATCCATATCATGCCAGAGCAGATTGGCATTGAAGATATCGGCGGAACTTTAAGACTTGGGGCTTATCCTTGTGTACTTGATAAGACATCCAAAGCTTACGAAATGTACGGAACAGATCAGATCAGTGAGCGCCACCGTCATCGTTACGAGGTCAATAATGACTACCGCGAGGCTCTTACTTCTCACGGCATGAAGCTCTCCGGTCTCTCACCGGATGGAAGGATTGTTGAAATGATTGAAATTCCTGAACATCCTTGGTTCATCGCCACACAGGCACATCCGGAATTAAAATCAAGACCGAACAGACCGCATCCATTGTTCAGAGGATTTATCGAAGCTTCTCTGAAATATCAGGAAGAACATAAATAACTATTAAACGAATAAAAACAGGGAAGCTGTTGCTAACGCTTGCGTATCATGCAACAGCTTCCCTGTTTTTATCTCTGTATATAACGGATCCGATAACAGATTTTCCGTCCTTATACCGACCAGCTTACAGAACTTCCCTTTTCCGTCTTTTTCACTACAAGCTTATGATCGATCTGTTCTTTCAGTTCATTTACATGTGAAATAATTCCCACCAGTCTGTCTTTATCCGCAAGATCATTCAGTACACGAATTGCCTGATCTCTCGATGCATCATCCAGAGATCCGAACCCTTCATCTATAAACATCGTATCCAGATGGATTGCACCTGCTGTATTCTGCACTATATCAGAAAGTCCCAATGCCATAGACAGCGCTGCCATAAAAGATTCTCCGCCGGATAAGGTTTTGACATCTCTGATCGTATCTGTTGCCATATGATACACATCCAGTTCCAGTCCGGCCTGTCCCTGGCTTCCCAGCTTTTCAACATCTCTGCATTGCAGAATGAATTCGCCGGATGTCATACGGATCAGCCTCTTATTTGCGGCACGTATGATCTGCCGGAAATATTGTCTCTGGATATAAGTCTCGAAGTCCAGTTTTGCACTTCCACTCAGATTTCCATTCGCCGTCTTACTCAGATTACCAATGATTTCATACTGGTTCTGCAGTCCACTGTTCTTCTCAAAATTGCGTCTCAGATTATCCCTGATTTCTCTATTCTTTTCATTGATATTATGAAGCCTCATATATTCCCTGCGAATCTGCTCCAGCACTTCAGATGCTTCTTTTATTTCCTGTTTGATCTGCGCTATATCTTTCTTTTCTTTCCCCTTCAGTTGCTGTTCCAGTAATTTTCTGTTTGCTTCCAGTTCCTGAAGTTCTCTCTGATATGCTTCTGTCCACCGTTCTGCTTCTTCCAGTTCCGTCTCCTTTATGCATTTCCTATGATAACTCTCCTCATCCGCAAATCCCTGTGCCTTCATTACCTGTTCATAACGGAGTTTCTTTTTCTCTGCTTCTTTCTGAGATTGTAAAGCAGATGCCTTCACGGTCTTACTACGTCCTTCCAGTTCCTTTTCTTTATTTTGCATTTCTGTCAGACGTCTGGTCACTGTCTCATAATTCTTTCTCAACTGCTCCAATGCTCCTACTGTCTGTGCCAGATGTTTTTCTGCTTCTTCTATGGTCTCATATGGCAGTTTCTCCTTCGCAGTCTGATATTCAGCCTGTACTTTTGTATATACCAGCTTTGATTCCGTCAGGCATTGGTCCGTTTCCCGTTCTTTTCTTTCCAGTTCCACCGACTGCTCCGCAATCTGTTTCTGATTCTTCTTTAATGCTTTGCATTTTTCGGAAATCTGTTCCAGTTGTTTTAATTGTTCTTCTGTTTCTGCAAACGTCTGTCCCAGATTTTGCATAATCTTTTTCCAGTTAGTCTTAAATCCGTCTTCCGGCGCATCTTTTATGTTCATTTGAAGCGTCTGGCAGATTTTCTGTGCTGCCTGGTATCCTGCAAGACATTCCCGGAATGCAGCGACTTTTATATCTCTTGTTTTTTCTTTCCTGTCTCTTTCCTCCTTTGCAGATTCTACTTCTGCCTGTGTCGGTGCTTCGTCACTCAATAATGTAATCTGAGGATGTTCTCTGGAACCACAGACCGGACAAGGCTGTCCTGCTTCCAGTGTCAAAGCCAGTATTCCCGCCTGTTCTTTCAGAAACTTCTGATACTTCATTTCATATTCCGCCCATGCATGTTCATAATTCTTCTGTTCACATTCAGCTTCTTTCTTTGCTCTTTCGCAGTCTTCCTTTAATTGTTCTTTTCTGTTTTCCTGTCTGTCCAGTTCCTTATATTGCCGCATTTTTTCTTCTGTCTGTTGTTTTTTATTTCTGCATTCATTTATGCATATATCAACATCTTCATGTTGCTTTAGAAATTCAATTATTTCTTCGCTCTTATTCTGCAAGATTTCATTCTTTTCTTTTATTATTCTTGCATGATTTAAATATTTTTTTATTTCTTCTGCAAGTTTATTCAAAGTTTCCTGCTTTTTATTAATACTCTCATATTGCAAAATTGCATCCTGTATCCGCACTTTTTTCTCGGTCAGTACAATCTCTTTTTCTGTCTTTTCTTTCACAGCCTCTTTCTGATCTTCTGTAAGTTCCTGCAACAATTGTCTGCATTCCTGTAATTTCTTTTGAAGACTATGATCCTGTGTTTTTAACTCTGTCAGCCTTTTTTCTTCTTCCAGATATCTCTTTTCCTCTGTTCTGACACGTTCTGCACTCTTACCGGACTGTATCTGCTCCTTCATAAGCTCATATTTTGCCTTTTCCGCTGTTTTTTCTTTCAAATGGCTCAGTACCTGTCCATACGAATCAAAGAGCTGATCCAGAAGTTCTGCTTCCTTCAGCAGACGGTTCTTATCTTCCAGAACCATCTGTGCCCCGTCTGCTTCTTTTTTGCAGGCCTTTTCCAACCTGCTTCCCTGTCCGATGATTTCTTTTAGTATCTCCGATATTCTGTCTCTGTCCGGAATATCCTGTCCGGATACTTCTTTCCATTTTCTGCTAAGCTCCGTTTCTTTTCCGTTCTCACACACCGGATACTCTGTCCTGGCCATCTCAAGCTTCATTTCCTGCAGATTCTGTTCCAGTTTGACATATAACTGTACTGCCTGTTTCTTCAATTCTTCCTGTATTCTGTAATAAAAGCGTGTCTGAAATATTCTGGAAAATATCTTTTTCCGTTCTTTTGATTCAGCCAGCAGAAGCTTCAGAAATTCTCCCTGTGCTATCATGGAAATCTGGGTAAACTGATCTGCATCCAGCCCTGTAATTTCTACGATCTTCTGATCCGTCTCTCTCTTCTTTCCTTTGAATACACTTCCATCCGGCAGTGTCAGTTCTACCTTTGGGGTCTCCTTCACATATCTCAGTGACCCGTCTGCATATTTTCTTTTCCCCAGGCGCATATATTCCGGATTTCTTAGTATCTTATATTGTTTCTTTTGATATGTAAACGTGTACTCAACATAAGTATCCGTTCCTTCATCCGCATACTGGCTCCGCATCATATTTCCATCTCTGGTGCCGCCGCTGGTCCTGTCATACAACGCATATGTGATTGCATCAAAGATCGTAGTCTTACCTGCACCTGTATCTCCTGTGATCAGAAACAGTCCATTGGGAATCTCTGTAAAATCAATCTCTGTTCTGCCGGCATATGATCCGAACGCTGACATAATAAGCTTAACCGGTCTCATCTACTCCACTCCCTTCACATTGTCAAAGATTTCTTTCATGATTGTCTCCTCCTGCGTATTCATCTCTCTTCCCTGCATCTCCTTATAGAATTCACAAAAAGAGGTAAACGGATCCTTCATAACAAGTTCTTCATCCATTTCTTTTAATTTGGTTCTTGTTCTCTGATTATCTACCCGGATCTCTAATATATGGGAAAATACCCGTTCCAGCTGCTCTTTCGGTTTATATGGATCGATCTCATCTGTCAGCGTAATACTGATGTAATCCTCTTTTTCTTCTTCACCGGCTTCTTTTATAATTTCTTCCAGCGTTCCTTTTTTCTTCCTGACATCTCTGAGCGGATGCAGCGGATAGCATGCAATTTCCGGCTTCTCCCCTTTTTCTTTTAAAGTCACCACAGTAAGACTTTTGGTCTGCGTGCTCTCACTGACAGAATACTTCAAAAGCGTACCGCAATACCGGATCTTTGGCCTGCTGACGTACTGTGCCCCATGAAGATGTCCAAGCGCCACATAATCAAATTCTTTCACTGCCCCGATATCTACATTATCAATCCCTCCTACGGAAAATACTTCCGAATCACAGGTTTCCGGACTTCCTTCCTTTTCTCCTACATAAAACTGATGGGAAACTAATACATTTCTTTTATTATTATAATCTATCCCTTCTCGTTTAATGATTTCTCTCACAGCATCTGCATATGTCTCTGGTACATTGTTAACAAAAACATTTCTTACATATCCAGGTTTCATAAATGGCAACAGATAAAAATCTACCTCCCATATTTATCCTGCAATGTTACTTTTTCAATATGCTCTTCCGGCTGCTCCGGAACATTCCCCACAAGATAAATATGATGCCGTCTCAAAATCTCTGAAGCATAATTCAGACGATCAGGTGAATCATGATTTCCGCTGATGATCAGAATCGGAATTGCCGGTGTGATCTCTGAAAGTTCCGTCAGGAACTCATCAAATATAGTCACTGCTTCCGCTGATGGAACTGACTTATCATAAATATCCCCGGCAATCACAATTGCATCCGGACGCAATTCTTTTGCATAGGCAATGACCTCTTTTAAGATCACCTGCTGATCTTCTTTTAAATTATAACGATGAAGCTGCTTTCCGATATGCAGATCCGATAAATGGAAAAATTTCATACCTGTCCACATCCCTTCTATTTTATTTGCATCTTTCTCTATATTACACTATAATCAACTTATCTAACAAGACTATACAAAAAACTATAATCACAGATATGAGGTAATGAGTATGTTAAGAGAGATTAATCTGGATGAAATATCCGATGGGAAATTATACAGCAGCAACGATATGGCCAGGACTGACTGCAAAGGCTGGGCCGGTTGCCCCGCCTCCTGTCACGGTATGGGAAGTTCCATCATCCTTGATCCACTGGATGTGTACCGGCTTTCCATCAATCTGTCAAAACCAGTGAATGAACTCCTGGCCGGTCCGCTGGAACTGAATGTGGCAGACGGGATCATTCTTCCGAATCTGAAGATGACCGGAACCAAAGAGGCCTGTTCTTTCCTTGATGCGGACGGACGGTGTACGGTTCATGCATTCCGTCCCGGAATCTGCCGCATGTTCCCTCTGGGACGTTTTTATGAAAACCATTCTTTCCAATATTTCTTACAGGTACATGAATGTCCGAAAACGGATCGTTCTAAAGTAAAGATCAAAAAATGGCTGGATACACCGAATCTGAAAACCTACGAGAAATATATTGCTGACTGGCATTTCTTTCTGAAAGGGCTTCAGAAATACGTTATGAATCTTACTTCTGATTCTTCTTCAAATTCTGATTCAACTGCCAGAACAATCAGTATGCATGTGCTGACACAATTTTATCTGACGCCTTATGGGGAAGATGGGAATTTTTATGAGGAATTTTATGAGAGGCTGGAGAAGTCGCAGCTTTTTACTCAATCGCTTGGGATTTAATTCAGAAAGGCACGACGACCCGGACCTGCATAAAAAGTAGGAAG
>OGOE01001903.1_pt1 | contig 11154 bp, 9 predicted proteins | sample 1552611 | NCBI WGS metagenome assembly OGOE01 (sample SAMEA2580129, study PRJEB22360) | human gut metagenome | biome: human gut; feature: human-associated habitat; material: faeces | place: Denmark | collected 2008/2010
ATCTGTGCGAGGGCCCCCGCCGGACCCCCTGCCCCCCCCCCATCCTCATCCCACTCACCTATCCACCCGCAACTTCCCCACATACTTATCTGTACACCTCTTGCGCGCTTATCCACATACGCATTCGCACACGTATCCGCGCACCCATCCGTACGCACGCCCACGCACATCCGCACACACTTCCGCCTGCCAATATCCACCGAGTTATCCACATCATTTGCGCACCTAGTAAAGTTATGCACTTATCCACCGTTTTCGCCTATCCGGTGGCGCGCAAGCCGCATTTCTGCATATTGTTCGGTCATGGATATCACAGCAGGTCCGATGACGGACATCACAACAGTCGCCTCGCCGGCAACCGCGCAACCTGCGGTGCCGCCGATACTGTTTACCAAGGATCTGCCGGGACCGCTCAGCCTTAACCGTCTGGCCGCCTTCGGCACGTTACATAAGCTCGACGATTCCGCCGGCTACTGGATCGAGCATTCGGGCACACTGTATGGTCGCGCGAAAATCGTCGCGGAGGTCGCCCCGTTTGGCACTGTGGTGTGTTCGATGACCGCCGCTTGGGTATGGCTGGGAGGCCCCGACTTTCCGAGTACCATAGACGTGATTTCCACATCGCACTTCCGCTCGGCATCCGTCAGCCGCCGTATCCGCGTATTCAAAAGATTGACGTTGCCGGAGCAAATCATCAAGCTCGGCGGGCTGCCTGTCACCACGCCAGCCCGTACGGCTTGCGACCTGGTGATGAGTCCTGAAGACATCCCCGATCCTTCCACCGTCAACGCACTGGTGTGCCAGCTGATGTCCGCATACCAGTTTCGGCCAAACGACTGTCTGCAAATCGTCAAGGAGCATCGGCATCACAAGTACGCCGGACGCGCACGCATGTTTTTTGAATCGGTGCAGCAGGAGATGGACGAACCGGCTTTGGAGCAATGCGCATGACGAGGGGGTTCATTGTCAGAGGCCATCGCAGAGGCCGCCATGCCGCTCACCGTTTACGGCATTTGCGGCAGGCGCAACGGTTGCCTCGCCACGCGGCGGCGGCACACTCATCCGAATCCGCATCGCGCGCAATCTCGGATATGACCGCGCCGCCTGAACCGCCCATCAGACTTACGCCCGCGGTGGCATGTTCGCCCGATACGGATGTTGCCGTGCTCTGGCACATCGCATATCACGTGCCCGAACTGCGTAAATGGCTGGTTGCCAATCCCAAAGCCGACGCGCCTTTGCTGGAATTGGTCTCGCAGCGTGGTGGGCCCGGGGTCCGGCAGGCGTTGGAAATATTGTTCGAGTCGATGGAAGCGTAACGGGGAGATAATCGCCGGCTGCTGCGCTATCCCTTGATTTTCAGCACAGCCGCATACACCTGCTTGCGATTGGCCAACGATCCGTCAGCCAGTGGATGCTCCTGCACCACTTGCGCGATGGCGTCCTTGATACGCAGGCCGTCCTCCAAAGCACGGTCGATGGAGAGCACGGCCATGTCATCCACGCTCAACGTGCTGGGCGCGGCCGCTTCGGCCTCCTCGTTGGACGCGCCGCCGATGACCAGCACCATCTCGCCACGGGGCGGATCATCAATCACACTTTGGCGAATCTCGTCAATCGGGCCGCGACGAATCTGCTCATAATCCTTGGTGAGTTCGCGGCACAGGGCCATCGGGCGATTCGGGCCGAACGCGTCCAGCAGATCGTCCATCGAATCGGCAATGCGATGAGGCGTCTCGTAGAACACGATGGTGCGGCGTTCGGGCAACAGCGTGCGCAGATACTGCACGCGCTCGGAATGCTTTCGCGGTAGGAAGCCTTCGTAGCAGAAGCGGTCGGTGGGCAGGCCGGAGAGGGCGAGCGCGTCGAGCACAGCGGAGGGGCCGGGCGCGCAGGTGACGGGCAGACCGCGTTCAATGGCACGGCGCACGATGGCCAAGCCGGGGTCGTTGATGGTGGGCATGCCGGCGTCGGATACGACGAGCACGGTGGCGCCGGTTTCGACCTGGTCGAGCAGGCCGTCGGCCTTGTCGCGCTCGTTGTGGTCGTGATAGGCGATGACGCGACCGTTCACATAGACGCCGAGGCGACGGGCGAGATCGTAGAGGCGGCGCGTGTCTTCGGCGGCCACGATATCGGCCCGTCCCAAGAGGGCCACCAGACGGGCTGAAGCGTCGCCGACATTGCCGATCGGGGTGGCGGCGAGCACCACGGTGCCGGCGGGGATGGTCACGGCCGATTCGCGGGATTGGGCGACGGCGGATTCGCCGGCATGAACTTCATCATTGCGTTCAGGCACTTGCGTCACGCTACCGTCAGCGTCATACTGCTCATTCAACTCATCTGCGCTTGTCATACTCCCAGTATTGCCCATGCCACAGAGCAATCCACGACAATCCATGGCGAAATCGAGGCATTCTCCCTTTGCAGGGGCTGATTTCACATGTTCCGGAGGTCTACTTCCGTTTCAAGGGGCTCCTCATCCGGTGAAGCACCGATACAAACGGCTTTGACGCAACGCTATTCCGCCATTTTGGCGGCGTATCTACTTGACCATCAGCCCCTCGAAACGCAAGTAGACCTCCGGCAAACCCCAAATCAGCCCCTTGAAACGCGAGATGGCAGAATTTCAACGAAAACAAATGAAAAGACCCTCTGCGGTGGAATGAATGCAGAGGGTCTCGTGGAGCTGACGGTAGTCGAAACCGCGACCTCTTCGATGCGAACGAAGCGCTCTACCAACTGAGCTACAGCCCCTTGGATGTTACTTTGCTCCGCAAAGCAACTCGCAACAATATAGTACGGAGTACGGTCAAACGCAATTTGACGCCGAAGTGTCGCACGCGTGTCGACACGGTAACGTTTCGGTGTCGCAGACGGGGCAAGTCACCCACACCGCTCCGCATGGATACCGCGGCGGCACCCGGCAACGTCATCACGTCTCCAGCACGCCCAGCACCTTCTTTTCGTTGTAGAACGCGAACACGATGCCGCCCAGACCGCACAGCACGGCCGCGCACACGGCGGCGATGCGGTAGCCCGCGCCGGACGCCATGCCGATGGTGGAGACGCCGGTGAACAGCAGCATGGCCACGGACTGGCCCATCTTCATCGCAAAGGTGCGGGCCGCGTAGAACATGCCCTGACGGTCCTGGCCGGTGGTCTTGGAACTGGCGTCGGCGATATTCGCCACGATGGCCTGCGGCAGGATGCCGAACGCGGCCATCGGAATCGCGCCGACCACCGAGAGCACCAAACCCTGGGCCATCGCCGGAATGAAGCCGAGCACGGCCGAACCAAGGGCGCCGGCAAATGCGAACGCACAGGTGAAGATCACGAAGGCAACCAGCAGCAGCCTCTTCTTGCCGACCTTATTGGCCAGAATATTGACCGGCAGATAGAACAGCACAGAGACGCCGGTCATGAGCACGAAGTAGATGGTCGTGGTGGTTTCCGGCAGCTTGAGCAGGCTGGTCACGAAGAACGGCAGACCGGTCTGGAAGGTGGTGATGGCCACCCAGTAGACCACGTCGGAGCATACGAACTTGCGGAATTCGCCGTCGCCGAACGTCTGCTTCAGGGATTCGATGGTCGATTCGGAGGTGGGATGGGAGTTGACGTAGTCCTTCTCGCGGATGGCCAGCGGCGGCACCAGCATGCACACGAACGCCACGGCGGCCATGATGGTGAAGGTCACGCGGATGGCGGTGATGCGGCCCATCATCGGCACGAACGCGCCCCAAATCACCGGCGCCACGTACGCGATGGCCGTGCCGGCCACCCAAGTGAAGGAGATGGCGGTGGAGATGGTGAGTTGCTGCTTGGAGTCGTGGCCGAGTTCGGCGATGAGCGCGTTGTACGGCGTGCAGTAGAACGTGAGGGCGATGTAGTAGCCGATCACGGTGACGAACAGGAACGCCGCGTTCACCCAGCTGGTGCCGTTGATCGGGCTCCAGAACACGAGCACGGTGACCACCGCGAGCGGCAGGGCGGCGAATTTCAGGAACGGCATACGGCGGCCGGATTTGGCGTCGCAACGGTCGGAGAGAGACGCCACGGCCGGGTCCACGAACGCGTCGAAGAATCGGGCGAAGGCGGTGATGCCGCCCACCACGGTCACGATGCCGAGAACGACCAGGCCCTGCGGCACGAATACGGTCTGACCTTGGGAGATGGTCTCCTGGTCAGGTTGGTAGAAATACACGAGCCAGTTGGAGATGATGCCGGAAAGCAGCGCCCACCCGAACTGGCCGACCGCAAACGCCCACACTTTGGCGATGGGGAGATCTCTGATGGCTGACTTCGCCGGTGCAACTTGCACACCCGTTACACTTGCTGTAGTCGCATTGCCCATTCTCACAACCTCCGAATCAACATTGACACAGTGTCAAAATCCAGTATACACCGGCACACCATGCGCTCTACGATAGTGGGCATGACAAGTCTGACCGAGCAACTGCCATACGTATACGCTTTTCCTGATGCGTTGGGGACCGGATTACTGGTGCACACCGAGAGCGTATTGGACGATGAGATACGCGATCGTATTGGCTCGTTCATCCATGAATATGAGGTTGTATTATCTCGATTCCGCGATGATTCCATCGTCGGCCGGATGCGCACGGCCGCACATGGCGGCACGTTCGATTTTCCCGACTGGGCATCGGGTCTGTTTGGCCTGTACGACCGCCTGTTTGCGGCAACCGATGGGGCGACCGACCCGTGCGTGGGCGAGGATTTGATTCGGCTTGGCTATGACGAGTCGTATTCGTTTACGCCTGCGCCAGATGCCGCTGAACATGCAGGCGCGATCCACGGACGAGCCATTTGGTCAGCCGACGTTGAGCGGCATGGCACAACACTGGTGACGCGCGGACCGGTCGCGCTCGATTTCGGCGCGTGCGGTAAGGGGTATTTGGTGGATTTGCTTGCGGGGATGTTGGGCGATGGCGCGGGCCACCCTCAACCCATTCAATACGTCATCGACGCCGGGGGTGATTTGCTAGTGCACACGGACGAACCAATCACCATCGCCCTTGAAGATCCTGCCGATCCGGCCAACGCCGTAGGTACGGTCGAAATCAGCCACGGCGCATTCTGCGCGAGCTCCCCCAGCCGCCGCCACTGGTCTGACGCCGCAGGTCACCAACTTCACCATCTGCTCAACGCCATCGACGGACTACCGGTTGACGATGTAGCCGCCACATGGGTGGCCGTCACGCCGCCATCGAGCGCCATAACCACGAAGACATCGACGCATGGCAGCAATGCCTCGACAACGGCAAACCGCGATACCGACGATTCGTCGAACACCGTTGCGGCACACGTCCCTGTCACACTGGCCGACGGCCTCGCCACCGCCCTGTTCACCACCCCGGCCACCCAGCTGCGCGCTCACTTCCCCTTCGAATGCGCCATTCTCAACGCCAACCGCACCGCCGCCCAATCCCCCAATTTTCCCGGCGGCTTTTTCACACACTAATGTACGAAATCATCAGTATCACATCCAGTGGAGCATTCCCTCGGGTGGACCGATGGGTTGCTCCCCCCAGTCAGCTACGCTGACGGCTCCCCTCGGAGAGGGGAGCCGAGTATAGCTAATCCGCTAATCCGCTAACGCAGGAAACAATCCGTCAGTCAGCGAGTGCGAACTGGCTGGCGTAAAAACCGCCCGCCGCCAGCAGTTCGTCGTGCGTGCCGCGCTCGATCACGTCGCCGTGGTTCATGACGAGAATCATGTCGGCGTCGCGAATCGTGGAGAGGCGGTGCGCGATCACAAAGCTCGTACGCCCCACGGTCAGCGCGTCCATGGCCTTCTGGATCAGCTCTTCGGTGCGGGTATCGACCGATGAGGTGGCCTCGTCGAGAATCAGAATCGGCGCGTCCTGCACCATCGCACGGGCGATGGTGAGCAGCTGCTTCTGGCCCTGGGAGAGCGACGACTTGTCATCGAGCACGGTGTCATAGCCGTCCGGCAGCGAGCGGATGAAGTGGTCGAGGCCCACGGCCTTGCACGCATCCTCGATCTGCTTGTCGGTCACGCCGGGCTTGGAGTAGGCGATGTTCTCGCGCACAGTGCCGCGGAACACCCACGTATCCTGCAGCACCATGGAGAACTGGTCGTGCACGTTCCAGCGCGGCACGGACTTGGTGTCCACGCCGTCAATCGCGATCGAGCCGCCGGAAATCTCATAGAAGCGCATGAGCAGGTTGACCATGGTGGTCTTGCCGGCACCGGTCGGGCCGACGATGGCGACCTTCTGCCCGGCCTTGACGGAGGCGGAGAAGTCGTGGATGATCGGCTTGCCCGGCTCGTAGCCGAACTGCACGTGGCTGAATTCCACGTCGCCCTTCACTTCGTGGCCGTTGGTCCCAAGCAAAGCGGACTTGCCGGATTCGTCTTCCATCTCCGGCTCTTCAAGGAAGCCGAACACGCGCTCGGCGGCGGCCGCGCAGCGCTGCAGGTTCTGGAAGGCCTGCGCAAACTGCGAAAGCGGCTGAGTGAACAGGCGGACATACATCATGAACGCCACGATCACGCCGAACTCGATCTGCCCGTCGAGCGCGAGCGCCGCGCCCACCACGCACACCACCACGTAGCCGAAGTTGCCCACGAAATTCATGAGCGGCATCATCAGGCCGGAGAGGAACTGCGACTTCCAGCCGGACTCGTAGAGGTCCGAGTTGTACTTCTCGAAGCGACGAATCGAATCGGCCTCGCCGTTGTATGCCTTGACGATGAGGTGACCGGCGTACATCTCCTCCACGTGGCCGTTGACGTCACCCAGCGCCATCTGCTGCCGGGCGAAGTACTTCTGGGAGGACTTCATGATGGCCATCATGATGATCAGGCCGATGAGGCTGGCACCGATGGCGCACAGGGTCATGATCACGTTGTTGTAGAACATCATCACCAGCGCGCCCACGAACAGCGTCACCGAGGTAATCAGCGAGCCGAGCGACTGGCCCAGCGTCTGGCCGATGGCGTCCACATCGTTGGTTATGCGCGACAGCACGTCGCCGTAGCTAACCTTGTCGAAGTATTTGAGCGGCAGTTTGTTGATTTTGACCGAGATGGACTCGCGCAGTCGCTGGGCGGTGCGCTGGGTGACGTTGGCCATCATCCAGCTTTGCACGTAGCCGAGCACGGCGTAGCCCACGTACAGGGCCACCAAAGTCCAGGCGATGTGGCCCACCGTGCCGAAATCTACCGAGTTCATCACCGGTCTGCCGTTAACGATGGCGGGCAGACCTTTGACGATCTCGTTGGTCATGTCCTTGAGCTTGTCCGGGCCGACGATCTGGCAGACGGTGCCGGCCGCGCCCAGGATGAGCGCGATGATGATGACGGGAAGATAGTTGCGGCAGTAGTTCACGAGTTTGCCCATGACTTTGCCGAAATCATGGGGCTCTTCGACGGCACGCCTGCCGCCCATTGGTCCTCTTGGCATTTGTTTTACTCCTTAAAAGTCCGTATTGACCTCCCTCTGATGAAGGAGGTGGCGCGAAGCGCCGGAGGGAGAGAAGCCGTACGCGACTACCCCTCAGTCAGCTGTGCTGTTTTATTCGCTCGCTTATCAGCTCGTCTTCGCCTGGGAACAGCCCACTGGGCTGTTCCCTTTACGGCTCAGCCCCTGACATGGGGAGCTACCGCTGCCGCCCCCCTACGCCGTAAGCTCCGACTGGCTGAGCTGGGATTCGGCGATCTGGCGGTATACGTCGCAGTTGTCGAGCAGTTCCTTGTGCGTGCCCTGACCCACGACCTTGCCGTCGTCGAGCACGACGATGCGGTCGGCGTTCATGATGGTGCCGATGCGCTGGGCCACGATGAGCTTGGTGGAATCCTTGGCCTCGCGGGCGAGCGCGTCGCGCACTTCGCGGTCGGTCTTGAAGTCGAGCGCGGAGAACGAGTCGTCGAAAATCAGGATTTCCGGGTGACGGTACACCGCGCGCGCAATCGACAGGCGCTGCTTCTGGCCGCCGGACACGTTCGATCCGCCTTGGGCGATCGCGGCGGAATACCCGCCGTCCATGCGCGCCACGAACTCGCTGGCCTGCGCCACGTCGGCGGCGGCCCTGACGCGATTCAGCTGCTCGGCCGGTATATCGGCACCTTCCGCGGCCTCGCCAGCGGCGATCAACGCGGCCTCGCGCTTGCGCCCGGCCGGGGTGGAGGTATCGGCCATCTCGACCTCCGCCGGGTCGCCCGGCTGATCGCCGTAGCTCACGTTGGAGGCCACGGTGCCCCTGAACAGCACGGACTGCTGCGGCACGTAGCCGATCTTGTCGCGCAGGGCCTTCAGGTCGTAGTCGCGCACGTCCACGCCGTCGACCAACACCTGGCCTTGGCTGGTGTCATAGAAGCGCGGCACGAGATTGATAAGAGACGACTTGCCGGAGCCGGTGGAGCCGATGAACGCCACCGTCTGGCCCTGCTCGGCGGTGAAGTTGATGCCTTCCAGCATCGCCTCGCGCGAATCCGGGTAGGTGAAGCTGACGTTGCGGAATTCCACGGTGCCCCTCTGGCCGGTTTTGGCCACGTCGGCGGCGGTTTTGGTGCCGTTCTCGACGATTGGCTCAGTGTCGAGCACCTCCATGATGCGCTGCGCGGACACGTCGGCGCGCGGCCAGAGCACGAACACCATGCTCATGAGCAGGAAGCTCATGATGACCTGCACGGAGTAGTTGGAGAACACGACCATGTTGGAGAACACGGTGAGCTTGTCCTTGAGCCCGGCGGCGTCGATGAGGTAAGCGCCGATCCAGTAGACGGCGAGCATCAGGCCGTTCATGACGGTGTTCATCAACGGCATCATGAACGCCATGACGCGGTTGGTGAACAGCTGGGTCTCGGTGAGATCCTTGTTGGCCTTGGTGAATTTGGCTTCCTGGTAGTCCTCGGCATTGTAGGCGCGCACCACGCGCAGGCCGGTGAGGTTCTCGCGGGCCACGAGGTTGATGTTGTCGGTCAGGGTCTGCATGACCTTGAACTTCGGCATGACCATGGCCATCATGACGGTGATGGACACCAGCAGGACCGCCACGGCGATGCCGGTGGCGAGCGTCCATTCGAAACCTTCGCCGGCGATCTTGCACACGGCCCATACGGCCATGATCGGCGACTTGACGATGAGCTGCAGGCCCATGGTGATGAACATCTGCACCTGCGTGACGTCGTTGGTGGAACGGGTGATGAGGCTGGCGGTGGAGAACTTGCTCATCTCGGCCGGGCCGAAGGACTCGACCTTGCGGAATTCGAGCGAGCGCAGACGCTGGGTGAACGAGGCGGCCACGCGCGCAGCGATGTAGCCGGTGATGATGGCACACGCCACGGATCCGAGCGAGATGAGCAGCATCTTGCCGCCCGCGATCCAGATGTCCTTCATGTCGCTGCCCGGCGTCTCGACCAGCGTGGTGATGTCTGACATATAGTCGGGCAGTTTCAGGTCGAAGTAGACCTGCCCGACGATGGTCACCAGGGCGATGAGCATCTGACCGATCTCCGCTTTGGAGAGGTATTTCATGATGCGAAACATTGGTTTCCCCTTGTGTTGGTTGGGTTGGTTATTGGTTATTGGCGATTGGTTCTTAAGTTGGCTGGGTTATCGGTGATTATCGGTTCACGATGTCTTAATAGTTTCCATTGTTTGATTACTTACACTGTGAGATATTACGCGCACTTCTGCATGTTCGCTGTGAGCGTCCTCAATTAGCCTTGCCGATTAGTTCTCCGCGCGCTTAGCTGCCATGTGTTCAGCCACGCGCTTGCCCCGCTCCACGAATGCCTCACGCACCTGTTCAGCAGTCGGCCGAGGCTGTCCCGGATGGCAAATCGACATATATGTGGTGAACTCAGACACCAGGTCAACGAATTCGCGCGTGCGCCGCTCCCCCATTTGCGAGAAAATCCAGCAAATTGCGGAACGCATTTCCTCTATCATCCGATGAGACTGCTCGCGCCCGGAATCAGTAAGATTCACGCGAATGATGCGCCGATCTTTGGGGTCAATGTCACGCGTGACCCAGCCCTTCTTCTCCAGAGACGACAGCACGGTGGAGATACGTCCGGAGCTTGCTTGCAGCGCCGATGCCAATTGCGATGGCGTTTGCGTCCCCTTCATGGACAGCTCCCGGAGCACGAACTGCTCACCATGGGCTCCACGAGTGAATTCCCTCTGCATTGTCGAACGATTACCCCACACGCTGGCATACAGTTCACTAACTGCTTCCTGCTCAAATCCCATAAGAGCACCATCCATTCCCATTCGCCACACGGCAGAGCGCCGCAAACACCCCAAGAATATCTCACACCGTAAACAATTCATTACTAGAAACTATTTTTGGAACGCATAATGCACACACTCCACGCTCTTTGATATTCTGAAAGCCGCATAGATATTCACTTCGGGGCGTCGTCTAAGAATATTTGCTGGGCCAACGGTAGCGACGTTGGCATTGTGCTCCATGAGGTATCTGGTCGAAAAGGCGGACGAAGACAGACCAGTTGGGCGGAGCGCGCCCATACCTCAAAACCATTGCAATTATTGGCTTTGACCATTTTCGTGGAGTCACGAAAATGGTCATGAAAAACATAAGGACACACCCATGAACCGCGACGAAATCACACGCAAAACCAGCGAACTCAGCACTATCGCACACACCACCGAGGACTCCAAAGTTGAGTATTGGTATGCACGCGAGCTAATGACCTATATGGGGTACGACAGATGGGAAAACTTCAGCAAAGCTATTACACGAGCCAAGCAAGCTTGCGACAATTCCGGCGTATCCGTTGAATCCCATTTCCGTGACACTACGCGAGACGTGACTCTCGGCAGCGGTGCCACCCGCTCCATCGCGGACGTCAAGCTCACCCGATACGCCTGCTATCTCATTGCTCAAAACGGTGATCCAAAGAAAGAAGAAGTGGCACTTCTCCAGAGCTATTTTGCCGTTCAGACTCGCAAAACGGAAATCATTGAGCAACGCATGGGAGAAATCAGCCGGCTCGCCGGCCGAGAGGCCCTTGCCACTGCAGAGAAGAAACTCTATCCGTATACCCAAATCACACACAACAAAACCGCACAAGTGCACATGTACACCCCGTTGTCTAAATGAAAGTGCAACACCCGTTAGATTGGAAATTGCCTAGAA
>OGOE01001904.1_pt1 | contig 11152 bp, 8 predicted proteins | sample 1552611 | NCBI WGS metagenome assembly OGOE01 (sample SAMEA2580129, study PRJEB22360) | human gut metagenome | biome: human gut; feature: human-associated habitat; material: faeces | place: Denmark | collected 2008/2010
GACCACGCCCAGAATAACAAGTATAATACCTGTTACACGGTTAAGCGTCTTTGCGCTTGACTTGTTCGCTATCTTTGCGGCTATTCTTGCGAATATCAGCGTAAACACAATACACAGGACAAACGGTAACACTTCCGGCAGTCCGCCTATTGCAAAGTGCGATACCGAACCCGTAAGCGCCGTGAACGTCATAATAAATACGCTTGTACCTACCGCTGTTTTCAGCTCATATCCCATAACGCTTGTGAGAAGAAGCAACATCATCATACCGCCGCCGGCACCGATAAATCCGCAGATAAACCCTACCACAGCGCCGCATATCACCGATTTCACGATCCGTGACTTTGCCGATACGACCGCCATATCCTCTTTAGTAGTCATTACCGGCTTCACTATGAACTTAATACCGAGTATCAGCGTCATGAATACCGAAAAATTTCCCATAGCGACAGATGGCACAAGGCTTGATATATAACTTCCGACTACAGTGAACACAAGCACCGTTACCATCATGACAATGCCGTTTTTCACATCGAGGTTCTTGTTTTTGCCGTATGTATATGCCGATACCGCACTTGCAAGAACATCAGACGCAAGCGCAATTCCTACCGCCGTATACGGTTCCATACCAAGAAACGTAACAAGAAGCGGTGTAATTACGGCGGCGGCGCTCATTCCGGCAAAACCCGTGCCAAGACCTGCGCCCAGTCCCGCAAAAAGACATACCAGGACAGTCAATACAGTTTCCATTTCAATCACTCCTTTTCTTCTGCTTTTGGCTCTGTACTTTTTCTATGTTATCAGCCATCTTCATATGAAGCTTTTCAAATTCATCTGTTTCTTCTTTGGTAAAACCGTCAAATATCACTTTTGAAAACTCCGTCTGAACTTTTCTGCCGTATCTCAACAGGCTCTGCCTTGTCTGTTACAACAAGATGTATGCTTTTTCTGTTGCCGGGCGTATGACTGCTTTCAAGCATTCCCTTTTCACACAGCGACTTTACAGACAGTGAAACCTGCGACTTCGGTATATGTCGTATCTTTGAAACCTCGGCGGCTGTATCATAACAAGGATTATTTGCAAGAAACATAAGTATGTCGGTTTCCGCTGCAGTCAATGAATATCTGTTCATTATCCGTTTTCTGTATTTACAGTATTCGTTCTCAAAGCTCAGCAAAAACTCCCAGAATTTATTAAGCGTCATATCGCACCCCTTTAGTTCTATTTTGAACAATTCTATTATAGTTCAAAACAGAACAATTGTCAAGAGTTTTTACAAAACGTAAGAATCCGCCGACTGAAAAATATACTATTGTGAAGCAATAAATGTTTTTTGAAGGTTGCGAAATGCGAAAAAATGTGATAAAATACCATCAGTAAAATAAATTAAGCAAAATAGATCAAAGGAGAATACAATGAAGCTGTTTAAAAAAGCAACATCCTTGTTGCTGACTTCGATTCTGTTTCTGACAGCGGGAATTACCGCTTTTGCAGAGGATTATTACGATGAAGACACGGAAAAAGACATTATCGTATATTTTACAAACGACGTACATAACGCCTACGAGCAGACGGATACTGCGATCGGCTATGCCTCGCTTGCCGCAGATATCAAAAGCAATCAAAACGACGAAAACAACGAAACTATACTTGTAGACGCAGGCGATTCTATCCAGGGCGGGATAATAGGCGCCCTGTCAAAAGGTATGTGGGCGGCAGAAATAATGGAAAAGATGGGTTATGACGTTGCAGTCCCCGGAAACCATGAGTTCGACTTCGGCGTTGAACGTTTTCTTGAGATAGCAAACAGCGTGTCATACGATTATGTCTGCTGTAATTTTATAGATCTCAGGACAGGCAAGACTGTATTTATGCCATACAAGATGATAAAAAAATTCAACACGAATATCGCTTTTATCGGAATAACCACTCCCGAAGCCTATAGTATGTCAAATCCGAACTATTTCAAGGATGAAAACGGCAATGATATATACAGCTTCTGCGGCGGCGATAACGGAAAAGAACTTTACAAGCGTGTTCAGGACACGATAGACGACGCAAAAGCCGCAGGTGCGGATATTGTAATAGCGGTTGCCCATACCGGTATCGACCCTTCAAGCACGCCCTGGACAACAGGCGAGATAATAGCAAACGTATCAGGTCTTGACGGATATATTGACGGCCACTCGCACACATATATGATCACTGACAAATATACGGATAAGGACGGAAAAGGGGTCGTTTCCGTTTCGACAGGTTCAAAATTTGAACACTTCGGCAAGCTTTATATCGAAGAATACGAAAACGATTCTGCCGCATCGGAAATATCCGCTGTTATAATGGAAGACAGAGCGCACTGCCCTGAGCAGGATTCCGAAACGCTGTCATATATAAGCAGTATTTCCGACAACATAAACGAAGCCTCAGGAAAAACAGTTGCAAAGTCTGACGTGACTTTATGTATGAACGATCCCGCAACAGGCAACCGCCTTGTACGTCAGCAGGAAACAAACCTCGGCGACTTCTGTGCCGATGCGTATCTTAACGTTATGGACGCCGATATTGCTTTTATCAACGGCGGCGGACTGAGAGCCGATATCACAAAGGGCGATATAACGGTCGGCGACCTCATATCAGCACACCCGTTCGGAAATCTTCTTTGCACCGCTGAGCTCAGCGGTCAGACAATACTTGATATGCTGGAAATGTCTGTAGAGTATGCAGGCGATCTTTCGTACGAATCCGGCGGTTTTCAGCACGTTGCAGGTATAACCTTTGACGTTGACACGACTATACCATCGCCCGTAGTAACAGATGAAAATAAACTTTTTGTCAAGGTAGACGGCAAAAGAAGAGTAAACAATGTCATGGTAGGCGGCGAGCCGATCGACCCGGACAGGATTTACACGGTCGCATCCCACAATTACCTTCTCAAGTCCTGCGGCGGCGGATTTACAATGCTTGAAAACTGCAAAATAGTAAAAGATGAAACCGTACTCGACTATGAAGCTCTTATTACCTACATCACCGACTGTCTCGGCGGAAATATAACGGCAGACAGCGCATACGCAGACCCGTACGGTCAGAAAAGAATGCGCCTTTACACAGCTAAGACAGAGCCGACCTGCGAAAACGACGGTTCAATAACATATCTGCGCGGCGCAGAATATGTAACCGAAGCCATAGCGGCTACCGGTCACAGCTATGGCGAATGGACAACAGAAAAGGACGCAACATTTACCGAAGAAGGCATTATGAAGCGCACCTGCTCGGTATGCGGAGAAGAAGAAACTGCGACTATCCCTGTAAAAACGCCTTCAACCACACTACCGTCAGAAACCGATACAACAACAGAAACCACAGCTCCTGCCGCAACCGACGCTCCGTCAACGGCAGTTCCCGGCGAAAGTTCGGGTGCTGTAAAGAATCCCGATTCAGGTATGCCGGTTGCAGTACCTACTGTTATGATAGTTGCACTTACCGCCGCTGTGCTTGCTGTTTCCGGCAAACGCAGGAAATAAACTACTTTACAACGTAATACAGGCGCAAAAATCCCGCCGAATGCAATAACAGCCGGCGGGATTGCTATATACCGCAATCGTTCAGACGCCCTCAAGATCCCATTCCGGAGTATATTCAAACGTTGCACTATCCTTTTCCTGCGTATATCCGTCAAAGCCAAGCCGGGCAGCATAGTCTGTAACTGAATTATACTCGAATGTTGTCAGTTTTCTTGAAAGATTCTTTATCTCAAGAGCTTTTCCGCAAGGTGTGTACTGCCGCATAAGGCTTATGCGGATATCGCCGACCGGCACTGTGGCTTTAAGTATATCAAGCACTTTCATACTGTCGTGACGGCAACCGGGAAGCACAAGATGACGCACAAGAACGCCCTTTTTCATCAGTCTGTCCTCATCGAACCTGACATTTCCCGTCTGGCGGTACATTTCGGCGACCGCCTTAGCCGCTGTATCCGGATAATCCGGAGCGGAGGAATACTCACCGGCAAGATCCGGCGAGGCATACTTGAAATCCGGCAGATAGATATCAATAAGACCGTCAAGCATTTTCAGCGTTTCAACCTTTTCATATCCGCCGCAGTTATATACAACCGGAATTTCAAGCTGCGGTCTGATTTTTTCAAGAACGCCCGCTATAACATCGGCATAATGCGTCGGGGTCACAAGATTGATATTATGAGCGCCCTTTTCCTGGAGTTCAAGCATAATCTCACCCAATCGTTCAGGTGATATTTCCTTGCCGTACCCGTCACGGCTTATCGGCATATTCTGACAGAATATACATTTCAGCGAACAGCCCGGAAAGAATATAGTTCCCGCTCCCTTGCCGTCCGTTCCCGATATGCACGGCTCTTCTCCGAAATGGAGCGAGGCTTTGGCTAATCTTAGCCCTTTTACAGAGCATACTCCCGTTGTCTTACTGCGGTCGACACGGCAGTTTCTCGGACACAATGTACATAAAGGCATATAATTTCTCCCTTTAAAAAACCGCCCTCGGTCGGGGCGGTTTTTTGTTTATTTGTTTTATTCCGATGTTGTGGTATCGGAAGCTGTTCCGGAAGATATCTCGCTTTCAGCCTTTGAATCTGCCGGGCTGTCCGAAGACTGCGAAGAATCCGATGAAGTATCCTCTTCCTTGGTGATATTCAGCTTATCATAGTCATATTCATATCCGACTGCTTTGCGCCATTCTTCAATAGCGCTGTTTGTTGTGTCGTTCTGACGTGACGAAAGCAGCTGTTCCTTGACTGTAGCCTTGTATTCCTTGATTTCTTCGTCCGTAACCGTTGCCTTGCTTTCGTACTTGACGATATAGTATCCGCCGTCTGTCGGGATAAGTCCGCTTACATCGCCGGGGTTTTTCAGATCAAACACGCCGTTGTAAAGTGCCTCGGAAAGTCCGTCCTTGTTGTTGAGAACAAGCGTTGTCTGTCCTGCCGTATCTTCGCTGTACGCACTGCTGTATTCCTTGATAACAGCATCAAAATCAGCACCGTCGGCTGTAGCCTTTTCAAGTGCTGTTTCAGCCTTGCTCTTTATCTCGGCAAGCTTTTCGTCACGCATCTTGTCAATCTCGGCGTCATCTGCGCCGCTCTCGTTTCTTGCGGCGTTTATCTCAGCGTAATCCGACGAGGGGATAGAAACAACTATATATTTTATTCTTCTTGCGTCATCGGGTATCCATACCTTCTGATATTCAGAATCCGATGCATACTGTGAAACGCTCTTTTTATAAGTTTCCTTTGCTTCTTTTGTAAGCTTTGTTACATAATCCTCAACCTCAGAATCGGAAACGGTTATATCCTTTACAAGATAATCGTTGACCTTTTTCTGTATTGCAGTATTTGTCTGCCACTTGAGGAACGTTTCTTCCGAAAGTCCGAAGCCTGAAATATACTCATTGAAAAGCTCTTTTTCCTTTTCGAGTATCTTTTCGTCATTTGCGCTGTCCTCTGCGCCCGAGGTTTTATCGGTGCTCAGACCGAGCGCTTCCTTTGCCTTTGTTTCATAGGACGCATACCAGCTGTTGAGATTCTTGAGGTAAGTTTCCTCAACCGTCTTCATCTCTTCTTCAGAAAGCTGATCAAAACCAAGTTCGCTTGCTTTTTTCATTATAAGCTTTTCGTTAGTCAGCATATCTATGATATTTTTTCTGTAATACTGTGCGTATGAGGCATAAGCCGAATTTGTTTCGTCAAGTCCGTAATTGGCGATCGTAAACGCATATTCGGAATAGAAATCCTTGAATTTTACCTTATAATATTCCTTGTCCTCTGCCGATAATGAATCAACTGTAGTCCAGGCTACCACGTCATCATCGTTTGCCGTCCATATGTTTTCCGTGCTTGTTGTACTGTCTGTGCCAGACGACGTGAGAATACTGTCGCTACAGCCCGAAAACATCATAGTGCAGGCAAGTATTGCGGCTACAGCCGCTGTTCTTTTCTTCATTTTTATACGGTCCTTCCTTAATTTGTGCAGTAGGATATTTGTGTAAATTGCATAACGTACTGCCGTGACTATATAAGTATATCACAAATTTGAAAAAAATCAAAACATTTTTTTAAAAAGAGGGTGAATTTTCTGTGAAAATGTGTTATACTTATAACGAATATGATGAGGAAGCTGTGTCAGGAGGCATAGCGACCAGCAGAAATTCACCGGAGGTACACTACATTGAAAAAAATTTCCATTTACATAAAGTTGCTTGCGCTCTCAATGGCGGCAGTGCTGACGTTATGCGCCTGCTCAGGCGACAATGCAAGCTCTTCGGACGATTCTTCCGTCCCGAACTATGTCGTTGACACATCGGCAAAGGTCGGCTACGTCTATAATGAAGAAGTTTCCCACGACAATATGACGTATATGTTTGAAAAAAGCCGTAAGGATATAGAAACGGCTCTCGGACTTGAAACGTGCTATGTTGACGGCGTTGCGGTATCGCAGTTTGAAAACGCCGTAAAGGCGCTGAAGAACGAGGGTTGCAGTATCATTGTTTCCGCTTCCCACGTTTTTGCAAACTCCGCTCTCAGTTACGCAAAGAAAGATAAAGAAGTATACATATTAAGCTACGGCGGCACGGCATCGCTCACAAACCTTACGACATTCCGTCCTAAGCTCTATCAGCCGTCGTTCATCTGCGGCACTGTGGCTGCGTGGAATTCATCGTCGCATAAGATAGGCATTGTGGCAGACGATCTTATGTACAGCTCAAACGGTGTTATAAATGCGTTCATACTCGGCATTCAGCAGATTTACAAAGAGCGTGAAACCGATGTTGAGATAATCTATGCCGAAACAAAGGCGCAGACAGAATCGGCTGTCAACACACTCGAAAACAGAGGTTGCGATGTGATCTTCTCCTATCAGTCAGATGATTACTGTATGTACTACTGCGATTCAATCGGTATGAAGTCAATCGGCTTTACAAGCGATATGGCTTATTCGGCTCCGAAATACGGACTTGTCGGTTATTATCTGAACTGGGCAACCTATATCACGGATACTGTAAGAACCTGCATAAGCGACAACTTCATGGCTGAGGACTATATCGGAGGCTTCAGTGAGGCTTTTGTAAAGCTGACTCCTTATTCATCAACCTGCAAGAAAGAAACGATCACAATAGCGGACACGCTTTATGACTATGTAAAGAAGGGCAAGGCAAAGATATTCGAGGGTGAGATCCGCGACAAGGACGGACTTGCAAGAGTGGGCGCAGGCGCAACGCTTGACGATATGCAGATACTTACTATGGATTATCTGGTATACGGCGTTACATATGTCGACAACATAATCGATCCCGTACCGAACCCCACAAATTCCGACCTCACCGTAAAAACAGAATACGTTTCCTGATACCGGATACAGCTACAGCCGATGCGATAATACGCATCGGCTGTTTTTATTTCATCAGGCTTCTTCGCTGTCGTCTGTACTTTCCTCTTCCTGCGTATCCTTGCGGTTCATTTCTATCTCAAGCAGAGGTCTTAACAGCGAATAGCGGAGCATCTTCCTGTCGTTGTCGACCATAGTCTTTACCAGCTGTTTTGTTCCGATGACGATTATCATCTTCTTTGCTCTGGTAACGCCTGTGTAGAGCAGGTTTCTGTACAGCAGATTCTGCGTAAAGCCTGTTATCGGGATGATCACGGCGTCATACTCACTACCCTGACTCTTATGTATAGTGATAGCATAGGCGTGTTCGAGCTTTCGTAGCATTTCGGAGGTGTATATTGCCATTCTTCCCTCAAAGTCTATCGTCACATTCTGAGAAAAGCGGTCAACCGCACGGATTATTCCGATATCGCCGTTGAAAATTCCGCTGCCCTTTTCATTGTTTTTCGTCCACAGAACATCATAGTCATTCTTTGTCTGCATTACCTTGTCGCCCGTGCGGAATATAACATCAAAGAATTTAAGCTCCGCTTTGTTCTGGGACGGAGGATTGAGCGCAAGCTGAAGCTGTTTGTTAAGCTCTCTTGTTCCTGCCGCACCAATTTTTGTGGGACAAAGCACCTGAATGTCGTCTATCGGCGAAAACCCGTAGGTATCCGGAAGTCGCTGTTTTGTAAGCTGTATTACAAGTCCCGCTATCTCGCTCTCATTCGGCTTGTTCATAAAGAAAAAGTCGTTCTGCCTGTCGTCAAGCACCGGGAATTCGCCCTTTACTATCCTGTGGGCATTTGTTCCTATAAGGCTCTGCGCCGCCTGCCTGAATATCTCTTTAAGCTCCACTGACGGAATATAGTGCGATGCTATAAGATCCTTCAGCACGTTTCCTGCGCCTACGGACGGGAGCTGGTTTGAGTCGCCGACCATAATAAACTTTGACGATGGCTTGATTGCTCTTACAAGCGAACACATAAGAAGTGCGTCAACCATCGACATCTCATCGGCTATTACAACATCGGCAGGGAGCGGATTTGTTTCGTTGCGCTTGAATTTCAGCTCGCCCTTTGCGGTATAATCAACTTCAAGCAGGCGGTGTATAGTCCTTGCAGGCTCGCCCGTAAGGTCAGACATACGCTTTGCCGCCCTGCCTGTCGGCGCACATAGGAGAATACGCTTCTTGTGTGCCTTTAATATCTTGATAACGCCGTTAAGAGTCGTGGTTTTACCTGTACCGGGTCCGCCCGTCAGTATAAACACCGAACCTGTAAGGCAGGCGCTTATAGCGGCACGCTGAAGATCCTCGTACTGTATATTCTCCGAAAACTCAACTCCTCTTATTTCATCGGAATAATCCTTTTCATACTGTGCAGAGGTTCTCAGCATAAAGGCAAGTTTTTTTGCAATATAGGTTTCCGCAAGGTAGTATTCGGGGAGATACACAAACTCACGCTTTCCGAGCGTTATTCTTACTACCCAGTCCTTCTCCTCACAGTCGTCAAGGCAGGATTCAAACTGTCTGCGCTCAATCCCGAGGTTATCGCATACCGATTCACGAAGCTTTTCAGTCGGCAGGCAGGTGTGACCTGCGTTTGCATTCTCATGCAGGACATACACTATACCCGCACGCACACGGTCGCTGTTCTCTGCGTCAAAGCCGAGATCTGCCGCCATACGGTCGACCGAACGGAAATCTATATCAATTCCGCTTGTGCAGAGTATATACGGATTTGTCTTTATCTGCTTTATGCTGTCGTGTTCAAATGCCGACCATACGCTTATTGCGTGTGCAGGGCCGAAATTATATTCGCCGAGAAACTTTATGACCTCGTTTACACCTGTTATCTTGTGATATTCATTCGATATGTAAAGAGCCTTATCCGAGGATATGCCGTTTATCGCCGTGAGCTTCATACAGTCATTGTCGATTATATCAAGCGCCTCTGTTCCGAACGCTTTTACTATGCGTTTTGCTATAGCAGGACCAAGCCCTTTTATAACGCCTGAGCCGAGGTATGCCGCTATCTCGGTTTCCGTCTGCGGCATAGAGCGCTCACACATTGCCGCCTTGAACTGTCTGCCGTACTTCTGGCTTGTGATCCAGCCGCCGCGGAGATTAAGCCGTTCACCCTCGTTTACATCACCCAGCGTTCCGACTACCGGGATAAGCCCGTCGTCACAGCCTAGATTTATAACAGTATAGCCGTTATCGGCATTTTTATATATAACGTCCTCCACAGAGCCGCTCAGCTCAACAGAAATATCGACTTTCTGATTATCCAATAGACAGCCTCCCGTTCTATAAATATCTATATCTGTTTTTTCTCTTCCACTCTTACAGTTACTCTCGGACAGTCGGCAGTAAGATTACGGCATATGACGGCGAACTCGCTGTCGCTCAGTAATTCTTTGCTGACATTTATTACGACCCTGCCGTCAGTGGTTTTAAGGGCAGTTCTGACCTTTCCCTCAACATCGTCACAGCCGTCCGGTGTAACAAAGACAGGCGGTGCGTGAGGCGTACCAAGACTGCCGATAAACAGCACGACATTTACAGCGCCCATAATTCCGAGAAAAATCATGGCGAAAAGCATTATGTATGCACCACTCATAAGATTTCACTCCTTTTAAAGTTTATCTCATTATATGGTGCAGATGTTTATTCTGTTACGGATTGCAGGTGCAGAGGATTGCGTTCCAGCCCTCTTTTTCCGATATGCTTTCTACCCTGATATTGTTTTCTTTAAGTGCCGACAGAACCTCGTCAAGTCTTTCTGTAATGATGCCTGACACAATAAGCTTGCCGTTCTTCTTTAAAAAACCGCTGAAGTAAGGCGACATTGATATAATAACATCGGCAACGATATTAGCCGTAATTATATCGAAACCTGCGCCTATCTTCTCTCTGAGCGGTTCGTCGTCGCTGATATTTCCGACATAAGCCGAAACCATATCACTGCCGAAGCCGTTCTTTTCGGTATTTTCCTTTGCAGTGCGGACGGAATTTTCAAATATATCCACCATTACCGCCTGTTTTGCACCGAGCAGAAGTCCTGCGATGGACAGTATACCACTGCCTGTACCAAGGTCAAGCATTCTGTCGCCCTCGTGTATCTGCTTTTCGAGCAGTTCCATTACAAGACGTGTTGTGTGGTGCTGACCAGTACCGAACGATGAGGCAGGATCTATTTCAAGTATCTTTCTGCCGTCCGTATTGCTGACATTCTCCCAGCTGGGCTTAACTATCAGCTTTTCGCCTACTGTAAAAGGTTTGTAGTACTGCTTCCAGTTATTCGCCCAGTCCTCTTCACGCACGCAGTCTATCTCTACGTCAAGGCTTCCGTAAAAATCATCCTTGTCGTTTGCCTTAAGCTCGTCAAGAGTTCCACTGAGCGCAGAGAGCATTTCCGCACCCTGCTCATTATCCTGCACATAGCAGGTTATGTGCGGTTCTACGGTTTTAAGTCCCATAAGGCTGTCGTCTACATAATCCCAGTTATATTCCTTGTTTTCGAGGAACTCCTCAAAATCGGCGGGATCGTGAATTATAAATCCGTTAAGTCCAAGCTCGGACAGGCGCATTACAAGCACCTGTATCGCTTCACTTTTAGTATATACATCTACCTGTCTGAATTGCATAGTAATACCTCTTGTTTCTTATTTGCCGGCGGGCATAAATATCTATAGTATATTACAGCTTGTAGAAAAAGTCTGTTATTTAAAAGAATAGAACAAATTCTCT
>OGOE01001905.1_pt1 | contig 11151 bp, 8 predicted proteins | sample 1552611 | NCBI WGS metagenome assembly OGOE01 (sample SAMEA2580129, study PRJEB22360) | human gut metagenome | biome: human gut; feature: human-associated habitat; material: faeces | place: Denmark | collected 2008/2010
CAGAAGAAGTACTTTGAGGTAGGAAGCTGCTCCAACCTTGGTGATGCACAGGCAAGACGTTTAAGAATCCGTGTAAACGGACCGGATGGAAAGAAATATTTCGCACATACCTTAAATAACACAGTTGTAGCCCCGCCGAGAATGTTAATCGCTTTCCTTGAGAACAACTTACAGGCAGACGGTTCTGTAAGAATTCCGGAAGTATTAAGACCGTATATGGGCGGAAAGACAGAGATCAAATAAATAAGGATTTGTAAAGCTGTGGCGATTCATTTTGTCACAGCTTTTTCAGTTGCAGGACAGATCCGGAAACTGACAGAATAACCGGGATTTTTGTCACGCAGAGCATATTACGAAGGAGATGAGATCCATGCCGGCAGCATTTGCGCATGATCTATACGGGAGAAAAGTATATATGGAGGCCGATCCGGTCATTAAACGGATCATAAAGAAGGAGCGGTACTGCTTTCTTTTAGGGGTTCACGGGCCGGATATCCTGTTCTTTTACAAGGCACTTGGAAAAAACAAGGTAAACCAGAAAGGCGTTCGGATGCACGGCGAACCCGCTGCAAAGCTCATGGAACGTGGCCGGATGTTGGTACGTGAGGCCGAGACAAAGGACGAGAGAGACGAGATGATTGCGTATCTCATGGGTGTTGCCTGCCATTTCTGTCTCGACAATCGCGTCCACGCTTACGTGAACGCAGAGGAGAAGCGGACCGGAATCACCCACGCGGAGATCGAGACGGAGTTAGAACGGAGACTTTTGGAGCGGGAACATATGCGTCCGCTGCACGCGAACCTCCCCTGCCATTTAAAGATCACAGCCCAGACCGTGCGGGCATCATCGAGGCTTTTCGATGAAGATCCCATCAAGGTGGCAAAGGCGATCATGAGTTTTCGGACCATGAACCGTCTGTTTATCAACTCGAGTGAGAGGACGAAAAGGCTCTGCTGCTTCCTGCTGCGTTTTACAGGAAGCTATGGGGTCATTCACGGCATGTTTATGAGGAAACAGCCAACGCCGGGCTGTGAGGCCATCACAGACCACCTGGAGCGTGAATTTAATGAGGCAGTCCCTAAAGGGGCAGAACTATTGAGCGATCTGCTTACATACTTGAGGGGAAAAGGACAGATGCCGGAAATCTTTCAGGGGAATTTTAACGGAGAATAGAGATGTGCGGCAGAATCTGAAGGCGGATAGTATGTCAGCCGGAAAGGCTGGTAAGGCTGCACAGAATTGAAGAAACAGGACATAAAGGAGAACAACATGCAGGGAAAGATCTATGGAATCGGAGTGGGACCGGGGGACCCGGAACTCATGACATTAAAGGCAGCGCGCCTGCTCCGGGAGGTGGACGTGATCGCGATCCCGGGGAAAGAAAAAGAGACATGTACCGCATATCAGATCGCTCTGGGGGCGGTTCCAGAGATCGAGGAGAAGGAGATCATCCCTGTGGTGTTCCCGATGACGAAGGACGAGGCGGTGCTGAAGGAGAGCCATGAGTCGGCGGTGAAGAGCCTGTCAGCCCTCATGGATCAGGGAAAGATCGTGGCGTTTTTGACACTGGGGGATGTGACGGTCTATTCCACATATGGCTATGTCCATAAAAAGCTTCTGGCTCTGGGATACGAGTCTGTCCTGATTAACGGAGTCCCGTCTTTCTGCGCGGCGGCGGCAAAGCTCGGGATCTCCCTGGGGGAGAAGGCGGAGTCCATCCATATCCTGCCGGGCTCCTATCCGGTGAAGGATGGGCTGAAGCTTTCAGGGACAAAGATCTTGATGAAATCCGGGAAAAAGATCGCGGATGTGAAGCGGGAGCTTCTTCTCACGGAGTGTCCTGCCTGGATGGTGGAAAACTGCGGGATGGAGGGTGAGCGGCTGATACGAAGTGCAGCCGACATCCCGGAAGACGCGGGATATTATTCCCTTATTATCGCAAAAGACAGGGAGGAACAGTAAAGGATGGGAGCAATAAAACGCCGGACGGTCCGGATCGGAACGCGAAAGAGCAGGCTGGCGCTTGTGCAGACAAACATGGTGGCGGAGGCAATCGAGGCCGCATGCCCGGAGGTAAAATGTGAGTTGGTTCCCCTGATGACAAAGGGCGATAAGATCTTAAAGACCTCTCTTGTTGCTTTTGGAGGAAAAGGGGCCTTTGTGGAGGAGTTTGAGCAGTCCATTTTAAACGGGGATATTGATCTCGCGGTCCACAGCGCGAAGGACATGCCGATGGATCTGAGCGACGGGCTCTGTATCGGTGCCGTCTTAAAGCGGGAAGATCCGAGGGATGTCTTTGTGACGGTAAAGGGTCGTACTCCGGAGCGGAGTCCCAGGATCATCGGAACGGGAAGCCCGAGACGTCAGGTGCAGATCATGGAGCACGGGGATGTGGAATGCCGCCTGCTCCGCGGAAACGTTGATACGAGACTGGAAAAGCTGTATCAGGGAGAGTACGATGGGATCATTCTGGCTGCGGCGGGACTCTCAAGGCTGGGACTTTTTGAGGATCCGAGATTTTCCTTTGAGTTTCTTGAAACGGAGAACTTTATTCCGGCGGGAGGACAGGGAATCATCGCCGTGGAGACGAAAAAGGGAAGCGATGTCTTAAAAATCTTGGAAAAATTAAATGACAAAAAGGCAGAACGGGCACTGTTTGCGGAAAGAAAAGTACTGCGCCTTTTAGGTGCCGGCTGTACCGCGGCGGTGGGCGTTTACGCGAAGGAAGAGAATGGAACATTTTGGATGGGACTCATGCGGGAGACAAAAAATGGACTTATCCGCAGGAAGATCTCCGGAGCGCCGGAGAATTCCATGAAGCTTGCGGAACTTCTGGTGAAACAGGGAACCGCGGGGGATATTCCTGCTGGAAAGGCATACCTTGTGGGAGCCGGTCCTGGAAACGGCGGTCTCATCACGGTGAAGGGACAGCAGACATTAAAGGCAGCGGAGGTCCTTGTCTATGACCGGCTTGGCTCCGAGGAACTGCTCTCCCTGGTGCCGGAGGACTGCGAGCGGATCTATGTGGGAAAAGAGGCAGGACACCACATCAAAAAGCAGTCGGAGATCAACCGGATCCTGGTGGAGAAGGCGCTGGAAGGAAAGCGTGTCGTCCGGTTAAAGGGCGGAGATCCCTTTGTGTTCGGGCGCGGCGGAGAGGAGATCCAGGCGCTCACAGAAGCAGGAATCCCCTATGAAGTGATTCCCGGCGTTACCTCAGCCATCGGGGCACTGGAGGCGGCTGGAATCCCTGTCACCCACCGGAATATCGCGAGAGATTTCCATGTCTTTACGGGACATATCTCCCACGAAGGCGGTGAGGGACTCTCCGGGGATTACAGCCTGTACGCGAAGCTTCCGGGAACCCTGATCTTCCTTATGGGACTCTCGAACCTTGAGGAGATCGTGAAACGTCTCATAGATGGCGGAAAAGACGGGGAGACGCCTGCAGCCGTTGTGACGGACGGAACACTGTCCCGAATGCGCGTTGTCCGGGCATCCTTAAAGGATCTGCCTGAGGCTGTAAGAAAAGCGGGACTTACGCCTCCCGGAATCATCGCTGTGGGTGAGGTCTGTGCCTTCCACTTTACATCTATGGTGCCGGGCGTGCTTACCGGAATCACGGTGGGAGTCACCGGAACAGAGGCCGTTAGAGGACGGATCATAAGCCGCCTGTCCGATGAGGGTGCGAAGACGGTCCGCGCGGGGGAATCCCTTGTGGTACGGGAGTCCATGGAACGGCTGGATCAGGCGTTTGCGGACCTTTCCCGTTACAGATGGGTGATTTTTACGAGCCGGAATGCAGTCCGGATCTTCTTTGACCGGATGCGAGAGAGACGTGTGGATCTCAGAAAACTCGGCTCACTTAAGTTTGCTGCCGTCGGGCGCGGAACAGGAGAGTATCTGGAGAGTGTCGGAATCACGCCGGACTTTATCCCGGAGGAATACACGACGAAAGCGCTGGCGGATGGACTTGTAAAATACCTGAAGGAGAATGGAGAGACTTCTGGGGCAAAAACTGCCGCCACCAATATATCCTACAGCATTTCCGGTTCAGAAAATGTCTGTCCGTGTGCTGAGGCAGGAAAATTTCTGATCCCGCGGGCAAAGCAGGGCTCGAAGGTCCTCACGGAGACACTGGCGGAACAGGGATATGCGTTTGATGATATTCCAATCTATGATATCCTGGTGGAGCAGACGGAGCTTGCGAGACTTAAAACTGCCGACTATATCACGTTTGAGAGCGGCTCCGGCGTCCGAGGATTCTTCGCGGGACGTGAGGCGGAAGCGGCATCTCTGTTTGAGACGGTGAGACCAGTCTGCATCGGAAAGGTGACAGCGGCAGTTCTTGCGGAATACGGAGTGAAGAATGCCCTGACAGCTTCCGACTATACAGCGGACGGAATTTTAGAGGTGCTGCTGACGGACAGAAACGAGATCACGAGGTAAACATGGATACCTTTGTATACAAAGATCATAAAAAGTTAAGATGCGGATACACCACAGGGACCTGTGCGGCTCTGGCGGCTCAGGGGGCGGTGCGATTTCTGCTCACAGGATCCTGGAAGGAGACGGAGGAGATCATGACCCCGAAGGGGATTCCGGTGTGCGTATCGCTGGAAGAGAAAACTTCCGGGGATAGTTGGGCGGAGTGCGCGGTCAGGAAGGACGCAGGGGACGATTATGATGTGACGAACGGGATCCTGGTGTATGCGCGGGCGGAGTTCGTGAAAGATAAAAGTTTTTGTGAAAAAGCTCATATGCCGCGCCCGGAAAATTCTGTTTCCGGGTCTGTTCGAGAAAGATCAGAAAACTATTTGAAGTTGAATGCGGGAAAGAGGCAGGAAACAGAACGGCCTGTTCAGCGCAACGTGGAATCCCGGGAAGATCTCATCAGAATCGACGGCGGTATCGGTATCGGTCGCGTCACAAAACCCGGTCTCGATCCCGTTCAGCCCTGGTCGCCCCCCGCGGGTAGGCGCGGCAGCGATCAACTCTGTGCCGCGTAAGATGATCCGGGACGCTGTCTACGAGCTTTTGGAGGAAGCCGGAGAGCTTCGCCTGGTATCGATCACAATATCGGTTCCTGCAGGCGTAGAAGCCGCGAAGAAGACTTTCAACCCGGTCCTGGGAATCGAGGGCGGGATCTCCGTTCTCGGGACCAGCGGGATTGTGGAGCCCATGAGTGAGGAAGCGCTTGTCGAGACGATCCGTACCCATCTAAATGTCTTAAAGGCAGAGGGCAGAAAATGGGTGATCGCAGTGCCTGGAAATATGGGCGCGGGATTTTTAGAGAGGTATCTCGTAGAACATGGTAAATTCTGTACCGATGCTCATCAAGGGAGTAACGCGGCGGACACGGATGCTGCTGTTGAGGCAGAACAGATGGCTTATGGAGAATTATCAACGGGAACAGAACCATCACTTCTGGAAGGATTTATGAATTCCCTCGTCACCATGAGCAACTTCGTCGGCAAGACCATTGACCTTGCCGCAGAGCTTGGCTTCTCCGGAATCCTGATCGCCGGTCACATGGGAAAACTCGTGAAGATCGGAAACGGGATCATGAACACCCACTCCAGGGAGGCGGATGGTCGCATGGACACGATGCTGTCCTGCGCGTTATCTGCCGGAACCGAGGACCTGGAACTCCTTAGAAAGATCCAGAGATCCAACACGACGGATGAGGCGATGGATCACTTAAAACAGGCGGGAATCATAGAGGACACGATAAACGTATTCTTAAAGCGTGCCGACTGGCACCTTACCCATCGATCCAGGGACGAGGTAAGGACGGGAATGATCGTCTTCGGGACAAAGGGGGAGTATCTGGGAGAGACGGAAGGCGCGGACGCGATTCTGCGGTCAGCGTTGAAAGAGCTGGATCAATAAGCTTCCACTTAGCGCTAAAAGAACTGAAACAATAAGTTTTGGAACAACGCATGAAAGTTACGGTCTCTGATCATTCATCGAAATTAAAGGAAACACTATGGAAAACAGGCAGAAAAATTACGGGAGCGTCCATGACACAAAGGCATCCATGATGTATAACCGCTTCCTGAAACAATACAACGAGTGGCTTTCCGGCGGACCGATCCCGGATACCGGAAATCAGGATACAAAGTATTTTCTGGGCCAGCAGCGGAAGCGGTTGGAAAAACGCAGACTTCACAGAGATTCATCCATAGAACTCCGGGGTCTTCTGGCCTCAGCCGGCGCGATCCCGCCGAAGGTCGGAAAAAAATATACGAATGTGACAGAATTCCGCACGGCGCAGAGAAATACGACATATTCCAGGGGTGGACGGATCATCGGAAAATTCCGGAAGAAAGAGATCTTATACCAGACGATCACCTTCGCGAATGAGGCGACGGTAGACGGAACGGAGCCATGTACCTGCCCGTCCTGCGGAGCGGTGAGCCAGATCAAGGCGCTGTTTGAAGGCTGCCCATACTGCCACACAAGATTTCTGATGCAGGATCTGTATCCGAAGGTCGCGAATTTTTATTCCATTGAAGACCTCAGCTATTCCAAGGAAGAGATCAAAAGAACATTAACTCCCTGGTGCGGCGGAGGGGCAGTCATATTCACGGTGTTCATGCTGGCATACCTGGCATGGGAGAGGGCAAAGACCGGTGATCCTCTGACACTATATTCCATGATCTGCCCGCTGATCGGGTGTCCAGTAATCGGAGCCTTCGGCGGATATATGCTGTTTGCCTTAAAAACACTTGGGTATATTTTCTGGCGGGCGATGCAGAGCCTTGGACTTCTGTTTGCCACTTCTGGCAGCAAAAACAGGCTGATCCGGTTCATGAAGAATTACGAGCCGGATTTTGGCTATGAAAACTTTGCAAACCAGGTCATTGCTCTGGCAAAAAATATTATCTTTTCCGAGCCGGGAGAGGACCTTTCTATTATCCGCGGTCCCTGGGATGGGGAAAGTTTCCAGAACATCACGGACATTGTATACAGGGGAGCTATGTCGGTGGGGAACTGCTGGCAGGAAGGCCCGTATGTGTATGCAGATATCGATCTGTACTTCTGCGATACATATGACAGGGGAAGTTCGATGAAGGAGAAAAACGACAGGATCCGGATGATCGTCGGAAAGAATATCCAGATCCCGCAGGACCCGGGATACTCGATCCATCAGGTCTCCTGTGAAAGCTGCGGGGCAAGCTTTGACGCGATGAAGATCCGTCACTGCCCGTACTGCAAGCGGGAGTATGACATGAGAGACCATGCATGGACGGTCATGAAGATTCGAAAAACAGGAGGAAAAACATCATGATACATTTTGTGGGAGCCGGAAGCGGAGCGCCGGACTTGATCACGGTCCGGGGACAGAAATTCCTTCGGGAGGCGGACGTGGTGATTTATGCGGGATCCCTTGTGAATCCGGAGCTTTTAAAGGAGACGAAGCCGGGGTGTGAGATCTTAAACAGTGCCTACATGACTCTTGACGAAGTGATCCGTGCCATGGAGAAAGCGGAGCGTGAGGGAAAAATGACGGTGCGGCTTCATACCGGTGATCCGGCGATCTACGGCGCGATCCGGGAGCAGATGGACCGGCTGGATGAGAAAAAGATTGCTTACGATGTATGCCCGGGGGTCAGCTCCTTCTGCGGCGCTGCATCGAGTCTCCATGCGGAACTCACGCTGCCTGGCGTGTCCCAGTCCGTGATCATCACGAGAATGGCGGGGCGGACCGGAGTCCCGGAGCGGGAGAGTTTCCGTTCCCTGGCGGCTCACCATGCGACCATGGCGGTGTTCTTAAGCACGGGACTGTTGTCACAGATGGAAAAGGAACTTGCGGAAGTCGGATATGAGTCGGACACTCCGGCGGTGATCATCTACAAGGCAACATGGCCGGAGGAGAAGATTGTCCGCTGCACCGTCTCTACGCTGGCGAAGTCCGCAGAGGAGAACGGAATTAAGAAGACGGCAATGATCTTTATCGGTGATGTATTCGGCACGAGAGAGGCAAACGGTTACGAGGAGTCAAGACTCTATGCGCCGGACTTCTCCACGGAATTCAGAAAGGGGACGGACATATGAAGAAGCTGACAGTGGTCGGCATGGGACCTGGAGAGTATGAATCCATGACGCTCCGTGCCGTAAAGGCGCTTAATACCTGCGATGTGATCGTGGGATACACGGTCTATGTGGAGCTTGCGAAGCCGTACTTTCCCGATAAGGAATTCTTGACGACCCCCATGAAGCGGGAGATCGAGCGCTGCGAGATGGCTTTTGCGGAGGCGGAAAAAGGAAGATCTGTCGTGATGATCTGCAGCGGGGACGCAGGAGTTTACGGAATGGCGGGACCGATCCTGGAGCTGGCAGAAAAATATCCGGATGTGGAACTGGAAGTAATCCCAGGGATCACGGCGGCGCTCTCCGGCGGAGCAGTCCTCGGCGCTCCGCTCATGCATGATTTCGCAGTGATCAGCCTGAGCGATCTTTTAACCCCGTGGGAGACGATCGAAACCCGTCTCGATGCCGCGGCAAAGGCGGATTTTTCCATCTGTCTCTACAACCCGTCGAGCAAAAAACGCGCCGACTATTTAAAACGTGCGTGTGAGATCTTCCTGAGGTATAAATCTCCGGAAACGGTCTGCGGGATCGTGAAAAACATCGGACGGGACGGGGAAATGAAGAAGGTCATGACACTCGCGGAATTAAAAGACTACGAGGCGGACATGTTCACGACTGTGTTTATCGGAAACAGCCGGACCGAAAAGTCTGTTCTTGGCGGACAGGACTGGATGGTCACACCGAGAGGATACCGGATATGAAAATAGAGGAAGAAAAAAAGATCGCGATCTTTGCGGGGACCACGGAAGGCCGGCTTCTCGCGGAGAGACTGGCCGGGAGCAATGTCCGGGCGGATGTTTTCGTCGCGACGGAGTACGGAAAAGAGGAGATCCCGGAGGCACCGAATCTCCATGTCTATGACGGGCGCATCGATGAGAACGGGATGGAGGATCTGTTCCGGGAAAAACGGTACGAGCTGATCCTGGACGCGACGCACCCGTTCGCGAAGGTCGTTACGGCAAATATCCGTGAGGCGGCGAAGAAGACAGATACGGCGTTTTTGCGTATCCTGCGGGACGGAGGCAGGAGCGGGATCCGGATACAGACACTGGAGGAAATCCAGGGAATGGCGGCTGACCGGAAAAATGAGCCGGTATTTGTCGATTCGGTCCGCACAGCAGTCGAATTTTTGAAAATGACTGAAGGGCCGGTCTTTGTCACGACCGGAAGTAAGGAATTATCTGCGTTTCTGGAGCTTCCGGACTGGGGGACGAGAGTCTACGTGCGCGTCCTCTCGATGCCGGATGTTGTAAAGACATGTGCGGACATGGGATTCTACGGCAGCCATCTGATCGCGATGCAGGGACCGTTTTCGGAAGAGCTGAATGTCGCGATGATGAGATCCGTCCATGCGAAATGGATGGTGACGAAGGAATCAGGGAAAGCCGGCGGCTTCGGGGAGAAAGTCAGCGCAGCGAAGAAAGCCGGAGTCGGACTCGTCGTGATCGGGCGTCCGTCGGAGGATGGAATCTCACTGGAAGATGGGATTAAATATCTGGAGAAAAATTTTTCACTCGCAGCTTCCGATGGGCATGAAAAAGACGATGCGGACGACAGACCGGAACAGGCAGGAGAGAGCTGCCAAACAGGTTCAGATCTGATAAACACAGATCATATCGCTCCGGAGAAAGCAGATCGGAACCAGCCCGCTCCTGCACAGGAAGACTCCGTCGGATCAGCGGCCGTAGAAAACATAAAAAACGAAAAAATTCGCCAGGTTTTCCTCATCGGAACCGGCCCGGGAGATTCATCCTGGCTTACAGGCGAGGCAAAGAAACGTCTTGAGGCGTGTGACCTGATCGTCGGCGCCTCCCGTTGTGTTAGACAGCTTGCCGATTTCCATAAGCCGGTCTACGAGGCGTATCAGCCGGAAAAGATCGCAGATTATCTGGATAGCCATCCGGAAGCAGGGATCATCTGCGGAGCCATGTCAGGCGATACCGGATTCTACAGTGCGGCGGAGAAGCTCTCCACAGTCCTGGAGAAGCGTGGATCGTATGAAGTCACGATCATTCCGGGGATTTCATCGGTCGGATACTTTTTCGCAAAGATCCGGCACCCGTGGGATCATGTAAAACTCTTCAGCATGCATGGTCAGGAGACAAATTTTGCGTCCGAACTGAAACGCACCGGACGCGCGTTCGTCCTTGGAGGCGGAGCCGATTTCTACGGGAAGATCTGCGGACAGCTGGAAGAACTCGGGATGCAGGATGCAAAGCTCTTTATCGGTGAGAATCTCTCTCTGGACGGGGAGCAGGTCCTCTCCGGATCCCTGGAGACATTCAGGGAGCGGAAGGCCCCGCCGCTTGCGGTCCTCTATGCGGAATGGAACGGTCCGCTCCGGCCGTTGTCACATGGTCTCCCGGATGAGGAATTTCTTCGCGGCAAAGTCCCGATGACAAAGATGGAAGTCCGCGCGGTTTCCGTATCGAAGCTGGAGCTGACGGAACATTCCGTTCTCTACGATGTCGGGGCCGGAACGGGATCGATCTCCGTGGAGTGCGCGGGACTTTCCGACTCGGTAAAAGTCTTTGCGATCGAGAAGAACCCGGAAGCAGTGGAACTTCTGGAGCAGAATTTCCGGAAATTTGCACTCACAAATGCAAAAATCATCGCGGGAAATGCCCCGGAGGCATTGAATGACCTTCCTGCCCCGACGCACGTTTTCATCGGCGGGAGCAGCGGAAAGATGGAGAAAGTCATTGCGCTCTGTCTCAAGAAGAATCCTAAGACAAGATTTGTCGTAAACCTCATCACACCGGAATCTCTTGCAGCTGTCCTTGCGGCGGCGAAGACACTTCCGGTAACGGAACCGGAGCTCGTGACCCTGACAGCAGCCAGATCAAAAAAAGCCGGAAACAGCCACCTGATGATGGGACTGAATCCGGTGTGGATCGTGAGCTTTGAAGGGAAGAAACAGGGAGAAGAACATGACGAAATATGAGATTTTGAAGGAGACGGAACTATTTGTCCTGGATATGGATGGGACTTTTTATCTGGACAATGATGTGATTGACGGAGCACTGGATTTTCTGGATGAAGTGAAAAAAGCC
>OGOE01001929.1_pt1 | contig 11067 bp, 9 predicted proteins | sample 1552611 | NCBI WGS metagenome assembly OGOE01 (sample SAMEA2580129, study PRJEB22360) | human gut metagenome | biome: human gut; feature: human-associated habitat; material: faeces | place: Denmark | collected 2008/2010
CTTGGAGAGCCGGGATTCCCGCCGATCAAGATTGAACCGGCAACCAGGATTAATAGCGACATTGTCCATGTTCGCGGCGATGTTTCCAGTCAGTTCGTTTCCGGTCTGCTGATGGCCGCTCCGCTGATTGCTCCGGAACAGGGTTTGAGAATCCGCATTGACGGAGAGCTGATCAGCTCTCCGTACGTCTCACTGACGTGCCGCCTGATGGAACGCTTCGGTGTTGAGGTAAAAACTTCCGAAAAAGACTTCCTTGTGCCTCGTACTCTGTACAAAGCACCCAGCGTTTTTGAAGTAGAAGCCGATGCTTCGAGTGCTTCATACTTCCTGGCTCTCGGTGCGCTCGTCGGTCCCCTCAAAATTAACGGTATCGGAGCCGACAGCGTCCAGGGCGATGCGGCCTTCGTCGAATATCTTGTGAAGATGGGCGCCGCGGTGACCCGCGGAGAGAACTGGATCAAGACCGGTCCGAGCCGCTACGGTCATAAACTGCACGGTCTGCAGGCCGATGTTCGTCCGATTCCGGATGCAGCGATGACGTTTGCCGCCATGGCACCGATGTGCGAAGGTCCGACAATCCTTCGAGGCATCTCCAGCTGGAGAGTCAAAGAGACCGATCGTATTGCCGCAATGCACAACGAGCTTACCAAAGTCGGCTGCAGAGTGGAAAGCACGGACGACATGATCAAAATTACGCCGCCTGTAAAACTCAGAAGCGCTGTTTTTGATACCTACAAGGACCATCGCATGGCGATGTGTATGTCCCTGATTGCTGCAGGAGGCGTGCCCGTTGAGATTCGTGATCCGAACTGCGTGAGAAAAACATTCCCCGATTACTTTGAACGTCTGGCCGGCGTTGTGGAGAAATAATGAGTCAAGTTGATGTCATCGCGATTGACGGACCGGTAGCTTCCGGAAAAGGAAGCGTTTCTTCCGGCGTTGCCAAGGCTTTGGATTTTCATGTGCTGGACAGCGGCGCGCTCTATCGTCTGACGGCTCTGGCCTGCATGAACCAGTGTGTGGATTTGAGCGACGCTGCTGCGGCGGAAAAGGTCGCCCAGTCACTTAACCCGTTGTTTAAGGACGGAAAAATCTATCTGGAAGGCAAAGACGTTACCGATGCAATCCGTACGGAAGAAGTCGGATTGAATGCAAGCAAAATTGCTGCTTATCCAGGCGTCAGAAAAGCTTTATTTGAACTGCAGAGAAGATCTGCAGTTGCACCCGGCCTTGTGGCTGACGGCCGCGACATGGGAAGCGTGGTTTTTCCCGAAGCTCGGCTGAAAATCTTTTTAACAGCATCGGCTGAGTCGCGTGCAAAAAGACGCTATAACCAGTTGAAAGAAAAAGGAATCTCAAGTAATATTGACGACCTCGTTTCCGACTTGAAGGATCGTGACAGACGTGATATGGAGCGATCTGTGGCACCTTTGAAGCCGGCAGAGGGCGCGCGAATCCTCGATTCGTCCGGCCTTACTCTGCAGGAAACGATCGATCTGGTTCTCGCCTGGTACCGCGAGAGCAAGGCTTGAAAAAGCCTCTTTACCGTGCCCCTGACGCCCATCCGGTCGTCGGGAATTTTTAACCCGTTCTGATTATTTTTATCAGAGCAAACAGTTATTTACATGACCAACACTACTACCAAGCCTACCGAATCCTTTGCCGATTTGTTCGCAGAAAGCCTTGCTAAACAGGAAATGAAGCAGGGTGAAGTTATCCCCGCAGAAGTCGTCCGCGTTGACTACAACTACGTCGTTGTTAACGCCGGCCTCAAGAGCGAATCCTTCATTCCTATCGAAGAATTCAAGAACGACCGCGGCGAAGTCGACGTTAAGGTTGGCGATTTCGTTTCCGTTGCTATCGAAAGCCTCGAAAACGGATATGGCGACACAGTCCTGTCCCGCGATAAGGCCAAGCGCCTGGCTGCCTGGATGAACCTCGAGAAAGCCCTCGAAACTGGCGAACTCGTTACTGGTACTGTTACCGGCAAGGTTAAGGGCGGCTTGACTGTGATGACCAACGGCATCCGTGCATTCCTGCCGGGTTCTCTGGTTGACACACGTCCCGTTAAGGACACAACGCCCTACGAAGGCAAGACCATGGAATTCAAGGTCATCAAGCTTGACCGCAAACGCAACAACGTCGTTCTTTCTCGTCGCGCTGTTGTCGAAGCTTCCATGGGCGAAGAAAGAGCCAAACTCCTTGAAACACTCAAGGAAGGCGCTATCGTCAAGGGTATCGTTAAGAACATCACTGACTACGGTGCATTCGTTGACCTCGGCGGTATCGACGGTCTTCTGCACATCACCGACCTCGCATGGCGCCGCGTTCGTCATCCGAGCGAAGTCCTCGAACAGGGTCAGGAAATCACCGCTAAGGTTCTGAAGTTCGATCAGGAAAAGAACCGTGTTTCTCTCGGTATCAAACAGCTCGGCGAAGATCCTTGGATTGGCATCGCCCGCCGTTACCCGCAGGGCACACGTCTCTTCGGTAAGGTCACCAACATCACCGACTACGGTGCTTTCGTTGAAATCGAAGCCGGTATCGAAGGTCTTGTCCACGTTTCCGAAATGGATTGGACAAACAAGAACGTTGATCCGAAGAAAGTCGTTCAGCTTGGCGAAGAAGTTGAAGTCATGGTCCTCGAAATCGACGAAGAACGTCGTCGTATCTCCCTCGGCATGAAGCAGTGCAAACCCAATCCTTGGGAAGAATTTGCCGCTACACACCAGAAGGGCGACACAGTTAAAGGCCAGATCAAGTCCATCACCGACTTCGGTGTTTTCATCGGCCTTGAAGGCGGCATCGACGGTCTCGTTCACCTCTCCGACCTGTCCTGGACAGAACCCGGTGAAGAAGCCGTTCGCAAGTACAAGAAGGGCGAAGAACTCGAAGCAGTTGTTCTCTCTATCGACGTGGAACGTGAACGTATCTCCCTCGGTGTTAAGCAGATGAGCGGTGACCCGTTCAACAACTTCTGCTCCACACACGAAAAGGGCTCCGTTGTCACCGGTAAAGTGAAGTCCGTTGAAGCCAAGGGTGCTGTTATCGACCTCGGTAACGACACAGAAGGCTATCTGCGCGCCAGCGAAATCGGTCCGGACCGTGTTGAAGACGCTCGCAATGTTCTGAAAGAAGGCGATGAAGTTACAGCCGCGATCACCAACATCGATCGCAAAGCTCGCTCCATCCAGCTGTCCATTCGTGCTAAAGACCAGGCTGAAACTCGTGAAGCCATGGCTAAGATGGAAGAAGACGCCCAGGCCGGTACAACCAACCTCGGCGCTCTCCTGAGAGCTAAGCTCGAACAGAACAAATAATTTATAGCGAGGTTGCAATGACTAAGTCAGAACTCATTGCGCTGCTTGCCGCTGATCCGGCAGTCATCGGAAATCATCTGACCGCTCGCGATGTTGACGATGCTGTTAATTCGATTCTGAATGCTATGACTGCCGCGTTAGCACAAGGCAGCCGGATTGAAATCCGTGGCTTTGGAAGCTTTTCGCTCAATTACCGTCCGCCTCGCGTGGGCCGTAATCCGAAGAGCGGAGATACTGTCGAAGTTCCCGCCAAGATCGTGCCTCACTTCAAGGCCGGTAAGGAAATGCGTGAACGCGTAGACAAGTTGGCTGACGATTAGTCTCGGCTCGGCATAAGTTAGTTGCCCAGGCCCGGTTGTGTAAGCAACCGGGCCGCTTTTTTTTCGGTTCTGACGCAATGAGTTGTTCTAGGACAAGGCATTTGCGAATACAATGGATTATTTTTAGAGAAAGCTGCAGGTTATCCTATGGATTTTGAGCTTTGGTACCTTATATTGGTTCCGCTTCTTTTCGCGGCCGGCTGGTTTGCCCGTTCATTCGACATCAAAGAAAAACAGACGATCGCCAACGAAAAAGACACGCTGTACAAAGGCGTGGACCTTCTTCTCAGCAATAAACAGGACCAGGCCATTGATGCCTTTATCAATCTGGTCAAACTCGATCCGGATACGGTTGAAATGCATTTTTCTCTTGCGGGGCTTTTCCGCCGCCGCGGAGAATTTGACCGCGCAATCAAGATTCATAACGTCTTGGTTAACCGTGAAGATCTGCCGAAGAAGATTCGTTCCAGAGCCCTCTATGAATTGGGCGAAGACTACCTGAAGGCCGGTCTTTGGGATCGCGCCGAAGAGTGCTTCTTAAAGCTTTCTGACACCAGTGAGAGCTATAAAACGATTGCTCGCAAGGAACTTCTGCATATCTACGAAACGGAAAAAGAATGGCAGAAGGCCATTGACGAGGCCAACATTATTCAGCGTCAAAGCGGTGAAGATCAAAGCACGCGTATCGCACAGCTTTACTGCGAACTGACGCAGCAAAATCTCTACTTTAAGAATTTCAAGGGTGCGGCTGAAGCACTCGAAAAAGCCCTTAAAGTAGATCCCAACAATAAGCGCGCCCTGATTATCAAGGGCAAGATGCTCAAGGCAAAGGGCGACATCGATGGTGCCCTGGCGACATGGAAACAAGTCGGTCAGATTTCTCCTGTCTATGGAACGCTTGTTGTCGAACAGATTGCTTCTCTGCTTCTTGAAGCCGGACGCAAAGAAGAGGCCGTTAAATATTTGGAAGACTTGTTTAAGGACGGCTCTACCACCGATGAAGTCGATACCGCAGGTATTCTGCTCGGTAAAGCCGGCAACTCTAAGGAAGCCATTACGCTGATCCAGGAACATCTGAAGACTCAGCCGACCTTGGTGGCCTTTTACCGTTTAATCGATCTGCGTTTGGCCAATGAGCCTGAAAACGAATCGCTAAAGCAGCTGCATGGTTTATTGAAGAATATGCTCAGTAAAGCGGTTCGTTACAAGTGCACAAAATGCGGCTTTGCGACCCGTAAATTCCTGTGGAGATGCCCCGGATGTCATCAGTGGGAAACCTTCCCGCCGGTCCGTCAGGAAAACCTTTCAGGAAAGTAACAGGCTCGCTTGCAACCGCATAATTTGAAACAATTTCATCCAAATTTTGCGGAGCATGGCAGCATGCAATAAATGATAATTAGAGATGAAATAACAACATTTATCCAGGGATTGATCAGTAGATATGTTTAAAAGAATAGGTTTATTCCTCCTGACCAACGTAGCCGTTTTGGTTGTACTCGGAGTTGTTCTCAACATTGTTTCTGCCGTTTTCGGAATCAACTTCTCTAACGTTGCCGGGAAAGGCCAGAGCTATGGGACACTTCTGATATTTGCGGGGATTGTCGGTTTCAGCGGTTCCATCATCTCTTTGCTCATGAGCAAGACGATTGCCAAATCGACGATGGGCGTGCAGATGATTGACGTCAATCATCCGAGCACCAAACTCGAGGCTTGGCTCGTTGACACCGTTCACCATCACTCTCAGAAAGCCGGTATCCCGATGCCGGAAGTCGGTATCTATGAAGGCGAAGCCAATGCTTTCGCAACCGGCGCAACAAAGAATTCTTCCATGGTGGCTGTTTCCACAGGTCTTCTTTCCAGCATGAACAAAGAAGAAGTGGAGGCTGTCCTGGCACATGAGATCGCTCACGTTGCTAACGGTGACATGGTGACCATGACATTGATTCAGGGTGTCACCAACACCTTCGTCGTTTTCCTGTCTCGTATTATCGGTAACTTCGTGGACCGTGGCATTCTCCGCAACGAGGATGATGCTCCCGGTGTCGGTTACTACGTGACTTCCTTCATCCTTGACTTGGTTCTTGGTTTCCTGGCTTCCATGGTTGTGGCCGCTTTCTCCCGTCATCGCGAATTCAGAGCCGATGCCGGTGCCGCAAAGATCATGGGCAGCTCGACTCCGATGATCAACGCCCTGGCTCGTTTGGGCGGTGTTCCGACCGAAGAGCTTCCGGGGGCTGTCAAGGGTTTCGGTATCGCCGGTTCTATCGGCCAGCTGCTCGCTACGCATCCTTCCATTGAAGATCGTATCGCAGCTCTGCGCACACAGAACGCTCATTAATTGACAGACTGATTTCCAATCAAAAAGCCGCCGCAAGGCGGTTTTTTGTTACCCGTGTTGTCTCGTAGAGAACGAAATCGGGCTTTTTAGCAATCGTCGGAATGCTCAAAATTTGCCAATGCGACGACGATCTTTTCTCCTGAAGGAAGATCAACTTGTAGCGAGAGCTTTCCGCCAAGAATGTTCACGTATCTCACGAGATCGGACAATTTGACGTCCAAGGCGTTTCTTTCAATTTTGCTCACGGCACACTGCAAAGACATCTGTCTAAATTCTGCTTTAACTTTCTTTCGGAAGGCCGGAGTTTGTGCGGAGAGATATTCTTCTAATGTAGTCATGTTCGATGCTGGCGGCAAATGAATTTTCGATAGCACATGCGAACTGAGGTGCTCATAAGAAAACAGCTCACAAATCGTGAGCTGTTTTCAAAGAGAAAGATCGGATTAACGTAGCCAGACTTTATGACCGTGTGCAAAAGCTCTGGCAACGTAAACGGCGCAAAGCCCGACAATGATACCCGAAAGTGTCAGGCCGATCGTAATGGCAGTCCAGTAACCTGCAGCGCCCATCGGAGCGGGACTTAAATAATCAGTAAAGGTAAGGATGCTTCCTAAACCCAGACCCAAGCCCCAAAGGAAGACACCGTAAATGATCATCGGCAGGAATGTGATTCGGTAGCCGCGCATGGAGAAGCTGCCGACACAGTTAACCGCGTCAAAAACGTGATAGATGGACGCAAAACCGATGAGGTAGGTACTGACCTTAATGACGTCTAAATCGCTCGTGTAGAGGCCTACAAAGAAGTATTTGCAGAAATAGAGCAGGGCAGAAACAAATACCGCTAAGCAAATGCAGAACTTAAGACATTTGTAGGTCGCCATTCTGGCAGTCTCAGGTGAATTGGCACCTAAAGACTGAGAAACCAAGACAGAAGAGGTCACACCGATGGCAAGAGGAGCCATGTAAAAGAGCGAGGTTAAGTTCGCAACGATCTGGTGCGCGGAAACGACGTCGGCGCCTAAACGAGAAATGAAAATCGTCATGAAGGTAAACGATGTCACTTCAAAGAAGGCGGAAAGACCGATCGGAATTCCGAGCTTAAGCAGGTTGGTTAAAGCCTTGCGGTTGGGCATGGAAATTCGCTTCTGGCGCATCTTGGCGTAGAAGCTGTCATAGTGCCAAATGACCCAGTAAAGGAACAAGCTCAGGAACGCATTGATGGTAGAAGAGATCGCACATCCTGCGCCTCCGAAACTCGGAATAAAGGCCCAGCCGAAGATAAAGATGTAATTGGTGACGGCTTTGACGGCCAGCATAGAGAGCGCAATCCACATTGCCACTTTGGGACGGGAAACAGCCGCGTTCATCGCCATATAAGCGCGTCCTGCCATGGCAGCCGGCAGACCGATAGCGTTGATCAGCAGGAAGTTTGTCGCAATTTCTGCAACACGACCGGTGGAGTTTGTCAGCGTCATCCACATCGGCGTATAGCACATCAGGCCCATACCGATGATGGCAAGAAGAATGGCGAGCCAAATAGTTTGGTGAAGCTCGAAGCCGATTCTTTCGTGATGTCCTGCACCGTAGTGGTGGCCGGCGATCGGAGAAAGCCCCTGCATGACGCCGACTAAAGCAACAAAGACCGAGACGGAAACGGCTAAGCCGATGGCAACAGCGGCCAAGTCGGTAGAACCAAGATGGCCGGTCATTAAAGTATCGAGTGTGGCTCCGCCGACAATGGCAACATTGGAGATCCAAACGGGGAGCGAGAGCTTAATAATTGCCCAATAGGAAGTATCCGGCGGTTGAAGCCGGCTCAAAATTCGAGTTGACATACCAAAAAGGCAGAAACTACTTTCTGCGAATTAAGAGGAACTTTTCGCTGCTTCTCGGACGGCCTTGGAAAACATCAACAACTTCGTAGCGAAGGTCAAGCGTGTTTTCATCGTAATCTCGGTCAACGGCACGCAGAATCCAAGGTGCGTCTGCCTGCTTATCAAAGTTGACACCGCCCCAGTAATTAAAAGCAGCGATATTGCTCAAAGTTAAATGAGAAGCACCGATCTTGTCGAGCGGAATTTTGTTTTCAACGACAACTGCTTTGAAGTTGTCGACAATCGGCTTCATAGAACGAGCTCCGTCAATCAAGTTGACGAATAAGCTCATGACGATGATCCATACCGCAGTCAGGCCGGTTCCGGCCATCCATGCGCCTCTCCAGGAGAAAACCGGGTGTTTGAACAAGCGCCAGAAGACGATTGCAATCCAAAGGACCGTGGCGGTAACGGCAAGGAAGAAGAGGAAAACGGAAGTTCCGTGCGGCTCAACCTCCGGGGCTAAACGAGTAAGGGAGAAAGCCATTTTGGCCGGAACGCCTTCTGTCCAGGCGAAGAAGTAAATCCAGACGGCAATTACGGCAAGTGTATAAATAATGCCGGAATACAAGTCCAGGAAGTTCTCGCGGCTGCGTTTAAGACTGACGACGCCGAGTGCGGCTAAAACAGACAGCGAAGGAACTAAAAAGAGCAGGGTGCTGTACAGCTCGGTTCCGGTGAAGATCACGGAGCAAAGTGCAACAACCGAGAAGGAAAGCGGAATAATCAGCGGAGCCTGACGAATCTGGTCTCTCCAGGCGTAGATGCCCCACAAAGCCAAAGGCCAAAGGGGGAAGGTCAGCCAGGAAATGTTTTTAAGCAGCCAAAGGTATTCGTCAGCTGGCAGCGGAGAAAGCACGGCAAGACTGGTAGAGATCCAGCTCTTGAACCATTCTGCGGCTTCTGCGGGGAAACAGGCAAAGACCAGGATCGGCCACAGCATTGCTGTTGCAAAGGCTATCGATAAAGTCAGCACGGCGCGTTTGGAACGGCTGGTGTAGTCGGGCGTCAGGAAAATCGCGACCCAAGCGCCGAAAAAGCACCAAAGGCCGGCTCCGGGACTGCTGGCTAAGGCAATTGCGCCGATAGAAAGTCCGGCAATAATGGAACCGCGCCACAGATATTGAAGACTTAATACGATGCCGTAGAAAGCCAAGGCAGAAAAAGCGAGCAGACAGGTAACCGGTGTCAGTTCGTGGAAAGCGGAAATGATGCCGTAGGTGCCGACAGTTAAGAGAACGGCAATATCGGCGACTAAGCGGCCGTAGTCTTTGCGAGCGGCTTCACCGCCGAAGGCAAAGCTCACGGGCTGAGCTTCATCGCGTCGGGAAAGAAGATAAGTGGAATACCAAATCGCGGCCGTGGTCACTGAAAACCACAAACCTGCGGTGATATGAAATGCCTCTACGTTTCCGAAAAGAGGTCCGAAAACCTTGATGCTGAGTGCTGCAAACCAGAAGGAAAGCGGTCCGACATCGGAAGCCGGGAATCCGTTGACGTTCGGAAGAAGCCAGTCGGCAAAGGAACCGTTGGCCATGTTCCACGCAACACCGAACGAAATAAGCGACTTTCCGCTCCAGACATCCGTAGAAAAGAACAACGGCAGCACGAAGGCAACTAAAAGTGCAATCAATGCAGCTCTCGGAAGCTTACCGGCAGCCGAAGCGCTGACGACGGCCGGAGAGGAATGGTTACTTAACATCGAAGCAGTGTGGTTGTAGACCTGAAAGGTGTGATTTTACTAAAGAAAAGGGCAGCCCAAAAAGCTGCCCTTCGGATCAGTATGAAACTGAAAAATTATTTTTTAGCCTTAGCAGCCTTGGCAGCTTCAGCAGAAGCGTTAAGGGCAGCAGACTTAGCAGCGAATTTCTGACGGAATTTTTCAACACGGCCGGCTTCGACGATACGTGTCTGAGCGCCAGTGTAGAAAGGATGAGATTCGCTGGAGGTATCAAGCTTAACCTGCGGATAGGTAACGCCGTCGATTTCGATGGTGTCACGAGCGTCGGCAGTAGAGCGAATAATGAAGGTCTTGCCGATGGACATATCGGTGAAGGCAACTTCACGATACTGCGGATGAATATTCGGTTTCATGTGTATTCCAAAAAATGTCGGTCGCCACCAACCTTGCGAGACCGCTCACCGTTGTGAGTCTTACGTCCGGCATGTCAGAACGTGCCTAAGTTAATAAAAACAAGGGCAAAATTATACCCAAATTTCCTTGTAAAGCAAACAGATGCCTGATTATCGGCGCATCATGGCAAAGAACTCAGCATTGTTCTTTGTCGGGCGCATCTTATCAAGCAGGAATTCCATTGCCTGGATTTCGTCCATGTCGTAGAGGAACTTTCTAAGAATCCAAATGTTCTGAAGTTCCTGCGGAGCTAGAAGCAGTTCTTCCTTACGGGTTCCGCTCTTGGCAACGTTAATGGCCGGGTAGACGCGCTTTTCAGCAAGACGTCGGTCCAGATGGATTTCCATGTTGCCGGTACCCTTGAATTCTTCATAAATCACATCGTCCATACGGCTGCCGGTTTCTACCAGAGCAGTGCCGATGATCGTGAGCGAGCCGCCTTCTTCCAGATTGCGGGCTGCACCGAGAATGCGTTTCGGGCGCTGCAGGGCGTTGGAGTCCACGCCGCCGGTGAGCACTTTGCCGGAAGTCGGGACGACAGTGTTGTAGGCGCGGGCCAGACGAGTAATGGAGTCAAGAAGGATGACAACGTCTTTCTTGCTTTCAGCCAGGCGTTTGGCTTTTTCGATGACCATTTCTGCAACCTGAACATGGCGGGTAGCCGGTTCATCGAAGGTAGAGGCAATGACTTCACCTTTGACGGAACGTTCCATTTCCGTCACTTCTTCCGGACGTTCGTCGATCAGAAGGACCATCAAGATAACGTCCGGATAGTTGGCTGTAATCGCGTGAGCGATGTGCTGCATTAAAACGGTCTTACCGGACTTCGGAGAGGCAACCAGCAGAGCACGCTGACCTTTACCGATCGGAGCGAGGATGTCGATCAAACGACCGGTGAGGTTCTCGTCGCCCGAGATATTGCGTTCGAGTTTGAGCGGCTGGTTCGGGAAAAGCGGAGTCAGGTTTTCGAAGAGAATGCGGTGTTTAAGAGCTTCGGGAGGAAGACCGTTAACTTTGTCGACTTTGACTAAAGCAAAATAACGCTCGCCGTCTTTCGGAATGCGGACTTCACCTTCAACCG
>OGOE01001933.1_pt1 | contig 11041 bp, 8 predicted proteins | sample 1552611 | NCBI WGS metagenome assembly OGOE01 (sample SAMEA2580129, study PRJEB22360) | human gut metagenome | biome: human gut; feature: human-associated habitat; material: faeces | place: Denmark | collected 2008/2010
CAGCCGAACCCCGTTTTGTTTTTTGGTGAAGCGCAGAAGAAAACACGAAAAATAAAACCTCAGCTAGGAGAGCAACCATGGCCCCGAATACCGCAACTGCAGGAAAAAGCTACGCACAAAAAGCCGCAGACTTGTTCATGACAGCCGTCGGCATGAAATCGGCGACTAAACCGGAGCCCAAGGAGGATGCCTTCGCAGAGGAAAAACTCAACCCTGTCGCGTCTGCCAATCTGCTTGCCGAACGTTGCCGTCAATACCTCTCTAATAGCGACGTTCAGAAAATTCGTGAAGCATTCCGATATGCTGACCAAGCGCATTTAGGTCAATTCCGTAATTCCGGTGCTCCCTACATTACTCATCCGATCGCAGTTGCAGAAATCCTTGCCTCCTGGCACATGGATGCCGAAACCATTGAGGCCGGTCTCATGCACGATGTCTTAGAAGACACGGGCATTACCAAGATCGAAATGAGCGAAAAATTCGGAGTGAAAGTTGCTGAGCTTGTCGACGGCGTCTCAAAGCTGGACAAGCTCAAATTTTCTTCGAATGAAGAGGCTCAGGCGGAAAGCTTTCACAAGATGCTGCTCGCGATGTCCCGCGATGTTCGTGTCATCCTAATTAAGCTTGCCGACCGTCTTCATAACATGCGCACATTGGGCGCGGTTAAGCAGCATAAAAAATTCCGTATTGCTAAAGAGACCATGGATATCTACGCTCCGATTGCGAGCCGCCTTGGTCTCTTTTCTGTTTATAGAGAGCTCTCCGACATGAGCTTCTCTTACATGTACCCGATTCGCTATCGTGTTCTTGAAAAGAAAGTAGCTGAATCCCGTATGCGCAAAAAGAACGCTCTGGATCAGATTTATCACGAAACGTCGGATCGTCTGGCTGCTCGTAAAATCCGCGGCGACGTACAAGGTAAAAACAAATCCCTTTGGCGCATCTACTCCAAAATGAAGGAACGCAAGATCCGCTTTAGCGAAGTGCTGGACGTGCACAGCTTCCGCGTTTTAGTTCCGACAAGAGACGACTGCTACCGCGCCTTAGGCGTGATTCATGAACTCTATAAACCAGTTCCGGGACGTTTCAAAGATTTCGTTGCGATCCCGAAGGCTAACGGTTACCAGAGCCTGCATACCACCGTCATCGGACCTGGCGGTCTCATGGTCGAATTCCAGATTCGCACGGAAGAAATGCATCACATCTGTGAAGACGGTATTACAGCGCACTGGCTTTACCGCGACCGCAACACGTCCGACCAGCTGCAGCGCAATACGATGGACTGGCTCAACGGGTTGCTGGAAATTCAAAAGCAGAGCGGAACATCCTTGGAATTCATGGAAAATATCAAAGTCGATATTTTCCCCGATCGAGTTTACGTCTTCTCTCCGCGAGGCAGAATTATCCAGCTGCCTAAAGGGTCAACAGCAGTTGATTTCGCTTATCAAATTCATACTGACCTCGGCAATTGCACAATCGGCTGTGAAATTAATGGCGAAACGGCGCCCCTTACTCGTGAACTCAAGAACGGCGAAATGATTAACATCATCAAGGGCGACAAACCCACGCCTAATCCTTCTTGGCTCTCCAGTGTTCGAACCGGTAAGGCAAGAGCTGAAATCCGCCAATATATGCGCTCCCTTTCTGAAGAAGGCAAAATCGAACTGGGATCCAAACTCTTGGAGAGATCTTCCAAGTCTCATCACTTACCCTATTCAAAAGTCACCAATGAGGATTGGACCCGCGTCTGCAAGGCGAACGGTTTCACAGATAAGAATGCTTTGCTTGATGCAATCGGCTCGGGACAGAAGGACTCCCTCCTGCTTCTTCATCAATTGACCGCCCCCTACACATTGAAGGGGAACGAAACAGCGACTACTGTCCAACAGAGCCAAGAACCTGTCTTAGCACTCAAAGGCCAAATCTGCAAGCTTGCGCCCTGCTGCACACCGGCAATGGATGATGTCATCATCGGACATTACATCGCCGGTACCAATACCCTTCATGTTCATCGCAAGGACTGCAGTCACGTTCAGCGTGGAATGAGGACCGACCCTGAAAATTGGCGCGATCTGCAATGGAACAGCCAATATAAAGGCGGCTATCCGGTTAAGTTAGACATTGAATTGACCAATACCCATGCCACGCTTGAAAGATTGACCAGCATGATTGCTCAGCAGCATTCGAGCGTCACGGGCTTTGCCATGAGCCAACAAAACGGCGTGGATAAGGTCGAGCTCACAATCTTAGTGAGCGACACGAAACATCTGCAGAAGATCATCAACGCCATTCGTACGATTGATACCGTTCGACTCGTCAGCCGTCATTTAGAAAGTACGCCGGCGATGAAGCCCGTTGACGTCGAAATCGACGAATAGTTTCCTTACGGTTTTGCCGTCTCTGAAAAGGCTATCGCCTTCTTAACCTATCGGTTTAGTACTGATCGAAGATCTTCTGGATTTCTTTCGGATCCTTAGTCTGAGTCAGGGCCAGCATCAAAAGAACGCGAGCTTTCTGAGGATTCAGAGAACCGGACGAAACAAAACCGTACTTAGCGTCATCGACTTCCGCGTCTTTGGTTGTAGAACCGGTCGGCACACGAGAGGAGCGAACGATCGCAATGCCGTCTTTAGCTGCCTTCTCGATGATCGGGAATGTTGACTTATGAAGGTTGCCGTTGCCGACGCCGGCGGTGACGATACCGTCGTATTTGGCATCAACTAAGGCTTGAGCCTGAATTCCTTCAACACCTGCGTGCTGATAGACCACGCCGACCTTCGGCAGCTTGTCTAAACCGTCGACCTTGAACTGAGTCTGAGTCGTGTGTTTGGTCACTGGTGTTGCATCCCACAGAACCTTGCCGTTATGGATCGTTGCCAGCTGACCAGCGTTCGGGCTCTGGAAAGTTTCAACGCCTGTTGTGTTTGTCTTCGTGACGTCACGTGCACCGAGAACACGGTCATTCATCACAACCATAACACCTTTGCCGGCAGCGGAAGGATCACCGGCGACAGCAACGGCGTTGTAGAGGTTAGCAGGACCGTCAGCAGAAAGTGCATTCGACGGGCGCATAGCACCTACCAGAACGATCGGTTTGTTGCACTTAGCCGTGAGGTTCAGGAAGTAAGCGGTTTCTTCCATCGTGTCGGTCCCGTGTGTAATCACAAAACCGTCTTTCTTGCCGCACTCAGCATTGATCTTCTTAGCAAGCGTCAGCCAAACAGCATCGCTCATATCCTGAGAGCCAATCTGTGCAACTTGATCGCTAGTGACATTGGCGATGTTTGCAAGTTCAGGAACTGCCTGCACTAATTTGTCGACACCGACCTTGGCAACAGAGTAATTGGTTTTATCAGACGCCGCGGATTGTCCGGCAATCGTACCGCCAGTCGCGTAAACAGCAACGTTCGGCAGAGCGGCAAAAGCGGCACCGCATACTGCGGCAAGAACAGTACCTAAAACAGCCTTACGAATCATTCTTCTCCTCCTCGAATTAAGAAAGCAAACATCACAAAGTGGTCTTGATGCCTGCTTTTGAATGATTCGGAGATTCTATCAACCACGTTTCTAACTAAAAATCGCTTGTTTGTGGTCATTGACTTTTCAGGAACTCAATTTATTTGCACCTAAATTTCTAACTGTCCTTATAAATCAATCAACTATCTAATTCATTAAAACTTTATCTTCACCCAAACATTGAAAACTCATTTATTAATTGTCGTGGTTTCCACTAATGAATACGGATGATGGGTAACATGAATTTTCTAGGCCATAAATTTCGACTCGCAAGAGATTGTTGCTCATGAAGAACAGACTCAAGAAAATTGTTTCAAATCTTTTCTTTCCGGCGACAGCTACAAAAATGGGCGCCGAAGCACCCAATAGTCAGAAATTTTGGTTTTAAAGCTTTTCGCTCCTGCCGCCCTTCGGCTGCCACTTCATGAAATGGTGTTCAGCCAGAGACACCATCCAGTCCAGAACCAGTGCAAACGCAGTCAGAACCAAAATACCGGCCATAACCGTGTTGATATCAAACGTACTTTCAGCCTGCAGAATCAGGTAACCGACACCGCTTGCGGAACCTAAGTATTCGCCGACGACCGCACCGACGAAGGCCATACCGACGGAAGAATGCAGCGAAGAAAACACCCAGCTCATCGCGCTCGGAAGATAAACAAATCGGAGCAGCTGAGTTTTATTGGCGCCGAGCATGCGAGCACTCGCCAGCACATTCGGGCTAACCTCTCGAACGCCTTGATAGACGTTGAAGAACACGATGAAAAAGACCAGCGTGATACCGAGGGCAACTTTAGAGCCGATGCCAAGACCGAACCAAACACCGAAAATCGGAGCCAGGATCACGCGAGGCATGGAGTTCAAACCCTTGATATAAGGATCTGCAATCGCCGCAGCCGTCGGAGCAAGTGCGAGCCAAAGGCCGACGAGAAGACCGGCAGCAGTACCAAAAATAAACGCAAGAACAGTTTCCGTCAGCGTAACGGCAAGGTTGGGATAGATTTCTAAGTTAACAGCAAACCAGTCCCAAATAACCTTTCCGATCTGAACCGGTTCACCGAAAAAGAAGGCGGCCTGGTTCTCATCCTGAAACATGAACGGAGGAATGAGGCCGGGCTTCGTCATCAGCCACCAGAATAAGAAAATTGCAACGAGCAGAAGGAGCTGGCAGGTGACTAACTTGGTTTTTGACTGAAGAATAGGTGTGCTTCCTTTTTTCATTTTATTTCACCCGATTTCTCTGGTTCTCATAGCCCTTGAGCACCTCTTCGCGAAGGTCGGCCCAAATGGCGTTGTGCAGTTCAATGAAGCGCGGTGTGACACGGACTTCGGCCACGTCACGCGGACGAGCGATGTCGATATAGAACTCACCGATCGGATGAGAACCCGGGCCGGCGGAGAAAACCACCACGCGGTCGGAAATCGAAATAGCTTCGTCTAAGTCGTGCGTAATAAAGAGCACGGCCTTTTTCTTCTGCGACCACAGAGCCAGCACTTCGTTTTCCATCAGCTGGCGGGTCTGAATATCCAAAGCGGAGAACGGCTCGTCCATCAGAATGATGTCCGGATCCATGATCAGCGTCTGAGCCAGAGCAACACGCTTTCTCATACCGCCGGAGAGTTCATGCGGATAACGGTCTTCAAAACCGCTCAAACCCACGCGCGAGAGCCAATGACGGGCTTGTTCATGGCGTTCTTTCTCTGGAACGCCCTTAAACTGCAGACCTGCAGAAACGTTATCAATAGCCGTTCTCCAGGGCATCAATGCCTCGGCCTGGAACATGTAGCCGGCTCGCTTATTTAAACCGACAAGCTCCTCTCCGAAAACCTTGACGGTTCCTTTTGACGGCGTTAAAAGTCCCGCTGCCATATTAAGTACGGTCGATTTACCGCATCCTGTCGGACCGACGACGCTGACAAACTCACCGTCTCCGATTGTTAAATTCACATCTCTAACGGCCGTGTAGTGTTTATTGTCATCGCTGACAAAACTGCACGTCACATCGTCAAATTCCACTGCTGGCTGATTCATCTTGAATGCTGTGTATTCGTTGTTATTCGGTTTCTCTTGGGCGGAGCGCCTAGGCTCCGCCTCTTATTTTATTTATTTAGCCGGATATTTCTTTAAGGCTTCATCAACAAATTTATTGGTATAAACCTTGGTTAAATCAATCTTGGCAGGGTCGATCTTATCGTTCACGGTCTGAAGGGCGCCTAGAGAAATCTTGGCGCAGCCGTCCGGGAAGCGTCCGTCCGGAGACAGAGCGTCACGGTTGCCTTCGAAACCGGCAAGATAAATGTCACGGTTGCCCATTAAGTAGGAAGCCGGAACAACCTTGGCAACTTCTTCCGGAGTGGCCTTGGAGAGCCATTCGTCAGCACGGACGATGGCGTTGGTCAGAGCCTGAACAGTCTGGGGATTCTTTTCGATGAAAGAAACCGGTGCGTAGAGGCAGCCGGCAGGCATCGTGCCGCCGAAGAAGCTTTCGGATTCTTTAACTTTACGGGTGTCGGCAACGAGCTTGGCGTCACCGTTCTTCAGAAGAATCGTGATAACCGGATCAAGGTTAATTAAGGCATCAATCTGGCCGCTTCTGATGGCAGAAACTGCGCCGGAAGAAGAACCGACACCGATGAAAGCAACGTCCTTAGGTCCGAGGCCGCCCTTCTTGAGGATGAAGTTGGCAACCATCTGAGAAGAAGAGCCCGGAGCGGTTACACCGACTTTCTTGCCCTTCAGATCGCTCAGCTGTTTGTAGTCTTTCATTGTCTTGTTGGAGACAACGAGAGCCAGCTGAGGCGCACGGCCCTGCAGAACAAAGGCGGTCATGGGCTGCTTTTTAGCCTGCATGGAGATGGTATGTTCAAAGGCTCCGGAGACAACGTCTGCACTGCCGCCCACAACTGCTTGAAGCGAACGGGAGCCGCCCTGGAAGTCAACAATCTTGACATTCAGACCTTCGTCTTTGAAGTAGCCGAGCTGTTCAGCGATAGAAAGAGGCAGATAGTAGTAAAGACTCTTACCGCCCACGGCAATCGTCACGTCTTTCTTTTCCGGTGCTTGCTGAGCAAAGGACATCGGCCCGAAAGTCATAGCTGCAGCAGCACAGGCAGCTGCGATGACGGTACGGCGTGTGAATTTATTCATTTTTATTCCCCAATAATAAAAAAGGCCCGCTTGGCGGACCGTCTTTGAACTACGAATTTAGTTGATAAGAAACGATATATACAAAAACAGTCCTAGCCGACATTAAGGCGCAATCGCAGCAAGCCCAAAGCCAAGCTAAGACCGTTAAGAGAAAGGACGCAAACAGCCGCAAACCCCGGGATTGCCGGAGTGTTGTTTCGGTTGCCTGTTGTATTCGTCACTTTTCTTCCGTTTGTAAAATTGAGTTACAGATAAAGAATACCGCCTAAATCTCGTTTGTGCGGAAATCTAACTAAGTAATAACACTTAGAAGAAAAATTTTTGCTCGAATCGAAAAGAAAGCGTTTTAGTCGCTTTCACGAACACGTCTATTGAGCATTGCCTGCGCCACGGTGTTGACATCCGTGTATTCAATTTCGGCTCCGGCAGGAACGCCTCTTGCAATGCGCGTGAGTTTTAATTGGGGATAGTGTTTGGAGAGAAGTTCCGAGACGGCAAAGGCAGTGGCCTCTCCTTCTGCGGTGAAAGAAGTTGCAATGATAACTTCTTTGACTTCGGGTTCACCGGCTCGTTCCAACAGCTTGTCCAAGCCGATTTCGTGGGGTCCGACGCCGTTTAACGGGGACAGGCGTCCCATCAGAATAAAGTAGCGGCCGTGATAAGAAAGGCTCTGCTCAATCACCATCAAATCAGCAACGCTCTCAACAATACAAAGCAGAGAGTCATCGCGGTTATGAGAAGAGCAGTAGCTGCACAGCTCGCCGTCGGTCAGATTGTTGCAGCGGGCACAGCGATGCACCGTCTTAGTGGCCTTTAAGAGGGCCTCTCCGAGACGGTTCGCATCACTTCTGTCGCCGTTTAGCAGCTGATAAGCAATGCGCTGAGCAGCTCTCGGACCGACTCCGGGAAGCTTCTTCAGCGCATCTATCAGTTCGGCAATTGCTCCGATTTGTTCCATTGAATTAGAACGGGAGTTTCATACCACCGGTTGCCTTGCTGATCTTGGCATTGGTTTCGGCTTCGACCTTCTTGGAAGCATCGTTGATTGCCGTCAGAAGAAGGTCTTCGAGCATTTCGCGGTCAGCATCGGCACCGACAAGGCTGTCGTCGATCATGACGCGGCGGCAGACGTTCTTGCAGGTCATCGTAACTTTAACCATACCGTTGCCGGCTTCACCGGTGACTTCAATAGTTTCGAGCTCTTTCTGGGCTTTCTGAATGTTCATCTGCATCATCTGAGCCTGTTTCATCATCTGGCCCATCTGACCCATTCCGCCAAATCCTTTCATTTTGATTCCTCTTAAATTTAAATTGTTCTAACTTTGCCTTCTTTATCTAAAAGGTCCAAGTCTTCTGCCTTCGGCTCGACGTTAAAGACCTTCATGAAAGAAAGAATTCTTTTGTCTTTCTTCAGCTCGGAGAGCTTTTTCTGCTTTTCTGCTAAAAATCTCTGAGCGTAAAGCGTACGAAGATTCTGGTATTTCGAGGGTGCCGTCGTTACTGTGACGAGGACATCGCTCCCAAGAACCTTCTTTAGTTCGGCCGCAAGTTTAGCAACCATATCGTGCGCTGTCAGTTTTTCCAAATCCACGGTGAGCTTCATATTCTGACCGTCGAAACTCTCCAGCTCGGCGCTGGTCACTAACGGCTGAGACGCCGGATCCAAATGAATCTTTTCTGCGGCTTCAAGCCACGCGTTCATCTGAACGGGTTCAGCGGGAATATATTCCTTCTGCTTTTCCTGAGGAGCGGGCGGGAGCACGGAGACCCCGGCTTCTTCTGAATATTCTTCGGGCCAAGCCGGAGGCGCCATCCAATCGAGGTCATCGGGGGGGACGCTGTCAGTCTCCGGAACCCACGGCGCATCGTCATCCGGCATGTCGATCGAAGGGATAGCAGGAGCGGCTGCTATTTCCGGAGGAAAAGGCTCAGCTTCCGGCGCCTTCGGCTGAGGGTTGACTTCTTTTGCCGCCGGAGCCGCTGCTGCCGGTTTTGACTTTTCGGCCGCTTTCTTCTTTAAGTTGGGAACTGCGGACTCCGAACCTTGAGGAACGAAGACGGGTTTGCCTGTCGCAATACTGTGATCCCAGGGAATGCCTTCCAGCTCCTGTGTGGATAAAACCGGTTTTGCAGAAGCCGCCGGAGCTTCAGGAGCTTTCGGCTGAGTATCTACTGACTGAGCTTTTTGCTGCGCCGGCAGCTCAGTCTTAGCCGGCTCAGTTTTTGGGAGGGCTGGTGCCTCTTCTTTATGCGTTACAGCAGCAGGCAGGCTTTTCGGCATCTTTCCTTCTAAAGGAGCAAACGCCAGCATGCGCAGAAGCGCCATTGTGAAACCTGCATACTCATCGGGTGCCAGCGCCATATCGTTGCGTCCATGAATCGCAATCTGATAAAAGAGCTGGACTTCGTCCGGAGAAAACACGCTCGCCAATTGACGGAGTTCGGGCGCGTCAGGTTCTTCATCGGTCAGAATTTCCGGCAGCTGCTGCGCCATCGCAATGCGGTGCAGCAGAACGGCCAAATCCTTCATCGCCTGCGTATAAGACAAGCTGCGGGCACCGATTTCGTCGGCCACCTTCATGATCTCTTTCAGCTCATGGTTGGCCAAGGCGCCGAGCAAACGAATCAGTGTCGTCGAGTCAATCGTACCGAGCATCTCGCGCACTGACTCCAATGTAACATTACCTGCACTGTAGGCGATTGCCTGGTCCAGGAGGGAAAGTCCGTCGCGCATGGAGCCTCTCGCTCCCGAAGCAAGCATTCTAAGAGCCGGCTTCTCAAAAGAAATTTGTTCTTTCTCTAGAAGCTCTGCCATATGGGAGGAAATAAGCTGAGGAGACAAACTCTTCAGATTGAACTGCAAACAACGAGAAAGAACCGTAACCGGCACCTTTTGAGGATCCGTTGTGGCCAAAATAAATTTGACGTATTCGGGCGGTTCCTCCAAAGTCTTAAGCATGGCGTTAAATGCCGCGGAAGTCAGCTGGTGAACTTCGTCGATCATGTAGACCTTAAAGCGGGCATTCGTCGGAACATATTTGGCTCTTTCCAAAAGCGAAACCATGTCGTCAATACCGCGGGTCGAAGCCGCGTCCATTTCGATGTAATCTACGAAACGATCTTCATCAATCGCGCGACAAGCCTCGCAAACTCCGCAAGGCTCTGCTGTGATGCCGCCTTTCCCGTCCGGCCCGACACAGTTTAGGCATTTAGCAAGAATTCTGGAGATTGTGGTTTTTCCAACTCCTCGCGTGCCGGTAAAAAGATAGGCGTGGTGCAGCCGATTTTCCGTCAGAGCATGCGTCAGAGCTCGAACAACGTGATCCTGTCCGAGCAAAGAAGAAAAATCATGAGGCCGCCACTTGCGTGCCAAAACTTGGTATGACATTAGGCTATTCCGAAATATGTTGTTCAGCCGATTATGCGGAGAGCTGTTCTCCCGTTATCGAGCTTTTAAGCATGAGGATAATCCTATCTCAATTCTGCTCGGATTGTCCTATTCGTCATCGAGTTAGGAAATACTTCTTTACGTCAAAGAAGTCGGCGAAACACTCTCCGATTCATCCGGACCTTTGAGCTAAGCCGTAAGAGGCTGTAGATATAATACAGGGCGCCGCTATGGGCGCCCTTCTACTTTTTAAACTCTTTATTTTGCAAGTGCTTTTTGAGCAAATTGCTCAAGTTTTTCACCGGTCAGACGGCAAATACGCCATTCCTGCATAACAGTAGCGCCGATGCTTTCATAGAAATCAATTGCCGGCTGATTCCAATCCAGAACAGACCACTCAAATCGGCCGCATCCGTCAGCCACAGCTTTGGCCGCCAAATAATTCATCATCTTCTTGCCGATGCCGCGGTGTCTGTATTCAGGAAGTACAAAAATATCTTCTAAGTAGAGACCCTTGCGCGCAAGGAAGGTAGAGAAGTTATAGAAATAAAGCGCAAAGCTTACCGGTTTTTCTGTTCCGTTTTTTCCCGTCAGCCAGCCAACTACGGCATAACATTCGGGTTTGTCTCCGAAAAGACATTTTTCAAGGAGTTCGGGAGTGACCTGACACTGGTCGTCAAGTTTTTCGTAATGGGCCAATCCGCGGATAAGTTCGGCAATAACCGGGCAATCTTGAGGACGAGCATTGCGAATATTGAAGTTATCCATTTGAGCACCTTATTGAAAAGGAAAGGCGAACCACACCTCGGCACTGCTAGTTTCGCTATGGCTGCTTCGTTCCCGACCTGACCAGATTCACGACATTCACATGCGAGGGGGCTCGCCGGCTACGAATTATATATGAATTTGAATTCTGCGCCAGCAAAGAAAATGAAACTGACAGGTTCGATCTCTGGAACCCGCCTAATTGTCAAGTTCGTTTTGGCAAA
>OGOE01001939.1_pt1 | contig 11000 bp, 9 predicted proteins | sample 1552611 | NCBI WGS metagenome assembly OGOE01 (sample SAMEA2580129, study PRJEB22360) | human gut metagenome | biome: human gut; feature: human-associated habitat; material: faeces | place: Denmark | collected 2008/2010
GCCGCCAATCTGAATCATCGCAAGAATGATACACTGTCCGAACATCGTCCATTTGCTAAACGTGTCTGCGATTACCAGGCCCGTCACGCAGGACGCCGACGTGGCTGTAAAAAGGGCATCCGGAAATGAAGTTGCAAGTCCGTCCCTGCTGGCCGCCGGAAGCATCAGAAGCAGCGCTCCTGTTAGGATGATCAGCGCATAGCCAATCACGATCATCTGTGTCTGCGTCAGTTTACGAATCATAACTTTCATGCTATCACGACCTCGTTTCCCGACATGGCGTTTTCCAGCTGCTCTGTGATCTTGATATCCCGGTTCAGCACCTGGATATGAAAACGCTTGTATACAATATAATTTACATGGTCATTGCAGATGCCGTACAGCTGCTCCGCCCCTGCCAGGCGGTTTGCCATGCCGCACAGCAGCAGGTTATGGTAATCGGAACCATCCAGGGCGAACACCGTCATCCCCGGCGCGCCGGCCACCTCATGCCATCGGGAGGATACATCCGTCAGCTCTTCTCTTGCAGCGCTGTCAAACTCCGGAATCCGCAGACAGCTGATACCATTTTCCCGGAGCTTCTTTTCAAACAGAATGGCAAGCTCCCCTTCGCCTCCGATGAGCACCTCGTAATCATCGTCCGGCGCCGCACCCTTCGGCCGGAAATGGTATCCCTTCAGGATCTCATCCATATGTCCTGTAAAAACAAAGCCTACAATCAGCAGATATGCAGTCAATGCGGTCAGCAATAAAATATTTGTCAGAATCGTCATTTCATAATCGCCTCCTTGCCTTTTTTCCGTATCCACAGCTTTCCGGATACGAAAAAGGATGCTCGCTTAAACTCTTTTCTTAATTTAAGCATAGCATCCCGGGCATTAAGATAGTCTTAAGATTGCTTCTGTGGCATTAAGATTCCAATAAGATTCGTGTACCTGAAATTCCCCAGCATTTATGCGGGTTTCAGGCACTTTTTACAATGACTTCAAGTCTTTTTTCAAGAGGTTTTGTCACAAATTAATCTTAATTCTGACGCACTATATACGTATATCCCGTCATTCCCTATAGCTTTTCTTAACACAGCCCCATTAAGGCTGTCGGAATCTGTCATTAAGTTTCAAGCTCCATAAAGTGCGCGTTGCTTTTGATTATTTTACTGTCAATTTTCGGCTGCAGCGCGCTATAATAATAAGATAAGGGAGACCGGCGTCTGTTTTCCGGCCCTGGAGAGTCCCTGCCTGATTATATTATGAAAAAAGAGGTACATAGCATGAAGGTATTATTAATTAACGGAAGCCCCCACAAAAATCGCTGTACATTCACTGCACTGTCCGAAATTGCAAAGACCCTGCAGGAATGCGGCGTTGATTCTGAAATTTTCCATATCGGCGCCGCTCCCATCCGCGGCTGTATGGGCTGCGGCGGATGCGCCGGAAAGGGGAAATGCATCTATGAAGACACTGTGAACACCGCTATCGAAAAGGCGGCGGAGGCAGACGGCTTTATCTTCGGTTCCCCTGTTCATTACGCTTCCGCGGGCGGAGGCATTACCTCCTTCCTGGATCGTATGTTCTATGCCGGGAAAAGCAGCATGGTTTACAAGCCCGGCGCCGCCGTGGCAAGCTGCCGCCGCGCCGGATCCACTGCCACGCTGGATCAGCTGAACAAATATTTCACCATTTCCAACATGCCCCTTGTAGGTTCCTCCTATTGGAATATGGTGCATGGAAATACCCCGGAGGAGGTGCTTCAGGATAAAGAAGGTCTGCAGACCATGCGCAATCTCGCCAGGAACATGGCCTGGCTGCTGCACTGCATCCAGGCGGGTAAGGAAGCCGGAATCCATGCGCCTGAACCGGAAAGAGGAAACACCACCAATTTTATCCGGTAACTGAGCATCCAGGTTATAACATTGAAAAAAAGCAGGAAAGCCGGCGGCCTCCCAAACAAGGCCCGCCAGTCACTTCCTGCTTTCTTTTTCTACTTCACATCCCCGTCGTCAAACCTGTCGCCGCATTCCGGGCAGAATTTCGGCGGATGAGCCGGATCCTCAGGCTCCCAGCCGCATTTGTCACAGCGGTAAAGCTTTGCGCCCGCCGGCCTGGGCTTTCCGCACTCCGTACAGAATTTTCCTTTGTTTACCGCGCCGCAGGAACAAATCCAGCCGTCCGAAGCAGGTTTGGGCTTGCCGCACTCCGGGCAGAATTTTCCAATGATACCTCTTTGTCCGCAGGAGCAGATCCAGCCGCCGGAAGCAACGGACACAGGAGCCTCAGAAGATGCCAGCCCCTGTCTGGGATGCCGTGCCTGTCCCTGTCTGGGGTGCCGCATTGTTTTGTCTGTTCTGCTGTCCCATTTCAAAAAGCTGGCCCGCATTTATTCCGCCTGCATTGGCCGCCATATTCATTCCCGCAAATGCCATCATCGGTCCTGTGGAGGTATTCTTTGCCGCGCTCTGCATCGACTCAGCCTGTGCGCTGACTAAATGCGCCGCCGCCATTCCTGGGTTTCTGAATGTGGCATTTCTCTGGAGTTCCTTGATCATCGCCTCATCTTCCTCAGAGGCCTTCACGGAGCTCACACCGATCTTGCTCACAGTAATTCCGTATACATCGTCCCAGCTGTCGGAGAGGATCTCGCGGAGCGCGTTCGCAAGCTCCACCGTATGACCCGGAAGCGCACTGTAGCGGACTCCCATCCCGGAAATTTTCGCAAAGGCCGGCTGCAGAGCTGTCAGAAGCTCGCTGCGGAGCTGGGAATCGATCTTATCTCTCATGTAATCTTCCTCGATATTTCCACAGATGTTCTTATAGAAGAGGATCGGATCCACCATTCTGTAAGAATATTCGCCGTGGCAGCGGATCGCGATGTCCACGTCGAGGCCGATATTCTGGTCCACAACACGGAACGGGACTGCGTTCGCTGTGCCGTACTTGTTTCCGACGATCTCCTTCGTGTTGAAGAAGTAGACTCTCTGGTCCCTCGCCGTGTCGCCGCCCATGGTGAAACGCTTTCCAAACTGCTTAAAGCTGTCCCCGATGCTCTTTCCAAGGTTTCCGTAGAAAATACTCGGCTCTGCGGAGGTATCATAAACGAACTCACCGGCCTCCGCACATACCTCGACGATAGCGCCCTGGTCAACGATCATCATGCACTGTCCCTCGTTGACTGCGATGATGGAGCCGTTAGAGATCAGGTTGTCGCTGCCCTTTGTGTTATAGCTTCTCTTTGATTTCCGGTTCTCACCTTTCTTTACAAGAACGTCCGCCTCCATGGACGGGCAGTAAAAATACTCGCGCCACTGGTCTTCCAGCACACTCTTTAACGCGCCGGCACCAACTTTTAAAATACCCATATCTCATTTCCTCCTTTTATCACTCACCGGTCGGATTCCTGGACAGCGGTTTTCGCCGCCTATACCCGCCGGTCCTGATTTTTCCGAAAATTATCCGATTCTATGATCTTTCAAGAACCGGATCTCCGCTGCATACCCCGGAAGCTCATTCGGAGTCTCCAGGCAGAACGGCAAATCCCTCAAAGCCGGATGGTTGATCACCCGCACAAGCGCCTCCGCGCCAATCTCGCCTTCCCCGATCCGCGCATGGCGGTCCTTTCTGGCTCCCCGGACGTTCATGCTGTCATTTAAATGGACCGCTTTCAGGCGTTCAAGCCCCACAACACGGTCAAACTCCGCCAGCACTCCGTCGAGATCATTCACGATGTCATATCCGGCATCCCATACATGACAGGTATCCATACATACACCCATCTTATCAGAAAGTTCAACTCTGTCAAGAATTTCCCGAAGTTCCTCAAAACTTCTTCCGACCTCGCTGCCCTTTCCCGCCATGGTCTCCAGGAGCACCGTGGTGTGAAGCTCCGGCTTCAGGATCTCATTCAACATCTCCGCGATATAGGTGATTCCAACCTCCACACCCTGCTTCACATGGCTTCCCGGATGGAAATTGTAGAGGTTTCCAGGAACCGCCTCCATGCGCTCCAGGTCATCCACCATGGTCCGCTTCGCGAAATCCCGGATTTTTTCATCCGCTGAGCAGCCGTTCAGTGTGTATGGCGCATGGGCCACCAGAGTCCCCAGCCCCAGCTCCTCTTTTAGTTTCAGGAACGCTGCGATGTCCTCATGGTCTAACGGCTTCGCGCTTCCGCCCCTGGGATTTCTTGTAAAAAACTGAAACGTCGTCGCGCCGATCTTTTCCGCGTCCTTTCCCATGGCAAGGAATCCCTTCGCCGAGGAAAGATGGCATCCGATATAAAACATTGTCTATGACCTCCGTCCTGTTCCTGCGGGCTTTCCAAAGGAACCTGTTTTTTTCGATCTCTCCGGCTTTAAGAAAAATACCGCTCCCCAGGTAAAAAGCACAGAGAGCACCGCCTGGATCACCAGACTGCAGAATACCCAGTGATTTGTGATAAAATTTCCGCCGTTGTCACCGAGGAGATGTGTGATCGTAAAGTTTCCGCCGCCACCTGCCACCTGATTCTCCAAAAGCTCCGCGAACATGATTGCCGGATTCAGGAGAAGAAGGTATACCGACGCTCCAGAGCTCGCCTTCGGGATCGTCTCCCCGGAATTGAGCGCCATCGTGCTGATCTCTGTCTCGGAGATCTTGAGGAGGAACACATTCAGCATGTATGTTCCAACGACAACAACTAACATGATCCCGTAAGTGATCACATTGGAGAATGTGGACCGCTTCATGAGGGAGGACGCGAAGATTCCGAGGCTTCCACAGTACAGCGCCCCCACCACATAGCTCACAAGAAGGATCATGAGATCCCCGGAGCTGATACTTCCATAGATAAAGGTCAGCATCAGGATCGGCAGACTCGATACCACTAAGATCATAAGCTGGGAGAACGCGGACATGAGCTTCCCGACAACGATCTCCACAGGACGGATCTTCGTGGTAAACATGAGTTCCAATGTGTGCCGCTCCCGCTCCCCGCTGATGCTGGCGGAGGTCAGAGCAGGCATGATAAACATCAAAAGCATAAATTCCAGCGCTGCCACAAAGGCGTAGAGCTGGAGAAAATTTTCATAGCGCACCGAGCCGCTGACCTTCACCTGGGCGATGCTCTGGTACATGTTTAAGAGTGCCACCACAGCCAGGATCCCGTTGAAGATCATGATGATGAGCGGAATCCGGAAGCTTCTCGAACGTACCAGCATTTCCCTCTTATAGACCGGATTATTCTTCACTCGTCATCACCACCTTTTCCATATCATGATCCGTGATCTGCATGAAGATGCTCTCAAGGTCACCAGGCTCTCTCCAGAATCCGCAGATTCCAATATTGTGGGCCACAAGTTTTGCAAGCAGCATCGCCTCAGCGTCTTTTCCGCCGTGGAATCCCACGACGATATCGTTTCCCTCCACCGTGATGGTCTGGACCTCCGGCTCCGTTCGGAGAAACTTCACCGCTTCCCAGACATTCTCCACAACCTGGATCCGGATCGGGTTAGAGTCATTCACCTTCTTTAAGATCTCCCCCATGTTTCCCGATAGGACGACCTTTCCGGCATCGATGATCCCGATATCCGTACACATCTGGGCCAGCTCTGAGAGGATGTGGGAGCTGACCACGATGGTTTTTCCCTCAGCGCAGAGTTCCTTTAAAAGCTCCTTAAACTCGATCCTGGCTCTCGGATCCATGCCGGACGTGGGCTCGTCTAAAACAAGGAGCTTCGGATCGTGGATCATGGCCCGCGCCAGGCAGAGTCTCTGTTTCATTCCCCTGGACAGGCTGTCCACAAAGAATTCCTCTTTTCCCGCGAGTTTTACCTGTTCCAGAAGCTTTGTGCACCGCTCTCTCGCCACAAGGCCGGAGAGTCCGTAGCAGGAGGCGAAAAAGTCCATGTATTCCCAGACTTTTAAGTTGTCGTAAAGTCCGAATTCATCCGGCACATAGCCGAACTCATTTTTCACCTGCCCGCTGTAGAGGAACGCGTCCTTTCCGCCGATCATGACGGTTCCCTCATCTGCTTTCAGGAGTCCCGTGATAATGCGGATCGCCGTGGTCTTTCCGGCTCCGTTCGGTCCGACAAAGCCATAGAGCGCCCCCTCCTCCACTTCCATATCAAGCCCGGAGAGAGCCTCAAAATTTCCGAATTTTTTTTTCAGTCCCTGTATCTTCAACATCAGCTTTCCCTCCCCGTCACCATCAGGAGTGGAAGTGTCTGGCTCACTCCGATTTCCGCATTGCTTCCGGCTGTGTAGCGGACCGTGATCTTTCCGTCGGCAGCGATATAATCTGCCAGATCTTCCCTTGAGAAATCCTGTTTCCGGATATCCACCGGGTCATAGCTTCCTGTCTTTTCGTTGTAAAAACTCGTCTCCCCGGAGAATGGGCGGATATAGGAATACTGGTTGCCCTGGAAAAAGCCGTCGGACACCGGAAGAAATGAGAATTTCTCGATCACAATGTCCGTTCCCGGGTCATATTCCACCACCACCGGGTCTGTCCCGTAGAGGATCATGGAATTTCCATAATTTGCCCCTATACCGGAGGTCACGGATGGTTCCCGGATCTGACCGCAGCGGTAGACCTCGCCATCTGTTCCCATGGCGCAGTCGATCTCCTGGGTGTAGAAGGTCCTTCCGTCCCAGTTTTTTCCGAAGAGATCGTCGTTTCCCTCATAACCTTCCGGGAGGAACGCGCCGAAGCGCACCTCGCCATTGTAGGACGAGTAGTAACGATCCGTAAAGTATCCGCTGAGGTTGGATTTCTGGACATTTTTAATGTACTCCTCATCGGAGTCTTCCTGACGGTCCGGCGTTCCGGTCAGGGTGTCCGAAAGCATCCATGTCATGCCCAACGGCCATACCTTTAACGGCTCCCGGTTGAATTCCAGATACTGTCCCGGTTCCATGTTTCCAATGATCAGCACCTGGCCATAGAGATAGACTGCCGCGTTCTCAAGCGTCACAGGGAGCTTGTTCTCCACATGCCCCGTGATTGTCCCGTCCGACACAGCAAAGTCCGCCTCCACATTTCCAGCCCCCAGGTCTTTCTGCCGCTCCAGAAGGAAAAATCTGGAATCGAAGGCCTTGGACTTCCGACTCCAAAGCACGGTCTGGTCTGCCTCTTTCCGGATCCCGATGGATGCCTGGCGCTTTTTCGGGTAGTCTTCCAGCTGGTTCATGTCGTAGCGGGCGCTCCTCGTAAGGGGTGTGACCCTGTAATCCGTCGGAAGATCCACGGTAAATCCGCTGCTGTCCGGAGTCCGGACGTTTAAGAAGGTCATCTCCTCCGCGCTGTCCCCGGATGCGTCCAGGATCGTCGCTGTCGTGCAGAATTCACTGGTGAATCTCGTCTTAAAACCCATTCCCCAGATCACGACACAGGAGGCTGCGGAAAAAACAAGCACTGCAGTACCGTAGTACCGGTTGATCCCACGCTTCTTTAAAAGAATATACAGCCCGGGTCCCACGATCACCAGATATCCCACAACGATGATCCCGTAGACCGCAAGATTGGGGATCCGTTCCCCGTTTCCCCCGCTGACAAGATTGTAGGCGTTCCAGTAATCAGCATCGCCGCCCTGGGAATAATAATAGATCGTATTCAGTTCATCCTCGTTAAAGATCTCACTGAGAAAATACGACGCGAAGGACGGGTTCTTTTTCGCAAAGCCGGAGAGATCCGACAGGCTTACCCCGTAGACACCGATGGTCCCCTTTCCGTACTTCATGGTCTTAAGAAGCGGCGTTCCATCCGTCACCATCCGCTCTTTGGCCCCGGAGATCACAGGTTCCGTGTAGGTCACGCGGACTTCCGAGTCCTCAGGACTGTTTTTCGTGTATTCCGTTCCCATGCCGACCAAGAGAACCTCCGGATCCCTTAAGCTGACCTTCGGCTCTGCCTCTCCCAGGATATCCAGGGTCTTATCCCTGTCTCTTCCCGTTCCGATAAGCAGTGTTCCGCCATTTTCCACCCATGTGAGGACGGCTTCTTTCTGGACATCGTTCAGTGTCCGGCAGTCATATCCGTTTATGAGGAGCACATTAAACATGGAAAATCCCCTGGAATCTTCCGGGAAGTCTTCCCCTGGGATCTCAACGACCCGTGTGGTGAGCATTCCATAATTCAGCCCAATCCCGTCAATCCATGAGAGACTTCCTGACTTGTTCTCCAGGACACCTGCAAACAGACGGTTTTCGTCCTTCGAAACGTCAAAATCCATGGAGGTCTCCCCCATGGTCTTCTTCTTCCCGTCTTTTAATGTCAGGTGGATCGTCCCGCTCTTCTGTCCTAAGGGGACATAGAACTCCATCGTCTTCGTCTCCGCCGGTCCCACCTCTACTTGGTACGAATACTCGTATTCCTCTGTGCCTTCATCGTTATCACTCTCCAAAGTAGAGACAGTAAGTGTACCGGAAAACGGTGCCTCCGTCTGGCCGTAGATGCTGACCTTTATGGGCACAAAGCTTCCGGGCTTCGCATTTCTTCCGTAAACTGCCGTGATGTCCACCGCCACCGGCACAGAATTCTGCGGGCCGGACTCCATGTTTGTGCTGAAGCTGTCCTGGTCCTGGGCAAAGGCCGGGAATGCCCCCGCGGACAGGACCAGGGCCGCAAGACAGCCAAACAGCAGCTGTTTCTTTTTATTTCTCATACATTCTTCCTATCATTGATCAACGGGTATCCCTGTTCAGTATTTTCGTTACAGTTCAGCCATGCGCTGATTTGAATGAGAAAGTGTGTTGCAAGCTTGCTTGCATAAGCACTTTTTCATCCAAATCAGCATATGGTGGAACCACCAAGCTTCTTGTTTTCATGAATATGAAAACAAGAAGATGTAATGGCTGAACTGTAACGTATTTTCAGCTGTTTTTCTGCCGTCAGAGCAGGAACTATGCGTTTTTGCTGAACAGCTGTTATCTCTCTTTACTGGATCATACCAAAATTTTCTTTATTCACATCAAAATCCACCTTCAGCTTCACCGTGAACACCGTTCCGTTCAGGTCGCTGGCCACGGAGATCGTTCCGCCGTGCATGTCCACGATATTCTTTGCGATGGCAAGACCAAGACCCGTTCCGCCTGTCTTTGAGGACCTCGACTGCTCTACCCGGTAGAACTTGTTGAAGATCAACGGCAGTTCCTCCGCCGGGATCACATAGCCATAGTTCGTGACAGACACCGTGACGATATCGTCCTTCGCGAATACCTGGATCAGGACCTTCTTTCCCTCGGCACCGTACTTGATGGCGTTGTTGATCAGATTATCAAAAAGTCTCGCCAGAAGGTTTCCGTCCGCCGTGATGATCTGGGACGGGACATTGCTCTTGAGCTCATAAGTCAGGTCCTTGTCCGCGAAGCTCGGATAAAATTCCTCCAAAAGCTGCCCTAAGAGCTTTACGATATCCACCTTTCCAACATTCATGGATATCTTTCCGTAATTCATCTTCGTGAATCCGAACAGGTCCTCAATGAGTTTTTCCAGACGCTTTGCCTTCACATAGGCGATATCGATATACTTTTTCTGCATATCCAGGCTGATGGCCGGTCCGGAAGACAGGAGTTCCAGATAACCGATAATGGAAGTCAACGGTGTCCTTAAGTCGTGGGCCACGTTCGTGATCAGCTCATTCTTCGTCCGCTCCGACTCTCGTTCCTTATCCATGAGCTTCCGGATATCCGCTTCCATCCGGTTCAGGTTCGATGCCATGGCGGAGAACTCGTTGTCCCCCACCACCTCGATCTGGGTGTTTAAGTCGCCCTCGGAGATATTCTGGATCGCCACCGCGATCTTCCCTATATACTTCATATTTTTCTTCTCGATCATGAGAAACGCCAGCGCAAAGATCCCGATTCCAACGATCACATAGAGGATCGTGGTGATCGTACCCATCTTAAAGATCTGCAGGATCAACAGATTCGCGTATCTGGTCTGGTCCAGGTACGCCAGAAGGAAGTTCATATTCATGATGAGGAACGCGTCCACCAGACATGCGATCAGGGCACTGTAACAGATGTTCACCGCGATCTGCCTGTAAAAGCTTCTGCTCCAATCATTTTTCAATTTTGTATCCTACCCCCCAGACCGTTGTGATGATCTTATCCTGTCTCGTGTCCTCTTTCATTTTTCCGCGGAGTCTCCGGATATGTACCATGACGGTGTTGTTTGCCTCGTATACTTTCTCGTTCCATACCTTCTCAAAGATCTCGGTGCTGAACACCCGGCCGGGATTCGATGCCAGAAGGTACAGGATATCGAACTCGATGGGCGTCAGCTTGATCTCCTCTCCGTAGACAACGACCTTGTGGTTATCTTTATTGATGGAGAGGCCACGGATCGAGATCTCGTTCTTTGCCGCTTTTCCGGTGCTGCTGTTAGGGTTTAACTGGGTGTAGCGGCGGAGCTGGGATTTCACGCGGGCTACCAGCTCTAACGGATTAAACGGCTTTGTGATATAGTCGTCGGCGCCGATATTTAAGCCTAAGATCTTATCGGTATCCTCGGATTTCGCGGAGAGGATGATGATCGGGATACTGCTGGTCTCGCGGACCTTAAGTGTGGTGCGGATCCCGTCGAGACCCGGCATCATGACATCCACGATCATTAAATTCACTTCGTTTCTTTCCAGAAGCTCGAGAGCTTCATAGCCGTCGTAAGCCTTGATCACGTTGAAACCTTCGCCGGTCAGATAAATATTGATCGCTTCCACGATCTGTTTGTCGTCATCGCAGACGAGAATGGTTGGCATAATTGTTTCCTCCTCATATAAAACTGATTTAAGATGAAAAATCGTAACTGACCATGTTTCCAGTTACGAAAAATCGAATCAAAGAAAAAAATATATCATAGTCCAGTATAGCATAAAAATGACACAAAAACATAAGGAACGTTCTTAAATTTTTATGTAGAGATGTAAAGGGGTGTTACAGTACACGGGTACTCTATGCCCGCGCACGATTCTGGTTCTTTGGTCTTTCATAATTTTTCAGTTACAGTACACGGGTACTCTATGCCCG
>OGOE01001946.1_pt1 | contig 10960 bp, 7 predicted proteins | sample 1552611 | NCBI WGS metagenome assembly OGOE01 (sample SAMEA2580129, study PRJEB22360) | human gut metagenome | biome: human gut; feature: human-associated habitat; material: faeces | place: Denmark | collected 2008/2010
TTAAGAATCTCCTGGTCATGTTCAGGCTCAGGCGGCTTCGTCTCTTTTTCAGCCGTATGCCGGGGAGCAGGGGCTTCGAAATTCATATTGGCCGCCGCATCTCTATCCGGAGTTTCAGGTATGCGCTGTGGCTTTGAACCCGCAGGCCTAAACTCGGCCTCGCCGACTCCGCCGTCTGAGGCTATAGATACTATCGCAAGTTCCAGAAGAACTCTCGGGTTAGTAGACCATCTGGCGTCATTTATCGTCTTAGACAGTTTAGTAACCGCATAATCTATCTCCTCCACCGATACTCGGCGACTCTGTTCGGAAACCCTCTTGAGATTCTCTGCCGACATGTTCAGCATATCCTCCGCATCGTCAACAAACTTTGTAATGAGAAGGCTGCGGTAATGGCTCACCCAGTCTTTCATTATCTGCTTCACATCCTTGCCTTCAGTCAGAACATCGTTGAGCAGCAAAAGAGCCTTAGCAGACTTTCTGAGGGACACCAGTTCTGTCAGATCTATGAAAAATTCTTCTCCCGTAGTGCCCACATATTCCAGCACCTTTTCTCTGTCTATATACTTATCGCCTCCGGCCAGCACCTGGTCTAAAATGCTGAGTCCGTCTCTCACGGAGCCGTCGGCGCAGCTTGCCAGAAGTCTTGCCGCGTCATCAGATATGTCTACTCCTCTTTCGGCGCATATGGCAGTCATATCCTGAGCGATCACTTTCTGAGGAATTCTCTTGAAGTCAAGGCGCATACACCGTGACAATATCGTCGCCGGCAGTTTCTGAGGTTCGGTAGTGGCTAATATGAACATGACATGTTCAGGGGGCTCCTCCAGAGTCTTGAGCAGAGCATTAAAAGCTCCCGTAGACAACATGTGTACCTCGTCTATTATATAAACTTTTCTGCGTCCTGCCGCCGGAGGATACTTGACGCTTTCTCTCAGTTCTCTTATGTTCTCTACGCCGTTATTGGACGCAGCGTCTATCTCCATCACGTCTATAAAATTGCCTTCTTTGATGGCAATGCAGTGCTCGCACTCCCCGCACGGTCTGTCTGATTCCGACAGACAGTTCACGGCTTTTGCCAGTATCCTGGCCGTAGTGGTCTTGCCTGTTCCTCTGGTACCGCAGAAGAGATATGCGTGACTCACAGACCCTGAGGCCACTTGATTCTTCAATATTTTTACTACGTGCTCCTGGCCAAGTATCTCGTCGAAGACCTCCGGCCTGTGGCTCCTGTATAATGCGGTGTACATAGACTCTCCCCTTATTCTTACCTGTGAGACTTATCTTCATAAATTTATCATTACGAAAATTGCCCTTAAAGAGCCGCGCGTGGCGTTGGAGAAGGCTGATCTGCGGCACATAAGAACTTCCGCTTATTGCTGCTTCCTTCCGGACCTGACAAGGTTCACGGCATCCCATTGCGCAGGACCCAAACCATGCCAGGCGAAGCTCTTTAAGGACAATTTGAATCGGAGCGTAGCTCCCAACGAATTCGCTTGTCACAGACGAAGCGAACGATTGTAACAAACACAGCAACTTCATCTCCTCAGATCTTTGAGGGAGAGGATTACCACCCGCCCCTATATAGACGAGGACCTTACGACGTTTGTTAAGTTGCTTGTATATTATAAACTTTTTTATTGCTTTTTTCAAGTATTTCTTGCAGGATAGCGGACTCGCTCTCTAAAGCCATTCCATGACTTGTTCTTCACTTATGATCGGTATGCCCAGTTCCTTCGCCTTCTTGTTCTTGCCTGACGAGGAAGTCACATCGTTATTTATTAGGTAAGAAGTCTTAGCGCTGACTGAACCGGCCACTCTGGCTCCTGCTTTCTCCAGCCGATCTTTAAGAGCATCTCGGTTATCGAAATGATTCAGGCTTCCTGTTATTACAAATATCATTCCCGCCAGAGTATCTCCTTGTTCCTCCTCACTTTGATCCAGTCTCACGGCGCGTAAAATATCTTTTACTGTCTCCTTGTTCTCGTCTTTATCAAAGAAATCTCTGAAACTTTTAGCCATCACTTCTCCTATCCCGTCTATGGATACGAGCTGATCAAAAGACAGGTTCTCTATATCCTGCCACTTGTTGTGGCAAAATCTTGCTATCAGTTTGGCGTTGGCTTTTCCTATGCCCGGTATTCCCAGGCTGTAAAGCAGTCTCTCCGGAGTCACATCTTTAGCTCTTTCCACTGACTTGCAGAGATTCTCAAAGGACTTCTTTCCAAAGCCATCCATCTGGGTAAATTCTTCTCGAAATTTCTCCACATCAAATAGATCTGCCAGCTCCTTCACCATACCTGAAGATACAAGTTTTTCAATAGTCATCTCCGACAGCCCCTCTATGTTCATGGCGTCTCTTGAAACGAACAGGGACAAAAGTTTTATCTGCTTCGCCAGGCAATCGGGATTCTCGCAGTGAAGAGTCTTTACTCCGTTCTCTTCTTTTATCCTGGTGGGATGGCCACATACGGGACATTCTTCAGGCAGTTTTATAGAATCGCTGCATGTAAGGTTTTCGGCGATCTGAGGAATTATCATATTTGCCTTATATACTTTTATCCTGTCTCCCACTCCAAGTTTGAGATCTCGCATCACACTTATATTGTGTACGGACGCTCGGCTCACGGTAGTCCCCTCCAGCTGGACAGGGTCAAACACGGCTATGGGATTTATCAGACCTGTTCTGGAAGCGCTCCACTCTATCTCCTCAAGAGTAGTCTCTCTGATCTCATCTTTCCATTTGAAAGCTATGGAATCTTTAGGGAATTTAGATGTCTGTCCCAGCGATCTTCCGTACCCTATATCGTCATATATCAGCACCAGCCCGTCAGAAGGTATCGGATTTTTTTCTATCCTGTTTTGGAACCACAGCACAGTCTCTTTCAGGTTGTCAGAATCTGTCATACGGTATTCCACGCATTCGAAGCCCTGATTTTTCAGCCACCTGACCGAATTATCCAGCAGAGCCGTGCCGAATCCCCTGCCCCAGTATTCCGGCAGGACGTACAGCGTGTGTACCTCGCCCCAGCCGGGCATTTTTTCGTCCGCGGCAGGCCGTGCGCAGGAATGCCCCGCGATAACTCCGCCCTCGGTCAGCACGAAGCTGCCGGGAAGCCCCGCGAAGCTGTCTTTCCAGCGCTCCGGCGAGAGCAGGTCAAGGTAGTACTGCGGTAGCAGCCCTTTGTATCCCGCCTGCCAGCTCCTGACATAGAGCCGCGCCGTCTCGTCGGCTTCCTGCGGCTCCATGCGGCGTATCTCCATTACTTTAAGCCTTCGATGGAAGCGTTGATCTTCGCGAGCTTCTCCTCTGCCTTAGCAAGCTTTGTGCGCTCGTTCTCGATCTGCTGCGCGGGAGCCTTCGCAAGGAATCCCGGGTTGTTCAGCTTCTTGGAGAGGAACTCTATATCCTTCTCCGCCGCCTTCTTCTCCTTGTCGAGACGTGCAAGCTCCTTGTCCTTGTCGACAAGCTCGCCCATCGGCATGAATACACGCGCGGAATCGGTAACAACGGTCATCATGCCCTCGGTGGAATCCACCTTTTCAGTTACTGTGAACTCGCCTGCGCCCGCAAGCTTCTCAAAGAATCTGCGGCAGTCGGTGAAGAGCTGTACGAACTGGGTCTCAACTGTCATAGTTACTTTCTTTGACGGAGGTACGTTCAGCTCGTTGCGCTGTACTCTGATAGCCTTGATGGTGTTGACTACGCGGGAGAACTCCTCGGCAGCCTCGCCGAAGTGCAGCTTTTCGTCATACTCGCACCATTTAGCTATCATGATGCTCTCGCTGTCGGTGCCGGGCATGGACTGCCATATCTCCTCGGTGATGAACGGCATGAACGGATGCAGCAGCTTAAGAATACCCTGCATGATGTAAACCAGCACGTTCTGCGCTGCAAGGGCGGAATCGCCGCCTTCAGCGATACGCGGCTTTGTCAGCTCGATGTACCAGTCGCAGTAAACGTCCCAGATGAAGTCGGTGAGGTTCTGGACTGCAACGCCAAGCTCGAAAGCCTCGAGGTTGGAGGTCACGTTCTTCACAGTGTCGTTGAACAGGCTGAGCACCCACTTGTCCTCGATGGGGAGGTTCTCCGGGAGAACCGGAGTTCCGAAGTCCTCGGGGAGGTTCATCAGGATATATCTGGAAGCGTTCCAGAGCTTGTTTGCAAAGTTTCTGGAGTTCGTTACCTTGGTTTCAGTCCAGCGCATGTCGTTGCCGGGAGCGTTGCCGGTAACAAGGGTAAGTCTAAGCGCGTCTGCGCCGTACTTGTCGATTATCTCCAGCGGGTCAACGCCGTTGCCCAGGGACTTCGACATCTTTCTGCCCAGCTCGTCGCGAACCAGACCGTGGATAAGAACGTCCTTGAACGGCTTCTGACCGGTGTGCTCCAGACCGGAGAATATCATTCTCGCAACCCAGAACGGGATAATATCGTAGCCTGTTACCAGCGTGTTGGTCGGATAGAAGTAATCCATCTCAGGGGTCTTGTCGGGCCAGCCGAGGGCAGAGAACGGCCACAGCGCGGAGCTGAACCATGTATCCAGTGTGTCCTCGTCCTGCTTTACGGGAGCGCCGCACTTCGGGCACTTCTCCAGCGGGTCGAGGGAGATAGCGGTGTGCTTGCAGGAAGGGTTCTGGCAGTAGTAAGCCGGAATTCTGTGACCCCACCAGAGCTGTCTGGAAATGCACCAGTCGCGGATATTCTCCATCCAGTAGAGATAGCCGTTTTCAAAACGCTTCGGGATATAGCGCAGTTCTCCGGACTTTACAACGTCGATAGCGGGCTGTGCTAGCTCCTTCATGGAAACGAACCACTGGAGGGACGCGCGCGGCTCAACGGTGGTGCCGCAGCGCTGGCAGCAGCCTACGTTATGCTTGTGCGGCTCTACCTTTACAAGCAGACCCTGCGCTTCGAGGTCTGCAACCATCTGTTTTCTTGCTTCGTAGCGGTCCATGCCTGCGTACTTGCCGCCTACGTCGGCGCTGATAGTCGCGTCGTCGTTCATCATGGAGATAACCGGCAGGTCGTGGCGCTGACCTACCATGAAGTCGTTGGGGTCGTGCGCCGGGGTGATCTTAACAACGCCGGTACCGAACTCCACGTCAACATAGTCGTCGGCGATTATAGGTATCTCGCGGTCGGTCAGCGGGAGCTTAACCATTTTGCCGACGATGTTCTTGTAGCGCTCGTCGTTCGGGTTTACAGCCAGCGCTGAGTCGCCGAGAAGCGTTTCAGGACGGGTGGCCGCGGTCTCAACGAAGCCGGAGCCGTCCGCCAGCGGGTAGTTGATGTGCCAGAAGAATCCGTCCTGCTCCTCATACTCGCACTCGATATCGGAGATGGAGGTCTTGCAGTTCGGGCACCAGTTTATCATTCTTACGCCGTGATAAATAAGACCCTTGTTGTAGAGATCCATGAACACTTTCTGAACGGCTCTGGAGCAGCCCTCGTCAAGGGTAAAGCGCTCGCGCTCCCAGTCGCAGGAGCTTCCCAGCTTCTTGAGCTGCTGAACGATACGTCCGCCGTAAACGCGCTTCCAGTCCCATGCGCGCTTGAGGAATTCCTCTCTGCCTATCTGCTCCTTTGTGAGCCCTTCTTCCTTCATCTTGCCGACTATCTTAGCCTCGGTAGCGATGGAAGCGTGGTCTGTGCCGGGAAGCCACAGCGCGGAATAGCCCTGCATTCTTCTCCAGCGGATAAGGATATCCTGGAGGGTGTTGTCAAGCGCGTGACCCATGTGGAGCTGTCCGGTGATGTTTGGCGGAGGGATAACGATGGTATAGGGCTTCTTCTTGGGATCAATCTCAGCGTGGAAATAGCCCTTTTCCTCCCAGTTATGATAGATACGATCCTCGAATTCCTTCGGGGCGTAGGTCTTTGCAAGTTCCTTTCTCATTGCAATGTTGTCCTTTCGTTTTCGGATATATTTACGCGTTAGCGTTATTTCGCTTTAAGCGAATTCACAAGGCTCTCGTCCGGCGTGACGTACAGAGTGCGGTTGTTCGTGAATATCACCATTCCGGGCTTTGCGCCGGCGGGCTTCTTGACGAATTTCACCGCAGCGTAATCCACCGGAACTCCCGAACCGCTGCGCCCCTTTGAATGGAACGCCGCAAGCTGCGCCGCCTCGAACAGGGTCTGTTCTCCGGGCTGCCTGCCCTCGGTGCGGATTATAACGTGCGAACCCGCTATCCCCTGCGTATGCAGCCATATATCAGTGGCCTTCGCGGTTTTCAGCGTCAGCTGGTCGTTCTGGCGGTTGTTCCTGCCCACGAGTATCTCGAAGCCCTCGGTGGAGCGGAAATGCAGCGGCTCTGAGGTCTTTTTCACCTTTTCGTCCGCCCTTACGCCGCCCTTGAGGTAGCCCTGCTCGCGAAGCTCCCTGCGTATTTCCGCAAGGTCGGATTCGCTGTCGGTGCGGCTCACCGCGTCGAACACGCTGTCGATGTAGACAAGCTCCTGCTTTCCGCTTGCGATAAGCTCGGTGAGCTTCTTTTCTGCGGTGTCAAGCTTGCGGTACTCGGTGTAGTACTTCTGCGCGTTCTGCGCCGGGGTCAGCCGCGGGTCAAGCTGTACCTCGACCGGTTCGCCTGTGGTGAAATCCTCCAGCTCCGCTTTGGTCTGACCCTTCTCGAGCCGCCAGATGTTGGCGTTTATCAGGTCGCCCCGGACTCGGAAAACCTCCCGCTCCGAACATTCCTCAAGCTCTTTTTTCTGCAATTCGAGCTTCCTCGAAATGCGCTCGTAACTGTTCATCAGGAGCTTCAGCAGATCGTGGGCGCGCTGCTTCGTGCGCTCGGACCTGTCCTGCGAAGCGAAGAACTCGTCCAGCAGTCCGTTTGCGGTCTCGCAGCGGGCGGTAGTCATCGAGCCGGAATACTGCGTGATGCCGATAAAGCAGAAATCCTTTTTCTTTCCGCCCGGTTCTGAAACTATCGTGAACTCGCCGGGACTGCCGTTAAGCATTCCTTTTATGCGGTAGAGGAGTATCAGCAGGCGCTGCTGTCCGCCCTCGGTTAGCGCATTGCAGGGGACGTCGGTGTCTTTCTCGCAGTACCATGCTATTTCCCGGGTGAGTATCGGGGACACGCCCTCCAGCACGGCGGTGAGCTTCTTGCAGAGCCGCTCCGGGCTGTCCTTCACGGCATCGAGCACCTGCTCCGGAGCGCACTCCAGCAGGCACAATCTGTCCTGTCGGGGCGGAGCCTCGTACTGTATTCCCGGGAGCACTCTCCGCACGGAGGAGATGTCGTCCGTAATGCGCTTCACGCTGTCGATGACCCTGCCGTCCCGGACAAGGATTATATTGCTGTGACGTCCCATAATCTCAGCGATGAGAGTGTTCGTCACGATATCGCCTATTTCATTGGTGCATTCAAAATCGAGGGAGATAACGCGCTCCAGACCGTCCTGGCGTATCGCCATGAGCTTTCCGCCGGAAAGGTGCTTTCTCAGCAGCATGCAGAACATCGGCGGCTGCTGGGGATTCTCGAACGAAGCCGCCGTGAGGTTCAGACGCGCGCTGACGCTGTTCGCGGATAGCACGATCTTTTTTCCTCCGTCGCGGAATGTCCGCAGGGAAACGACTATCTCCTCGCGGGAGGGCTGATACACCTTGTCCACTCGCGCGCCGATAAGCGGCTGAAGCTCGTTCGTTACAATATGAAGAAATGCTCCGTCAAGTGACAATTCAACCACCCCACTTTTTTGAATTCGGAATTATGGTGCCGCTTCGCGGCAGTTTATGTTGATACAATCGGAAAACCGCCGCGTCAGCGGCGCAGTAGTTCCGAATTATGAATTCCGGATTTTAAACATAGCTGCACGGCTCGCACTCTGCGTCCGTTGTAAATACCGGTATCTCCGGGAAAGCGCGGCTGAGGAGCGTAGCCAGGCGATGGGACGCGCACTTTTCCGTGCCGTAATGTCCGGCGTCGATAAGCGCCATGCCGAGGTTATGAGCCTCTACCCACACAGAATGCTTGACGTCTCCCGTCACGAGAGCCTGACAGCCGAGCGCGGCAGCCCTTGCAAGGAGGTCTCCGCCGGAGCCTGAGCACACGCCCACGCGGGTTATAGCCTGAATGTCGCCCTCGCAGTACTTCACGCTTTCAAGGTCGAGGGATTTCTTGCAGTGCTCTGCAAGAGCCTTCGCGGTGAATCCGAGCGGAAGATCCGCAATACCGCCGATCCCTAGACCGGTAGGCTGGGTCTGCTCGAGAACTCCGCTGCTCTGCCAGCCGAGAAGCTCCATGAGCGCGTCGTTTACGCCCGCTTCGCACATATCGAAGTTGGTATGTACTGCGATGGCGCTGATATCGCTGCGCACCAGCGAATATACCGGAGTTCCCGCCATCACTCTCTTGAGCGGGTGGAATATCACCGGGTGGTGAGATACGATGAGGTTTGCGTTCTTGGACAGCGCCTCGTCGATTATCTCCTGCGTTATATCAAGGCAGCAGGCTATGCCGGTGATGTTCTCCGCTGAATTTCCGGTCAGCAGACCCACGTTATCATAGCTTTCCGCCGTGTTCATCGGTGCGATGGTGTTAAGGAACTCCAGCACCTGACCTACTGTTGCCGCCATTGTGTTCCTCCGTTAAGGTGTGTATTCCTGCGCTTTGGCGCATATCTGCTCCGCAAGCGCGTGCAGGTGCTGAGCCTGCTCTGCGTTTGCTCCGGAAGCTTCCATTCCCGCCGCGTTTTTCAACAGCTTTCCCGCTATATGGCGGAGCATGTCCGGATCGGTTATCCTGCCGCACAGACAAAAGAGCTCGTCCGGCTCCTGCGCCGCGCCGGTGTACCTCGCCAGCATGACGGTGTAAAACCGGTCGCCCTCCCTGACGGCGCGTTCCTCGATGATATCGAAGCCGCCGCGGTAAAGCTCCCGGCGGAGCGTATCCGCCTTTGTCATGGGCTGTAAAATGAACCGCGTATCCTCCGACAGGAACCGGCATCCGGAGATTATCTTCATGATAAGCTCCCCGCCCATTCCGCATATTACTACATCATCGGCATAGTCTATCCTGTCAAGCCCGTCGGAAAGCACTGCGGTGACATTTGTCACACCCTGTTCTGCGATAGTGCGCCGTGCGGCGGAGAGAGGTCCCTCCTTCACATCGGAAGCGATGACCTCCTTCGCGCCGTTCTGCGCAAGGTAGCAGGCGAGCAGCGCGTGATCAGTCCCCACGTCGCAGACGGTGACCCCTCTGCGGCAGAGAGCTGCGGCGGCGCTGAGCCTGCCGGTAAGTTTCACCATTATTCGCCGAGAGCTGCGTTGAGCTGCTCAACGATCTCGTCAGCGTCCACGCCGTGCACCATGCATGCCTGCTCAACGGACTCGCCGCGGGAAGCAGGGCAGCCAAGGCAGTGCATGCCCATTCCGAAGAAGATGGGAGCAGCAGCCTCTGCGTTGATGTCGAGAATATCGCCGATTATTGTGTCCTTTGTTACTTTCATTGCTGTATTTCCTTTCATTTGTGCATTGCTGTCCGCGCGCCTTTCCGGTGCGTGGAGATAAATATACAGTATATATTATATCACAGCTTTGTTATTTTGTCCAGTACAATTTCTTTGATACCTGCTTTTTTTGTTCCATGCGCTTGACATTGCCGGGGAAATCTGCTATAATCAATATGCTGTCAGTATTTATATGCGGGTGTGGCGGAATTGGCAGACGCGCCAGATTTAGGTTCTGGTGGCTTCACCGTGCAGGTTCAAGTCCTGTCACCCGCACCAAATAAAAAAACCGTCTCCTCGACGGTTTTTTTATTTGGTTTGCATCATTTTTCTCGTCCGTCCCGGATTGGGACGGACGTTTTGCTTCGCAAAACCGAAAAATGACGCGCACCCCGCATCTCAAATATGCCTTTCTCATTGTGATCACATGGGAAGCTCGCCTTTTATTGCACACTTATGGTCTTTATTTGTGCTGTGACAACCTTTTAAAACAAAAAATTTCTTTTTAATTTCCATTTACCGGCATTTTTCATTGACTTTTCTTTAACATGGTGTTATAATAAATTAACGATTTTCTATTATCAGTCGAGGATTAAAATCATGATTGAAGAAATCACCTGGACTAAAGAATACAAGCTGGAGCGTTACCATAAGCTCAATCTTACCGCTGAAAAAGGCTGCGTGCTTTTTGCAGGCTCATCGCTTATGGAAATGTTTCCGGTGGAAAAATTCGCGCATGAGGACGGTCTCCCAGTAATGGTTTACAACCGCGGCGTGGGCGGCTTCATCACCGACGAACTCATCGCAGCCGTCGATACATGCATAATCGACCTTGCACCGAAGAAACTATTCATAAACATCGGCACGAACGACCTCAGCGACGCCTCCCGAAGCATGGAGCAGATAATGTCCAATTACGCTTTGATACTTGACAAGGTAAAAAAGGCTGTGCCAGAGGTCAGAATGTACCTCATGGCGTACTACCCCGTTAACTACAGCGCCGCCACCCCAGAAATGAAGCCCTGTCTGCTTATACGCAGCAATGAAAAGATCGCCCGCGCCAACGAGGAAGTAAAGATGCTCGCAGACCGCTTCGGGGCAAGTTACATCGACGTCACCGCCCCGCTGAAGGACGAAGACGGCGATTTGCGCGCCGAATACACGATAGAGGGCATGCACATCAACGAGGACGGCTACCGTTCCATCTACCCGCTTATCAGAAAGTACATTCTTGAATGACTTCCCTTAAATTCCCCGACGGCAGCGAGGTGCTCTACGAGCTGACGCGCAAGCCCGTCAAAAATATAAATCTCCGCGTGAAGGAGGACGGTTCCCTTCGCATTTCCGCCAGCCCCCGGGTAAGCGTAAAGCGCGTCGAGGAGTTCATCATTTCCGAGCAGGCGTTCATACGCCGCGCGCAGCAGCGTATCATCGAACGCGAGGAGCACTCTGAAATACGCGCGGATATATTCCGCTGGCTCGGCGGGGAATACCCCGTGC
>OGOE01001949.1_pt1 | contig 10957 bp, 9 predicted proteins | sample 1552611 | NCBI WGS metagenome assembly OGOE01 (sample SAMEA2580129, study PRJEB22360) | human gut metagenome | biome: human gut; feature: human-associated habitat; material: faeces | place: Denmark | collected 2008/2010
CGAAAAGCCGTTCATCGACTGATCGGCGCTTCCGCCGCCGAATCCTCCGACAGAAACCTCCGCCTTTACCGACATAAAGGGAAGAAACAGTGCAACTATTATCACGGCACATATAATTCCCATAAGATTTTTAAGTATAAATTCCTTGTTCATTTTCATAATAATGTTCCTCCCGAATTAAAGTCCTTCTCTGTAATATTCCTCTTCCTCGCATATTACTATGTTTCCACTGCCGATAAGCGTTGAAGAAGATATTTCAGTATCTGAACCAAAATCAAAATATATAACATATCTTCCGTCATCATATAATCCGAATGTACCGTCATCTCTGAGTGTTATATAATCGCCGTAGTTTTTGTACAGATAATCGCTGAAAGCTCCATATGTTACATAGCCGTCAAAATCCGTAAAGAAAGATATTATAGGGCACTCAACCATAATAGCCTTGCCTCGTCCTATAACCGGGTGTCCGTCAATATAGTCTTTCCTGCAATAGTAGATATCAAGACCATCCTTTTCGTAGCAGGCATAATATCCGGTATAAATGCTGGCTGTAATTCCCCATACGTCGGCAAAATCGTTGTCAAAATAATACTGTATATTGTCCGGAAGCGCTATTGTTTCATTGGTAACAGCAGGAGCTTCAGCCTGTGTTTCGGCAGGTGTTGTTTCCGGTGCAGGTGTTGTCTGCACTGTAGTTTCGGGTGTTGTCTGTGCTGTTGTCACCGCTGTTGTCTGAGGCGGTACCGTTGTGGTATCGGGAGCTTCGGACGGCTCGTTTTGGGAAACATCGGGTACGGAATAATCCGCTCCGTCCTTGTCATAGATGCCGTTAAAAAGGCCGCTGCCGTTAGCGTCCGCAACAATCGACATCTGCTTTTCGTTTACATTTGCGGTGCAGGTGTCACTGAAGGTCTGACCGCCTGCAACTATTGTAAGTATCAGCTTTCCGTCCGCAATATCGTATGTACCCTCGTCGGATTGTGCCGTAACCGTGCCGTCTGCCGCCGTCTGCTTATATGACAGTGCCTTATTGTCCTTGAATCTCAGCTCGTATGTACTGTCGCCGGCTTTCTTGTACCATGCACCGTAAATGTTGACGGTGTTCAGCTCCATTGTTGCGCTGACCGCAGGCTGACCGTTATCCTTCTGACCGCTTATTACAAAATAGGCAACCAGTGCGACAGCTATTACTGCAATAACAACACACAGTACGATTATGTTGTTCTTCTTTGAACTTCCCTGTTCCATACTTATTCCTCCTCGTTTTTCTTTTTCAGAAGTTTTCTTATAGTCCTCTCCGAATAGTTATACTCGGTGGCTATCTTGTTAAGCGAATCAGATGTGCCGTCATAGTTTTTTTCCGCCTCCTGTGCTACATATTCCTTAGAATAAAGCCGTGTGGGGAAATTAATCTGACTGCCCTTCATCTGATTGTACATCTTAACGGTATTTTCAAAGCCGATAATTTCACATATCGTCCCATACACACCGTTAAGTGATTCCGATTTATTATTCTTATCCATGTAATCTCCCGAAATCTGTAATTTTATAACTATATTATATACTGTTGACTGCATCTTTTCTTCTGCCCTTTTCCACGCAAAAAGACTTGGAAAATAGCTTTGAAAACCGCTTGAAAACACATTGCAATGTTCGTTTTTCAAGTATATTAAACCACCGTTTGCCACATTATTTATGTATGGATTGAAAACTGTTTGGAAAAAGGGATAAAAAAATTCCCGACCTGCCATAAAACAGATCGGGATGTATATCGGGTTTTACTTTGCCGCATGGGAGGACTTTATCATAATCAGCATACTTCTGAACTGAACGCTCAGCATATCCGAAATCTCATTTTCGCTGAACAGACAGATGTTGGATGAAAGCAATACACCTATACCGTAGGTGAATATCCAGACGTGCCTGAACAAAGTCATAGCGTCCTCTTTTGAAAGCGAGTAATCGTTCATTATATACTCAATGCACTTGTCAGCCGTAACGCCGAGCATAGATGAAAACATTTCCTCAAAATTGAAAGTATGAGCCTGTTCTTTCATAAAAAGAAGCCTGAACAGCTTCGGCTTTTCCTTTGCAAAAGTAATCATCTGTATGCCCACCTGCTTGAATGCGGGCATATCAGGCGTTTCTTTTTCCGCAAACTGTCCGAATACCTTCATAGCAGACTCACGTACGGTGCTTTCAAGCTCCTCCATATTTCTGAATGCCGTAAAGATAGGGCGTGTCGATGTTCCCATAGCCTCCGCAAGACTTCTTGCGTTCAGCGATTCAACACCGCTCTCGGCAACTATTCCTAGCGCTATTTCGGTTATCTCTTCTCTTGTATATTTTGCCCTGGGCGGCATAATATCACCTCGTGATATGGATTTTCTGTAACGCTAATTGTGCATTATTCATATTATATCACCGCTTTTGCATACTGTCAACCGTTTTATATTATCTCTTCAAGCTGTTGAAAAAACAAACAAATGTTTTTTACAGAGTAACAATAACAGGCGTTAAATCGTTTAAAAACTTAACATTTTATGTTGACATATGGTGCCTGATATGTTACTATAATAAAAGCAACAAAAAGGTTCAGGAGGAAATTATTATGGACACACAAAGCAACTATCCTCAGCAGTATGATCAGTCACAGCAGAATCAACAGGCATATAATCAGTACGACCAACAGCAGTATCAGCAGACGTACAACCAGCAACAGTATCAGCAGACGTACAATCAGCAACAGTATGAGCAGCCATACAATCAGCAATACAGTCAGCCGTATCAGTACGGTCCCGCAAGACAGCTCAACACGCACAGAGGACTGCTGAAATTCATATTGCTCGGTATCATTACATTCGGAATTTATCCGTTGGTTTTCTTTTCAGGAATTTCAGAGGATATAAATCTGGTAGCAAGCCGTTTTGACGGCAAGAAGACAATGCACTTCTGCCTTTTGTTCTTCCTGGTAGGACCGATAACATTCGGCATAGCGGATATAGTATGGTTCCACAACCTTTCGTCCCGTATGGGCAACGAGCTGACAAGAAGAGGCATTCCTTATTCGTTCGGCGCAGTTGATTACTGGCTGTGGAATGTTCTTGGATCGCTTATTCTTATAGGTCCGCTGGTTTATATACATAAGCTTGCAAAAGCGTCTGTACTTATTGCTCAGGACTACAACACAAGAGGCTAATAGACAGAGATATAAAACCGACCCGGCTTTGATACCGGGTCGGTTTATTTTTATTATTCCGTTTCAGTATTTATCTCATCTCTGGTAACAGTCGCCTCGTGATTATAAAACTTCTTAAGCTCGTCTACCGACATATAGTCGCCTGTAAGCTCGCCTTTCTCGTTGATAAGATACTTGCCGTTCCACGGTGCCGCCCACAGCCACACCGCATTGTCCCTTGCCATTATATCGGGGTCGGGAGCTTTTGCACATTCCGTGAGTGCAAGCATACGCTTGTTTAGCGAAAGTGCGTCAGTAGCGTACATAGCCGCAAGATGTGCCGTATCGGTATTATCATACACATCACAGCCGATTATATCGACATAATCGTCACCGGGGAACATCTGCGGATCAACATCCGCAGTATATACCCACAACAGATTTGACAATCCGTAAAGCTCGTCAAACCGCCTGTGCATTGTCTGCCACAGCCATTTATACATCTTGCTGTTCTTCTCCCACCAGTACCAGCCGGCATTGTCGGTCGGCAGAGGCGTAAACAGCACAGTAACGCCGCTGTCCTTGAGCACAGAAAGCTGTTTTGCCACAGCGTCCATATCCGACAGCACAGCATAGCATTCCTCGGATATTGTTTCATCTTTAAGAAGAAGTGCCAGCGACTCTTCATTCATTACTGCGAGATCCTCATAGTCACTAATCACCGAGCCAACATCAAAACTGCTCTCGTCAAGGTAGAACGTTGTCTTGCCTACCGGAGTATACCAGTACCAGGTATAGGATACTATGCCGCCGTTCTTCGCCCACTCCTGTGCAAGCTGTATATCGATATTGCTCTTCACAAGCTTTGAACCGCTGGCCGTATAATATCTCAGGTCGCTGACCCTTATTGCAGGAAAACGTCCTGTGTTTCTGACTATAGCGTCTATCTCGGTGTTAGTGTTCGGTGTGACATTCTGTGCGGTAAGCGTTTTCTTGCCGTATATTCTCTTGAAATAATCCATAAGAGCTATACGCTCGGTATTCACGTCTTTCCCGGATATCCACGTTCCTGCATCGCTGTACCGCTTATCGCTTGCCCTTTCGGTATTCTTTACCGTTATCTTGTCAATAGAAACGGTATTTTTGACCGTCTGCAGCGTCACCTTATGCTTTCCCTGCGTAAGATACACCGGACACAGCGAAATTTTTTCAAATGTATCGCTCTGCACCACATTGTATGCGCCGTACAGCTCGCCGTTTATACGCTTATAAACTCCGTTCTCACTGTTGATCTGCTTTTCGCCGTCGATCGTCAGCGTTATGCTTCCGCCCTCTTTCGACAGCGCGCTTATCGAAATATCATAGAACTGAGTTGAAGAAACATCAAGCTCAAACGACGCCTGCGTATACGCACCGACAGTTATATATCCGTCACCGCTGTATTTCTTGCTGTCGGATATAAGTTTGGTATCGGGTATTTTCTCGGCTTCAAGCGTATAACTGAACGCCGATTTATTCAGCTTATATTCCTTTGTGGTGCCCTCCGTGACAATATTCGCCTCGGGTACAGAGCTTTCCTGCACCGCTGTAGTTTCCTCGCCCTGTACAGAAGAAATGTCCGTGTAATCTATCTCCGTACAGCCTGCAAGCGCCACTGCCGCAAGCATCGTCGCAAGCGTGCGCACCGCCGTTGTTTTCTTAATGTGCAAGTCAGTCCTCCTGCTTGATAACCACTATGTCGCCCGACTGTATCTTGTCCGTGAACTTCGCACTGCCGCCGTTTACGCTGAGTACAAGTCTGCGTGTGGGATTTTCAATATCGATATCCGCTCTTTCAAACAGGTCGATAAGCATATAAGGCGTCTTACTTTCCTTTTCGGGAAGATCGGTCGGAACGCCGTTGAATATTATCGATACAAAGTTGCCCTGTTCTTCTGCCGGCTCATCCTGAACTGCCGTATATGTGTTTTCGTCGGCTTCTGTCACCGGGACAGCCGATGCTGCCGTACCTTTTTCAAACCCGAGTATATCGCCGTTTTTCAGTATATAGTTCTCAGACCGGACCTGTCCGTTTACATACACCTGCGCCGTATCGGTATCTCCGCCGTACTGCATAAGAAACGCTCCGAGCGTTCTTGCATCATGTATTTCTATATTGTCGAGCGGCTGTATCTCATAGTCCCCGCCGACTTCCTTGCCGCTTACATATGCACGCTTTCCCGCAACCGCATTTTCACCGCAGAATATGACCCCGACTTTAGTCAGATCATCTGTATAATCGCGGATAAATGCGTGCGCATTTTCGCCGTTTACCGCAGGAACAAGAGTGATATCATCACCCTGTTTTATCTTTGTTGTAAGTGCGGCAGGTTTGCCGTTGACCGTGATTATCGCAGGTGTGAATGCAGTGCCTTTGATTATCTTCGTTTCGCCGTTAAGAGTGAACTTAAGCCCTGCTCCGCTGTGTCCCATTATCTGAGAAGTTCTGAAACCTGCCGAGCCGAGCAGTTCAAACACGCTCAGCGACTTTGTATCGAATACTCTTACCTGTTCGCCGTTGAGCGTCACAGTTGAAAAGTCGTACGCCATATTCGTGCAGGCTGTCACTGCAATGCCGACAGGGGTTACATATTCCGGACCCAGCTTTCTGCCGCCTACATCAACGTTTTTCATAAATTCCTGACCGCCGACCGCTACTCTGCCCGGGTCAATCCCAAGCTTCTCAGCGAGTGCGTCGGTAAGTCCGTTAGCCATACTTCCGCCGCCTATAAGGAACATTGCAGCAGGGCTCTGGCCGTTTGCGTCGCACACCGTCTGACTTATCACATCCGCAAGGCTGTCTACAGACGGACTGCATTTCTCGAAGAAATCCGCCTTTGATATAGTCTGCTCCCTGCCGAATATATCACGATATGTAATGCTGTCCGTATCGCCGCTCGCCTGTATCTTCATGCTCTCAGCCATATTGAAGTCAACAAAGAATTTCCTTACTATATCCTCGCTTATCTCATCGCCTGCAACTGTCGCCATTGCATAGGCAACTATCGCTCCGTCACGGGCAACCGCAATATCCGATGTACCTGCGCCGATATCAACAAGCGCAATGTTGATAAGTCTTATTTCGGGCGGGATTATCACGTTCATAGCAGCTATAGGCTCAAGCGTCATACTCTTTACCTTAAGCCCGATCCTGTCGGTTACGGCATATAAGCCCTCTACAACAACCTCGGGCAGGAATGCACCGATAAGGTCTATCGTCACCTTGTCGCCTTTGTGCCCTTCAAGGTTTGCCATTGCATAATCGTCAAGATAATAATGGACTACCGAATGACCGACGCAATAGAAAACCGCTTCTTCATCACGGAACTTCTCGTCGATCCCGCTTTGCGCCTTCTGTATCGTTTCGCATTCCATGGTACGTACCATATCCGCTGTGATAGTGTTCTTATCCGAAACGTCAAAATCCATCGACACACGGTAGGTTTTGAGCGCACGTCCTGCGGCGGCAACCGACACCTCTGTAAGCCTGATGCCGTTGCGCTGTTCAAGCATTTCCTTTACAGTCCTTGCAACCTTTGCGACCTGCTCTATATCCTCGACCTGTCCGTCTATCATAGCGCGCTTCAGGTGCGGAACGCTCTCGGTATCGGTCACATGGAAGGTTTCGCCGTCCATAAAACCCAGTACGCCTACGACCGTCCTTGTGCCTATATCAAGCGCAAAAACCGTATCTCCCTGCGGTTTCAGTGTCTTTTTAGCAGATGCTGACGGCTTCTTTGCCGTAGTTTTCTTTGCTGTGCCTGATTTAGCTGTGGTCTTTTTATTTTCGCTTGTATTTTTTGCGGCAGATTCTTCTTTTCTCGGTCTGCCTCTTCTTTTAGGTGCCGGCATTAAATTTACTCCCTTTCATTAAAAATATAACAAATCGTGTCATAAATTTCGTAAACCCGTGCAGGTTTACTTATCTTTTGATTTTTAGGTTTTCGGCATTTCGATTTTTGCCGATACCGATTTTTCATCGGAGCTTTCACTAATATAATTACTGCTGATTATAATTATAATTAAATTTCCGGAATATTTCAACCTTTTTTCTGTTTTTTATCGCAAAAAAATTGAAAATATCGTCAGGATATGATAGAATAATAACTGATATGGGATATTTGCTTATCCAAACAGGAAAAGAACAGAACGCATGAAGAAGGAGAATATATGGAAATTTCAGATTTTGTCGAAGAAATGCCAACGCCGATCCACGATTTTCTTGTAAAGAACAGCAAAAGTCATACGATACGCTGTTATATGCCGGGGCATAAAGGAATGGAAAATCCGCTTGATATTACCGAAATCGACGGTGCAGACAGTCTTTATGACACAGATACGAACGGCGGAAAAGGGATAATAGCACAAAGCGAAAAAAACGCGTCAAGGCTGTTCGGAAGTAAAAGGACGCTGTACTCCTGCTCGGGAAGTACGCTTGCAATACAGACGATGCTTACTCTTGCAAAGCTGAGAGGAAACGGCAAAGATCATATTATAGCAGGGAGATATTCGCACCGCAGCTTTATAAACTCCTGCGTTCTGCTTGGACTTACTCCGTCATGGGTATACCCCGAAGAATATCTCATTGCCGCAGTTACCCCTGAAAGCATAGAGGCTAAAATCAATTCAAGAACGCTTGCAGTGTTCATAAATTCAATAGATTATTACGGTGGAATGAGCGATATTTCAGCAATAGCGGAGGTATGCCATTCTCACTGTATACCTTTGCTGGTTGACAACGCACACGGCGCATATCTTAAATTTGCACCGGTAGATCTGCACCCTATGACGCTCGGTGCTGATATGTGTGCGGACAGCGCCCACAAGACATTACCCGTGCTGACGGGCGGCGCATATCTGCATATAGCAAACGAAAAATACTGTTCTATTGCAAAAGAAGCAATGGCGCTTACAGCAACCTCAAGTCCGAGCTATCTTATCCTTGACAGCCTGGACAGATGCAACAGGACAATTGCCGACAAACCGTTTCACATAGCGGAAATCTGCAACAAGATAACTGCACTGAAACAGCACTGTGCGGATATTGGATATATACTGTCGCCGAGCGATTATATGAGGATAACATTCGACTGTGCAGCGGTACATTCGACCGGCTTTGCCATGGCTGATATGCTGAGAGATTTTGACATAGAGTGCGAATATGCGGACGAATACCGCTGTGTAATGCTGTTCGGAAGCGCAACCACGGACGTGGATATCGAAACGATAAAGACGGTTCTTACAGCGAACACTCCAAAATCGATATTTGTAAGAAACCTGCCGTCCCCTCCGATACATATCAGGACCCATACCGCCTGCTCGCCGTCAAAAGCATTCTTTTCCGGAAAGGTGAAACTTCCCGTTATGATGTCGGTGGGCAAGATCTGCGCTACGGCGGCGGCTCCTTGCCCTCCGGGAATACCGCTGATAATGCCGGGCGAAACGATAACGATAGATGCGGCAAGGACGCTCCGTGACAAAGGCGTAAGTGATATTTCGATTGTAGTATAATGTGCCGCAAAAATATAGCATAAACGCCACAGATCATATAAATTCGTAATTTGTCCCTGATTTGCGGTATTACCTTTACTTTAAGGCGAAAATGTGATATAATTATTCTGAAAAATCAAACTTACAAGGATAACCCGGTACAGAAAGGACGGTAATCTTTATGAAACTTATATATGCGATTGTAAATAATGATGATGCTCATTCGGTTTCTTCATCGCTTACTCAGGCAGGTTTTCAGGCAACTAAGCTTGCATCCACCGGCGGTTTTTTAATGTCGGGCAACACCACGTTTCTTATATGCTCAGAGGACGATAAGATAGATGAGATAATCTCTATAATCAAGGATCACTCACACAAGAGAAAACAGTTTGTTCCATCTGCGGCGTCTTACGGTGTCGGCAGTTACACAAGCTTCCCTGTTGAAGTATTTGTCGGCGGCGCAACTATCTTCGTAACCAACATTGAGAGATTTGAGAAAGTCTGATGCCGGGCGATATTGACAGCATAAAACTGTTCGGAAAACAGCGTGAAATAGCTCTGCTGTCTGAAATGTCGGAGAACGACCGACTTCCTCACGGAATAATGCTTACCGGTGAAAAGGGACTTGGCAAGCGTACTCTCGCAAAGTGGTGCGCTATGCTGTACCTGTGTTCCGCACCCGAAAACAATATGCCATGCGGTAAATGCCGGAATTGCCGTAACATCATTTCGGGCGAACACGCAGATGTTATATACGCAAAGGGAGAAAAGTACACAAAGGACAGCGTGCGTGACAATGTACGCTTTGCCTCTACTCTTCCGAACGACTGCGATACCAGGGTCTTTATCTATGAGGATTGCGAGGAAATGACGGAAGAACAGCAGAACGTACTGCTGAAAGCTATTGAAGAGCCGTCAAGGCACAACCGCTATATCTTCACCTGCTCGAACACCTCGGCAATTCTGGAAACGATAATGTCAAGACTTGTGACGATTCCCGTTTCGGAAATGACGCAGGACGAGTGTGTTGCCTGCCTTGAATATAACGGATGCGACGGTGACAAGGCTAAACAGTCGGCTGAGCTGTACGGGACAAATCCCGGCAGGATACTCGGCATACTGTCCGACGAAAAACGTATAAAGCTTTATGACACAGCGGAAAAGCTGATCGATGCGCTGGAGCGCAGGGACGAATATTCAGCAGCCGCAGTCTTATCGGGCTGTACGGCAAGAGAGGAGCTTTCCTCTGTCACTACCATACTGTATGAGCGTGTTACGCAAACTCTGCGCGAGCTTGAAACAGGTGAAAATTCATCGCAGGTCGCACCGCTCAGAACGCTTACGAAAGCAAGGCTTTACCGTCTTTATGAAGTGCTTTCAGAACTTGCGCTTCTTGACGGAACGAATATAAATGTAAAGCTGATGCAGGCATATATGCCGGCAAAGCTGTTTGGTGTACTTGAATAGTCCACCTGTTATGAAAGGAATATAAATGACTGAAATTATAGGCGTCAGATTCAAAGATGTCGGAAAGATATATTACTTCTCTCCCGCCGGCAATAAAATTGAGTGTGGAAGTCACGTTATAGTGGAAACAGCAAGAGGTGTGGAGTGCGGTGAGGTCGTTATCGCAAACCGCAAGGTTGAGGACAGCAAGGTCGTACAGCCTCTCAAAAGCATAATCCGCATTGCAACGGAAAAGGATCTGGAAACGCAGAAGAAAAACCGTGAAAAAGAGCAGGAGATCATGAAAGTCTTCACTCAGAAGATAGCCGATCACAAGCTTGATATGAAGCCGATCGATATAGACTGCACATTCGACGGAAGCAAGATACTGTTCTACTTTACCGCCGAAAACAGGGTTGACTTCAGAGAGCTTGTAAAAGATCTGGCATCGGTTTACCGCACAAGAATAGAGTTACGTCAGATAGGTGTTCGTGACGAGGCAAAGATGCTCGGCGGACTGGGCATTTGCGGAAGACCGTTCTGCTGTAAGACTTTTCTCGGAGAGTTCCAGCCTGTATCGATAAAGATGGCAAAGGAGCAGTCGCTGTCGCTTAATCCGACAAAGATCTCAGGCACTTGCGGACGGCTTATGTGCTGTCTTAAGTATGAGCAGAACTGCTATGAGGAACTTCTTGCGATAACTCCCAAGGTCGGTGCGCTTGTTGAAACCGCCGAGGGCAGAGGTATTGTCGAGGACGCTAATCTACTGACAGGCGTGCTCAAGGTAAAGCTTGACAAGAA
>OGOE01001961.1_pt1 | contig 10885 bp, 9 predicted proteins | sample 1552611 | NCBI WGS metagenome assembly OGOE01 (sample SAMEA2580129, study PRJEB22360) | human gut metagenome | biome: human gut; feature: human-associated habitat; material: faeces | place: Denmark | collected 2008/2010
AAATTGATAACCGTAATCTTTCCTTCCAGTGCTGCACAGTGTGCAACCGGTGTCAGGTCCATAACTTCCTGCACACTGGATTCACACAGCATCGCTGCACCTGTCTGACGACATGCATAAACGTCAGAGTGATCTCCAAAGATAGAAAGCGCATGGCTTGCAAGTGCACGTGCGGATACGTTGAATACACCCGGGAGCTGCTCTCCTGCCACTTTATATAAGTTAGGAATCATCAGCAGTAATCCCTGAGATGCTGTAAATGTTGTTGTCAACGCTCCTGCTGCAAGAGAACCGTGTACTGCTCCTGCCGCTCCTGCCTCAGACTGCATCTCTGTTACATGAACAGTTGTTCCGAAAATATTTTTTCTTCCTTCTGTTGCCCACTCATCAATATGCTCCGGCATAACGGATGACGGTGTGATCGGGTAGATAGCTGCAACTTCTGTGTATGCATAAGAGACATGAGCTGCTGCCTGGTTACCGTCCATGGTTTTCATTTTTCTTGCCATTTCTTGTTCCTCCTTCGAAATTACATTGTAAAACGAATTTTTTACATGTAATTTCATTATATCTCGATTAGTTGTAAAAGTCCATACGAGCCGTCCCATTTCTTGTTTCTTTTTTGGTGCAGTTGTCTGGTTTCTCTTTCTGATTTTCTTTTGGAAATTCTATTTCCATGCAGACCGGCTGCAGCTTTTCGTATAAAATAAAAAGCACCTCCCACGGAAGTGCCTGTCCCCTCTTGTATTCTCTTTTTCCATTTACCATGCATGCAGCCAGAATTTTCCTAAAAACCAGATAAGAAATGCAAAAATTGCCATCACTCCGATTGCAAGCGGAAGCAGAAGTTCACAGAATGCCAGAATAACTGCCAGTTTGTCTTTTCGGCTCATCTCGATCGGTTCCTGCTTTTTCTTTTCTTCACGCGCTTTCTTTTTGGCTTCTTTTCTGACTGTGCGAAGACCTTTTTCAAATTCGATTTTCTTCTTTTGTCCATCCGGCTGTGTGTCTGACTTTTTCGCTTTTTCTTCCTCTTCAAACAGCAGATCCGGCCTTGGTCCCTGTCCCAGTTTCAATAGATTTTTCATAATGCCCTCTTTGAAAAATGCCCCCGATGCGATTACCGGGGGCGAAATTTAAGTTTTCCTTACATTTTTTGTATTGTCAAAAGATTTTATACATAGTGACAAGCTACAAAGTGTTCATTTCCTACATCTCTGTACTCCGGTGCTTCCTGTGCACATTTCTCTGTCGCATATGGACAGCGTGTACGGAATTTACATCCGGACGGCGGATTCGACGGAGAAGGAAGATCTCCGCTCAAAATGATACGATCTCTCTTTCTTGTCGGATCCGGCACCGGAATCGCTGACATCAGCGCTTTTGTATATGGATGCAGCGGATTGTCGAAAATTTCATTTTTATCTGCCATCTCCACAATATTTCCAAGATACATAACTGCCACACGATTACTGATGTACTCTACAACTGACAAGTCATGCGAAATGAAAATGTAGGAGAAGTTGTTTCTCTCCTGAAGATCTCCGAGCAGGTTGATGATCTGTGACTGAATAGACACGTCCAGCGCCGATACCGGCTCATCACAGACGATCAGTTCCGGATTCAGAATCAGGCTTCGTGCAATTCCGATACGCTGTCTTTGTCCACCGGAAAACTCATGCGGGTAACGGTTGATATAATACGTAGGAAGTCCGCAGATTTCCATTGTCTCCAATACCTTTTCACGTGCTTCTGCCTTACTCATCAATTTGTGATCAAGCAGAGCCTCCCCGATGATGTTTCCGACTGTCATACGCGGATTCAACGAAGCGTATGGATCCTGAAATACCATCTGCATCTGCAGACGTTTTGCACGCATTTCCTTTTTGGAACATTTTGCAAGGTCCTCTCCTTTGAAAATGACCTTTCCGTCTGTGATATCATGCAGTCTTAAGATCGTTCTTCCGGCTGTTGATTTTCCACATCCGGACTCACCTACGATTCCCAGTGTCTCACCACGTCTCAGTTTGAAAGAAATTCCATCTACAGCTTTGACATGTCCGACTGTTCTTGTGATCAGACCGCCACGGATCGGGAAATATTTTTTCAGATTCTGGACATCCAAAATGATTTCATTTTCTCTGTTCATTTATACTTCCTCCTTTTCCGGTGCGTTGACAAAGCATGCAACATAATGACCGTTTCCAACGTGTACCAGTTTTGGTTCTTTTTCTTTACAGCCTTCCTGACAGAACTCACATCTCTCATTGAAATGGCAGTTCTCCGGCATATTGATCGGGTTCGGAACCTGTCCCGGGATCGAATACAGACGCTCATTGTGATTGGTCTTACCGATGATCGGTTTTGATTTTAACAGCCCGATTGTATATGGATGCATCGGATTCTGGAAAATATCCAGTACTTTTCCTTTTTCCACAACATTTCCGGCATACATAACAACCACGTAATCTGCCATCTCTGCAACGACGCCCAGGTCATGCGTGATCAGCATGATGGACATATCCATTTCCTCTTTCAGCTTGCGCATCAGATCCAGAATCTGTGCCTGAATCGTTACATCCAGCGCAGTCGTCGGCTCATCTGCGATCAACAGCTTCGGATTACATACCAGAGCCATTGCAATCATGATACGCTGACGCATACCACCGGAAAGCTCGTGAGGATAGCATTCCATGATTTCTTCCGCTCTCGGAATACCAACCAGTTTTATCATTTCCAGAGCTTTTACTCTTGCTTCTTCTTTTGTTGCATCTGTATGGAAAAGAATACTTTCCATGATCTGATGTCCGACTTTGAGTACCGGATTCAGAGAAGTCATCGGCTCCTGGAAGATCATTGCAACATCTTTTCCGTTGACATGCTCCATTTCGCTCTTGCTCAGCTTCAGTAAATCTCTTCCATCCATCAGGATCTCACCATCCACGATTTTTCCCGGAGGTGACTGAACCAGATGCATCAGAGAGAGTGAAGTAACACTCTTTCCACATCCGGATTCTCCTACTACACAGACTGTCTCTCCTTTGCGGATCTCAAAATCAACGCCGTTGACTGCCTTGACAATTCCAGCGTCTGTATAGAACCATGTATGCAGATTTTTAAATTCTATAAATGCCATAATTTTTCTCCTTGTCAAAACTTTCTTAGCGTTTCATTTTCGGGTCAAATGCATCTCTGAGACCATCACCTACAAGGTTTACCGCAAGTACAGTCAGCAGGATACAGAATCCGGCCGGCATCCACAGCCATGGACGCAGTTTGAATGTCATCAGGTTTGTTCCTGCAGATACCATCTGTCCCCAGCTGGACATCGGAGGAAGTACACCGACTCCCAGATAAGACATGGTGGATTCCATGATGATCGTATCACCGATTGCCAGTGTTGCTGTAACAATGATGATCGGGATAACATTCGGCATAATATGTTTGAAAATCTTATGCAGATCGCGGATACCAAGTGATTCCGCTGCTGACATATAATCCATCTCACGGATCGAAAGTACCTGACCTCGGATATACCGGCACGTACCGGCCCATCCGATCGCCGCAAGGATTACCATCAGATAATATACACGAACTCCGGTGTCCACTTTCCAGTCTGACATCATGGCACTGAGCATGATCAGAATCGGCATCGTCGGCAGAGACAGAATAACGTCTACTACACGCATGATGACAAAATCCACAACTCCACCATAGTATGCTGCGGTACAACCTAATAATGCACCGATAAAGATCTGAAGTGCTGTCGCCGCCAGACCGACTGTCATGGAAATACGTCCTCCATAAAGAAGACGGGTAAAGACATCTCGTCCATTTTCATCTGTTCCAAACCAGTGCTGCGCACTCGGCGGCTGTTTTGCATTTGCAATATCAGTTGCTGTAATATCTGAATATGGGGAAACCATCGGTCCTACAATACAAAGAACGATCATCACACCCAAAAAGATCAGTCCGGCGATTGCCAGTTTATTGCGGGACAAACGCTTCATCGCAAGTCTCCAGGGGGATTCCATGCTTTTGTTCACTGCTGCCTGTTTCGCAATTTTCTTATTTGCATCTTCTGCTTTTTTCACGAGTCCTCCTCCTTTCTACTTCAAACGAATACGCGGATCAACCGCACCATATAATAAATCGGAAAGTAAATTTCCAAGCATTGTAAGTACTGCAAGGAACATTGTGAATCCCATCATAAACAGATAATCTCTCTTTCCAATCGAATCCAGGAATACTTTACCGATTCCAGGCCATGCAAAGACAGTCTCTGTGATCATCGCACCTGCGAAAAGTCCCGGGATCGCACCACCAACATAAGTTACAATCGGAATCATCGCATTCTTTAACGCATGTTTGTAAATTACCACTTTTTCCGGAAGTCCCTTTGCACGGGCAGTTCTGATGTAATCCTGATTGATTACCTCAAGCATGGATGTACGCACATAACGCATGGTACCACCCAACTGGATCACTGTCAGTGTCACAACCGGAAGGATCATATGAAGCACTACGTCTAAAACATAAGCCCCGCCTGTATTGTTTGCTCCGGCAGTTATCATACCGTCAAGAGGAAGAACCCCCAACTTGACAGAGAACACATGCCGCAGAATCATTGCCAGGAAGAATGATGGCAGTGAAATACCGGCAAATGCTACTACCGAGAATGTATTGTCAAAAATTGAATATTGCTTGGTCGCCGAAATAACGCCGATTGGAATCGCGATCAATAGTTGCAGTATGAACGCTACAGCAGCTACTAAAAACGAGTTCCATACAAATTTACCGATGACTTCTGTTACCGGAATCTTGTAACTGATCGAGATACCAAAATCTCCTCTGATCGCATGACTTGCCCAGTTTACGTATCTTTCCGGTATCGGTTTGTCTAATCCTAAAAGTGCTTTGTTCTGCGCTATCTTCTCCGCTGTGATATTTCCGCCTGCATGAGCATCAACGGCATCTCCCGGCAGACTTGCTACCAAAAGAAATACAACCATAGATACACCGATCAGAATAGGAATCATTGTGAGAACACGGCGAGTTGCATATTTCCACATTTGTTAAAAACCTCCAATCTTTATTTGACTCTGTTTTGCTCATGATCAAATAACTTAATTTTGCCCGCAGGAAATAGAACGAATCGAGTTCGTATCCACCCCCTGCGGGCCGTTTGTTCGAAGGGAAACCTCGCTGGATCCCTATTTGAGCTTCAAGTCTTACGGCTTTGTTATTTTTTTAGAGTACTTTGATTACTCAACTTCAATGTTGACGATCTTATCCTGCTGATACCATTTTACATAAGAGCTCTGCTCGATGTTCTGTACACGAGTGTTGTAACAGATCAGGTCACATCTCTCGTAAATTGGATATAACGGAAGTTCCTCATTGATCAGTTTGTAAATTTCTTTGTATTTTTCTTTCTGCTCTTCTTTCGAAGTAGAAGCCAACGCATCTGCGAGCATCTTGTCCAGTTCTGGATTTGCATATCCTGTACGGTTCTGAGTTCCACCTGCTTCCGGACTTGCAAATGTACCTGTCAGGTCTGGATCAGCTGTCAATCCCCATGCCATGAACAGCATATCAAATGTACCGTTCTGGGATTTAGACTGCAGTGTTGGCCAGTCTACATACTCTGCCTGGAAGTCGATACCAAGCTGTCCGTATGCGTCGATCATCAGAGGGATCATAGTATCTGTTACAACATTTCCGGACATTGCACTGAAGACGATCTTCATCTGTTTTCCATCTTTCATCAGTTTGTCGCCGTCTTTTTCCCATCCTGCTTCTTTCAGAAGTTCTGCAGCTTTTTCAAGATCGTAATCGTATGTCTCCATACCTTCATCATCATACAACCATGAAATTGGTGCCTGTGGAATATTCAGTGTAATTGCATACTGTCCGTAAACAGCCTGATTCAGAGACTTACGGTCAATTGCGTGGAGCAGTGCCTGACGTACTTTTACATCCTGGAAAATTTCATTTTTCTGGTTTGTTGCAACATAACCATATCCAAGTGTTGGCTGAATCTTCAAGTTGATGAATCCAGCTGACATTGCCTCTTCGATGTGATCATCATCACATACAACCTGGTCGTGAATATCTACATCACCTGTTTCTACTGCCTGAAGTTCCGCATTTGTAGCAACTACTTTGAAGATCAGGTTCTTTGTCTTAGGCTCTCCCAGGTAGAAGTTCGGGTTTGCTTCCAGAGTCGCAGATGTTTTTTCTTTGTACTCTTTCAATACATATGCACCATTCGATACATAGTCAACCATATTCAATGATTTGAATTTAGAAAGGTCACCTTTCTTGATCAGATCTCCATATTTTGCTGTAGAGATCGGCACTGCAGAACCTAATACATAAGGTGCACTTGTGTTTGCTGCTTCCAGAGTAATCTGGATTGTGCTTTCATCTACTACCTTGATACCGGAAATCTCAGTTGCACTTCCGTTTTTGTAATCTTCATATCCTACAACGTTTACTTTGGAAATATCCTGATATCCATCATAGCTTGGATCTGATACGACTTTATACCAGTTTACATAGTCTTCCGCTTTTACGTCTGATCCATCGTTGTATTTTTCTTTTGTCAGCTTGTATGTATAAACTTTACCGTCATCAGAAACTGACATGCTGGCTGTACTCTCCTTTGTCATCATTGACACTCAGAGATGCCGTTGTAGCTGTCACAACCTGGAAATCCTCATTTGCTTCCCAGTATACCGGGTTGAATACACCTGCAAAGTCTGCAACACCTGCGATCAGTGTGTCTTTTCTCTTTGCTGCTGTCTCAGGAAGCGCAGAAGGATCCTCTGCTTCGATCAGCTGGTTGGTTGCTTCTAATGATGTGTTTGTGTCTTGTGTCTCTGTTTTTTCACTTGTCTTCTTGTCATCAGATCCACCGCCGCAAGCTGCAAGTGAAAGTGCCATTACCGCCGCTAACAGGCAGGCTAATGCTTTCTTTTTCATATTTTTTCCTCCTTGAAAAATATTTATGTTGATTCCTGCATTCCCCTATTTATTTACTCTATTTTTTCTTATAGCCGTATTGCTCATGTATGCTGAAAATGCGGAAACGAACATTCGTCATTGCCGGAGCTTATTCCATCATTGCTCCCAGTTTTTCTGTCACTGTGCGCACACAGCCGTCTTCAAACGGAATCTGAAGACCTACTTCTTTTAACATCTCTGTATAGAAATCACTTGCAGACAGTCTGCACAGCTTCAGATAGCTCTGCCATGCCGCTTTGTAGTCTTCATCCATCCAGATCTTGTACTGCATTGCACAAGTCTGTGCCAGTACATAATCTATATAATAAAACGGATAGTCATAAATGTGAAGCTGTTTCTGCCAGAAACCACCTTTTTCCATAAATGGATCTCCCTCGTAATCAAGGTGTGGTTTGTATTCTTCTTCCAGTTTTTTCCATGCCGCATGTCTCTCATCCGGCGTCAGATCCGGGTTACTGTAGACAATGTGTTGGAATTCGTCCACCATGCATCCGTACGGAATAAATGCGATCGCATCTTCCAGATGCATCTGTCTGTATGTGTCAGCTTCTTCTTTAAAAAACAAATTCATCCATGGTTCTGTAAAGAATTCCATAGACATAGAATGAATCTCTGCTGTCTCCATCGTGATATCCCAGTGCTCTTCGATCGGATCACTTCCATAAACATATCCCTGGAACGCATGACCGCACTCATGTGTCACAACATCCACATCTCCGCTTGTTCCATTGAAATTGGCAAAAATAAACGGTGCGCGATATTTCGGAAGATATGTCATATAACCGCCGGCCTTTTTTGTCTTTCTGCCGAGCACATCAAAGAGTTCATTCTCCATCATAAAATCAAAGAACTCTTTTGTCTCCGGTGAAAGCTCCTCATACATCTTCTGTCCATTCGCCATGATCTCTTCCGGAGTTCCCTGTGGTTTTGGATTTCCGTCCACGAAATACATGTTCTCATCAATATAAGAAAGCTTCTCAAGTCCCAGTCTTTCTCTTCTTTTGTCATGCATCTTTTCTGCAAGCGGTACAAAGTACTCTTTGATTTGTCTGCGGAAGTTCTCCACATCTTCTCTTCCATAGGAATTACGGTTCATCCGGTAATATCCAAGCTCCACATAGTTCTCATATCCAAGAAGTCTTGCCTGCGCTGTACGATTCTTCACCAGCTTGTCATAGATCTCATCCAGTTCTTCTGCCTTGCTCTGGAAAAACGCACTGTATTTTTCATGTGCCTTTCTTCTGATCTCGCGATCTTCATGCGTCATATACGGACGAAGTAAAGACAGGTTTAAAGCATCCCCTTCCCAGTCGATCTTTGCACTTGCAATCAACTTGTCATACTGTGTTGTCAACGCATTTTCTTCCTGCATCAGCGGGATCAGCTTCTCATCCATAGCTTTAAATTCAAGCTCCATACTCTTGAATGCCACTTTTCCTATCTTCTCTTCCAATACTTCTCTGTACGGAGAATAGTACAATGCTTTTCTGTACTCTGTCTCCTGATTGTTGATCGTCGGAAGAACCTCATTGTAATAATTCTTTTCTTCGCTGTAGAACTCATCTGCAGTATCTACATCACTGCGGATCATAGCGATCTGAATCGTCGTATTATACTCATCACGCAGCGCATAAAACTTCTGATGGATCTCAAACTGTTCCTCTCCACTTTTTGCTGCCTTCAGCTCCTGTGTCAGTTCTTTTAAAGCTGCTACAACAGCCTCTGTATCTACTCTCTGATAAGGCATCTCTGCAAATTTCATACCATTTCCTCCTTGCTACACCTATCTGTTTAATCAATTTTATCATTCCTAGCGCTAATAGATCACCGCACTAAAGTATTATTATAAACTAGTGTTCAGATTTACTTATTATATACTACTTCTCCTTTGATTTCAAGCTATTTTTGATTTTATTTATGCAATTTCACTTTTCCATTCTTGCATTCTGGAGTCTTTTTCACCTGAAAAAGACAAAAAAATTCAAAAAAACTGCAGTTATTTTACTGCAGTTTTTCGTTCTCCCCTATCATTCACTCTTTCACAGGCTCCGTTTTCAATCCCAGCATTGCGTATCTGGAATGGTGCTTTCGCAGATACACAATCAAGATTCCCATTACCACTACCAGCACTCCTGCCAGAAGCTGCGAAACCGGAAGTCCAACCACCGGAAGGATCAGCTGATCTGTGCGAAGTCCCTCAATCCATACACGTCCAAGTCCATATCCAAACATATAAAGAAGAAACAATTCCCCTTCATACTTTTTATGCTTTCGATACACAAATAGTATGATCAGAAGTGCACAGCACCAGAGAGATTCATATAAAAATGTTGGATGAACCTGAATGTATTCTACACCACCAATACTCTGGATATGCATGCGCATCTGCTCTGTCACATCCGAACTTCTGACTGCATCGATTGGAAGACGCATTGCAAACAGACTGTCCGTATATTCCCCAAATGCCTCTCTGTTAAAGAAATTTCCCCAACGTCCCAGCATCTGCCCATTTAACAGTGCAAGCGCAATCGTGTCAAAAATCTGAGGTGCACTCAAATGCTTCACTTTTGCTGCAATGATCACCGTCAGTACCGCGGCGATCACACCTCCATAAATTGCCAGTCCACCTTCCCGGATATTCAGAATTTCCAGTAGGTTATCCTTGTACATATCCCAGGAAAAAATCACATAATACAGTCTGGCTCCTATAATGCCAAAGACCACACCGATCATCCCCATATCCAAATAATTTTCTGGATCCTGCCCGGTACGCTTTGCCTCTGCTGTAGCAATCACAAAGCCAAGGAGAATTGCGGTTCCTATGATGATTCCATAATATGCAATTTCAAATCCAAAGATGGAAATGGTCTTTCCGACATGTTCCAGATGGATTCCAAGATTGGGAAAACTAATGTCATAGTGCATGCTTCCTGCCTCCAATTTTATACGTTAAACCGGAATACGATAATATCTCCGTCCTGAACGACATACTCTTTTCCTTCCAGTCTGACCAGACCTTTTTCTTTTGCTGCCGCATGGGTTCCACATGCCATCAGATCATCATAACTTACCACCTCTGCGCGAATAAATCCACGTTCAAAATCTGTATGGATCTTTCCAGCCGCCTGTGGTGCTTTTGTTCCTTTTGTGATCGTCCATGCCCGGCACTCCTGTTCTCCTGCTGTCAGGTAGCTGATCAGTCCAAGCAGATGATAACTTGCTTTGATCAGTTTTTCCAGACCGGACTCTTCAAGTCCAAGATCATCCAGAAATAATTTCTTTTCATCCTCATCCAGCTCTGCAATCTCCTGTTCAATCTGTGCGCAGACTACAAATACTTCACAGTTCTCTTCTGCTGCGTATTCCCGCACTTTCTGTACTCCGGCATTGTCTGCACCGTCATTTGCCAGATCATCCTCTGTTACATTGGCTGCAAAGATCACAGGTTTGTATGTCAGAAGATTGTAACTTGTCAACCATTCCTGTTCTTCCTCGTCATCCGTCGTAAAACTCTTTGCCATCTTGTTCTCTTCCAGATGCTCTTTGATTCTTTTTAACAATTCCAGCTCTTTTGCCGCTGTCTTGTCATTTCTGGAAAGCTTCACAACTTTTGCAATCCTTCTCTCCAGAATTTCCAGATCGGAAAAGATCAGTTCCAGGTTGATCGTCTCAATGTCACGCAATGGATCAATGCTTCCATCCACATGGACAATGTTGCTGTCTTCGAAGCATCTTACGACATGCACGATCGCATCGACCTCCCGGATATTAGCAAGAAACTGGTTTCCAAGCCCTTCTCCTTTGGATGCTCCTTTCACAAGCCCTGAGATGTCTACGAACTCAATCGCTGCCGGTG
>OGOE01002003.1_pt1 | contig 10673 bp, 21 predicted proteins | sample 1552611 | NCBI WGS metagenome assembly OGOE01 (sample SAMEA2580129, study PRJEB22360) | human gut metagenome | biome: human gut; feature: human-associated habitat; material: faeces | place: Denmark | collected 2008/2010
GTTTAATGCATTAATATTTCAGGAAATTCCTGTGTCAATGGTTCTCCCCATATGTCCGTCAAACTAGATTTCATAAATACTGGAATATCTACTTTGCGGCACTGCTCCACAATATCTTCTATCCACTCACGCTTCGGAATGACCTTATCCTTGCGCCTTCCCGTTTCCGCGCCAATGATAACCCACTCTACTCCACGAATATGGAAATCTGCAAATGGCTTTAGCAGCGGTTCAATGCTTATAAAAGTCTGAACAGAGTGGTGTGTTGAGAAAGAAAAATCTGTTCCCACAGGCCCTGTCTGCGACCAACCAAACCACATATTAGGCGGCATATAGCAGTTAAGTAGTTTCTCATACCGCTTTGGATTCTTCGTAAGGAATAAATAGTTGTGCTGCGGAGCTTTTCCACATGCCTCAAACACTTCATAAATCCAAGAATCTGGCACCCAATCCCCGAACAGATCAGCCATTGAGCAGACAAAAATGTTCCTTGCCTTTCGGTTCTGATATTCGTTTAAGCGATATCTATGTAATGTCGGAACGAACCCATATGGGTACGGTTCTGACCGCTCCTCCTCTGGCGCGTAAACTTTTTCGTCAAGCACATGGATTTTCCTATCATCCCACTTGTCCCCGTGAGAAGAAAACCTGTTTGCTATCCCTCTGGCATAACAGTATTCGCAACCATGCAGACAACCGGTAACCGGATTCCATGTGCTATCACACCAATCAATTTTTGTCTTATTCATAAATTCCCTTTCTGAGTTAAATACTAATTACATCGTCCTTGCTATCTTTAAAGTTTCCGCTACCTCATCAAGGGTTACACCACGTTCTATTTCTTTTCCTGTGTCATCTTTTACAGACCAGTAATAGCGTCCACCCATATATGGATTCTGTTCTCTTTCGAGTTGTACATTATATTTCTTCTCAATCTGCTTTTTTCTCATTTCAACACCTAAATCCTCAGTTAATTCTGACTTATTTTTACACAGTTTCACAGAATCGTTCTATGTCAGAAATCAGATTTTGTACCGATTTATGATAAACGTCCAATCGTCCTTCTTCTTTGGGGCACACGATGGCATCGTCTACAATTATATCGGTATATTCATTGTCGTTATAATCATCACAGATGGTGAAGACCGGATTTGTATACACGTTATGATGATCCTTTCTCTCATCGACTCCGCTGACACTGACGCAGCGAAATCGATGTTTGTGAATGAGTTCAATCACCTTTAGAAATTCACATGAAAGTATATGGCGCTTTCTCCAAGTCTCCTCATTTACTGCTCGGATATATGCCTTTTCTGCGGCTTCAAGGTCACACCTTTTCAACCTATACTCCTTTTCCTGTTCCGCCACATGTTTTTTAAGTGTTCTAATTAGTTCATTCATATCTTTATTTTCTCCTTAAATTTACTTTTAATCCTCTACGGAAATTGTCCGCGCTTTTATCCCGTTTACTTCTACATGGTCATTTACGGTAATGACAAGGCAGTGCCTTCCATCAATAATCTTAGTTTCTACCAAGTCCATGAATTCAGGATTAACCTTAATGACCACTTCCGGGGTCTCAATACTGAAGCTCCGACCGCAGGAAATATTATCTGCAGCCAGGCCGTGATTATCGCCAATGGCAGCATCATATATTTTTTCAAAGTCCTCCAAGGCCTTCTCTGGCACGCCGCTTATCTCAAACAGCTGTTTCACTTCCGGCTTGTTGAAAATAATCGGCTCCGGGGAGTCCTTGGCTTCTTCAATGATTTCCGAAAGATTTTCATAGATATCCTTTACGCTTTCATAATCCGCAGATTCTCCTAATGTATCCGCAATCAGCGCCGCAAATGCATCACGCTGGCTTTCAGCGGATAACTGCAGCTGACAACCAAACACACTCTGGACGAAGTCCGGCTGCAGCTGCTCTGGTTTCCGTGAACTGTATAGCATTCCATGGATATCCGCTTCCCTGTCATCGAATGCCGGAAACAGGAATCCGTGCATCGGTTCTTCCACTACCCAGTCACGGATCCGGTTCTCAATTCGGTTATCCTCCGCTCTATAAGCAAGCCCAGGTTTTGAAAGTTTTACCGGACAGATACTGCACAGAAGATATTCGTACACATCGTCTGATGCATCAAACATCTCTGTATTATCCTTGGCTTTGCCAGGGATGTCATAGGCTCCATGGACCAGAACTATATAATAGCCTTCCTGATAATAGTAGTTTTCAATAATGGTCTGATAGAATTCTTCCAGTAGTTCATCATTGGCAAGTCTACATTCCCTGAGTCTGAGAAGGAATTCCTGCGCGCCGCCAATCTCCTCCTGTTTTCTCGGGAACTCCAGGTTATGCAGGTTTTTCTCCAGACGGCCGGATAAGGTCTTCTGGAAGATTTTGAAATACTTAAATATCTCTTCTTCCGGCAGGGAGAGGAACGCTTCCTTCATCTTGGTTCTGATATTCTTCTCTCCATCTACATAGCACCCACAAATCCGGGTAATGGCTGCTCTTTCATAGCTGAACTGCTTCTTGATTTCTGAAACCTCTTTTTTATTCATGAATATTCCTCCTTAAACATTTCCTGTGTATATAAATTTCTGTTCTCCTTTTGGTCCTGATATACTCAAATGGTTCCTCTGCTGAAATCTCCTGCCCACATTCCATGCAGTATTTAGGTATATCTTTTTTTCTTCTGTTTTTTTCATCAGCCATCAAGGCACCCCTCCTTCAACCGCTCGTAATAACTCTGCACGGCTCCAAATTCATCCCGGAACAGAAGCTCCATACTCCTGCCCTCCTTCCGGTATTTCGCCTGCAGGGCAAACCCATCGTCACAAAGCCGCTCCCACTGCTCATCCGCCAGTTTTTCATATCCGTATTTTTCTGTCAGTTTCCAGATATCACGGTGTATGTTATAAATTACGGTTCTATTGTCCATTAGATCTCCTTAGTTACACTTTTTAAGCCAGTTACACCATGGTTACACTTCCGGTTACACCAAGAAACCCAGTGTTTATGCGGCGGTTACACCGTTACACCATTTTTTATAACTTCCTATAAGGGAAAATATTTTTTTTAATAAATTTTATATTTTTATATTTCTGTATATATATTGTAAGTTTTTGGGTGTAACTGGTGTAACGGTGTAACTTGTCCCCAAAAAGCCAGTGTTTATGCGGCTTTCCGGGTTTTGAAAAGGTGTAACCGGCCGTGTAACTTGGTGTAACTTCTTACTTAAACGGCAGTTCATCATCCTCAGAAACCTCCTCAAAATCGTCCTCCGGCATTTTCAGCCAGACGCACCGGATCGCCTTTCCATAGAACTTCTTGTTTTTATAGTTCTTCCCTCCCTGCTGGACCGCCAGCCCGTTCCTCGCCGCCCAGCTCAGGAAGGATTTTCCTGAGAAGTTCCCCTTCTCACAAATGCGGGCAAAGGCATTGTTCAGTATGATAGCATACCCCTTCTCAATACATCCCCACACCTCTCCCTTATAGTCCCCGGTGAAGGAGTCCGGCTTGAATTTATTGATATTTACCTCAACTTCGCTGAGGATGAAATCGTAGGCACGTTCATTTTCGCTCAATTCGTCACGGTTTATGAGTACCTTTTTCGCATCTTCCAGCGGTATATACTGCCCATCCTGAAAGAGGTAATCCGTCACAATCCGGTCCGCTGTCAGGACTATGGACAGGGATATGCTCTGCTTCTGCATCTTTTCATCATCCTGCAGCTGCTCCTGGATGTCCGCCTGTATTTCCCGGATTGCATCAGGCCCCAGCTTTTTCACAATCTCAACAAAATCTTTCCCAGCAAATCCATAATGCTTTTTCAGGATGTCTGCTGTCAGCTGGGGATTCTGAAAAACTCTTTCCCCGCATTCCAGTTCCAGGATTCTGTTAATGGCGCCGCCCTGGCTTACATAGGACATCAGCGGCCGCTCCCCGTTTGTCAGGATGACATTCCGCCAGCGGTTCTCGCGGCGGATGCCGATTTCCTTATCTGACCGGCTTTTTCCTTTTCCGGAGCACAAGTCATACACTACGCCTTCAAAGTTATCTCTGATTCTGGCTGATGTTTTGCTGGTATCGTCCAGCATCATCGGCAGGTTATTCAGTACATCCGCCCGAGCCTCCAGAGCCACATCCGTTGCTTTGAAATCTCCTATGTAGCTGCTCTCATCCGGGTTAGCCCACACAGAACAGGCCAGCATTAAGCTCACTGTCTTGCCGCCTTCTGTCTCTCCCCATAAATCAACGAAAAAGGGAAGGCCGCCCAGGATTGAAAGAAGTATACTGGCAAAAGAAGCCGCCAGCATGAACTTGATTTCTATGCGCCCTGAGGCGCGCAGCTCCCGCACATGGTCATACCAGCGGTCGCGGCTCCCGTGTTCCTGGATGCTCTCAAAAATCTGTTTGAAACGGCTGTCTCCGTCAAAAATAATATCTGTATCGTAAGGAATAAAGTCCCCCTTTATCCACCCCAGCTTTGAGCTGGAATACTGTACCGCTATCGACTCGCTGTTTGCGTTTTCCACGTCCGATAGATATCGGACCAGGAGCCGGGCATTTTCGCTTGTTACGGCAATCCCGCGGCCGGACAGCGCCACTATTTTGTTGGCGGACGTCACCAGGGTTTTGGGTACTATAATTTCCTCCCAGCGGCCGTTCCGCTTAAACGCAATCTTCAGCTGCTCTTCTCCCGTCTCCAGGTTCTTCAGACGCTCAATAGGCAGGATTGGATGGTAACAGGCAACCACATCCATGGTTCCGGTATTCTGTACATAGATACCGTCCTCCCGGGCTATCCAGGAGCCGCAGAACATGTTCTCGTAGGGGCCGGAGAAGTTCGTCCAGTTATCCAGGGAGGAAACCGGCTTGTTCCTCGCTGCCTGCTGGAGCTGCCGCTCCATCTTCTTATATGCTGTTACCATTTTCCCGAACTTTGTTTTCACTCCAAGCTCTGCGGCTCGGTCTTCTAATGTCAATAGCACCCTCGACTTATGGATTTCGTCTTCATCCGAGAAGACTTCATCCAGCACTGCATCTGAATATACATCCTCCGCAGTCATGGAGTTGATTTCTTTCACCCGGCATCACCTCTTCTCATTCAAATACTCAAGCCTGTAAACCGCTTTCTGCCAGGCATTGTATGCCTCACACCACGGATCCGACAGCGGAGGATATAGCCGCAGACACCACCACAAATCATTGCTCTGGCGGATAAGCCGCTGCTTCTCCCACTGCTCCTGTGCCTTCCTGCGCAGTACAGCCTCTTTTTGTTTCTGCCTTCTGTACGCCCGCAGGCGCCGGCTGAAAGAAGGTTCTTCCCTTTCCGGGTATGCTCCACCAAGAGACAAGAATGCATCCCTGAATGGAATATCCTCCATCCGCTGGACAAATGAAAATATGTCCCCATTTTCGCCACAGGCAAAACAATGATAATCCTTTTCATATATCTTCATAGATGGTTTATGGTCCCTATGAAAAGGGCAGGGGATAAACCCACGTCGGTCTGGCTGTGGCAGCCCGTAACGTTCCAGGATATCCCTCATGGATGTGGAATCTTTTATTTCATCAGATGTCATAATCCACCTCCGGAAAGTATTTCAATAATGCGGCGGCCAGTCTGGCGCTTGTCACAGAAAAGATACTTGATGCCATACTTGCGCTCCTGTGTCTTCATAACCTTATACAGTACCTCTCCCTGCATCGACTTCCCTCCACGGGGATTATTCCACCAGATAACATCCTCCAGGCAATGGATTCCTCGGCCGTGCTCAACCAGGATAATAAGCCTTATTTCATTCTCCCGCGCCCGTTTCAGCTCATTGCGGAACCTTTCATGGCCCTGGCAGACATTGCTGCATACCTCAGACAGGTTCTGCTTACGGTCTACTATCAGCCGCGGATTATCATAATTCATGTAATCGCCAACCATCAGCTTGGAAACCGGATGTTTCACTCCCCGCCTGTCAAACTCTTCTACTATTTTCCTGATGGCACGGTCCTTTTCCCGGCTGTCAATCTGTATTACCATATCCGGCCACCTCAGTTAAACGGAAGTTCTTCGTCAATTCCGTCAGGAATGTTCATAAAGCCGTCATTCCCGGGAGAATCCTCATGGGTGCTTCCTGCCTGCTGGCTGCCGACGGAAGAACTTCCCTTGCTCTCAACAAATTCCACCCGTTCCGCCACAACGTCAGTTGTATATACCTTCGTGCCGTCCTCCTTGGTGTAATTCCCTGTCTGTATCCTGCCAATCAGCCCGATACGCTGGCCTTTGAAAAAATACTTCTCTATGAACTCTGCCGTTTTACCGAAAGCTGCGCAGGATATGAAATCTGCATCCGGGCCGCCCTCTGACTTAAACACCCGGTCCACCGCCAGGGTAAACCTGGCAATGGATGTCCCGGAATTTGCGTACCGGATTTCCGGGTCTCTGGTAAATCTTCCTACAAGCTGTACATTATTCATGCTGACTGTCCCTCCTTGCTTCCGGGCTTGTCCGGAGTCACTTTGAATTTCTTCATGCAGGACTGGTACTGTTCTTCCGTCATGTCCTCCATGAATTTCAAATGAAAAGTATTCAGAATTTTTTTCTCATCTATCCCTGTCCTGTCCAGCTCTTTTCGTATAGCCCTCATCATATCCGCATTCATCATCCTGCCGACCGGGTGCCCGCCGGCAGCTTCCCGGCTCTCTCCCGGTGCCTTCCCGGAATCCACCTTCTGTCCGCTGACTTTTTCCTGCGCAGTTTTCTGCGGTGCCTTCTTCCTCCCTTTTGCCTCCGGGGATTCCTTATCCGGATCGTCCATCAATTCCTCCGTGGGAATGCAAAACGTCTGGAAACAGGCATATTTAAAGGCAATTGCCATAGCCTTGTTCGTTGCTTTATCTCCGCTGTCCATCCCCTCCCCGACTGTCACGGCATCCACAAATGACCCGTCGGTGGTAAAAAAACGGTAACGCATCCGGCAGATGGAATAAATCAGCAGGTTCCCTTTGGCGGACTGTCTCTCCTCCCGGGTTTGCTCCAGGAGTTCCGGTACGCAGAACACCTTATGTTTTACCATTGCGGGACTCAGGGCGTTCATCACGGCGTCAATGCCGCGGTATTTGAATCCCTGCGTCTTATTAATATCGTTCTTCCCAACTGCGCCGATATCCTCCATCACAGCGCAGATGGCAGAATAAATCTTTTCCTCAGCCATACTTAGTCCTCCGTCTCTATTACTGTGTTGTCCGCCGCATACTTAATCAGGTTGGATGCCATTTCTGCTATACTCATCCGGGCGTTGTATGCCAGTTCCTGCAGTATGCCGGCCGCTTCTGAATCTATCCGGATTACGCCTGAATTCCTGCCAGGGGTAATCGAAATCTGGGGTTTCTTTACTTTAATCACATTTGCCATCCTGTAATTTCCTCCACTTCATACTCAATGCCTACGCTGTCCAGGTACATCTCCAGTTTTTCCTTTGCGTCCTTCGTCAGCTGCATCTGGTACTCATAAGCCGATGTCTGCCCTTCCAGTTCCGGAATCAGGTTATCAACCACTTCCTGAGCGGCCTCTGCACGGGCTTCTTCTACCGCCGCCGCTCTCTCTTCCTCTGCCTGCCGCATTGCAGCTGCTTCGGCCTCCCTGACAGCGGCTTCTTTCTCTGCCTGGGCGCGCTGTTCTGCGGCGATACGTTCACGTTCCTCCTGACGGATACGCTCTGCTTCCTCCCGTCTCTGCCGTTCCTTTTCCTGGGCCAGGATATCCTGTCTCTGTCGTTCATAGTTATTAATACACGCAACAGCGTCAGCAAGGCTCAGGCTGCTTTTGTATGCTCTAAGTGCATCTTCCTCTACTTCAGAATGCATTCCGTGGATCGTTTCCAGGGCCTGCTTGGTGCTGTCGGCCAGGGACCGCATTTCTTCCCGAATGGCCTTTTCCCGGGTTGTAGCATTTTCCCACTTGGAATTATAGATTTTCTCCAGCGGTATGTATTCTTTCAATCCGACAGCTGTTTCCAGATAAATCTGTTCAATCAGCTGCTTTTTTTCTGATATGCGTTTTGCTTCAAAATCTTTGACTTGCCCATTAATTAAGCCTATTGGCTTGTCAAACAAAGCTATCATATCCTTAGCTCGGGTTTCAAAGGCATCCCACGGAGCCATATATATTTTCTTGGCCTCCCTCAGGTTGTCTTTTATACTCTGCTGTTCAGCCCGGAGGCTGGCGACTTCCTTCTTGGCATAGACTTTACTGTCTTCTGTGAAAACGGCTCCTTCGTACTCCCTTAGGCGCTCCTGGATGCCCTTCTCTACCTGTTCAAAGTTGCATTCGATTCTTCCGGCCTGCGGCCTGATTACCGCCTGTATATTTTCCATGATTACTTATCCTCCTTTTTTTCTGCGGGAAGCCCCAAAATCGCCCTGATTTCTTCAGAACAGTATGCGCTTCCATTCTTAATAACTGCCCGGATGCTGTCCAGGTCAGCCCTTGCCATCACACCTTCTACGAAATCCACGTAGGGTACATAAATCATTTTTCCTTCCATTTCGTTCCTTTCTGTGCTATAATGCACTTGAGATTATTTGTTTGTGCTCCGTGTCCTGTTCCCGCAGGCCGGAGCGTTTTCTATTTTAGAGACTGTCAGCAGCAGCGCCAAAGACACAATCATAATCACTATGGCTGCTGGCTGCAGCTCTCCGTTTTGGTTTTCCACCCCACCGGCTGATACTACAAGAGCCAGGAAGGCGATTGTCTGAAGTACTCTCATGTCTGCCCTCCCTCGGTATTTCCCCGGCGGTATTTCTCCGCGGACATCCGGTCGGTGAAGCTACCAGCAATATGTCTGATGCATCCTATCATCCGGTATGTCTCTCGAATACGTTCCTCGCTGCTAGTTGTTGAAGCCTTATCCAGTTTCTGAATGGATTTCCGGATGTCTGACAGCATGCCCCTGAGAATCTTATTTTCCAGTTCAAGGCGTTCTGTTTTATTCACTGTCTTATCCTCCTTCCTTCGGAACTCTTCCAAACATCTGTAAAATCTCCGCATCAGTAAAATGCAAAATATCATCTATCCGCCAAAGTTCACCGAGTACGAATGTTTCCGGCAACCTTTTTCTTTTGCCCAGGGTATTTTCGTTGATAGCACTTTTAAGGTCTGCGTTTTTGAGTGCCCTTCTCTTTATCCCTGCGTTGATAATGCAGCGTACAGTGTTTTTGCGTTCTCCGTATACCCCCAAAGGTTTTGTTTTTGACATGTTATCACCACATTTCTTTTATGATTTTTATAGGCCACAGTCTGTAGAATAACCGTTATTTCAAAAAGTCTGACAGTTCAGCCTGTTCATACTCCGGTATAACGATAAAATCAGAAGGGAGAGAAAGGCCGCTCTGTTTAAATAATGAATCCAGCACAACGGCAACTTTGTAAGGCTTAGCCCCCTGGTCACGCATAGTACTCCTGATCAGGTTTCCCGTGCTGGCAATACCTTTGAGAGTGGCAGCATCGATATGATAATTGATTGTGTTATTCTCCATTTCGTGGAATCGGTTGATATACCTTGCCGTGAACTCCGTTCCTTTTTGCCCCGTCATCTTGTGGGCTATGAACTCACAGCCTTTCTTTGTGACCAGGAAGCAGGGACGTGTCTGGTTATTGGCATCCTGATATGAACTCTCCTGGAAAAAATCGCCCAACGCAATTTTGCTTTCGGCTAACTGCGCAGTATATCGGCGGATATCCCTTAGTAAATCTGTGTGTTTCTTGCCGCACCATTCGGCGGCTTCCATTGATGTGATGGTGGTTCTTGTTAAATCGTCCATAAACTTTCCTCCTTGTAAAATTCTTCCATCCTTTCTATAATTGATGTACAGGCCGTTGCAGCGGCTGAGTACAGAAGAAAGGATAAATTGTTATGAGTAAAACCAATAAAGAGCTCGCTGTTGACGTGGCTATTGAATATATCCGAGCTCATCAAAAACAAATTGTAGCTTCTCCGAACAATATTATTAAAGAGACAACTATGATTAACTTGGAATCAGTCAACAACATCATCAAATCGGTGTACAAGACGCTTGAAGACTTTGATAAATCTTCAGGTCAATAGTAACATCATATTTCTCCAAAAGAGTTTCTAGATCATTCAGAAGCTCTTTTGTGCTATCTATGTCCTCAACATGAGCCTCGATAACAAGAGCAGTTATCTTCTTCATCCTTTCTCACCTTCCTCTCTTTACAATAATTTACTATTGATTTGTTCTACTCTTCATCCTGTCTTTTCACAAGCTCCAGAGACCATCTTGTACACTTCCTTACTGACCGATAAATCCAGATGGTATTTTTCCTTGAAGCCCATAAGCTCAACCGTGCTTTCCAGAAGGCCCTGCCTGTCCACCAGCATAGCCGGGGACATGTCTGCTTTTTTGACCATCTTCGGGTAACCGTATTTTGTAGACACGGCCTTGTTTACTATCGTATTCGCCTTGATGAAGTCAACCCTGACCGGATGTTGTAATGCATGGCTCAGTTTTCCCATCATTTCCTTCTGATGCTCTTTGTCCAGCATCCGGAATATCTGAAAGCCTTCAAGGCCGGATGACTGGCGGAGTATTTTAAGCATTTCATATACCCAGTCCTGAAAATCCTCGGCTTCGGGTTTATTGCTTCTCA
>OGOE01002005.1_pt1 | contig 10662 bp, 12 predicted proteins | sample 1552611 | NCBI WGS metagenome assembly OGOE01 (sample SAMEA2580129, study PRJEB22360) | human gut metagenome | biome: human gut; feature: human-associated habitat; material: faeces | place: Denmark | collected 2008/2010
GGCTGCTACTATCCGAGAAAAAATTCCTGTATCAGGAAAAGAGCCAACCCTTTAAAAAGAAGAGGTACCAATATAGCGGTGCCTCTTCCATTTCTATCTAATTTGTTTTCTTGCTCTACCCTATAACACTTGCACCAAATGGCATGAAAGAAAGTCTTGCCATTTTAAAAAACTGCTTTCCAAACGGAATTCCAACAATCGTAATGCACCAAAGAAAACCAATTATCAAATTCCCCAATGCCATTTCCCAGCCAAAGAATAGGATCCAGATTAAATTCACCAAAAATGAGAACATTCCATTTCCATACACAATTTCTTTTCCAAAAGGCCAGAATGCTAGAGATGCAAATTTAAAACATTGCAGTCCCACTGGGATTCCAATAATCGTAATACACCATATGCATCCTGCGAAAATCCATGCTAGTCCACCTAACACTCCTCCAAATATAAACCAGAGAATATTTCCTAATGTTCTCATAACTGCATCGCTCCTGTCTCCATTGTTTTAGTATTCTTTTGAAATTTTTCCTGTACCATCATGAGCATTTTTTCAAAAGACTGTGCAAACCTTACATCATCTTCTTCTGTTCGTTTTTTCGGTCCCTTGATATGATTCTTATGGGAACTTCTTCTGGCTTTTTTATTCAAATGACGTTCCATGAGCATCTGATCAATATTGTTATTCGTGTACCATTTACCCGATTGATGAATGGCATATGCACCTTTTCCCAGTGCCATTGCAGCTACACCATAGTCCTGTGATACGACAATATCTCCTTTATGGCAGATACTGATCAGTTTATAATCTACTGCATCTGCTCCTGCCCCTACTACAATCACTTTGCTATAATTAGAATACAAAATATGATTCGTATCACACAGCAATGTAGTTGGAATATTATATTTCTCTGCTATTGTCTCGATAATACCTACTACCGGACATGCATCTGCATCTACAAATATCTGCACTAGTGCCTCTCCATTTCTTTTTGAATCCATGTCATAATTACGTCTACAAGATATTCCTGCTGCACTTGGCTTAGTTCTTTTCCCGGTTGCATTTTATGCCACTTCCGGATGCACTCTCTGCAACATGTTGCAGTTGCATGCTGGGCAATAAATACCGGGTGACCACGCATTGGTGTCTGCTTGCCATCATTTGCTATATATGCCGGAGCTTCTCTTTTTGAAATAAAATCCTCTGCATGTTGTCTGATTCTCTCCAGTCCTTTTTCGTTTATGTAATCAATATCTTTCTGCTTTAGATGGAAACTGCTTCGGAACTTGGAATTGTTCAGTCGCTCAAATAACTGCTTGTACCATTCATCCTTCGTCATATCATCACCTTAAATCGTATTGTTTCATAGTCTCTGCATTTCGATATTCATGTTTCTCATAATATCCTATCAACTTCCCATCATCTCATCTGCCGGAATTGCCCAATAGCTGCCGACACGCATTACCCCAGGAATTCTATTTTCAGAGCAAAGTACCTGCACTCGTCGTTTCGACAGCCCCCATTTTTCAGCTGTTTGACTGATTGAAAGATATTCCATGCTTTCATCTCCATATTATAGTGAATTCACGATCAATCATATTTCTATCTTTAAATTATAATTCCAAACACGAACAAAGTCAATTTACATCCAATATGGTCAACTGACCATACATCGTCAGATACAGTCCCACAGGCAAAGTTCCAAGCAGTGTCGATGGAAACAGGGCGAATGTCATTTTCATGGTGATCCAGGTAGAAGACAGCCATTTCACAACGAATTTCTTATAATCCAGAATTGCTTTTGCATATTTCTCATAAGAGGTTCCTACCCTGCCAAATGCCTTAATAACCTCTATGCCCTCTATGTATTCCACAATAGTACTGTTCATATGTGCATTTTTCAGAGAAATCCATTTGTTTTCCGTAAATACAGCAGTTCCACTCCAAAATAACTTAATATACAGTTTGCTGAAAATACTTCTTTGCGTAAGAACATCGTCATATATATTTTTTGATACTTCTTTATGTAGGTTTTATCCAAAATGAAAGCTTCCAGTTCGTACCACTGATTTTCGAAATTAATTTCTACCCAGCTATGGAAAATACTTTTTGGAGCATTACGGTAAACAAACCCGGTCATAGCCCCTTTCTGCAATCTTTTATCAATCGTAAAACCATGTACTCTGCATGGAATATTGCAGGCACGTAAAAGTGCCATAAATAAAGTTCCTTTTGTATTACATTGTCCATAACCATCTGCAAGTACTTTTGAAGCTGAAATTCCGTCATCAATATTATATCCAAATAAAACATCATCTCTTACATAGTTGTAGATTGCCTTAATCCTTTCAAATTCACCCATTTCCTTCCATTTCATATTTTGAATAAGTTTTTGAATTGCCGGATTAGAAAAATCAACCATTCGTGTTTCCCTAAGATACTTATCTTTCATTTCCTATCGCCTTTCCCATAGGTTTTCTCACAACACAATGCATTCGCATACCTTTACGAATTTCAAATTTTTCTACTTTTAATCCTGCTTTTTTGCAACATTTTATGACCACATCTCTTGTTGGCACTTGGACATCTCCATGTCCGCATATATTTGCCAACGGCATTTCCAATGTATTCATTAGCCATACCAATACTTTATTGTCACTCGTCACATCTCTCAGTATCAATCTTCCATTTGGGCGAAGACATCTTTTCACACTGTCAAAAAATGCCTGTGGATCCGGATAATGATGGAAGCTCATAGAACAAATAATTGCATCAAATGAATCCTTTTCAAAAGGGAAGTTCTCACAGTCTCCCACAACAAATGTTGTATTTGGAATATTTTTCTTTTTTGCCTGTTCAATCATTGCCGGAGTCAGATCCAGTCCTGTATAATGCCGGTCTGGATGTTTTTCTGCTAATAAAGAAATCATCGGAGCAGGCCCGCAGCCTGCATCCAATAAATCTCTAAATGGATCCTTCTCTAATTCTTCCAGAATATCCGGATAATCCTTCTTGCACATTTCGTAAATACCAGCATGGTTACTTTCATATCTTCCTGCTGCTTTTGTAAACTCTTTAATTGACAATTTTTTATATTCTTCATTTTTCATGCTTTTTTCTCCAATCACACCAGCACCATAAATCAATATTCTCATAAGAATCATTCCTCTCCTCTTACCCCAGTGCCACATCCAAGATCATCATCAAACTAAATCCAAGTGCAAAGAAAAGCGTACCGATATTCGAGTGCTGTCCCTGAGACATTTCCGGAATTAGTTCTTCAACCACGACATATAACATAGCTCCTGCTGCAAAGCTGAGTAAATATGGTAATACCGGGATTACCAGCTGTGCGACAAGAATCGTCATTACTGCTCCAATCGGTTCAACGACTCCTGAAAGTACACCTCCCAGAAATGCCTTTCTCTTACTTTCACCCTCTGCCCTAAGCGGCATGGATATAATCGCTCCTTCTGGAAAATTCTGGATAGCAATTCCAAGTGATAAAGCAAGTGCACTTGTTGCTGTAATCTGTGCATTTTCAGCAAGAAATCCTGCATACATTACACCAACTGCCATACCTTCAGGGATATTATGTAATGTAACTGCCAACACCATCATCGTAGTACGGCCAAGTTTGCTTTTCGGTCCCTCTGCCTGATCACTTCCAACATGAAGATGTGGAATCAAATGATCAAGTGCGAGTAAAAACAATATACCAATCCAGAACCCAACAACTGCCGGAACAAACGATAAAGTTCCCATATTCTCAGATTGTTTAATTGCCGGAATCAGAAGACTCCAGATTGAAGCAGCAACCATTATACCTGCTGCAAACCCTGCAAGTGCACGTTGCAGTAACTTGCTAAGTGTTTTTCTCATAAAAAACACGCATGCTGCACCTAGCGTTGTTCCAACAAATGGAATCAGTATACCTTCAAAAACATTCATTAGCATTATGTATTCCTTTCTGTATAGTCAAAAGTACTTTCACATCGTTCTGTTGTTAGTTTTAACTAACTATCATGTATAAAAGAAACCGTGCAAAAAGCAAACTGTAATTTCACACGGTTTTCCTTATGTTTAAGTATATCACTTACAAAATCATATAACAATATAATTCTTTTAAGAATTCATTTTAGGATTTGCTGTCTTATTCAGCAAAAATACCTGCCAGTTTTACATTTACGTTATAATATCCTACAGAACGTGAAAAATAAGTATACGGATTTGAGAAGTTGCAACCACTACACACAATATTCACACAAAATTCTCTTTATGTTTTCAATTATTTTCCGGCAAACCTAATTGTTCATTCAGATTATATTTTTTCCCATTAATTACCTGATACATGGAACCACGTACGATATTCTTTGTGAGATTGATCACGCAGTATCCATCGGCAATAGCAAATACCGACTCTTCCAAAAAACGGTTATTAATCATATCCTGACTCATACTTGTTTATCCGTCAATTTTTCTGATCTTCTGCTGCATCTGTGGATCATCTACGTACTGATTTTCCATATTTACCATACCGATAATACCGTTCAGCGGTGTACGAATATCATGACTCATCGTTGCCAGAAACCTTGTTTTCATTTCAGCTTCCCGCTTTGCTGCTTCCGATGCAAAGTTAAGATTCTCTTCACGTCTCTTGGAATCGCTAATACTACGGACTGTACATAAAACATGGGTTACATTTCCAGACTCATCCCGTTTTTTACAATAAAAAGCATCCTGTGCCAGCTGCCATCGCACATCCTGTATTCTGTAGAAATACATCAAGCCTTTGGGAGCAATCTCCACTTTTTACTTTCCATTTATCACTGTTCAATGACCTGCATTTCGGTGCCCCCCGCCGGATTTTATGCTTCTGATCGTCTTTTCCAATACCTTCATCTCAACCGGTTTTGAAACATGGGCATTCATACCGGCTGCCAGAGAATGCTGAATATCCTCAGAAAACGCATTGGCGGTCATAGCAATGATCGGAATTGTCATTGCCAGTTCATGGGAGCTTCTTCGGATTGTTTTTGTTGCCTCATAACCATTCATAACCGGCATCTGCACATCCATCAGGATCATGTCATAATCCCCCGGAGCAGACTGCTCAAATGCCTCTAAGACCCTTTTACCATTTTCACAGATTGTACACTCTGCACCCTCAATCTTTAACAATTCCATCAGGATTTCTGCATTCAGCTCATTGTCCTCTGCACACAGAAACCTCATTCCTTTCAGGACATTTCCAGCCGGTTCATCCTTTTCTGCCTGTTCTGCTGAAGAAACAAATCTATCTTCTGCTATTCTCAAATCTATAAGAACCTCAAAACAGCTTCCCTGGCTCAGTTCACTCTCCACATCAATGCTGCCTCCCATTGCTTCAACCAGATTTTTGGTAATAGCCATTCCAAGACCAGTTCCCTGTATCTTATTCGTCATAGAACTTTCAGCACGAGTAAAAGCATCAAAAATTGTATCTTTGAAATCTGCCGACATTCCCATGCCATTATCGCTGACTAAGAAACGATACTTTGCGTAGACAGATGACTTTGTCTCACATTCTTCTACCAGAAACTGAATTTTTCCACCTTCCTGCGTGTACTTCACTGCATTAGAAACCAAGTTGCTGAAAATCTGCATCAGATGAACCTGATCTCCGTTCACCCACTCGTGCCGGATGTTTTCTTTTATGATTGTAAGAGTCTGATTTTTTTCGTCTATCTGTGAATGGAATATGGTATTGAGTTCTGTAATAAAATCCAAGATGGAAAAATCGGTATACTTAAAAACTGTTTTTCCTGCCTCAATTTTGCTCATATCCAGAACATCATTAATGATTCCTAACAGATGCTGTGATGAAATGTCTATTTTATCTGCATACTCTATTACTTTCGCTTTATTACCGGCATCATGTCTGATCAATGATGTCATACCGATAATTGCATTCATTGGTGTACGAATATCATGTGACATATTGGACAGGAAATCTGTTTTCGCCTTATTTGCATTTTCAGCGGTCTGCAAGGCTTCCGTTGTAATGTCCTTTGCTTTTTTCAGTTTTTTATTGGACTCCTCCATTTCCTTCATTGCCTGCGTCTGAATCTCATTATTTCTTTTTTCATATTCAGCTTTTTGCTCAGCAAGACTGCGTCTAGAAATACTGCAGAATAATCCGGCAAAAAGCAAAAGTATAAAACCTGCCATGAGTATTGTTTCAAACACTATTGTTTTCTGATAATCTTTCAGTACATTATCTACAACACTCTTTTCTACAATACAGATCAGCATGGTGTTATTATTTTCTATCGGACAGTATCCCAGATAGTAAGGTTTGTCACTTCCCAGAAGTTCTACCCCCTGTTCTCTGCCATCCAGCTTTTTTTGAAGAGAATCAGCCTCTTTCTCAGTGATAGCCTGATCTCCTTTTAAATGCTTTAACAAAAAATAGTTCCTAAAAAATTTATCTTCTATCTGATTTGTATAAGTAATATTTCCGTCGTTATCCAGCATAAACAGATACGCATTCCCGTTATAGCTTTTCACACTTAACATGGAATCTAATTTTGAATGATCATACAAGGTTCCAATTGCCGTATAAGTTTCCCCATTAATCGTATATTCCTGACATGGAATTGCAACCAGATAACCATCTTTTTTCTTCTGGTTGTAATCAAGAGAAACCAATTTTCCAATATTATATCCGTTCCTCAAATCCAACAAACATTTACTTGGCATGTCAACCCGAAGTTTTGTTCCATCAGTGGTTATTGCCTTTCCATTTTCCTGGAGAAATATAAGTGTACTTTCAGATTCTTTCTGCCATGCCTCAAAGAACTTCTTGTTTCTATCCAGTTCAATAGATCTCACTTCCTCTTGAATAAGAGAATCCTCAAGCAAATGCAGCTGGCTGTAGTATCCATTCACCTGCAGATCATAGGTCTGCTGTATCTGTTCAACAACAGCTCCCATACTGCTTTTCCCGTTTTCCGCGATATAGCTGTTCATCCTGTTCAAAAGGAGCTTTACAAAAATTAAGCTTAAAAAGATAAGAATTAAAAAGAACAATGGTACTATCATCTTTTTTCTTTTTGTTATTACTTGTTCTATTCCCACTTTTATTTTTCAACCTCTATATAATCTTCCGGTGCTGACGGCTGCTGTCCGTTTGCCATTGCTACGGTCCATGCACTTGATAATGTTGTGTTCCCAAGCTGCCTGATCTCACATTCCGGATTTATTTTTTTCAAAACAGACATTGTGGTGTCTGTAAGAAGAATAGAGTACTCCTTGTCTTTGTCTATTTTTTTCTTATTTACTTCTATGTCCTTTAATGAGAATCCGTTTTCCTCCTGCCTGACGATTATTTTCATACCGGATGCAACTGGCAATTCGTATTTATTGGTTATGTGAAATTTCTCATCGGACTCAGCAAGATATTTCTCCGCAAGTTCATAAATTTCTTTGCCATTGATTTTTGCCAGGTATAAAAATGTATCTAAACTCTTTGCCGTCATCAAAGCAACTCGGCTGCCGGTGCACTCCCCTTTGTAAATGGAAGAAGTAAAATAATAATATGGCACCAGAGCCAGCTGCGCATCATTTTCTTCTCTGATCGTAGTTAAAATAGAAGATGCCGCATCGCGACCGTTTTTATCATTTAGCGAAATGGCATATTCGTTTTCAAAATTAACTGTGGTTTCTTCTTTTGAATCCTTGCTGTTCATTGTGCTGCGAAAAGCATCATAAGCCTGTGTTTCATCCATTTCCCCTGACAGTAATCCGTGAACAGCCTTAAGGCTGGCATCAAATGATTTTTGAGCAGAATATCGGATATAAACAGAATTATTATTAATTTCATCTTCAAGGCCAGGTATATCTTCCATCATGTTTGGAACATCTACATTTAATGAAATTACACCCTTTCCATCTGCGATCAGCGTTTGTCCTTCTTTTGAAATCATACACTCCAGGACATCGAATGCAAGATCCAGTTTTTCCTGATCCTTTTCCAGGTCTTTGTTGAATGCAATATTCAGAGAAGGGGTCATATTTATAAAAGCTTCATCCGAAATCTGTGAAAAAAACGGTATACGGGTTAATTCTGCATCCATCTGTTCCTGATATTCCTGCATAAGTGCCGGATAACCATGAAACATTGCTGCTTTTCCCTCAAGGAACATCTGCGCTGCAGTATTAATATCGACGCTGATATCATCACTTGTAAAATGTGAGTCCTTCAAAAATGTATTGGTTTCTGAAAAAATACGTTTCCATAACGCATCATCAAACGCAATATCCCCTGATGCACTTTCAGCTGAGCTTCTCCATTCGATTCCATCCAGACTCATGAATTCACCGATTGCACCTGTCTGAATCACCTCATGAGCAGACCAGTCTTCTGCAAGATCCAGGGAATACGGTTTTATACCATTATCATAAAATTGCTGGCACGCCTGTGCATATTCCTTATAGTTTTTCGGTATCTTGATTCCATACTGTTCAAACAGTGTCTTGTTGGCAATAATCGTCTGCGGCATACCGCAGATAGGAAGCCACTGAATCTCATTTTTTGAATTTTTATAATATTGCAATGCATAGGAGTAATACCTGGAAACTACATCATAAGAAGCAAAATCCATTAGATATGGCTCTAGATCCTGTGCATCTTTTCCAGAAAATCGACGTACGGTTATGATATCCGGCAGTTCACCATGTTCCTCAAAATAGCTATATAAATCGGTATCATTGTTACCGGTAATAAACTCAATATCCTGATCTGGAAACTGCTCATGGATATAGGGTACAATATTTTTCATTAAACGATTTTCCCACAGATACACGGTAAGGTGATCGTCATTTTTAGATACTGCTTTTTTAGATTGTCCACAGCCAGACAAAACAGTAGCTGCTACAAGCACCCCTGACAATAAAGCTATCAGACAATGTTTTGCCTTTTTCATACTCTTATTTTCCTCATTCTTTCCTGATAAAATCATTAATTCAATAATTGTGAAGCAATTACAGCCAGTTTTCCAGAACATCATTCAGCTTATTCATATCCAGCGGTTTCGCGATATGTCCATTCATGCCTGTATTTTTGGCCAACTGTACATCTTCTGCAAAAGCATTGGCAGTCATGGCAACAATAGGCAGTTTTCCATTTTCACCAGGAAGGCTCCTGATTGCTGCAGTTGCCTCATAACCATTCATGACAGGCATTTGGATATCCATAAAAACAAGATCATACAATCCTTCCGGAGAAGCTTCCACTTTTTCAACTGCGATTTTTCCGTTTTCTGCTGTTTCCACTTCTGCCCCTGTCATCTGCAAAATTTCACCAGCAATTTCTCTGTTCAACTCATTATCCTCAACCAGCAGAATCTTTTTTCCCGTGTAGTCTGATTCTGACAGCTCATCCAGATAATTTCTTGCTATTTTTTCTTTTCTTCCTGAAGTAAACTGCCGCAATGTAGCCGTCAGCCTAGAACGAAACAGCGGTTTTGCAATAAAAGCATCTACGCCTGCAGCCTTTGCTTCTTCTTCAATCTCACTGAATTCATAAGATGTCAGTACAATAATGGTAATCTCTTTCCCTATCCGTTTCCGGATCTGTCTGGCTGTTTCTATGCCATCCATGTCCGGCATCTTCCAGTCCAGGATGACAGCAAAGTAATCATTTTTTAGCTCATGACGTGCATAGCAGCGCTCAACAGCTTCTCTGCCAGAGAGAACCCATTCACCTGTAATACCGATTTCTTTCAGTGTAGCAACTGTACTTTCACAGCATGTCTTATCATCATCCACAACCAGAACAGGCAGATTCATCAGATTTCTGTCCTGTTCTTTTTCTTTTTTCTGAAGCTCCAGATAAATGGTTACTGTAATTTTAGTTCCCTTGTGTAAGGTGCTGTCCACTTTAATATTGCCATTCATCAAGTTCACAATATTTCTGCTGATTGCCATTCCAAGACCGGTTCCCTGAACTCTGGTTGTCCGGTGGTCATCTGCACGGCTGAAAGGATCAAACATGATTTTCTGGAATTCCGGTGACATACCGATCCCATTATCCTCAATCGTAAATTCATAGCATCCAAGTTCTGAAAATCCATTGGGCTTTTCCTCTATCGAAAAAGTAATATTTCCACCATCCGGTGTATACTTGATCGCATTACTCATTAGATTCACAAATACCTGCTGAATCCTCAAGCTGTCACCACAGACAGCCTCATGTTCAATATGATTGATGTGTATATCAAAATTATGTTTATGTTCATCAAGCACCGGTTTCGTAAGTGTAATAAGATTATCTACCAGATCTGACAGATTGAAATCTTCCTGTGCCAGCGTCATTTTTCCGCTTTCGATACGTGCCATATCCAGCACTTCATTGATCAGTCCCAGCAGATGACGGCTTGATTCTGTAATCTTGCTGAGACATTCAATAACTCTGTCCTGACTCTCAATATTTGCTCCTGCGATTGCCGTCAGACCCACAATGGCATTCATTGGTGTCCGGATATCATGGGACATATTGGAAAGGAATTCTGTTTTCGCACGATTTGCATTTTCTGCGGACCGGTAAGCCTCTTTCAGTGCCTGACGGGATTCAATCTCTGCTTTCTTCTCCTGTGTCACATCCATGGATGCCAGCAATACCT
>OGOE01002014.1_pt1 | contig 10623 bp, 10 predicted proteins | sample 1552611 | NCBI WGS metagenome assembly OGOE01 (sample SAMEA2580129, study PRJEB22360) | human gut metagenome | biome: human gut; feature: human-associated habitat; material: faeces | place: Denmark | collected 2008/2010
TAACACGGTACAAGCTGTAAGGGGAGTCGCACATAACGTGCGGCTCCCCTTTGCTATGCCTGCCAAATCCCCCATGGGGCGGTGATTACCCCATGGGGCGGTAAAACCCTCATGGGGCGGTATGCCAGAATGGCTTAATTCCGCGGTTTCACATATCCTTCAAACCGCCCCATGGGCAAGTTACCGCCCTATGGGTGTTTTGCCGCCCCATGGATACGCCGGTGTACCGCCCAAAAGCAACAAAAAACGGCGTCCAGCCGTAGCCGGATCGCCGCTTTCGGGCATCCTCCTCAAACCACAGGAGAACAAGTGTTCAGTTATTCGCCCAATGTGAGAACAAGTCCCAATCAGTCGATGTCGGTGCCCTCGTCGCGGGTCGGCTCCTTAGTGGGGTCGAAGCCGGAGACGATGTAGACCACACGGCGGGCGGCGGACACGGCGTGATCGCCGAGACGCTCCAGGAAGCGGCCCAGCAGCACGATATCCACGGTCTGCTGACGGGTGATGTCATCGGACAGCGCTAGATCGAAGGTCTGGTGGTGCAGATTGTCCAGCTTGTCGTCAGCCAGGATGATGGCCTCGGCGGTCTTGGCATCGCGATCGAAGAGCATGGCCACCAGCTGGTCAGCGGTGTTGTCCAGGAAGTCGATCATCTCGGCGAACACCGGTTGAGCGGATTCAGGAATCGCGGCGGCCGGATAGGTGCGGCGAGCGGCCTCGGCCACGTGGCGGGCAAGATCGCCCATACGCTCGAACGTGGAAGCCAGACGCATGGTGGAAACGACCACACGCAGATCGGTGGCCACCGGATTCTGCTTGGCGAGCAACTTGACGCACTGGTCAATCACAGAGGACTCCAGGGCATCGATTTCGATGTCGCCGTCAATCACAGTCTGTGCGGCTTCAACGTCCTGATTCAGCAGGGCTTCCCCAGCGCCTTTGATCGCCTTGCGTACGTTCTGCGCCATACGGTCGAGGTCGTCAGCAACCTGCTTCAGCTCCTCGTTGAAAATAACGCGCATTTCTCTAGCCTTTCATGCTTGCTTATTGCAACCTGTACCAGTGTATTATTCCAGTACTTGTTCCCCACTTCAACGTAGGTAATGGCAACCTCAAGTTGTTCTACTGTTCATTGGGTTGTTCACCTGAAATTCATGTTACCGGCGTGCCGGCAAACCGCAATCCCGGCGTGTGGTGTGAAAGAATGGGGGCATGACACAGATGCCGCTCGTCGCCGCGATTGCTCTTATTGTCACGGCTGTTTTATTTGTGGTAGGAATCATCACGCTCATCGTGGGATTTGCGACACATCGAGTGTCCATGGAATCGCCGCTGGCCGATGATGACGACAATGACGATCTGTCCGACGACACCGCCACGCTGCTGTCCATGCTGCCAGGTGCGTCCGTGGTGGTCGACGAGCACGACGAGGTGGTCCGCTGCAATCCCGCCGCCTACCGCCTGGGTGTGGTGTCAGATGACGCCATTGCCCAGCAGCATGTGCTGGATGCCATTCACGAGGCGCGCAAGTCCGGTGGCAAGCGCCAGTTCGACTTGACCACCGATACTCCGGAGCGGTACGTCGCAGACCAGAACAAGGGCGATCACGTCGCCACGCAGTCCGTCCACCGCCCCAACTGGCTGAAGGTGACTGTAGGGCGTATCAACGAGCAGTTCGTCATCGTGTTGATTACCGATGTCAGTGATGTGATTCGTTTCGCTCAAGTGCGTGACTCGTTTATTACCAATGTGTCCGAGCAATTGTTGGGCCCCACTGAGGCTCTGGCCAAACTCGCCGATTCGCTGGAGTCCGGCAATCTGGACGAACAGCAGGTGGCTGCCGACGCTCGCCGGGTGCGTTCCAGCTGCAGCAAGCTCAACCACATGGTGTCTGATTTGCTGCTGCTCATACGCGCGCAGGAGCCGATTACGCCGTCTTCCGCCAACCGACTGAACGTTATGGAACAGCTCAGGGCCACGGCGGCGCGACTGGAGCCGCAGGCAGCCGAGGCTGGCGTGCAGCTGAACATCAAGGGCGACGATGATCTAGTCATCAATGGTGAGGCGGACCAGATCGACAGCGCCGTGACCAAGCTCATCGAAAACGCCATCGGCTATTCCAAGGAAAATGGCGTGGTCAGCGTGTCCGCATCCAAAGACAAGGATGGCGACCGCGCGGTGATTCGCGTGATTGACCAAGGCACGGGCATCGCTAAGAAGGACCAGGCGCGCATCTTCGAGCGGTTCTACCGGGGTGCGGAACAGAGCAATCGCACGGCGGATGGCGTGGGCCTTGGCTTGGCCATCGTCAAGCATGTGGCGCTAACCCATCATGGCGATGTGACCGTATGGAGCGCGCCCGGGCAAGGCAGTACGTTCAGCCTTACGTTGCCGTTGGCGCAGTGAGGTAAGGAATTGGTGACATGCCTTGCATGCCACCAATGCTGTTTGATGAGCGACCTGCGGCCGCGGTCTCTCCCTCAATCAGCTACGCTGACAGCTCCCGTCATCAGAGGGAGCTTGTGTTGCGTTACTGTCCGAGGCGGCGGTAGTCCCAGCGGTCGAAGTATTCCCAAATCAGCAGTAGCAAGCCAATAATGACACCGGCCACGCACATAATCACCAACGGCATTACGCTGTAGCCCACGGCCAGCAGAATCAGCACGACAATCAACGCCACAATCCATAGACCGGTACCGATGGCAAACACCTTACGCAGGTCCACCCGTACGGGCTTGGGCGCGGGTTTGCGGACGGCAGGGTCAATGAGAGGCGCGAACTTCATACTCATGCACTGTAGTAAGAGTAGGGAGGGGCGTCAAACACCTCTCCCTACGATTTATTCAATCGGTATCAGTCGAGACCGATCAATGTGCATGGCATATATGGTCGGCCATGCGAGGCATAGACCGCCATCACAGGTGCTCGACCACATAGTCGACGCACTTGGTGAAGGCCATGACATCAGCCGGTTCCACCGAGGGGAACACGCCAACGCGCAGCTGGTTGCGGCCCAGCTTGCGGTAGCCGGCGGCGTCCACAATGCCGTTCTCGCGCAGGATGGACAGTACCTGAGAGGCCTGGACTCGCTCGTCCAGATCAATGGTGACCACGGCGTTCGAGCGTGCGTCCGCATCGACGACGAACGGAGCGGCGTATTCGGAGCGCTCGGCCCACGAGTACAGGATGGATGCGGACTTGGCGCAACGTGTGGTGGCCCAGGCGAGGCCGCCGTTGTTGTTGAGCCAGCGAATCTGGTTTTCCATCATGATCAGGGTGGCCACGGCGGGCGTATTCAGGGTCTGATCCTTGCGGGAGTTGTTCAGTGCCGTGGTCAGCGAGAGGAACGGCGGCACCCAGCGATGTGCGCCTTCCAGATGAGCGCTTGATTCGACGCCTGCCGCACGATCGATAGCTTCGGGGGAGAGGATGGCGACCCACAGACCGCCATCGGCACCGAAGGCCTTCTGCGGTGAGAAGTAGTAGACGTCGGTCTGGCTGATGTCCACAGGCAAAGCGCCGGCTGCGCTGGTGCCGTCGATGACGGTCAAGGCACCAGCTTCACGACTTCCGGCCACGCGGCGAATCGGGGCGGCCACACCAGTGGAGGTCTCGTTGTGAGCCCAGCAATATGTGTCCACGCCCTCGGTGAGCTCAGGCAGACGGTAAGTGCCCGGCTCGCCGGGGAACAGCACCGGGTCTTCAAGGAAGGGTGCGTTCGCGGCGGACGCGGCGAACTTGGCACTGAACGAGCCATACGTGCCGAATGCGGCGCGACGGGTGATCAGCGAAGCGCAGGCAATCTCCCAGAACGCGCTGGCGCCACCGTTGCCAAGCGCCACCTCATACCCTTCAGGCAGGTGGAAGAACTCGCGCAGACCTTCACGAATCGAAGCGACCAGTTGCTTGACTGGTGCCTGGCGATGTGATGTGCCAAGCAGGGTGGTGGCGCCGGCGTCGAGCGCGGCGATCTGTTCGGGGCGGATTTTGCTGGGGCCGGAGCCGAAGCGACCATCTTCGGGCTTCAGCGACTCGGGAATACTCAGTGTGATAGTCATGGTTTCAAGGGTAGACCAGTGTTGGGGAATATCGCGGATAATGCTCGGTGTGCGGGATTACTGCGGGGTTACTGCGGAATTCCGGGGTGCCGGGCGGCAGTGGTGGCAATGCGGAATGCAGTGCAGAATGTACGCAGCACATCATGGTTACGGTGTGTCGGAATGACATGAGTTAGTGATTCTTCCGATAACCGGATAGTGAGGTTCGTGAACGGGCGGAAACAAGGCAGTTTTTTCACCCGGCCGCACGGTTACGTAAATCGTTTGACACACCCGGATGGTGGGGGATCACATTGAGGATTGACCTCTGTTCGTTGTACAGTACTCAATTGTGACGGTCATACGAGGTCATCGAAATGACCCCGCCGAACCCATCCAAGGAGTTAACGTAGTATGAAGCATGCTTCGCATAAAGCGACCACGGTCTCGCGCCAGAAGTTCAGCTTAGCGAAGGCATTGTTTGCCTCCGGCAAGGGTTCTCATTCCGTTCGTGCTGTGCGTGCGGTGCAATCCGCTGGTAGCGACGCCGTTGTTTTGGGGCTTGATCCGGCCATTGCCGAGAAGATCAACGAAATCGCTCCCCAGACCCGCCGTTCCATTCGTGAGGCCGCTCGTGCCGCTGAACGCCGTAGCCATATTCTTGCCTCGGCCTCACTGGCCGCTCTGGTCGGCACGGCCGCAGGTGCTCTCGCGTTTTCCAACAATGAAGACGCCACGAACTCGTTCGTGGCTGATCCGGCCACGACGACCACGCAGATTAAGCGCATCAGCGATGTGACTGCGGCTTCTCGTTCCGAAGCGCGTACTGATTTGAGTTCATCCTCCGTTACCGCACAGTCCACCAATGAAGGCGGCTGGGGGCTGAGCAATTCAGACAGCACCTTGGACGCCAAGCTGATGAATCGCAATAATGCGAACAATCCTGTGGTGTCGGCTCTCGTGGATGCCGATGGCGATGCGGTGCCGGCTGGCTTCAACCCGAACCATGCCGTTGGCACCAACTCCAACAACTATCCGTGGGGTCAGTGCACGTGGTACGCGTACCAGCGTCGTGCCGAACTGGGCCTGCCTTCCAGCGGCAACTTCGGCAATGGTGGCGCGTGGGCGGCGTCAGCTTCCGCTCTGGGCTATTGGGTGGACAACACTCCTCGCCATGTCGGTGATGCTGTGGTGTTCGCTCCTGGCCAGGCCGATGCCGATGGCGCGTACGGCCATGTTGCCGTTCTGGAAAAGATCAATGCCGACGGCTCCATTGAGATCTCCGAATCCAATGCCAAGGGATTGGGTGTGATTTCGACCCGTACGTTCAGCGCCGCCGAAGCCGGTAAGTTCCAGTACGTTCACTACTGATTCATTTCATTGGCTTACATTCGGTGATTACTGTTCGGATGTGACGTCGCCCTATCGGCAATCGTTCGCGCGAAATGACATTTCAAGTGTTGCGGCCGCGTATTAGTCCGAACTGACCTGTGCCGACACGCCGATATATCCCAATAGCTCCGGGGTGTTTTATTTCTTCCATCCTGTACGAGTTAATGCGCACCGTGTAGGGTGATGGTTCTATGAAGACCAAAACTGTAGCTTCTTCCATTGTTGCCGCGATTGTCTCCTGTGCCTGCTTGTTTATGTTTGTTCCTACAGCAACTGCAGCTGAGGGTGTTACTGTGACTTCCACCAAGTCCTTCCCCTCGTACACCCAGGTGCGCAAAGATCTGACGACTGAAGCCACTGCCACGAGCGTTGAGGACAATGCTGATTGGGGCGGCATTGAGAACCTCGATGTGCCGCAGACGGAATCTCAGGCGGAAAAGGATGCCGCAGCGGCCAAGAAGGCTGCCGAAGAGGAGGCCGAGAAGCAGGCGGAGGTCGAGGCTCAGGCGACCCAGGAGCAGGCCAACGCCGCGAGCCGTAATGAGTCTCGCTCTTCTGTTACTTATTCCGATGCCAGTGGTTCGGTTTCCGCTGGTGCCGGTGCCTCTATCGACCGTGCGTATTCTTTGATCGGACAGAGCATGGACTGCACCGCATTGGTCAGTCAAGCGTTGGCGGCCCGTGGCATTAACTTCCACGGTTGGCCTGAAGAGTACGTCAATGTTCCTGGTGGCCACGTAGTCACAGACGGATCCCTGCAGCCGGGCGATATTCTGATTTATGCCAACACCGGTGGATGGAACGGTGGTGCACACTACGATCATGTGGCGTTGTATGTCGGCAACGGTCAGGCGGTCCATGGTGGATGGAATGGCTATAGCGTGGCTCTCGCTAGTGCCATGACCGAAAAGCTCACCATCGTGGTGCGTATCCCGTGATGCAGTCTTATTGATTGATTTATTGCAGGCCTCGGATGCCGATCGGTATCCGAGGCCTGTTGCGTTCTCCTGCCGAATGATGCACCCGCGACATCATCTTCGAAATGCTATTCCTGTTATGAAATCGACCCATGTGTGCTAGTGTATGGCGTTGATGATGAGCGTTAAGACTATTATTTCCACATCAGTGGCGATTATCGCCACGGGTGCCATGTTTGCGTGCGTAGCCCCGTTTGCCTCTGCCGATTCCGCGCAGACGAGTGCTGTGGTGTCCTCACGTTCTTTCCCGAAGGCGAGTTCGGTGAAGAAGAATTTGTTCGCCGAATCCACCTCCACCTCGGTTGATGAGAACTCTAAATGGGGTGGCATCGAGACTCTTGATGTGCCACAGACCGAGTCTCAGGGCGAGAAGGAAGCTGCTGCAGCGGCGGCGGCTCAGAAAGCCGCTGATGAAGCTGCTGCAGCCCAGTCCGCTGCTGCTGCGGCAGCCCGCCGCTCTGAACAGCGTGCGTCGATTCCACAGGTTGACTTGGGTAAAATGACTGGCACTGGCACTGGCGCTGAGCTTGCTAGCTTCTCACTGAAGTTCCAAGGCTATCCGTATGTTGCCGGCGGCAACACTCCGGCAGGATGGGATTGCTCCGGTTTTGTGCAGTACGTCTTCTCCCAGTTTGGCATCTCCCTGCCTCGTACCTCTGGTGCTCAAGCCACCGTGGGTACTCCGGTCGCAAGCTTGGCGGATGCCAAGCCGGGTGACATTCTTGCGAATGGTACTCATGCGGCCATTTACATCGGTAACGGACAGGTGATGAATGCTATGAACCCGGTGCAGGGAACGGCAGTAAGCGACGTTTCCGTATTCGGTGGAGCTGGATATTCCATTCGCCGCGTGATGTGACAAGAATTATGCGGTAAGCGAATTCGTATTAAGGCACGTCCTTTGGGGTGTGCCTTTTTCGTATACGCGGATTTCTTTTTGAGCGGAGGATACCGGCCAAACCGAGTGTCGCGGGGTATTGTTGAGATACGCGGTATTCGTGCCGCAATAACTTCAAGGAGGTCGTCATGATTAACGACAAGGCTATTCTCGTCGGCGTTGACGGGTCGCATGCCAGTTACAAGGCAACATGGTGGGCCGCGAATTATGCAAAGCACGCGGGGCTGACGCTGCAGATTGTCTGCGCATATTCCCTGCCGAGCTATGCCGCCGTTTCGTTCGATGCCACTTACACGGCGATGGGGGACGATAACGCCGCGCATTCCGATGCTCAGGAGATTCTGTCCAAGGCCAAGGCCATCGCAGACGAGCAGGGCGTCGAAGCCGCCACACTGATTGTTACCGGAGATCCGGCATCGGTGTTCGTCGAATTGTCTCGTAACTACAATCTGATCGTCATTGGCAACCGTGGCAAGGGCGGTCTGGCCGAGCGCCTGCTGGGCACTACGTCCTCATCGCTGCCGGCATATGCTTACTGCCCGATTGTGGTGGTGCCGTACACCGATGATGACGGTAACCTGATGCACCTGAACAACACGATCACCAAGGTGGCCGTCGGCTCCGACGAATCCAAGTGGGGTCTGAAGGCGCTGGACATTGCCGCCGACTTCGCCACGTGCTGGGGTGCGGAACTGGACGTGATTTCCGCTGTGCCGAACCTGAAGGGTGTGGACGGCGAGGACGCCGTCATGGAGTCCTACAAGGACGATCTTGAGGTGCGCATCAAGCCGTTGCAGGAATCGCATCCTGATCTGAAGATCAACAAGCAGATCGTTTCCGGCCCGGCCGTGAGCGCCCTGACCAAGGCCAGCTACGATCACGATGTGGTTGTTGTCGGCTCCCGTGGTCGCGGCGGCTTCACTGGCTTGCTGCTGGGCTCCACCAGCCAGGGCCTGCTGCAGCATGCGGTCGGCCCGGTGTACGTGGTGCCACGCAAGTATGTTGAGGCCGCGGAATCGCGTCTCGACACCGTGCCGAGCTCGCCCGCCGAAGTGCCTACCAAGTCGCTGGAGGAGATTGCCGGCGTCGAGGAGATTCCGGTGTCCGCAGCCGAGCCTGAAGTCGCCCAGCAGATCGAAAAGACCATCGATCCCGATCGCCAGTAAAGTCCGAATATACGGAAAGAGGCTCCCGCCAGGGAGCCTCTTCAATTTATATCCCGTCTCAGTGCTTGACGGTGACGTTCATGCGCACCGGGGTCTCCTGCACGTAGGTGTGCTTGACCGTGCAACCCTTGTCGATATGGCGGGTGACGCGCTCCTTGAGCTTGTCGGCATCCTCCTCGGACAGACCGGCGTCGGAAGCATCAATCACCACCTGCTCCTCGAAACCGGTGTAGGCGTCATTTTCCGGGTCGTACGTGCCATCCACCACAATCTTGGCACCCTTGCCCTCACCCAGCGTATGTTCGATGGCGAACTGGCTGGACAGCGCGGCGCAACCGGCCAGCGCGACCTTCATCAGATCGCCCGGCGTGAACTGGCCACGATCCTTGCCGAACTTAATGTGTGCGCCATCGTCGCTGAACGCATCCCACGAACCGTCCTTGTTACGCTCAACCCACAGTCGCTTACCCATAGCTGCTCCTTTATTTTCAGCCGCCGGCGATCTGGCCCATCGCCATGCCAGCGGGGGAGCGCGGCACCTGGCCGCTCTCCCGCATCAGTGGACTTCTCTATTATGCCCCTAAGCTACACTGGTGCACATGGCTTTGACCGAAGAACAACTCGCAGATATTCGCTCCCGTATCCCCGCACGTCCCGAAACGGACATTCCGATGCCCTATGAGGACCTGGTGCGCAAGATCCTGACCGAAGGCACGCTGAAGTCCGATCGCACCGGCACCGGCACGATTTCCCTGTTCGGCCAGCAGATGCGCTTTGACCTGTCGAAGTACTTCCCGTTGCTGACCACCAAGACCGTGTTCTTCAAAGGCCTGGCCTATGAGCTGCTGTGGTTTTTGAAGGGTTCCTCCAACATCAACTGGCTGCTGGAGCACAACGTGCATATTTGGGATGAGTGGGCGGACGAGAACGGCGATCTGGGCCCGGTCTATGGCGTGCAGTGGCGTTCCTGGCCCGCGCCGACCCCCGAGGACCCGAATCGCACCATCGACCAGATCTCCAATGTGCTCGACCTCATCAAGCATCATCCGGATTCGCGCCGCATGATCGTCTCCGCGTGGAATCCGGCCGAGGTGGAGAAGATGGCGTTGCCGCCCTGCCACGCGCTCTTCCAGTTCTACGTGGCCGACGACAAGCTAAGCTGCCAGCTGTACCAGCGTTCCTGCGACATGTTCCTCGGCGTGCCGTTCAATATCGCCTCCTACTCGCTGCTCACCATGATGATGGCGCAGCAGGCCGGGCTCCAGCCGGGCGAATTCGTCTGGACCGGCGGCGACTGCCATGTTTACGACAACCACGTCGACCAGTTCCTTGAGCAGCTGGGCCGCAAGCCCTACCCGTACCCGACCATCGAGATCCGTAAGGCCGATTCCCTGTTCGACTACCAGTATGAGGACTTCAAGGTCGTCGGCTACCAGCATCACCCCACTATTAAGGCACCTGTTGCGGTCTGATGCTGATTACCGTTTCGTGGACAGCGAATACTGTGAAGGTGACGGCCCCCGAGTCTTCGCTGTCCACTACACTAAGGCCCAGTTCCGCAATCCAGGAGGAGTAAGCGAAATGGAGCATGACAGTAGCCGTAGCGGCTATCACGAACCCGAGCCCGGATCTGCCGGGCTGTCTGCCACTGAAGAAGACTGGGGTGACGATTATCCCAAGACCTTCTCGGTGAATCTTATCTGGGCCGAAGCCCGTGACAAGGAAGGTCGCGCCGGTGCCATCGGCCTCAATGGTGGCATGCCTTGGCACTGTGCCGAGGATATGAAGCATTTCAAGGAGCTGACCGTCTCCCATCCGGTGATTATGGGTCGTAAGACCTGGGAATCGCTGGGGGGCAAGTACCGGCCGCTGCCCAACCGCGACAACATCGTCGTTTCCCACGATCCGATGTACCGTGCGCCGGGGGCCACTGTGGTCACCAGTCTTGACGACGCGCTCGATATGGCCCGTCAGGAGGCGATTCCGGACGACGGTCTGGACCGTTCGGAGATTTGGATCATCGGCGGCGCCCAGTTGTTCGCCAAGGCTTTGCCGTTCGCGGACAAAGCCTATGTGACTGATCTGGCCGTCACCGTGGATGCCGACAGCTATGCGCCCGATATGGCGTCGCTGGTCGAGGCCGGGATGTGGCG
>OGOE01002017.1_pt1 | contig 10606 bp, 8 predicted proteins | sample 1552611 | NCBI WGS metagenome assembly OGOE01 (sample SAMEA2580129, study PRJEB22360) | human gut metagenome | biome: human gut; feature: human-associated habitat; material: faeces | place: Denmark | collected 2008/2010
TCGAATAGAAGATGGAGAAAATTATGGATAAGAATGCGATTAAAAAATTTGCTGTTTGGGCAAGAACAGAGCTGATCGCTCGTGTTTCCCTGAAAGGTGTGGAATACGGTATCACAGAGGACAATATTGAAGATGCCAATGCGGACAGCGTTGGCGGCAAAGTCCTCACTGCCGATGAAAAAAAACAGCGTCAGGCTCTCATTGACGAGATTAACGATAAAGGATATAAGCAGGTCATGGAGGAGGTTGCTTACACTTGGTTCAACCGCTTCTCTGCTCTGCGATTCATGGAAGTTAACGGTTATCTTCCTTCCCATGTGCGTGTATTCACGGACGAGGAAAACAACTTTAAGCCGCAGATTATAACCGAAGCAATTCATCTGGATTTGGATGGATTGGATATGGAAAAAGTCTATGAGCTGAAAGATGCCGAAAAAACAGAAGAAATGTATAAATATCTGCTGATCGTGCAGTGCAACGCTTTGAATAAGATTCTGCCGGGAATGTTCCAGAAGATTGCGGATTACACCGAGCTTCTTTTGCCAGACAATTTGCTCCGTGAAGGCAGTGTCATTCAGCAGATGATTGAGCTGATACCGGAGGATGATTGGAAGGATGCTGTCCAGATCATCGGCTGGCTGTATCAGTATTATAACAGTGAGAAAAAAGACGATGTTTTCGCAGCTCTGAAAAAGAATGTGAAAATTACAAAAGAAAACATCCCTGCAGCAACCCAGCTTTTCACACCGGACTGGATTGTTCGTTATATGGTAGAGAACAGCCTTGGGCGTTTATGGCTGGAGGGACACCCGGATGTGAAAGAGCAGCTTCTTCCGACTGAGGAAGAACAGTCTGCCTATGCTGCCGGAAATCGTGACCCGGAAGATAGCAAATGGCACTACTACCTGGAAGAAGCCGAGCAGGAGCCGGAAGTAAAGGCACAGTTGGCTGAGATTCGCAAAGAATACGCCGCACTGACACCAGATCAGCTGAAGGTCATCGACCCATGTTCGGGTTCCGGTCATATCCTTGCATATATGTTTGATGTGTTGATGAAGATTTATGAATCCTATGGCTATACTACCCGTGAAGCAGTAGCAAGCATTGTGGAGAACAATCTTTATGGTCTGGATATTGATGACCGTGCGGCACAGCTGGCTTACTTTGCGGTAATGATGAAAGCACGTCAGTATGACCGCCGCTTCTTTAGCCGTGGCATTCAGCCCCATGTATATGCTATTGAGGAGAGCAACCATGTAGATAAATTCGCAGTGGATTATTTCTGTAATGGTGATGAGAAGCTCACGACGGCAATGGACGCCATCATCAAAGAGCTGCATGATGCAAAGGAATATGGCTCTATTCTGACCGTAACACCGCAGGATTGGTCAGCTTTGTATGACCGTTTTGCTGAGATTACAGAAGATATAAATATGTCCCGTGATACAGCATTGCGAGAATTACTGCCGTTGGTGCAGGTGGCAGAAGCTCTGGCACAGAAGTATGAAACGGTTGTGACGAATCCACCGTATATGGGTAGCTCTGGTATGAGTATAAAGCTCTCTGATTGTGTTAAAAGGGATTACCCAGATAGTAAGAGTGATTTGTTTGCTGTGTTCATTGAACGTTGCGGACAAATGACAAAGAAAAACGGCTGTCAGGCAATGATTACACAACACGCTTGGATGTTCCTTGCAAGTTATGAGAATATTAGAAAGAAAATTTCTAAAAAAGCTATTATAAATATGGCACATTTGGGAGCCCGTGCCTTTGAAGAAATTGGTGGAGAAATTGTACAAACAACCAGCTTTGTAATAGGAAACACATTTTTGAGCAATTATCTTGGTACATATTGTAGACTTGTTGATCCGACGACACAAACTGGAAAAGAGGAACTCTTCATTAAAGGAAAAGAACGGTATATATCTAATCAATTACGATTTCAAAAGATACCAGGTGAACCGATAGCTTATTGGATTAGTGAACAGTTTGCTAATTGTTATGACAATGAGTTATTGGGGAAAGTTGCATTTTCTGATGGACAAATTTTAACTGGTAACAATGACAAGTATCTGAAACTGTTGTGGGAAGTTAATGCTCATGATATTGAATCAAGGAAGTGGGCGTTACACGCTAAAGGAGGTGAATTTAGGCGATGGTACGGCAATATCGATACCGTAGTAAAGTTTGATCCAATCACGATTCAGCATTATAAAAGAGATAAAATTGCACGATTCCCCAAAGATGAAATCCTTTTTAGGAGAGGAATCACATGGACCCTTGTTTCGATGAATCCCTTGTTTGGAGTAAGAGAACTTGGTAGAAATTTGACATTTAATAAAGCGGCAGCAACAATATTGTTCAATGATGAAACTATAATTGATTATGTGTTAGGATTTTTAAATTCCAAGGTGTCACAAGCACTTTTAAGAATTATAAACCCGACAATGAATAATAACATCAAAGATATACTTAATATGCCATTTATCAAAGATATGAATTTTTATCGGCAGGTTAAATCCTTAGTCCAGTATAACATTAGTATTTCAAAGCAGGATTGGGATTCTTTTGAAACCTCATGGGATTTCCAGCACCATCCGTTACTTCGTAAAGTTCCTACCATTGCTGAAGCCTTTGACCAGTGGCAGGCTGAATGTGATGACCGATTTAATCGACTGAAAGCTAATGAGGAAGAACTGAACCGTATTTTCATTGATATTTACGGTTTACAAGATGAACTTACACCGGAAGTTGAGGATAAGGATGTCACTGTCCGCAAGGCTGACCTTGGCAGAGATATTCGTTCCTTTATTTCTTATGCGGTTGGCTGTATGTTCGGTCGCTACTCTCTGGATGTGGACGGGCTTGCCTATGCAGGTGGTGAATGGGATGCCAGCAAGTACGCTTCTTTCGCTGCGGATAAAGATAACATTATCCCGATTTGCGACGATGAATACTTTGAGGATGATATTGTCGGTCTGTTCATGGAGTTCGTAAAAACCGTTTACGGTGCAGATACACTGGACGAAAACCTGAAATTCATTGCTGATGCTCTGGGCGGTAAAGGTCAGCCGAAAGATGTAATTCGGAATTATTTCTTGAGTGAGTTCTATTCTGACCATTGCAAGATTTATCAGAAACGCCCGATTTACTGGCTGTTTGACAGTGGCAAGAAGAATGGCTTTAAGGCTCTGATTTATATGCACCGCTATCAGCCGGACACCATTGCTCGTATCCGTACCGACTATGTGCATGAACAGCAGGCTCGTTATCGCACTGCTATTGCCGATTTGGAACAGCGTATTGCCAATGCTTCCACTGGCGAGCGTGTGAAGCTGAATAAAAAGCTGACCACCTTGCAGGCACAGGATACTGAAATCAGAACCTACGAGGAAAAGATTCATCACCTTGCTGACCAGATGATTTCGATTGACCTGGATGATGGCGTGAAGAAGAACTATGCAATTTTTGATACAGTATTAAAAAAATTATAAATAGGAGACGAAGAATTATGAAAATTATGGTTACACTTACACAGCGTGCAGGAGTTGCATCTGCAACTGCAGAATATGATGGAAAGATAATTACTGTTCTGGCAGGTGGCAAAATAAGTCCGGATTTTGCAAATCATATCAGAGGTGGAAAAACTGCTAAAGCATATCGAGATAATCCAGAATATGTGGATAAGAATGGAAATATCCTTAAAAACTGTGAGTTTACCAGCCCTTCAACAGCGGCTCAGTTTGTGACGGGGCGAAGCACAAATGGTTATGAGGCTTGGAAAGTTGAAAAGAAACTTAGTCTTGGTCAGTATTTGAAGGATAAAGGCTTGCGTTAATGGGGGTGGCATTTTGAGTGATGTTACTGTGAAAATCACAGCGATTATAATGTATTGCGATGAAAGTATACTTAATCTTGAATTGGGAAATGGTTATACTATTGAGAAGTGTTATTATGATGATTTTCCATTCAAATCAGAAATTGAAAATGGAAAAAATCAATTATGTATTGAGTATATAGGCTCACGTTTACATGATGAAAATGGTTCATACTTTATCTGTCTAAAGAAGGAAGATGTATTTTCGATAGATGGTCCTCAGATTGTTCCGGGTGCTGTAATTACGGATAAAACTTGCCAATGTGAGGATGAAATTGGCGCCTACCAAGAGCAAGAGGTACAATACTTGCATAAGATATTTTCGTTGTTGCGTTTATATAAAAATGGAAATATTGGATTATATCAAACATTTTTCAATTACAGATTTAAGGTGTTGGGTCTTATAAATAATACTCAGAACCATACAAGCAAGAATAGTACCAGAAATGCTTATGATGAACGAAAATATATACTTGCAACAGAAGATGTTGAACTCTGTAATCAGTTTTTAAGAGATTATAAATTACAAATCTATTCCATGATGAAACCTATTATTGATGAGTTTGTATGGGGATTGGAACAGATAGATGCTCCAACTGGATTTGAACAGTATACAACAGCATTAGAAATGGCACTTTTGCCGGTAAATCAACCAGGTAAAAAACAGATGTTATCTAATCGCATTGCAGTTTTGCTTGGAAAGAATGATGCAGATGTTGTAGGAATACATGATAAGATGCTGGAGTTTTATCGCTATCGTTCAGAATCCTTACATGAAGGTGATGGAAGCAATATCTCAAAGCAGGAACTCATTGAAATGGAAAATTATGTTCGCCAGATTATTACTACAATTATGCAGAAATGTAAATGTCAGCTCGCTACCGATAATACGAAAACGTGGATTGATATTAAGAACGACTTGATGAATGAACTGATTTCCAAAGTTGAAAATAAGAAAACTGCGGGTATTTTATAATATAACTGGTGACAATAGTTGCCAAAGAGAGCGAGGTGTCATGATGACCATAGAAGAAATTCTTGCAGGAGAATCGAAGAATGTGGAGTTCAAAGAGACCCTGCCAGAGAAAAGCATCAAATATATGAAGTCTGTGGTTGCCTTTGCAAATGGAACCGGAGGAAAAATCATTTTCGGAATTGCCGATAAAACTAGAGAGGTTGTTGGCTTTGACAAGGAAGATGTGTTCAAGAAAATGGATGCCATTGCCAATGCTGTATCAGACAGCTGTGAACCGGCAATCATCCCGGATATTACTTTACAAACGGTTGATGGCAAGACTGTTATTGTGGTAGAGGTTTCAGAGGGCAGGCAGCGCCCATATTATATCAAGGCTCTTGGCAGAGATGGCGGTGTATATGTTCGTGTTGCCGGAACTACCCGTCTTGCCGACGAGTATATGATAAAAGAATTGTTGTTTGAGGGTAGTAATCGTTACTACGATCAGGCTTTATGTACTGGGTTAAATGTTACAGATGAAGATATTGATGCCCTTTGCAAAGCTATGAAAGAGCAGGCTGTCAGAAATGCTCGTACAGAGGAACAGAAAGCATCGATCAAAGATGTGGGAAGACAGCAGTTGCGTTCCTGGGGAATTTTAATTGAGCGTGATGGAAAAGATTTTCCATCCAATGCGTTTGCTATTTTGACAGGCAACGGAGGACTTCATGTTGCAACGCAATGTGGTGTGTTCAAAGGTACAACGAAAGCGGTATTTGTTGATCGTAGAGAGTATACCGGTCCGCTTTGGGAACAGATAGACGAAGCGTTTCAGTTTGTTTTGAGAAATATTCATCTAGGTGCTACAATTGTGGGAATTTATCGCCAGGATGTTTATGAGATTCCACCGGATGCCATTCGTGAGTTGATTATCAATGCTATGGTACATCGTAGTTATCTGGATCATGGTACGATACAGGTGGCGGTATATGACAACCGATTAGAAATTACTTCTCCAGGAAAGTTGCCAATGGGACAAACGATGGAGCGTATGAAAGAAGGCTATTCTAAAATCAGAAATGAAGCTCTTGCCCATGCGTTTGCTTACATGAACCTGATCGAGCATTGGGGAAGCGGTATTCCGAGAATTATTGATAAAGTAAAAGCTGCCGGGCTGCGGGAGCCGGAGTTTATTGGTGGCGAAGTTGATTTGCGTATCAATATTTATCGAGGTCAGGTTGATGCCAATAACGCCATAATTAACGCCAATGACACTAAAAATGGCGTTAATTGTGGCGCCAATGATGGCACTAATGGCGCTGAAGTGCCGCTTAATAAGGAACAGACGCAGATAGAAAAATTGTTGCAGATTATAGAGAAGAATCCGTCTGCAACACAGGCCTATTATGCAGAAAAAATGGGTATATCGAAAAGAACGATTTCTCGAATGTTCGCTTCTTTACAGGAAAAAGGTAGATTGGTACAGGGCGGAACAAAACGAAAAGCAAATTGGAAAATTATAAGGTAGGAGGACAGCATGGATACAGATAAAATAATACAAGATTTAAATCGCAGATTTGCTGCACCTCTGCCTGAGTTTTATCAGCGTCGTATCATTTTCTGGTACGATGAAGATAAGGAATTTGAGGATAAACTGGATGAAGTGGTTTTGGAAAATGCAAAGGTGATTGCGCTGACAGGAAATAATGCGTTTTCAGTAAAAAAACTGCTTTCGGTAGATGATTTGACCACAAATTATCTGGTTTACAGTCCGTGTGTCTATAATCGCCCTGATGATAACTGGCTTCTAGATGTGGAGCTTTACAGTGAAGAGTTTCGGGCAGATTTGATTTCCATTTGGATGGATGAGATGGGACTTATATCAAATCCGGCTATGAGGAAACAGGTTAAAAATTATCGTGCTTATTTCAATGCGAAAGACCGTCGTTTAAAAGTCAGCACACAGAATAAAGTTCCGGAAACACCGGCACAGTTACACATGGCTGTCATGTCGGCAATCTGTGGATTGAAAGATGCACAGCCTAATATGATTCTTCGTAGTGTGTTCCAGGCGGGACTGGATTTGAATAATAATACGGTTTATCAGGATTTTGTAAAATATCATGCAGACGCAGCTTTTTGGGCGATGGTTCGTCAGGGATGTGGATTTGTGGAGGAAGAACCAGATCTTGGGCAGTTGGCAATTCATCTGCTTTTAACTGCAGCGACCCGTACCATGCGGCAGGAATATCTTGCCGGACTGGATGGCTTTATTTCTATGCCACATCAGGCATATTGCTATGATTTTATTTCTGAATGGCTTCATAGTGATAACATTCCGCAATTATATGATGTGGCACGTTATGTTGAGGATGAAGCTCGTCTTCATCAGCGCTTTGAAAAGCTGACGGTAGAGGATTTGGTAGGAACAGAGTGCTTTCCGTGTATTAACGAAGTGATTCTGACAAAGATAATGACAGAGATCAGTGACCATATCATTGATGTGGATACCATTACGAATACCGTTGAAAAACGGAGAACTTGTGTATGGTATGAGCCATTTGAAAATTTTTATGACGGTATCTTACAAGTGGCGAATATGCAAAGTTTCTTTAAGGAACATTCTGCCGGATTCCATACCGCAGAAGCGAAAAGTATCTGGAAAGAATATACTGAGAGTTACTATCAGATGGACACTTATTACCGTTTGTTCCATCTTAGTTTTCAAAAGAGTTTGGAGACTTCCAATATTCTGCTAGATGATCTATTCAAGCACGTTGTCGATAAAGTGGAAGGACTCTATAATCATTGGTTCTTAGGTGAGTTGGGCAACAACTGGTCAGATGTATGTGCGGATGAACTGGCGACTTATGGTAAAGTTCTGGAAGTACCGCAACAGGAGGATTTTTATCGTTCCCGTATCCAAACCTCGGATACGAAAGTGTTTGTAATTATCTCAGATGCCATGCGTTATGAAGTGGCAGCTACGATGGCAGATCAGCTTCAGCGAGAAACGCAAAGTAAGGTTTCTATCAGCAGTATGCAGAGTATCTTCCCTTCTACTACAAAGTTTGGTATGGCAGCTTTGTTGCCGCACAAAGAATTGACAGTAGAGGTTTGGAACGATATTTTGACGGTTTTGGCAGATGGACAGTCTACGGCAAGTACTTATAGGGATAAGGTTCTGAAAAAAGAAGATTCGGCAAGCGTGGCTTTAAAGTATAATGACATCATTGCTATGAAACGAGCGGAAAGAAGTGCTTTGGTGAAAGGGATGGATGTGGTCTATATTTACCACGATACCATAGATGAAGCCAGCCACACTTCGGATACTGCTGTTTTTGCTGCGTGTGACAAGGCGATTTCAGAATTAAAGAACCTTGTGCGTATTATCGTAAATGAATTTGGTGGAACGAATATTCTAATTACGGCAGATCATGGATTTCTTTATACATACAGTCCTTTGAAGGAAGAGGACAAAGTAGATAAAAGAGGCTTTTTTGATGTGAATGTAACAAACTCTGACATTACAAAAAAAGAAAGTATCAAGCGATGTGTGGAGTATGGCAGAAGATATGCAATTATGCAGAAGGGTATGCAACCAGATTACTTGATGCCTGTAAAATTCCTGGGAGGAAATACAGAATTTGATGGATTTGCACCGAGAGAAAGTATTCGTATCAAAATGAATGGTGGCGGTATGAATTTTGTGCATGGTGGTATCAGTTTGCAGGAAATGGTTGTTCCGGTGATTGAGTATCATTATCTCCGCAACGATTCTATGGAATATAAGCGAAATAAGCAGAAATATGATACTAAGCCGGTAACGGTCAATTTACTGTCTGCAAACCGTAAAATCAGCAATATGATTTTTTCATTGAACTTCTATCAAAAAGATGCAGTCAGTACAAACCGTGAAGCTGCAACCTATCAGGTTTACTTTACAGATGAGGACGGCAAGCAGATTAGTGATATTCAGAAGATTATTGCAGATAAGACCAGCGATAACGGTGCAGAAAGAACTTTCCGTTGTCAGTTTAATTTGAAATCTCTGAAATACAGCAATACAGCTACTTATTATCTGGTGATTGCAGATGAACAGGGATTACAGCTACCACAGCGGGAGCCATTCCAGATTGACATCGCCTTTGCGGTGGACGAGTTTGATTTTTTTAGTTAATACCGCAGGAGGAGAGAAAGGTGGAGCAATTTACAGAGGGTGAAAGTACCCGTGAAGAAATAAAGAACAAGCTCCGTCAGAATTTTGACGGTAAAATTGTTCGGAAAGACCTGACAAAGAAAATTAAAGAAGGGGCGAATGTCCCAGTATATGTTTCATCCGTTTGATGGCGGCATGGGAACATCTTTTGAACGGATCAGTGATGTGCCTGAATTTCAAAATTGGCTTCAAGAAATAAAATTGGAATTACAGGGAATTTATGATCGAACTCATGACACTTTTGTATGGGAAACTATTAATTTGTGTGGCAAGCGCCTGGATGGTTTTACAGAGAAAAAGTATTTTATTGAGCTTGTTGGAAAACTTCAGGCTATTAGAAAAAATATTGATAGATATTATCCAGACGAAAAAAAGAGTCAGAATTGTCACACTTACAAGGAGGTGCTTCTGGTATGAAAAAGAAACCGCTTATATTTATAAGTCATTCTTCCAAGAATAAGGATCAAGTTGCAAAAATTGCGGATTTACTTCGTTCAATCAATTTAAGTCCTCGCAGAGATATTTTTTGTAGTTCCCTTCCGGGATATGGAATACCAAATGGCGCCAATATTTTTGACTTTTTAAGGGAACGGTTTCTTAATTATGACTTACATATTATTTTCGTACATTCGCCAGAATATTACGAAAGTCCAGTCAGCTTAAATGAAATGGGCGCAGCATGGGTACTAAGAGCAAATGCAACGTCACTTCTTCTTCCAGGCTTTGATTTTTCAGGAATGAAAGGTGTAATTGGAAGTGCCTGTATTGCTATTAAGTTAGATGGTGATCGTCCAGAAGTAAAAGATCGTCTGAATCAGTTAAGACGGGAATTAGAATCAGAATTTGATATTTCAGATAATGAAGATATTATTTGGGAAGAAGCAAGGGACAAGTTTATTCGTGAAATAAACGGCGATGTATCAACCCCAAAGGAGAATGTCGGCATTGTATCTGTCTCAATTACAGAGGAAATGAAGCAACTCCTTAAAAAAGTGGCTGCTGTACCAGAAGGACAGATTTTGATAGACTCTGATTTGGAATCAGGCACATATATTCAGATAGGCAGCGAAGTAGTTGCTAAGGAGTATCCAGATAGACGTGAATATGCTGTTTGGGAAGAAGCACTTAATGCTTGTTTACAAGCAAAATATATTGAAAGAAAAAGCGAAGCAATTTGTGTAATTACGAATGCTGGATATAAAGCGGCAGAGTGATGAAAATACATATAGCAGGAGTATAGAAGGAAAGCTTTAGATAAAAAAATAGTAACTCCCCATTAGTGGAATATTTTCCAGTTTTGGGGAGCATTCTATTTGCTATATTCTCCATTGCTTCTTAGGCTTATATTTTCCACAACCATCACAGGTCTGTGGCCAGTTGATTTTCCATTCAAAATACTCATCTCTGGTAATCACACCGGATTTCAGTTCATCCATCCGAACTACCCATTCTTTCAGAAAATCATTCAGAACTCCATAGTCAAACCACATACAGACAGGAGCATGAGCCGGCCAGCTATCATTGTCATGGTAGTAAACGGAAGTGTCTGCTACTT